>Ga0247821_10000237_pt1 | contig 31575 bp, 29 predicted proteins | sample 13C_Glycerol_Day_FD_192481 | JGI IMG/M metagenome (GOLD analysis project Ga0247821, IMG submission 192481) | Soil microbial communities from agricultural site in Penn Yan, New York, United States - 13C_Glycerol_Day14 | ecosystem: Environmental > Terrestrial > Soil > Agricultural land | place... | reverse complement strand
GGGCTATATGGGCCCGGGTCTGCCAGGTGCCATGGATGCTCTGGTTCAGGCCCATGGTCCAGCAGCTCATCCACTCGGGGGCCTGGCCGATCCACTGGGCGGCCAGGCGGATATCGGCTTCGGCAAGACCGGTGATGGCGGCGACATGCTCGGGGGTGTAGTCCTCGAGAAAGGCTGGCATGGCCTCCCAGCCTTCGGTGTGACGGGCAATGAAATCGGTGTCGGCATGACCATTCTTGTGCAACAGGTGCAGCAGGCCGTTGAGCAGGGCCAGGTCGGTGCCGGGGCGGATCTGCAGGAACAGGTCGGCCTTGTCGGCCGTGGCGCTGCGCCGCGGATCGACCACGATCAGCCGGGCGCCGGCCTTGAGCCGGTCGAGCAGGCGCAGGAACAGGATCGGATGACAATCGGCCATGTTCGCCCCGATCACCAGGAACACCTCGGCGCGGTCGAAATCCTCATAGCTGCCCGGCGGTCCGTCGGCCCCCAGCGACAATTTGTAGCCGCTGCTGGCGCTGGCCATGCACAGGCGCGAGTTGGACTCTATGTGCCGGCTGCGAACAAAACCCTTGGCCAGTTTGTTGATCAGGTACTGGGCTTCCAGCGACATCTGCCCGGAGACATAAAAGGCCAGGGCATCGGGCCCGTGCTCGTCGAGAATCGCCCGCAGTCGCTGCGCGGCCTGCTCGATGGCCGAGTCCACGCCGGTCTGCACCGGATCGCGCTGGCGCTGCTGGCGCAGGTAGGCCTGCTCCATGCGCCCGGAATCGCGCAACGGCTGGTGGGCGGTCAGGCCCTTGGTGCACAACCGGCCGAAATTGCTCGGGTGCAGTTTGTCGCCGCTGACCTTGGTCACCCGGTTGCCTTCAACCGTCATGACGATGCCGCAGCCGACGCCACAATACGGGCAAACGCTGCGCACGCTGGTGCTGCTCATCTGCCTACCTCCTGCTTGCGCAAACAAAAAGGCGCCCTGCTGCCCCGGCTTGCGAAAACAAGCAGGTGCAACACGGCGCCTTTGTCGTGAACGGGGCAATCTGCGTTGATTGCCGGATGAACAGGCATAAGCAAGGCCCGCGCCAGCTTGCGCAGCCCTGTAAATACGTGGAGTGATTCGGCAACAACGCGGCGCAGGCGCACCGACTTGGGGAGAACTGCACCATGGCGAGGCACGATGGCAGTCAAAAGGCAGAAACAAAAAAAGCGACCCTAAGGTCGCTTTCTCTGTTGCTTCCGGGTGTTCAGTGGGCCCTGGAAGCGATATATGGCGCGGCGGACGGGACTCGAACCCGCGACCCCCGGCGTGACAGGCCGGTATTCTAACCGACTGAACTACCGCCGCGCGATACACTGAGAGATGGTGGGTGATGACGGGATCGAACCGCCGACCCTCTGCTTGTAAGGCAGATGCTCTCCCGGCTGAGCTAATCACCCTTTCGTCTCGGTGTGGCGCGCATTCTACGGAGCACCGATTACTCTGGCAAGCACTTTTTAAAAAAAATTTTTCAGGCGTTCCAAAGACTTAGCGGACTTGGCCTGAAGTGCCCGCTCGGAGAATAATGCCCTCCTTATGTATTAAGGAGAGATTCACCCAATGTGGTTCAAAAACCTGCTGACCTACCGCCTGACCCAGGATGTCCCGTTCGATCCCGAAGCGCTGGAAACTGCACTGGCCAGCAAGCCGGCGCGCCCTTGCGCCAGCCAGGAGTTGACCACTTACGGTTTCGTCGCCCCTTTCGGTAAAGGCGAAGATGCGCCACTGGTCCATGTCAGCGGCGACTTCCTGCTGATCGCCGCGCGCAAGGAAGAACGTATCCTGCCAGGCAGCGTGGTGCGCGATGCGGTCAAGGAGAAGATCGACGAGATCGAAGCCGAACAGATGCGCAAGGTCTATAAGAAGGAGCGCGACCAGATCAAGGACGAGATCATCCAGGCCTTCCTGCCCCGTGCCTTTATTCGTCGCTCGATGATCTTCGCCGCCATTGCCCCCAAGCAAGGCCTGATCCTGGTCAACTCGGCCAGCGCCAAGCGTGCCGAAGACCTGCTCTCGACCCTGCGCGAAGTAATGGGTTCGCTGCCGGTGCGTCCGCTGACCGTGAAGATTGCCCCGAGCGCGACCATGACCGACTGGGTCAAGACCCAGCAGGCGGCGCCGGACTTCTTCGTCCTCGACGAATGCGAACTGCGCGACACCCACGAAGACGGCGGCATCGTGCGCTGCAAGCGCCAGGACCTGACCAGCGACGAGATCCAGCTGCACCTGGGCACCGGCAAGGTGGTGACCCAACTGTCCCTGGCCTGGCAGGACAAGCTGTCGTTCGTACTCGACGACAAAATGGTGATCAAGCGCCTGCGCTTTGAAGAACTGCTGCAGGACCAGGCAGAAGAAGACGGCGGCGATGAAGCCCTGGGCCAGCTCGATGCCAGCTTCACCCTGATGATGCTGACCTTCGGCGAGTTCCTGCCGGCGCTGTTCGAAGCGCTGGGCGGCGAAGAGATTCCGCAGGGGATCTGATTACCTCGATCGCGGGGCATGCATCGCCTCTGTGGGAGCGGCGGTGCGACGACTCGACTTGTCCCGCGATTGCGTGCTGTCAGACATATCGCATCGCGGGGCAAGCCCGCTCCTACGGACTTGCCCAGCAAAACCAGATTGGGCACTATATTGCCCACTGTGAGGACGACCTCACGACGCTTTGCGTGATCATCCCGGGGGACGGCCCCATCACTCTGATGGAGCTTTTGCATGTCCTGGATCATCCTGTTTTTCGCCGGCCTGTTCGAAGTGGGCTGGGCTGTCGGCCTCAAGTACACCGACGGTTTCACCCGCCCCCTGCCCACCATCCTCACCGTTGGCGCCATGGTCATCAGCCTCGGCTTGCTGGGCCTGGCCATGAAGGAACTGCCACTGGGCACGGCCTACGCCATCTGGACCGGTGTCGGTGCAGTCGGCACCGTGATCGCCGGCATCATCCTGTTCGGCGAATCCATGGCGCTGGTGCGCCTGGCCAGTGTCGCCCTGATCGTCACCGGTCTGGTCGGCCTCAAGGTCAGCGCCAGCTGACCTTGCCCTCCCCGCTCAGCGCAGGTCGCCACGCAACTGGCTGACCCGCTCTCGCAGCACCGCCGGCTGCGCCGCCTCCACCGGAACGGCGTCGCCGGCCACCAGGGTCACTCGCGACCACAAGCGACGGAAAAAGCCCTTGGCCGGATCCCGGCTGAAGAAACTCCCCCACAAGCCCTGCAAGGCCAGGGGAATCACCGGCACCGGCGTCTGTTCGATAATCCGGCTCAAGCCCCCCTTGAACTCATCGATCTCACCATCGGTGGTCAGCTTGCCTTCCGGGAAGATACACACCAGTTCGCCTGCGGCCAGGTACGCGGCAATCTGCTTGAAGGCCTGCTCGTAGGTCCGGGCATCTTCGTTGCGCCCGGCGATGGGAATGGCGCCGGCCGTGCGGAAGATGAAGTTGAGCACCGGCAGGCGGTAGATCTTGTAGTACATGACAAAGCGGATCGGCCGGCGCACGGCCCCGCCGATCAGCAGCGCATCGACGAACGACACGTGGTTGCACACCAGCAACGCCGCGCCTTCATCCGGGATCAACTGCAAGTCGCGGTGTTTGACCCGGTACATGGAATGGCTGAGCAGCCAGATCATGAAGCGCATGGTGAACTCGGGGACGATGCGGAAGATGTAGGCGTTGACGCCGATGTTCAGCAACGACACCACCAGGAACAGCTGGGGAATGCTCAGTTCGGCCAGGCTCAACAGGACAATGGTGACAATGGCCGACACCACCATGAACAGCGCATTGAGGATGTTGTTGGCGGCGATCACCCGCGAGCGTTCCTGCACCGCGGTACGCGACTGGATCAGGGCGTACAGCGGCACGATATAGAAGCCACCGAAAATCCCCAGGCCGACGATCGCCAGCAGGATCCACCAGGCCTCGGTCATGCCCAGCAAGGCCAGCCAGTCATGGGGCGTCGCAGCCGCCGGAACATCCCCCGAATGCCACCACCAGAGCAGGCCGAACAGGGTCAGACCAAAGGAGCCGAACGGCACCAGGCCGATTTCCACCTTGTGCCCGCTCAATCGCTCACAGAGCAAGGAGCCCAGGGCAATCCCTACCGAGAACAGGGTCAGCACCAGGGTGACCACGGTCTCGTCGCCGTGCAGCCAGTCCTTGGCGTAGGCCGGAATCTGGGTCAGGTAGATGGCACCGACGAACCAGAACCAGGAGTTGCCGACAATCGAGCGCGACACCGCCGGGGTCTGGCCCAGGCCCAGGCGCAGGGTCGCCCAGGACTGGGTGAAGATGTTCCAGTCCAGTTTCATTTGCGGCGATGCAGCGACAGCCCGGGGAATCCAGCGGCTGGACAGGTAGCCCAGCACCGCCACCGCAACCACGGCACAGGCCACCACCGGCGCGTAGGACGTGCTCGACATCATGATCCCGGCACCAATGGTGCCGGCCAGGATCGCCAGGAAGGTGCCCATCTCCACCAGGCCGTTACCGCCGACCAGTTCCTGCTCGTGCAGGGCCTGGGGCAGGATCGAGTATTTGACCGGGCCGAACAGCGCCGAATGGGTGCCCATGGCGAACAGCGCCAGCAGCATCAGGCCCAGGTGGTTGGTCAGGAAGCCGAGCGCACCGACGGCCATGATGCCGATTTCGGCCAGCTTGATCAGGCGGATCAGCGCGTCCTTGGCGTATTTCTCGCCGAACTGCCCGGCCAGGGCCGAGAACAGGAAGAACGGCAGGATGAACAGCAAGGCGCAGAGGTTGATCCAGATCGAACGGTCACCCTCGATCGCCAGCTTGTAGAGAATGGCCAGGATCAGCGACTGCTTGAACAGGTTGTCGTTGAACGCGCCCAGCGACTGGGTGATGAAGAACGGCAGGAAGCGTCGTTTGCCAAGGAGGCTGAATTGCGAGGCTTGACTCATCAATCGTGTACCTGAGGGTGGCTTTGTTGTAAGAGGCACGCAGGCCGCACAAAGCCACAATCGCTCAGGTAAATGCAATCTACTTGTGTAACCCGGCAAGGCAAGGCGAGACGAACAGCTCACCGCGCCAGGCGCCGCGCAGGGTCAGACTACCCACCATCATCCACAGCCCCGCCAGCATCACCACCAGCACCAGGCCCATCTGCTGGAAGAACGCCAGCCCCAGCCAGGCACCGAGCTTGAGAGTCGCCAGGCTGTAGACGCCCAGCGGGAAGGTAAAGCCCCACCAGCCCAGGTTGAACGGCATGCCGTGGCGGATATAGCGCAGGGTGATCAGTACCGCCGTGAGCAGCCACCACAGGCCGGCGCCCCACAACACGATGCCGGCCACCAGGCCCAGGCCGCGGGCAATCTCGCCCAGCTCACCGAAGCCGTTGGCGGCGAAGATCGCCGGGGCATCGGCGCCCAGCAGCAACATGCCCAGCGCCCCGGTACCGATGGGGCCCAGCGCCAGCCAGCTGGAGGCGGCCATGTTGGCGTGGGGCAGCTTGTGCAGGGCCATGCGCAGCATGAGGATGGTCAGGATGCTGAAGGCCACCGGCAGCGACACCGCCCACAATACATAGCTGGTGATCAGCACCAGGAACTGGGCGTGGGCGTCGAGCAGGTGCGGCGCCAGCTGGCCGCCACTGGCCGCGGCGACTTCCGCCGCCACCACCGGCAGCAGCCAGACCGCGGTCATCTGGTCGATGCTGTGCTCCTGGCGGGTGAACATCAGGTAGGGAATGGCCACGCCGCACAGCAGCGCCAGGGCCACATCGAACCACCACAAGGCCTCGACCCAGGGCACGATGCCCTCGCCCCAGCGGTTGATGCCGAACAGCAGGAAACCGTTGAGGATGGTCGCCAGCCCCATGGGGATGGTGCCGAAGAACATCGACACGGTGGAGTGGGCGAAGATCCGCCGGGCCTCATCGAAGAACAGCACCCAGCGTGCGGTGTAGAGCACCGTGAACAGCACGAACAGGCCAATGGTCAGCCACCACAAGGCTTCGGCCACACCGTGCAGGCTGTTCATGCCCAGCTGCATCAGGGCCAGGGCCAGCACCCCGGTGCCCATGGTCGCGGCAAACCAGTTGGGGGTGAATTGACGGATCACTTCCCGCGGGTGAGCCAGGTGGCTCAACGGCCGAAAGGGGGAAGCGGTGTGTTGCAGGCAAGCCATGGTCAGGTCTCCTGTTGTCCAGTGAGGTGTGACCATCTTATGCCTGGAAAGAATATCCATATAACGGGTATTTTCTCTATCTGTTATCGATTTTACAGATATAGACATCCTCTGTTACACCGCTAGTGCCCGGGCGTATGCTTGGCCTGATGGCTTACCGCACTGACAACAAGGATGTGACAATGCTCGCTGCCGTAACACGCTACAGCCCGCAGGTGCGCCTGCTGCTGGCGACCACTTTTATCCTGACCCTGGCCCGGGCGATCACCCTGCCCTACCTGGTGGTCTACCTCGCGGAAAATTTCACCCTGGACATCAGCGGCATCGGCCTGGTGATCGGCGGCGCGCTGATCGTCGCTTCGCTGCTGAGCCTGTACGGTGGCTACCTGATCGATACCCTGCGCAGCTACACGGTGATCATCGTCTCGACCCTGGTCTTTGCCCTGGCCTTCGTGGCCGCCGTGATCAGCCGCGAGCTGAGCCTGTTCTTCATCAGCCTGGTGCTGATCAACCTGGCCCTGGCGGTGGTCGATATCGCCGCCAAGGCCGGCTTCTGCGCCTTGCTGCCGGTGGAGGAGCGCGCCGAGGTGTTCTCGATCAAGTACACCCTGAGCAACGTCGCCTATGCCGTGGGGCCCTTTGTCGGTGTGGCCCTGGTGCTGTTCGACAGTCACCTGCCGTTCCTGCTGTCCGCCGTGCTGGGCCTGGTCACCTGCCTGTGCTACCGGCGCTGGGGCGAGCGCTCGGCGCGGGCTGTCGCGGACGGCGCGGCGCCGAGCGGGTTTGCCAGCGTCGGCGTGCAACTGCTCAAGGACCGCCGGCTGATCTGCTTCACCCTGGGCGGCGCCCTCAGCGCCGTGGTGTTCGGCCAGTTCACCGCCTACCTGTCGCAATACCTGGTGGTGACCAGCAGCGCCAGCGAGGCGGCGCACTACATCAGCTACCTGGTGGCCACCAACGCCATCACGGTCATCGCCCTGCAGTACGTGATCGGTCGACGTATCAACAGCCGCCAGCTGATGCCCTGGCTGCTGGCCGGCATGGCGCTGTTCCTCGCCGGCCTGCTGGGCTTCTCCGTGGCCGACTCGCTGCTGGTCTGGTGCCTGGCGATGCTGGTGTTCACCCTGGGCGAAATCATCGTCATCCCGGCCGAGTACATGTTCATCGACAGCATTGCCCCTGAACACCTGCGCGGGGTGTATTACGGTGCGCAGAACCTGTCCAACCTCGGCGCGGCACTGGGGCCGGTGATCTGCGGTTTCGCCCTGGCGCACCTGGTGCCGGTGGCGACCTTCTACCTGTTGATCGGCTCGGTGCTGCTGGCGGCACTGTTCTATTACCTGGGCGCGCGCCCGGACTCGGGCCAGGTCGACCAGGCCCTGGCCTGAGCCGCCCTGCGACGCTCTGCCACTGCGACCATCGTCGGCGCTGACGAAGCGCCGGCGGCGTGCCAGACTGATTGATCGAGGTTCGCCGTTGTGCCGGCGGCGAACCCCCTTTTTTGTTTCGGAGTTGTCATGTCGCTGTCCAGTGGGCTGATTGCCGTGGTCGCCCTGGCCTATATGGCCATCATGTTCGCTATCGCCTTCTACGGCGATCGCCGCAGCACGCCGCTGCCACCGCGCCTGCGCGCCTGGGTGTACAGCCTGTCGCTGGCGGTGTACTGCACCAGCTGGACCTTCTTCGGCGCCGTCGGCCAGGCCGCCGAACAACTCTGGGCGTTCCTGCCGATCTACCTGGGGCCCGTGCTGTTGCTGCTGTTCGCCCCCTGGGTGCTGCAGAAGATGGTGCTGATCAGCAAGCAGGAAAACATCACCTCGATCGCCGACTTCATCGCCGCCCGCTATGGCAAGTCGCAGACCCTGGCCGTGGTGGTGGCACTGATCTGCCTGGTCGGCGTGCTGCCCTACATCGCCTTGCAGCTCAAAGGCATCGTGCTGGGCGTCAACCTGCTTATCGGCGCCAGTGCCGACGCCACCGGCAGCCGCGTGCAGGACACCGCCCTGGTGGTCTCGCTGGTGCTGGCGCTGTTCTCCATCGTGTTCGGTACGCGCAGCCTGGATGTCACCGAGCACCACCGCGGCATGGTCCTGGCCATTGCCTTCGAATCCCTGGTCAAGCTCCTGGCGTTCCTGGCCGTGGGCGCCTTCGTCACCTTCGGCCTGTACAACGGCTTCGACGACCTGTTCAGCCAGGCGAAACTGGCCCCGCGCCTGGAGGGTTTCTGGAGCGAGACCATCAACTGGCCATCGATGGTGGTGCAGACCGGCGTGGCGATGATGGCGATCATCTGCCTGCCGCGGCAGTTCCATGTCACCGTGGTCGAGAACATCGAGCCGCAGGACATGCGCCTGGCCCGCTGGGTGTTCCCGGCCTACCTGATCCTCGCTGCCCTGTTCGTGGTGCCCATTGCCCTGGCCGGGCAGATGCTGCTGCCAGGCGCGGTGATCCCCGACTCCTTCGTCATCAGCCTGCCGCTGGCCGAAGCCCACCCGGCCCTGGCCCTGCTGGCCTTCATCGGCGGCGCTTCGGCCGCCACCGGCATGGTCATCGTCGAAGCCGTGGCGTTGTCGACCATGGTCTCCAACGACATGCTGCTGCCCTGGCTGCTGCGCCGCCAGAGCGCCGAGCGACCGTTCGAAGTATTCCGCCACTGGATGCTGTCGGTACGCCGGGTGACCATTGTCGCCATCCTGCTGCTGGCCTATGTCAGCTACCGCCTGCTCGGCTCTACCGCAAGCCTTGCCACCATCGGCCAGATCGCCTTTGCCGCCGTGACCCAGCTGACCCCGGCCATGCTCGGCGCCCTGTACTGGAAACAGGCCAACCGCCGTGGTGTGTTCGCCGGCCTTGCCGCCGGGATCTTCCTCTGGTTCTACACCCTGGTGCTGCCGATTGCCGCCCACAGCCTGGGCTGGTCGCTGAACCTGTTCCCGGGCCTGGCCTGGTTGCACGGCAACCCGCTGAACCTGCCGATCACGCCGCTGACCCAGGGCGTGGTGCTGTCGCTGGCCGGTAACTTCACCCTGTTCGCCTGGGTCTCGATCCTCTCGCGCACCCGGGTCTCGGAGCACTGGCAGGCCGGTCGCTTCATTGGCCAACAGACCAGCGCCCGCCCCAGCAGCCGCTCGTTGCTGGCGGTGCAGATCGACGACCTGCTGCACCTCGCCGCCCGCTTCGTCGGCGAAGAGCGCGCCCGGCAGAGTTTCATCCGCTTCGCCTATCGCCAGGGCAAGGGCTTCAACCCCAACCAGAACGCCGACGGCGACTGGATCGAACACACCGAGCGCCTGCTCGCCGGTGTGCTGGGCGCCTCCTCGACCCGGGCGGTGGTCAAGGCCGCCATTGAAGGCCGTGACATGCAGCTTGAAGACGTGGTGCGCATCGCCGACGAAACCTCCGAAGTGCTGCAGTTCAACCGCGCCCTGCTGCAAGGCGCCATCGAGAACATCAGCCAGGGCATCAGCGTGGTCGACCAGAACCTGCGTCTGGTGGCCTGGAACCGCCGCTACCTGGAACTGTTCAACTACCCCGACGGCCTCATCAGCGTCGGCCGGCCGATTGCCGACATCATCCGCTACAACGCCGAACGCGGCCTGTGTGGCCCGGGCGAGGCCCAGGTGCACGTGGCCCGGCGCCTGCACTGGATGCGCCAGGGCCGAGCGCACACCTCCGAACGCCTGTTCCCCAATGGCCGGGTCATCGAGTTGATCGGCAACCCCATGCCCGGCGGCGGCTTCGTCATGAGCTTCACCGACATCACCCCGTTCCGCGAAGCCGAGCAGGCGCTCAAGGAGGCCAACGAAGGCCTGGAACAAAGGGTCGCCGAACGCACCCATGAACTGTCACAACTGAACCAGGCGCTGACCGAGGCCAAGAGCCATGCCGAGGCTGCCAACCAGTCCAAGACCCGCTTCCTGGCCGCGGTCAGCCACGACCTGATGCAACCGCTGAACGCCGCACGGCTGTTCTCCGCCGCCCTCTCCCACCAGGGTGACGGGTTGTCGGCCGATGCCCAGCAACTGGTCCAGCACATGGACAGCTCGCTGCGCTCGGCCGAAGAGTTGATCAGCGACCTGCTGGACATCTCGCGCCTGGAAAACGGCAAGATCACTCCCGATCCCAAGCCTTTTGCCCTCAACGAGCTGTTCGACACCCTGGGCGCCGAGTTCAAGGTACTGGCCCAGCAACAGGGCCTGGACTTCCGCCTGCGCGGCAGCCGCCTGCGGGTGCACAGCGACATGAAGCTGTTGCGGCGGATCCTGCAGAACTTCCTGACCAATGCCTTCCGCTACGGCAAGAGCCCGATCCTGCTGGGTGTGCGCCGCGCTGGCGGCAACCTGTGGCTGGAAGTCTGGGACCGCGGCCCGGGCATTGCCGATGACAAGCTGCAGGTGATCTTCGAGGAATTCAAACGCCTGGATAGCCACCAGACCCGTGCCGAGAAAGGCCTGGGACTGGGCCTGGCGATTGCCGACGGCCTGTGCCGGGTGCTCGGCCATCGCCTGGAAGTGCGTTCCTGGCCGGGCAAGGGCAGCGTGTTCCGGGTCAGCGTGCCGCTGGCCACCACGCCTGCCGCCGTTGTTGTCGCCCCGGCCGAACAGGCGGGCCAGCCCCTGGCCGGCATGCAGGTGCTGTGCATCGACAACGAGGACAGCATCCTGATCGGCATGAACAGCCTGCTCAGTCGCTGGGGCTGCCAGGTCTGGACCGCACGCAGCCGCCAGGAGTGCGATGCCTTGCTGGAGAACGGCATGCGTCCGCACCTGGCGCTGGTCGACTACCACCTGGATGACGGCGAAACCGGTACCGAACTGATGGCCTGGCTACGCAAGCGCCTGGGCGAGCCGGTGCCAGGCGTGGTGATCAGTGCCGACGGGCGCAGCGAAACCGTCGCCCAGGTTCATGCCGCCGGCCTCGACTACCTGGCCAAGCCAGTCAAGCCTGCGGCCTTGCGCGCCCTGCTCAATCGGCATCTGAGCCTGGTCCAGTAAGGCTGCCGACAGCCAGCGGGTCGCCTTCGCTCATGGCCCGCTCCAGCAGGTCGGCCGGCAGGCTCTTGCTGGCCCGGGCACCGAGCAGCTTGAGCTGCTCGCTGCGGCTGATCAGGTTGCCACGGCCTTCGCAGAGCTTGTTGCGGGCAGCACTGTAGGCCTTGTCGACCTGCTGCAGGCGATTGCCCAGCTCATCCAGGTCCTGGATGAACAGCACGAACTTGTCGTAGAGCCAGCCGGCGCGTTCGGCGATTTCCCGGGCGTTCTGGCTCTGGCGCTCCTGTTTCCACAAGCTGTCGATGACCCGCAGGGTGGCCAGCAAGGTGGTCGGGCTGACGATCACGATCTGCCGGTCGAAGGCCTCCTGGAACAGGTTCGGTTCGGCCTGCAGGGCCGCTGAAAACGCCGCTTCGATGGGCACGAAGAGCAGGACGAAATCCAGGCTGTGCAGCCCTTCCAGGCGGTTGTAGTCCTTGCCCGACAAGCCTTTGACATGATTGCGCAACGACAGCACATGCTGCTTGAGCGCCGCCTGGGCGATCTCGCTGTCGTCAGCGGCAATGTACTGCTGGTAGGCGGTCAGGCTGACCTTGGAGTCGACCACCACCTGTTTGTCGCCGGGCAGCATGATCAGCACGTCGGGCTGGAAGCGCTCGCCGTCGGCGCTCTTGAGACTGACCTGGGTCTGGTACTCGCGACCCTTCTCCAGGCCCGCATGCTCCAGCACCCGCTCAAGGATCAGTTCGCCCCAGTTGCCCTGGGTCTTCTGGCCCTTGAGCGCCTGGGTGAGGTTGGTGGCTTCATCGCTCAGGCGCAGGTTCAACTGCTGCAGGCGCTCCAGTTCCTTGGCCAGGGAGAAACGCTCGCGGGCTTCCTGCTGGTAGCTCACTTCCACGCGTTTCTCGAAGGCCTGGATGCGTTCCTTGAGCGGGTCGAGCAACTGCCCCAGGTGCTGCTGGCTGGTCTGGGCAAAACGCTGCTCGCGCTCGTCGAAGATCTTGCTGGCCATCTCGGCGAACTGGGCGCGCAGTTCATCACGCGAGCCTTGCAGGTCGTCCAGGCGCTGTTGATGGCTGTCCTGCTGCTCACGCAGTTCGGCACTCAGGGCTGCGCTGTGGGCATCCAGGCGCCGCAATTCGGCCTCACGGGCGCTGCGTTCGAGCTGCCAGGCGTGAGCGGCATCACGAGCGTTGTCGCGGTCGATCTGCAGCAGCTCCAGTTCCCGGGCCTGGGCGGCCAGGGTCGCTTGCTTGGCCGCGTTGGCCTGGCCCAGGTCGCTGATCTCGTCGCGGCTGGCATCGAGCTGGGCGAGCAAGCCTTCCTGGGCCATCTGTGCGCTGCCCAGGCGCTCTTCAAGCAACGCCGCCTGCGCTTCACGGGCAGCCAGCCTGCGCTGTTGCTGGAACACCCAGCCCAGACACGGCACGGCGGCCGCCAAGAGTCCCAGCACGATACTGGTCAGATCCAACGCCATTACCACCCCGACACCCTCAACTGAAATCAGCGGCTGAGCTTATCAGCCTTGCCGCCGCCCTGCAGTCATGCGTCCACCAGGTGCTTGAGCAGGCGCCGGGCTTCCTGGGAGCCCTGACTCGCCGCCAATTCCAGCCAGTAGCGGGCCTGTTCGGGTTCGTTGACCTGCGGCTGGGCACACAGCCGACCGTATTCGAGCTGGGCACGCCGGTCGCCGGCACGGGCCGCCTGGCGCAACAGGTCATGACCGATGCGCCGGTCACGGGCATTACCGCAATCACGGCAGAGCATCTGCCCCAGGCGGCTCTGGGCGACCACCACCCCCTGGCGGGCCGGTTGCTTGAGCAGGCGTCCGGCAAAATGCTTGATGTTGGGGTTGTCACCCAGGCGCGGGTTGTCGAGCAGCCACAGGGCGACCTTCAAGGAGAAACGCTTGGGCTCGGACGATGGCGATTGCGGGGAAGAATTTTCAGGGGGGTTAGAACGAAACTTCATGAGAAACAGCGAAGGCAACTCGAGAGGCGCGCCACTCTACCCCATTTTTCTTACAATGGCCCGAGCGTTTTCCACACTTTTTTCAAAATATTTCTGTGTTTATTTATTGACGCTGGCCCGAGGAATTTATCCCGATGAGAAGCTCGCCTGACGATTGTCCGACACATCGGAAAAAGCTGGCACGCCCGTCCTAGAGCAAGCGCTCGGGACAATCCACAGAAGCTGTGGATAACTCGGTGGACAACCCCCTCCAACACCCCGCAAACCCCTATGGAATGGGGCTTTGGCTCAAACTGTCGATTTTTTCACCAGCTAAAATAAGTGTTTTTTTTCATTGACTTAAGCGCTTGGCCAAGTCATTGGCGGGTCGCTCGGGTGCTGTTGCAGGGCTGTAACATCGATTGCGCCAAGTGTGTACAACCGCCCCAAAGAAAGGCAGATCGCTGCACGAATTTGGCACGTTCCCTGCCTTGCGCCCGCAAAACTGCCCTTCCCAGCGAGCCAAAAACACGCGATACTGATCGGCTTCCCCGATGAAAAACCCTTATTCCTTGCCAAGACCCGGCCAGTGCTGTAATCTTGCCGCCGTTAGTACCAAGCTGAAAGTCAATTCTGGCCAAAGCAGTCCTTGCAGCGCCCTGCCCACCTCCGGACAGCGCCTGTTGAAACCAGGACCGGCCCACTCGATGGTTCCCAGGTAAATCTCACGCTTACCCTGAACGAACCAACCTGCAGATTGATCAGGATCTTCACCCCGCGGCATAGAACCTCGACCCGGTGTGTTGCCTGTCCTCTGACGTACCTACCAGTCAGCCCCAGCGCCACATGATCAATGCGCCCACAACTGGCTGCCCTGTTCCAGTCAGGTTCTTCGCCCAGGCCTAAATGCCGGCGTTACTGGAACGTTTTAACAGTGCACGGATCGAAACCGTGTCTATTGCAGGAACATCCAATAACTATGACTCACTCTATCCATACTCAGGCTGCGATTCGCACCCTATCCCAGGCATTTGCCCCACTGAACTGCTTGATCCTGGCGTCGCGCAAAGGCGGCTTCAGCTTCACCCTGGTCAATGAGCACGGCATTGCCCGTCACAGCGAGCGTCTGTACCCCGAGCAGTACAGCGAAGCCGAGCCGCTCCAGGCGGTGATCGAGCGCACCCGCCAGGCCCTGGTTGCCTGATTCGCGCTGTCGCTGCACCGCTCAAGCCCCGCCCTTTGGCGGGGCTTTTTGTTTCCAGGGCCCTGAACGGGCTAAGCACTGCACGGCATATGATTTATAACTGGAAGCTGCAAATGTTTTTAAAACAGTCCTTTACAGCTCGAATATGACACTACACTTCAACTCAAGCGGCCCAAGCCGCTTCCGGCGGGCCTGACCGACTCACCAGCTGCCAAGCTCCAGCGTCCGCCGGCCATCTTCAAGTTCGAGGGCTTTATGGGTATCGCCGCGAGCGAGTTGAGCCAGTTTGTCATCCGCCCGACCCTGATCTACCTGGGCCGCCACTGTGCAAGCGCCGAAGCTTTGTTACTGGGGGTTGCCGCCAGCCAGTCGGCCCTGGGTTCGGCCCTGCACGACCGCCGTGGTCACGGCCTCTACCGCATCGGCGAACACCGCCACCAGACGCTGTGGGATCAGTTCCTGGCCCGCGACCCGGAACTGGCCAGCCTGGTTCGAGGCCTGGCCAGCCAGCATGCCTTCCTCAGCGGCCCGCACCTGGAACTGACCGTCAACCTGCGTTACGCCACCGCCATCGCCTGGATGCTGATCGAGGAACAGGCCCCGAAACTCCCCGCCGCCGATGATCTTCTGGGCCTGGCGCGCATCTGGCGCCAGACCTTCCAGCCCCAGGGACGCCTGCGCGATTTCACCTGCGCATGGGAAACCTGCATCGCCCCTGTGACTCTGCAAGCCTGCTGACAGTCACTGAACTCCAATTTGGGAAAATCCCCGCAATTTTGGTCGGATTGTCCTACAAAACCGCTCTATCTCCAGTGTTTCAGCCTATAGCGCTGAGGTCGAAATGTTGGTAATTTTCGCCCCGGAGATCCCAAGGAGTTCTAATAATGAAAAAAGTAATGCTCAAAACCTCTCTCAGCCTCGCCGTCACACTCGCCTCGACTCAACTGTTCGCCAGCGGCTTCGCCCTCAACGAACAGAGCGTCAGCGGCATGGGCACAGGTTTCGCGGGTCGTTCTTCTTCTGCCGATGACGCCAGCACTGTTTTCGGCAACCCTGCCGGTATGTCGCGCCTGAAACGTGAACAGGTCACCGTGGGTGGCGCGGCCATCATCGCCAAGTCCGACATCTCGGGCAGCGGCACCTTCGGCGGCAGCACCGATGGCGACATGGTCCCTGTCGTCGGCGTGCCCATGGGCTTCTACGTCAAGCCTATCGATGATCAGTGGAGCGTCGGTTTCGGCGTCTACGCACCGTTCGGCCTGGTGACCGACTACGAAAGCGACGCCGCCAGCCGCTACTGGGGCAAGAAAAGCTACGTCGAAGTCATCACCTTCCAGCCGACTGTCAGCTATGCCTTCAACGACAAGGTCTCGATCGGCTTCGGTCCGACCTTCAACCGTATCAAGGGCGAGCTGAGCTCGAACATCCTCAACCCGCGCACCCCGGGCCGCAATGACGGCGAGGTGAAGATCAAGGGTGACGACGTCGCCGTCGGCTACAACATCGGCGTGATGGTCCAGGCCACCGACAGCACCCGCCTGGGCCTGACCTACCACTCGATGGTCGACTACAAGCTCGAAGGCGACACCAAGATCAACTCGGCCCTGATCGGCCCGTTCAGCGGCAGCAAGTTCGACGCCGAACTGAAGATCAAGACCCCGGAATCGGTGGACATGTCGGTCACCCACGAGCTGGATGACCAGTGGACCCTCTACGCGGGCAGCACCTGGACCCGCTGGAGCCGCCTGGAAGCCATCACCGTGACCAACGAAGTGCCTGCGCCGCTGGCCGGTCAGTTCGGCACCATCAGCGAAGAGCAGAACTGGCACGACACCTGGGCACACGCCATCGGTGCCTCGTACAAGCTGAACAAGCAGTGGGTACTGCGTACCGGTTTCACCGTCGACCAGTCGCCGACCAACAACCACGACCGTTCGCCGCGCATCCCGACCGGCGATCGCCGGGTCTTCAGCCTGGGCGCCGGCTACAGCCCGAACGACGACATGACCATCGACCTGGCCTACTCCTACCTGTGGGAAGAAGACACCAAGGTCAACCTGAGCAGCCCGACCAAGGGCGCGTACAACGCCAAGTACGAGAACAGTGCTCACGGTCTGGGCGCCTCGCTCACCTACCGCTTCTGATTCATCCCCTGCTGCACAAAAAAACCGCCGGATCCGGCGGTTTTTTCATGCCCCAGGACCCGGCCAGGCCCTGGTCAGGTTTTCCTGCAGGTAGTCCATGAACGCCCGAACCTTGGGGGTGATGGCAAAGCGGTCGGCGACACACAGGTAGATGTCCATCGGCTCGGTTTGCGCATAGGCCTGGCTCGGCTGCGAATACTCGAACAACGCCACCAACTGCCCCCGCTCGATAAAGGGCCTGGCTACGAACTCGGCCAACCGGGCAATGCCGCCATGGTGGGCGGCCATCTGCGCCAGCACCTCGATGTCGTCGCTGATCAGCACATCGCCGAACTCGGCATCGAAGCGCAATCCATCACGCACAAAGCCCCAGCGCAGGAATCGCCCGTCCACCGGGTAGCGAAACACCAGGCAGCGGTGCGCCTTGAGCTGCTCCGGTGCTGCCGGCCAGCCGGCTTGAGCCAGGTAGTGCGGGGATGCGCAGCAAATGAACGGGACCTGGGCAATACGCCGTGCCAGCAAGCCGTCGTCCAGTTGAGGCTTGATGCGGATACTCACATCCACGCCCTCCCGGGCATGGTCGACCCGCCGATCATTCGTAATCAACTCAATCGAAAGCTGCGGATAGCGAGCATTGAACGCGGGAATCAACGGTGCCAGCACATGACGGGCGAAGGCCGAGGACGACGCGATGCACAGGCGCCCCTTGGGTTCGCCGTCGGGCGTCAGTACGGCCAGGTGCGCCTGCTCGAGGTCACGCTCGATGTGCTTGACCTTCTCGTAGTAGAGCGTGCCACTGGGCGTCAATGCCATGCTGCGCGTGGTTCTCGACAACAAGCGTACGTCCAGGTGCGCTTCCAGGCGGGCGATGTTCTGACTGACCGCCGCCGCGCTCAAGCCCAGGCTTCGGGCGCCACCGGCGATGCTGCCCGCCTCCACCACCTTGATGAAACTCTTGATCGAGCCCAGTAGATTCATACGGATCAATCCTGCATTCGTAAGAATCTCTTTATAAAGACCTAAGCCCCGCAGGTCTACCAGGCGCGGCGGCCTGCTTGTTAGGCTGCGCTACCCGATTCAGTCCAGGAGCACGCATGAGCATAACCACCACCACCCGCAACCGCCGCAAGCTTGGCGTTCGCGCCACCCCGTACGTGTTCGCCTTCTACATGTCGGCGATCATGGCCATGCTGATGTGCCTGGTGATCACCGCAGCCAACTCAGGCATCGACGAGCACCTCCTGGGCAAGGCGCTCAAGGCCTATCAGCTGGCCATGCCGGTCGCCTTCGCCTGCGTGCTGGTGGTACGCCCACTGGTGCTCAAGCTGGTGGCCTGGACGGTTCACCCCGGCAATTGACGCGGCCATTCACGGCTGCGAAGCGATGGCTTTCTCGATGGCGGCGGTGAATGCCGGATCATCCGGCTTGGTCAGGCTGGAGAAACTGCCGACCACCTTGCCCCGGCGATCGACCACGTACTTGTAGAAATTCCACTTCGGCGCGCTGCTCTGCCTGGCCAGTTCAACGAACAGCGGCACGGCGTCTTTGCCACGTACCGGCTGGGCCTTGGTCATGGTGAAGGTGACGCCGTAGTTGGCGTAGCAGACCTTGGCCGTCTTCTGGGCGTCGGCGTCTTCCTGCTTGAAGTCGTTGGAGGGCACCCCGAGCATTTCCAGGCCTTGCCCGTGGTAGGTCTTGTAGACCCCCTCCAGGCCCTCGAACTGCGGGGCAAAGCCGCAATAGCTGGCGGTATTGACCACCACCAGCGGCTTGCCGGCAAAGCGCTCGCACAGGTTGATCTGTTCCTTGCCGCGCAGCTCCGGCAGGCTGCCCTGAAGCAGCGCCGGGCAATCGGTCGCCTGCGCGCCTGCGGCGGCCATCAGGGTAAACAGTGGAGCCAACATCCAGCGTGTGCGCATCGTTCTCTCTCCGTTGAACCGCCTTGGAGACTGCAGATTACTCCTAGCACACGCCCATGCCCAACTGCATCAACGCCAGGCCACCCTCATGCCAGCCCCACCAGGCCAGGGCCAGCAGCAACAGCGCCGCCAGGGCCAGCAGTCCGTGCAGGGCCAGGCGGTTCATGCCGCTTGCGCCTGCAAGCGGGCCACAGGACGCTCGCGCACCGGCCAGTTGAGCGCCGCCGCCAGCAGGCTGAGCAGGATCGAGATCTGCCAGACCAGGTCGTAGTTGCCGGTCTGGTCATACACCACCCCGCCCAGCCAGCCGCCCAGGAACGCACCCAACTGGTGGAACAGGAAGACGATGCCGCCCAGCATCGACAGGTTGCGCACGCCGAACAGGGTCGCCACCGTACCGTTGGTCAGCGGTACGGTCGACAGCCACAACAGGCCCATGGCGATGCCGAACAGGTAAGCGCTGAACTGGGTTACCGGCGCCCACAGGAACAGCACGATCACCACCGCACGCAACAGGTACAGGGCGGTCAGCAAGCGCGGCTTGGACATGCGACCGCCCAACCAGCCGGCCGTGTAGGTGCCGACAATGTTGAACAGGCCGACCAGGGCCAGCACCGTGGTGCCGACGGTGGCGGGCAGGTGCTGGTCGACCAGGTAGGCCGGCAGGTGTACGCCGATGAACACCACCTGGAAGCCGCAGACGAAAAAGCCCAGCGCCAGCAGCCAGAAGCCGGAGTGCGAACAGGCTTCGTGCAAGGCCTGGCCCAGGGTCTGCTCAGCGCCGTGACTGGGCAGCGGCCGGTCCTTGAGCAGGCTCACCAGCGGCACGATGAAGGCCACCGCCAGGCCCAGCACCAGCAAGGCCGCCGACCAACCCAGCCAGCCGATCAGGCCGAGGGTACCCGGCAGCATGGCGAACTGGCCAAAGGAGCCTGCAGCGCTGGCAATACCCATGGCCATGCTGCGTTTCTCGGCCGGCACGGCGCGGCCGACCACGCCGAGAATCACCGAGAACGAGGTACCCGACAGGCCGATACCGATCAGCAACCCGGCACTGAGCGACAGGCTCAGGGCCGAATCGGACATGCCCATCAGCACCAGGCCGGCGGCATAGAGAATACCGCCGACGATCACCACCTTGGCCGCACCCAGGCGGTCGGCCAGGGCGCCGGCAAACGGCTGGGCCAGGCCCCAGATCAGGTTCTGCAGGGCAATGGCGAAAGCGAAGACCTCACGGCCCCAGCCAAAGTCCGCGCTCATCGGGGCCAGGAACAGGCCGAAGCCATGCCGCACGCCCAGGGACAGGGCGAGGATCAACGCCGCCCCCAGAAGAATCCAACCACTGGTTTTCCATACCGATGTCATGCTTGTTCTCTCCCGGAAGCCGCAAGGTTATACGGGTATATACCCGCTTTTATTGGTAAAAATCAGGACAACAACGCCAGCAGACGTACCAGCTCTTCGCGCTGCCCTTCGCCCAGGGTGGTGATCAGCTTTTCCTGCGCCTGTTCCCAGGCCGGCTGCGCAGCCTGCAAACGGGCCTCGCCCTGCTCGGTCAGCAGGACCAGGCGGTTACGCAGGTCCTGCCCTTCGGCCAATGCCACCAGGCCTTCGGCTTCGAGTACCTTGAGGTTGCGCCCCAGGGTGCTGCGATCCAGACCCATGGCCTCGGCCAGGGTCGAGATGCTCGGCTGATCGAGACGTCGCAAGTGCCGCAACAGGGAAAACTGGGCGACATTGATCCCGAAGCCTTCGAGCGCCTCGTCATAGTGCCGGCTCACCCCACGGGCAGCACGACGCAGGTGGGTACAGATGCATTCACTGGTCAACATAATGCGTGTATATACCCGTATCGGTTCGACGGCAAGCTTTTCCTCATTCGCTAGAGCACCAGGGCGATCAGTACCACCAACTCCACCAGCTCCAGCAAGGCGCCGGCGGTGTCGCCGGTGGTGCCGCCCAGGCGCCGCATCATCAACTGCCGCAAGGCGAAGAATGCCACTGCCGCCACCAGCACCGCCCAGAGCCCGGTGAGCCCCGCCAGCAGCCAGCAGGCGCCCACGCAGGCCAGCAGCACCAGGCGTGCGCTGCGACGCGGCAGGTGGTCGGCCAATGCCTGGCCCAACCCCCCGGCGCGCACATAGGGCGTGCAGAGAAACAACGCCAGCAGCGCCGCCCGGCCTATCAGTGGCGCCAGCAACAGCAGCACACCCTGATCACGCTCGATCAGCGCCAGCAAGGCACAGAACTTGAGCAGCAACACCAGCACCAGGGTGACCACGGCAATCGGCCCGCTGCGTGGGTCTTTCATGATCAGCAAGGTGCGCTCGCGGTCGCCGAAGCCGCCCAGCCAGGCATCGGCGCTGTCGGCCAGGCCATCCAGGTGCAGGGCACCGCTGAGCAGTACCCAGGCGCTGAGCAGCAAGGCCGCGTGCAGCAGCAACGGGCTGCCATCGAGCACGGCGTCCAGCCCCCACAGCAGGCCGCCGAACAGCAGGCCCACCAGCGGGTAGCACAGCAGCGAGCGGCCCATCTGCTCAGGGGCCGGCATGCCCGGCAGACGCACCGGCAGGCTGCTGAGAAATTGCAGGGCGATCCAGAACGGCAACATCTCAGCGCTCCCGCAAGGTGCCGTCGGCGCGCACCTCAAGCCGGCACAAGGCACCATGGCCGACTTCGACCTGCAGCAACTGCTCGCGCGGCAGGCCACGGGCGCGGGCCAGCAACAGGCGCATCACCCCACCGTGGGTCACCAGCAGCACATGTTTGCCCGCATGCTGGCGATGCAGCGCGGCAATGGCATCCAGCACCCGGGTGGCAAAATCACTGACCGGCTCGCCCCCCGGTGGTGTGTACGCATAAGGATCGGCCCAGAACTGCCCCAGTTGCTGCTCGTGAGTCAGCATCAGGTCAGCGGCACTGCGCCCTTCCCACTCACCGAAATGCAGCTCCTGCAATCCGGGCTCCAGTTGCAGCGACAACTGCCGTTGCTCGCCAAACCTGCGGGCAAAGTGCGCACAGCGTTGCAGGGGCGAACTGACCAGCACATCCCAGGGCCCGCCATCGGCCACGGCCGCCTGCATCTGCTCCCAGCCCCTGGCGGTCAGCGCATCGTCCAGGCTGCCGCGCAGGCCGCCGCCCAGTTCGGTTTCGCCGTGGCGCAGCAGGTCGATGATCATGCCGGACGATCCGCCACCGCCGCTTCGGCGAAGGTCGCCATCTGCCCGTGCAGGTCACAGGCCAGGCGCAGCAAAGGCACCGCCAGGGCCGCACCACTGCCCTCGCCCAGGCGCAGGCCGAGCTCCAGCACCGGCTCGGCGTCGAGCTCGGCCAGCACGCGGCGATGGCCTGGCTCGGCGCCACGGTGGCCGAACAGCAACCAGTCGCGGCACGCCGGGTTGATACGCACCGCGACCAGCGCAGCCACAGTGCAGATGAAGCCATCGACCAGTACGGTGACCCCGGCCTGGGCGCACCCCAGGTAAGCGCCGACCAGCGCAGCGATCTCGAAACCGCCCAGGCAGAACAAGGCCTGCAAGGGATCCGCCGACAGGTCGCCGTGCAGTGCGAGGGCGCGCTCGATCACCTCGGCCTTGTGCCGCACACCGGCGGCATCCAGGCCGGTTCCCGGTCCGCTCAGCTCACTGGCCGGGCAAGCGAGCAAGGCACAGGCCAGGGCGCTGGCCGCCGTGGTGTTGCCGATGCCCATCTCGCCACCAATGAACAATTGCGCGCCAGCGCCCGCCGCGCGCTGGGCGCTTTCACGGCCACCTTGCAGCGCCAGCAAACCTTGCTCGCGGGTCATCGCCGGGGCCTTGGCGAAGTTCGCCGTGCCCGGCCCGACGCGCAGGTGAAGCACACCCGGCAGGCTCAAGTCGGGGTCGATGGTGCCCAGGTCCACTACCTCCAGCTGCGCCCCCAGTTGCCGCGCCAGCACACTGATCGCCGCGCCGCCGCCGACAAAGTTCTGCAGCATCTGCCCGGTCACAGCCTGCGGATAGGCGGAAATACCTTCGGCGACCACGCCGTGGTCACCGGCAAAAATCACGATACTGACCTGGTCCAGGCGCGGCTTGAGTTGCCCCTGCAGGCCGGCAAGCTGCACGGCGATCTGCTCCAGACGTCCCAGGGAGCCGGCCGGTTTGGTCAATTGCTGCTGACGCGCAAGGGCCTGGTCATGGGCTTGCAGGTCAACGGTACGGCAGGCTTCAAGCCACCAGCTCTGACTCATGGTGCGGATCCTTTGAGGGTTAGGGGCAAGCCGGCAACGGTGAGCACCACGCGCTGGCAGCGCTCGGCAATGGCCTGGTGCAGCCAGCCGGCTTCATCGACATAACGACGGGTCAGCTCGCCCATCGGCACGACGCCCAGGCCCGTTTCGTTGCTGACCAGAATGATCTCGCCCGGCAGTTGCGCCAGGCAATCGAGCAAGGCGCTACGTTCGGCGGCCAGGCGCTCGGGGTCGTCGAGCATCAGCAGGTTGGTCAGCCACAGGGTCAGGCAGTCCACCAGCAGGCAGCGGTCGTCACTGGCGTGGGTACGCAGCACTTCGGCCAGGGCCAGGGGCTCTTCGATCAGCCCCCAACTGGCGGGCCGGCGCTCGCGGTGCAGTTGCACCCGGGCATTCATCTCGCCATCGAGCGGTTCGCTGGTGGCGATGTAGGTGACTGGCAAGCCGCTGCGCTCGGCCAGTTGTTCGGCCAGGCGGCTCTTGCCGGAGCGGGCACCGCCGAGGATCAGGTTGAGCATGTCAGTTCAATCCGCACAATTGACGCAGGCGCGTGGTGTCCAGGTGCTGCTCGACCAGGTCGGCCAGGCGCTCGATATCGCGTTCGCGCAGGGCCTCGTAATCGATCAGCTCGACGTCCGCAAGGCCGGCCCAGCGCAACAACGCGGCGCAAGACTGCGGGCTTTCGAACAGGCCGTGCAAGTAGGTGGCCAGGATCTGTCCGTCGGCGCTGATGGCGCCATCGCAGCGACCGTCCGCCAGGCGCACCGCCGGCCGCTCGAGCGCCGGGCCACAGGTGACCCCGGCATGAATTTCATAGCCGCTGATCGGCGCCTGTTCCAGTTCCAGGGTGCCGCTGACGTTGCGCAGCTGCTTTTCGGCTTCCAGCACCGTGACGAAATCGAGCAGGCCCAGGCCGTCGCTGCTGCCCGCCGCCCCTTCCAGGCCCAGCGGGTCATCCAGCTGCTGGCCGAGCATCTGCAGGCCGCCACAGATGCCCAGCAGCTTGCCGCCATAGCGCAGGTGACGCGTGATCGCCTGGTCCCAGCCGCGGGCACGCAATTGCGCCAGGTCGCCGCGCACGCTCTTGGAGCCGGGCAGGATGATCAGGTCGGCAGGCGGAATGGCATCGCCGGGACCGATGAATTGCAGGTCCACCTGCGGGTGCAGGCGCAGCGGGTCGAAATCGGTGTGGTTGCTGATCCGTGGCAGCACCGGCACGATCACCTTGAGCGCGCGCGCCGCCTTGTCGCCCTGGCGCTGGTCGATGCCATCCTCGGCCTCCAGGTGCAGGTCCATCACATAGGGCAGCACGCCCAGCACCGGTTTGCCGGTACGCGCTTCGAGCCAGTCCAGGCCCGGCTGCAGCAAGGCGATGTCGCCGCGGAAGCGGTTGATGACAAAGCCTTTGACCCGCGCCTGTTCACTGGCCGACAGCAATTCCAGGGTGCCCACCAGGTGCGCGAAGACACCGCCGCGGTTGATGTCGGCAATCAGGATCACCGGGCAGTCCACCGCCTCGGCAAAGCCCATGTTGGCGATATCGCCGGCACGCAGGTTGATCTCGGCCGGCGAGCCGGCCCCTTCGACCATCACCACCGGATAGGCGGCGCTCAAGCGCTGGTGGGAGGCCAGCACCGCCTGCATGGCGATGGCCTTGTAGTCGTGATAGGCCACCGCGTTCATGCTGGTCACCGCGCGGCCGTGGACGATCACCTGGGCGCCGGTGTCGCTGTTGGGCTTGAGCAGCACCGGGTTCATGTCGGTGTGGGGCGCAAGCCTGGCCGCCTGGGCCTGGACCGCCTGGGCCCGGCCGATCTCGCCACCGTCGGCGGTCACCGCGCTGTTGAGCGCCATGTTCTGCGGCTTGAACGGCACCACCGCCACGCCCTGGCGCAGCAGCCAGCGGCACAATGCAGTGACCAGGGTGCTCTTGCCGGCATCGGAGGTGGTGCCCTGCACCATCAGGGTACTCATGGGTGTTCCTTGCGATAATCGTTGAAGGCCTGCGCCAGGCGCTGGAAATCCCGCTCGCTGGCCGGCAGGCCGAAGCGCAGGCTGGCAGGCGCTGTGAACAGGCGCAGGAGAATGCCGCGCCGGGCCATGAATTCGTGCAGCTGTACGGCCTGTTCGGTCACCACGTACTGGAACAGGTCACAGCCACCGGTAGGGGCAAAGCCGGCCTCACAGAGCGCGCTCGCCAGGCGCTGGCTGGCCTCGGCGCAGCGGATGATCTGCTGCTGGTGCGCAGCCGTGTCGAGCAGGCAGGCCTGGCCGAGGATGCGAGTCGGCCCGCTGACGGTCCAGGGTCCCAGCAACTCGGCAAGCTGCAGCAACAAGGCACGCTCGGCCAGGACAAAGCCCAGGCGCACACCGGCCAGGCCGAAGAACTTGCCGAACGAGCGCAGCACGATCAGGCCGGGGCGACCGGCGTACCTGGCAATGCTGTGCGACGGGGTGTTGTCCATGAAGGCTTCATCGACAAGCAACCAGCCGCCACGAATCGCCAGGCGGGCATGCCAGGCCAGCAGCTGTTCGGCTGGCAGCAGGCGGCCAGTGGGATTGTTCGGGTTGACCACCACCAGCACATCGAGGCTGTCGAGCAGCTGCCCGACCTGCTCTTCCCGCAGCGCTATCAGTTCATGACCGGCGCGCCGCCAGCCCTCGGCATGCTCGGCGTAGCAAGGCGACAACACCCCGACCCTGCTGCGGGCACGCAACTGCGGCAAGGCCTGGATCGCCGCCTGGGAACCGGCGACCGGCAGCAGTGGATCGACGCCGTAATAGGCGGTCGCCGCCTGCTCCAGGCCGTCATCGGTTTCCGGCAGGCGCGCCCAGGCACGCAACGGGATCTCGGGAATGGCATAGGACCAGGGCGCGATACCGCTGGACAGGTCCAGCCAATCTTCCCGGGCGATGCCGTAGTGCTGTATGGCGCGTTGCAGGCGCCCGCCGTGTTCAAGCATAGAGTTCCGCTCCCAGGCACAACAGCAGCAGCCACAACCACACGCCCTTGCAGACCAGGCGCCAGCCGCGCTCGATGGCGTCGGCGTCGGCCGTCGGGCCTTCGCCCAGGCGCGTGCGCTCATGCAGTTCGCCGTGATAGACCGCAGGACCACCCAGCTCCACGCCGAGCGCCCCCGCCCCTGCCGCCATTACCGGGCCGGCATTGGGGCTGTCCCACAAGGGCGCCTGGCGCCGCCAGCAGCTCAGGGCCAGACGAGTCTTGCCGAGCACGGCGTAGGTCAGGGCCACCAGCCGTGCCGGAATATAGTTGAGCACATCGTCGATGCGCGCCGCCGCCCAGCCGAAGCGCTCGAAGCGCTCGTTGCGATAACCCCACATGGCATCCAGGGTGTTGCTCAGGCGATAGAGCACCACCCCCGGCGCACCGGCGACGATGAACCAGAACAAGGCGGCGAACACCGCATCGCTGCCGTTTTCCAGCACCGATTCGGTAGCGGCCCGGGCCACGGCGGTTTCGTCCAGTTCGCGGGTTTCGCGACTGACCAGGTAACTGACGCGCTGGCGCGCCTGCTCCAGGTCACCGCTGCGCAAGGCGCTGGCCACCGGGATCACATGTTCGCCCAGGCTGCGCAGGCCCAGGGCGCAGTACAGCGCCAGCACGTCCACCAGCCAGCCGATATAGGGCAACCAGGACAGCAAGGTGATCAGCAGGGTCAGGGGGATCACCGCCAGGAACCAGGCGGTGACGCCATGACTGCGCCAGCCACGCCCCCCGGCGTTGAAGCGCTGCTCCAGACGCCCGGCCAGCCGACCGAACGCCACCAGTGGATGCCGACGTTCGGGCTCCCCCCACAGCGCATCCAGCGCCACGCCGGCAACACTCAGCAACGCCACACTCATCAAGACTCTCCCCACTGGTTTTCAAACAACATGTCGCTCAAGGGCCGCACCGTGGTCCAGCCTTCGAGGGCCAGCATCGGGGCCGGGTAGAACGCCTGGACCGGTCCCAGGCAAAGAATCGCCAGCGGCTTGGCGCCTGCCGGCATGCCCAGCAGCGCGGCCAGCGCCGCCGGCTCGAACAGCGACACCCAGCCCATGCCCAGCCCTTCGGCGCGGGCCGCCAGCCAGAGGTTCTGGATGGCGCACGACAGCGATGCCAGGTCCATTTCCGGCAAGGTCCGGCGACCGAAAATGTGTTTCTCACGGTCATCCATCAACGCCGCCACCAGCAGTTCGGCGCAGTCGTTGATGCCTTCCACCTTGAGCTGCATGAATTCGTCGGAACGCTCACCCAGCGCCTGGGCGGTGCGCACCCGCTCATCCTCCACCAGGCCCTGGATGCGCTGGCGCAGGGTGCGGTCGGTAATCCGGATGAAACGCCAGGGCTGCATCAGGCCGACACTGGGGGCCTGATGCGCCGCTTGCAGCAGACGCGCGAGCAGTTCGGGCGCCACTTCCCCCTGGATGAAATGGCGCATGTCGCGGCGCTCGCCGATCGCGCGATACACCGCTGCGCGTTCGGCTTCGGTAAAGGCCTGGTCGCTCATGGTGCCAACAGCGCCGCCGACGCCCGGGGGTTGGAGGCGAAATAGAAATGCACGTAGGACGCCGTCAGTCGCCCGCAGCGATAGACTGCCTCGGCGCCACGGCCGCCATTGGGGCTCTGGCCACGGGCGATCGGCTCCAGCGCGGTACTGGTCAGGGAGTGGTGATAGGTGTGGCCGCGCAGGTTGCCTTCGGGCAGCTCCACCGCCTGCAGGGCCAGGGCGGCCAGGCGCTTCTGCATCACCGCCTCACCCTGCAGCAGGCCCAGCAGCTCGGCGCGCTCGCCGGCCACGTCGGTCAGGGCATCGAGCAGGTAGAGCATGCCGCCACATTCTGCGAGCAAGGGCTTGCCCGCCTGGTGGTGGGCGCGAATGGCGCCCAGCATCGGTGCATTGGCGGCCAGCACCCGGTGGTGCAACTCCGGGTAGCCGCCCGGCAGGTACAGGCTGTCCGCCATTGGCAGGCAGGTGTCATGCAGCGGCGAGAAGAACACCAGCTCGGCGCCCATGGCCCGCAGCAGGTCGAGGTTGGCGCCATAGGTGAAGGCAAAGGCTTCATCCCGGGCCACGGCGATGGTCACGCCTTCGAGCAGGGGCTCGGTGTTCAGCTCACTCGGCGCCGCGAACGCCACCGGTGGCGGCAATGACGATTCGCAACTGGCGCCCAGGGCGTCGGCTGCCGCGTCCAGGCGCAGGTCCAGGTCATTGAGTTCACTGGCCTGGACCAGGCCCAGGTGACGGCTCGGCAGTTCGATGCCGGTTTCCCGCGACAGGCCGCCATACCAGCGCAGGCCCTCGGTCAGGCTGCCTTCGAGCAACTGGGCATGACGCAGGGTGCCGACGCGGTTGGCCAGCACCCCGGCAAACGGCAGGTCGGGCTGGTAGCGCGCCAGGCCCAGGGCCAGGGCGCCGAAGGTCTGGGCCATGGCCGTGCCATCGATTACCGCCAGCACCGGCACGCCGAAGTGACGCGCCAGGTCGGCGCTCGACGGCGTACCGTCGAACAGTCCCATGACCCCCTCGATCAGGATCAGGTCGGCCTCGCCCGCCGCTTCCCACAACAGGCGCCGGCTCTCCTGCTCACCGACCATCCACAGGTCCAGCTGGTACACCGGCGCACCGCTGGCCCGCTCGAGAATCATCGGGTCGAGGAAATCCGGGCCACACTTGAACACCCGTACCTTGCGCCCCTGGTTGCGGTGCAGGCGCGCCAGGGCGGCGGTCACCGTGGTCTTGCCCTGCCCCGATGCCGGTGCGGCGATCAGGACCGCCGGGCAGTGCCGGGTCTGGCTCATAGCTCGACGCCCTTCTGGGCTCGGATGCCGGCCTGGAAGGCGTGCTTGATCATGCCCATCTCGGTGACCGTGTCGGCCAGTTCGATCATCTCGTCCTTGGCCCCGCGGCCGGTGACGATCACGTGCTGCATGGGCGGGCGGGCCTGCAGGTCGCTGAGCACCTGGTCCAGGTCGAGGTAACCATGCTTGAGGGCGATGTTCAGCTCATCGAGCACCACGAAGGCGATGTCCGGGTCCTGCAGCATCTGCCGGGACACGGCCCAGGCGGCTTCGGCGGCGGCGATGTCGCGCTGGCGGTCCTGGGTTTCCCAGGTGAAGCCTTCGCCCATCACGTGATAGCGCACCTGCTCGGGAAAGCGGCGGAAGAACAGCTCTTCACCGGTGCTGTTGCGGCCCTTGATGAACTGCACCACGCCGCACTGCATGCCGTGGCCCATGGCCCGGGCCAGCATGCCGAAAGCCGAGCTGCTCTTGCCCTTGCCATTGCCGCTGAGCACCAGCAGCAGACCGCATTCGTTGGGGGCGTTGGCGATACGTTCGTCGATTACCGCCTTCTTGCGCTGCATACGGGCCAGGTGGCGTTCGTCACGCTCGGTGGATTCAGTCATCGAAGTTCTCCGCAAACCACTGTCGACCGATCCACGACGAGCGTAGCAGCACGAGGCTGTACAGGTTTCGTGGCCGAGGATGGGCGACAGATGAATGGATTAGGCAGACGGAGAAGCGCGCAGGGCCGCGGCACGAGGCCGAAGAAACCGCGCATCACCCTCCGTGATGCCGTTGACTGTGACAGGCCGGTCTCCGGGCTTGTGAGCGGGGCCATGGACACCCGGGGTCGCGCGCCTTCCCGGGTGCCGACACCCAGTGGCCATGCGCGGCCTTGACTCACCTACCGTTGCGGGGGCAGCGCCGGATTCGCGCGCCTTTGCGCGCCCACCGGCTTCCCTGTTTCACCCTGCCAGGCCACAGCCCACAGAGCACCTGAAACAAGTCGCGAAGGTTAGAGGGTTGCACCGGGAGCGTCAATGAAAGGCGCCCTACCGGCCTGGATCAATGGCGACCTGGTCATCTTGTGTCACCCTGATATCAGTGATATCAAATAGCCATAACTTGGCTGTACTCGATCACAACTATAAAGGAGAGAGCAGCATGCAAGGCTTGATCATCAACAACACGCGCCTGGAGTTTCTGCGTCCGGTGCTGGAACGCTGGGTCGAGTGCATCGATCGTTTCAACCAGGTCCTGGGCGATGGCGAAGCTGCCTACTGGCACGGCGCACAGGCCAACCTCGGCCTGCTGTCGGCGGCGGCCTGGCAAGCCGAGCTGGTGACCCTGGCCCAGCACCAGAGCAAGAAACAGCGCGATGATGGCGATCGTGACGGTCGCTGCGACCTGTACATCGCCAGCCATGAAGAAGCCGTCTACCTGCAGGCCAGCCAGCGCTGGCCACGGATCGCCAGGCTGGACCTGGCCAATGCCCTGGCCGAAACCGCACAGACCGCACGCCAGATCGCGGCGCCGAGCCAGCTGAAAGTCGCCGCGCTGTTCGCCAGCCCCTGGAAAGCCGGACAGCACGCCAGCCCCGAAGAACTCCAGGACCTGGTCGACGACCTGCAGAAACACACCGCCTGTGCCATTGCCTGGTACTTTCCGTACGCCTACCGCAAGCTGCACAACGAAGCCGGGCAGTATCACCCAGGGGTCGCCCTGCTGCTCAAGCAGGCCTGAAGGCCCCTATCGCAGGCTTCGCCAGCTCCTACAGGGCTAGCACCGTGGACTGTGGGAGCTGGCAAAGCCTGCGATGCAAGGCGAAGCCTTGCCGATGAGGTGGCTCAGGGAATCCGCGCCAGCGCAGGCGGCAGGACTCGCTTGGCATTCAGATAGGCTTTTTGCCAGTAGCTGTTGGCCAGGTAATCCAGACGAACGGTACCACCGGTGGCCGGCGCGTGGACGAAACGCCCCTCCCCGACATAGATCCCGGCATGGCTGACCTGGGACCCTCCATTGGTGGCAAAGAACACCAGATCACCCGATTGCAGGTCATTGCGCTCGATGTTCGGCGCGCGGATGCCGATCATTTCCCGGGTCGAGCGCGGCAAGGAAATGCCCGCTGCGTCACGGTAGACGTAGCCGATCAAACCACTGCAATCGAAACCCGAATCCGGTGTGTTGCCGCCCCAGCGATAGGGCGTACCCACCAGGCCCAAGGCCCGGAACAGGACATCGTCGGCAACCGGAGAAAAGTAGACCTGGGGCGCCATGACCACAGGCTCGACCACCTTGGGCGGGGTCGGGGCATGGCTTGAGCAGGCACCGAGCAGTGCCAGCAGGGAAAGTAGAGCGAAGCGCGCCTGAATCGCCATGGTCAGAACATCCTGTCTGAAGCCGTCCCGGGGATGAACCGGAAAATTGTTGAGAATTTAGATTAGACGCTTTCTGTAAACACGCACGGCGACGCGCTTTTCAGCTACGTCGCCGTGAGATTGCAAGGCTCATGATCAGTTACGCGAGATAACGGTCTCGGTCGGTGCCATGGCCAGTGCGCGTTTGGCTTCGATGAAGGTCTTGCTCCAGTAGCGGTCACCGAGCTTGTCGATGCGCACACCACCGCTGCGGCGGCTGCTGGAGTGGATGAACTGATCGTCGCCCAGGTAGATGCCGGCATGGCTGACACGCCCGCGGCCATTGGTGCTGAAGAACAGCAGGTCACCTGGCTTGAGGTTGTTACGGGAAACCAGCGGCGCATCCACGTTGATCATTTCGCGGGTCGAACGCGGCAGTTTCAGGCCGGCCTCTTCGCGGAACAGATAACCGATGAAACCGCTGCAATCAAAGCCCGACTGCTCGGTGGTGCCACCAAAACGGTAACGGGTACCGATCAGCGACATGCCACGCTCGAGGATGTTGTCGGCCAGGGCCGGCAGCTGGTAAGGCTTGCTGCTGGCGAAATTATGCAGACCTTCTTCGGTGGCCAGCTCTTCCTCGAACAGCGATGCGCTGGAGGATTTGGCCGAGGCCTGGGTGGCTACCGGTTGTTGAGCCTGCTGCTGCGAAATAGGGCCATGGGCCGCGCAGCCAAAAAGCAGGGTCACAAGTGCGAGGGGCACGAGGGGTGCGAAGCGCTTTAGCATGGGCACGACCGTGTCTTTTGATT
>Ga0247821_10000235_pt1 | contig 31757 bp, 25 predicted proteins | sample 13C_Glycerol_Day_FD_192481 | JGI IMG/M metagenome (GOLD analysis project Ga0247821, IMG submission 192481) | Soil microbial communities from agricultural site in Penn Yan, New York, United States - 13C_Glycerol_Day14 | ecosystem: Environmental > Terrestrial > Soil > Agricultural land | place... | reverse complement strand
AGTCGGAACTGTCCTCGGTCTCTACAGATTCATCTGCTGGCGTCGTCATAATTTTTTAAACCTATATTACTAAGACAGTATCTGGGGGATTCTTTAATGAATTGGAAAAACTGGAAGTTTGATCTCTTCCGAAACTGGCCAATTATTGGCGAGGAGATCCAGCGAGATCATTACAACAAAGTGTTGGCAGAGATCGAGGGCGTACGAAAACGGTTCAATCACCCGAAGGTGACCTTGACCGATAGCATACATTGCCTATACGATTGCCTGAAAGGCCTGGATATTCGTTTATACGACGATTTCAGTTGGTACCCTAACGTTGGCATCAGCGCTTACACAAAGACGTCACAGGAAGCTACAGCGCTGTTGCGCATGATACTGACCGGGGGCATCCCGCGGTATGACGAATACTTCAAAGAACTCTACGCTGTAGACCACGAAACTGGTTTCTTGGATTGGTACAGCAACCCCGAAAGTACAGATGAATTGCTCGGTCAGTTTATGCTGATCCTCGATCTGTACTGCGAGGACAATCCAAAAGACGATGAATACGGAGAACGTTATAAATTTGAATATCAACGTAAAGAACTCAAACCCAGTCTATTAGACTTCTTCAGTTCACGGTATTTCCGACTGGTGCTCGATGATTTTATCACACTGGTCCGGCTTGCCATTCACACTCAGTTACGGAGGCTCAATGGAGAAGTCCAACAGAACCCGTAAGAAAGCCAATCCACGGCATGACAGTTTAGAACGCGTCTCAGAAAAGAAGTTCATTCCAGATGACCAGCTGCAAGATACACCTGCTCGGTTGTTCCGCAAGTTGATCAAGGAACTGGGTATTGGGTATTTCGGTTGGACTAAATACCTGCGGGAATACCTGGAATGGATTGTCACTACAGAAGACGAAGAAAAAGCCAAAACAGAAAGACAAACTCGCGCTGGTAATATCCGGGATACCTACTTCCAAAAACCCACTCTGTCGTTCAACAAATTGATCGAGGGGGTTTCTATCCTGCAGTTTGAAGAGTGCGAGGTTCAACTCACCCTTAAGGATGTAAACGGGAACATCGTAAGGGTGAGTGATACGATCAAACTTGTTTCCAAATCTCGCAAAGATCAAATCCTGAAACAACAGGAAAAAGATGCCGCTGAGAATGGTGACGAGGAATAATTGAATGGTAGGGGTTCGCCCCTACCTTTTCTTTTTTGTTTTTTCTTTTTTGGGTGAAAAGTCATGAATCCATTCGAAGGGTTAAACTTAGCCCCGGACGTTCAGTCTTTCCGTAAGAACACCAACACTGCCATCCAGGGTGTCAAGGACAATAGCCTGACTCCGGTTGACATTACGTCGAAGAAAATGAAAGAGGGTATTGCCCTCAAGACTTCTCGTGACACTGGTCTGAAGGGCCAGGTTACTGCGTACCGTGATACTGTTGTTGACGCATTGGACGGTATTATCGGTGCTATGTCTGGCGGTACGCTGAACACCAAGGACTTGACCAAGGCTATCAAGATTGGTCGTGACGGCGTGATGTTCGATGAGAACGCTATTCTGTCCACAGTCTCTCGGGCCATGGGTTATCCCGTGTCCAGTGCTTCTGGTGCGCACCGTAAGCTAGCACAGGATATCAGTAAAGAGTTCCAACGTATCACCGGTTTGAACATCGGTGGTATTATCAGCAGTGACGGTAAAGACTTCCGGTTGAAGAATAAAGCCGGTGGTTCGATTGCTGCTGAGACCATGAAGCAGTTGACCAAGTTCTTTGGTTTCGATGAGTTCATTGACCGCAGTGTTCAGTCGGCGATGTACAACTCGATCTACAACAATGCCGCACTCAACGGCATGAGTGACAGCTATCGGAAAATCTACTACGGTTATCCGATAGGGTTTGAGTCCATTCGTCGGGATGCAACCTTAGAAGCATTACAGAACATGATCACCAACGGGGACATCAAGAGTGTTCAAGTGGTGTTGGATATTCTGGACGAAGACGATGCAGGTCTCCAGGCTAACCGCAAGATCATCGCTTCTAAGTTCCCTAACTTCATCGAGAACTTGTTCAGCAACTTCAAGTTCGACGATGATGTGTTCCCAGAAGACTACCCAGCATTGCTGGAGATGTTGCTGGATGTCTTGGAACGTATCCGTGGTGATGACTGGTGGTTGAAGCATACTGAGTTTGGGGATGTCTTGAACTTGGCAATCATGACCCGGGCCAGTAAAGACATGGTAACGCTGCTGCAAGGCTACCCGCCTATCATCCCGTTGTTGTGTACTGCGGGTATGTTTAACGAAGAGAGTGCTACCTCGGTGCTCAGACGTCAATTCAAAGGCGCTGCTCAATTCCCTAGTTGACACTATACCCCCTAGGCCCAATGGGCCTAGGGGGTATATACCTCTATTTTTTATCGTGCCAGAGGTTTGGTGAAGATCTTAGCAAAGTCGGTGATAATACTGTCCGAGACTTTAGACGCAATGTTGTCTGCTCGAATACTGGTTTTCAAGTCCAGTGCCAAACCAGTCAGTTGACGGTTCAGACGAGCATACTTCATTACGGTGTCCAGGTAGGTTACACCGGTGATGCGCGACAGGTAGTTGTTGTACGCGGTATCGTCGTTGAATACCCGACCCGCTACAGCGTTGAGGTTAGGCAGCTCCAACAAAGAGATCGAACGGTCGATAGGAACCGATACCACTGGGTCCAGGTCGTACACGTTGAAATCGATCTTCAAGTTCAGTGGCTTACGGTCACGAGTCCAACCACGTTCACCCATACCGAAGGTGAAAGTACAGTTGTCAATCATACCCGTGCGGATGAACTGTCGACCTTGGCAGAAAGCACGGCACATGAATGGAGACGTGTAGCTCGCACCACCTGCCGAGAACGGAGCAACCATCGGCAAGAACAGGGCAAACGGAATCCAGATCTTCATGATCTGCTCGTACGGGTGAGCGTAGTTGCAGGTGAAGAACATGCTGTAGCTTTCTTTGTGCAGACTGGTAGTAGAACCGTCCCAGTGGTCTGCGATCTTGATGTACGAGTTGTTCACCAAGGCCAGCGGGATGTTACCAATCACGGTACCAGACAGAGCACCAATTGCACCTTCTTTGATGGTGTTGACCACACCGTCAATGATGTCGATACCAGTAGCACCACCCGCGATGTCAAAGCGGAAGTCGTTGGCTGCTTTAACTACCGAGTTGAACTTACTTGCCATAGGTGATTGGGTGTGGCTGTTACTGAACGAGTCAGTAGTAGGACCGCTAGCCCCATCTACTCGCCAAGTAATACCATCCAAACCACCATACGCCGCAGAGCGCAGCAAGTCAAAGATATCGCCCGCCCAGCTACGGTCGTCAGGGTTATCCTCGTAATTGATTTGTCGTCCACCGGCAACATTAGGGTTGGCGCTGGTAGCAGGGGTGGGCCTACCGGCGTTTTGGTTGGGGTTGGGGGTTGCACCGAAAGAGCCTCCGGTAGCAGCTTCTTGAATGATGCTGCTGAAGCTACGTGCAGATTCTCCTTCTCCCGAGGTAGCTGAGCCTACGTTACCGATAGCCGCATCGGCGTTGAACATGTTCTGGTATGCATCTTGGTTGAAGTAAGCACTGTCTTGTTCGACGTACTGTCCTTCGGTGTCACCACGATACTTACCGACTGTTTGCATTTCTTGCTCGACGAAATATTGACTAGGGAAACCTGCCATGGTCACTTCATCGAACTCTACTTCCTCCATGATCTGTTTCGCCCGTTGCGCTTTCTCACCGGGGGTCGACAGTGCCTCGTTATCCATCTTCGCTAACTCACGGAGCATCACCCTGTGTTTCCGGGTACCCTTCATGACCAGACGCATCAAGTCGATCGTACCGTCGTCGTTCACGGCGTCGGGGATCAACATGCGCAGATCAGAAATAGCTTTGGAGTTGTCGTAGTCAGGCTTGAGGCCGTGGAGTGGGTCTTGTTGCTGTTGATCGCGCTTAGGCAGAATCGGGTCGATATAGCCCAGCTTTACCATCAAGTCGTTCAGTACCCCCGTGGAGGCCATGGTGTAAGCACCCACCGCTGGCTTAAGGGTATAGAAGTTGTTCTTGGGGGAGTCGATCAAGAAGTTAATGAACTGCAAACCGGCAGACAACATCTGCATCGGCCAGAAAGCCACCGAGGTAATCGCCTGACCCATGTAGAACGCCAATCCAGGTGCACGACCTTTGTTGGCAATGATTGCAGCGCTGGGGGAGAACATGTTGGTGATAAACGCCAGTAACCCTGAGAACTGCGGCACACTCGGGGTGAGTGTCAACAGGGTAACGTTGTCTTCCATTTGTTCTTTGTAGAAACCACCCATCCCACCTTCACGGGTTTGCATCAACCGACCGTAACGCGGATCGGTGTAAGGGTTCGATTGCGGTGCCGGGTTGATGTAACGGTTGTCGCCCGTGGCACTACTGAAAACGTTAAAGTAACGGTCCCAGTCCATTCGTTCCAGCATGTCAGTCGGTAAAACACCGCGCGTGAGCAGCCGGAAGGACTTGGTGATAATGTCCTTATCCCGGGTAGATACTGTTGCGACCATGTGGATACCTGTTATTTAAAAGAGTAAAGACCAGGAGGGTGTTACCCCTCCCGGCCCCTACTACGATGTTTACACCGTCACTGTTTTAGAGGGGGTTTTCGAGTTCTTGTTCAACTCAATGAGTTGTTTAACAGCCTCGGCCATTACACCTGCTTGTTTATCACCCGATGTAGCCAAGGCGGTTTCCAAGCGGCTCATGATCTCCTCGATGCTCGGACCTGCTGCCTGTTGCGGAGCTTGTGGCTCTGCTTTAGGTGCAGCCTTCGGCGTTGGTGGACGCTGGGAAGGTACGTTGTCGATGTTCTCATTGGCCTGTCCAATAGTCTTACGAGTATTGGGTGCTGTAGGACCAGCAGGATCAGTCGTAGTGTTACCACCCGTACTGCCCGGCAGAGGGACCTTGGTGTAGGTCTTCCCTGGCGGCATACCTGCGCTACCGGCTTGTTGCCCATCCGCCAGATCGTCTTCCATACCCCGAGGAGTAGTTTGTTCGATCGGTGTAACCGGTGGGGTAGCGATCGGGTCAGCTTGTGGAGCGGTAGGTTGTACCGGACCACCCGAACCCTCGGTAGTGTCCTGTCCGTTAGTTGCGCTGCCTCCTGCTGCTTCGTTAAACTTGGCAGCAGCTTGAGCAGACATGAAGTGGACGTGGATGTGCCCACCTGTCGCTTTAGCAGAAGCTTTGCGATACTCGTCGAGCACCTTGAACTCATTAGGAGACATACCAGCCGAACGCAAGATACCTACCACTGTAGCGTGGGCGCGGTCACTGCTAGCAGCACCATTAGTCAAGGTGAAGTCAATTGCTAGACCCAAGGCATGCTTCGAATTAGGCTTATTCCGTTTATGCCATGCATCGTTCAAAGCACTGAAGTAGCGGAAGTTCTGCACACGGCTTTGGATCATCCTACCCAATGCCATGACACCCGGATGAGCAGGCCCACCCGCCACTGCTTCAGGAGACTTGAGGCGTAAGCCACTCGACCCCGAAACGCCACTGTTCACCAATGGGGTATCAGCACCACCATTACCAGACATCGCACCACTGTAATCACCTTCAGTGCGACTCGACGTACCAGGTGTACCGAAGTTACCACCACTGGCCATCCCACCAGACGGACTCGCTCCCAGAGGAGGTGTAGCCCCATTACCGATCATTGGAGTAGAAGCACCACCTTCTCCACCAGCTGGGCTGGAACCGGCACCCGGTGTTCCGTAAACACTTCCCCCTCCGCTGCTACTTGGAGCTTCGCTACCTACTTTGTCTTGCGACGCCGCAGTAGCTCCGTCTTCGTTCGCCTGGAGTGAACCTTTCTGCAACTGGTCAAGGTATTGCAGGTAAAGTCTGTAACGATCACCCATACCCGGCAATGCATTACCACCGTTCAAGCCAGTGGCCGCACGACCAAAGTTGCCATCTTCAGTAATACTCCGCAAGAGCTTAGAGTTCTTGTAGAAGTTAACCGCAATGGCCGCCATGACGTTTGGATCTTCCGACGCCAGCTCAGGTTTGCCCTCGAGGTCGATCCCGAGTTCTTGCCCGATGCGTGCGTAGTTAGCCCGGCCTGTTAACTGAACCAGGCCACGTCCACGGTACAGGAAGCCATCACCTGGTTTAGAGTTACCCAGGGACTGACCTTTACCACCACCGTATACCGTGTTAGCAATCGCTACTTCACCTGCTGCTACCAATTGCTTGGCTTGTTCGAGGTTGGTGACTTCCTTGAACATCCTCATCAACCGTTGAGGATCGGTGTACTTCATGTTCTCGACAGTGCGAGTGTAGCCACCGGTCTCATAGTTGGTAAGGGCCAACATCTCCGCAATTGCCCGTGGATCAGTGAAGCCTTGTTTCAGCATCTCACGGATGATCAACTGCTCAGCCAGTTTACGAGGTACCTTAATCCCCGTGTCTTTACCTTGGTTGCGTTCTACTCCGGTCATGTCGAGGTGACTGGTGTCGGAGTCGCCTGTTAAAGGCTTGAAGCCAAACGAGTTGGACGGCGTGTTGTAAGCCCCGGACATATCGTAGATATTACCGTTGCCTGCGCCACGCGACGTGCTGGTACCAAACTGACCACCCATCGCAACATCACGACGGTTCTTGTAGTCTTGCGGTTTCTGCACGTTGGCTGCGTTCGGTGTCCATCCACCACCCGTCTTGTGAGGCGAGATAGTGTTGGCCCAAGTTTGCGTGTTGGTTTTCCCTGCTTCCTTTTCAGGGTCACGCAGTTTGGCTTGGGTAGCTGCTTCACTCAACAGCTTGAGCATCCGCGTTACTTTATCGGGTTTGCTCGGAGATGAAGCGCCATCGAACGGAGCCGCCCGTACGTTCCAGACTGGGACGATAAACGCCTTAGTGATCGTTACCTTAGTCTCGATCAGCGCTTTGGCAATTTCGTAACGAGCTGTCGTCGAGAGGGATTTCCACACCAACCCTGGATTACCCTTGCGATAGTTCGCCACCATTTGCACGTAGGTGGACATCACTGGAGCAAAGCGGTCGCGGAACCACCGGCACCAGTTATCACCGTTATCGTTTTTGTCTAAACGGAAAGACTCTTTGAAGAGCCCGTACAGGTCGCCCACTTGGCCAGTGAACTTAACTTCTTGGCCATCAAACTTGAACAACGATTCACAATGCCGTTCCAAACGCAGCACTGCTTCTACACGCCAAGGGATGTCCTCGTCGTTGCCGTAACACGCCACACGAATCGCCGTAAGGAGATCCATGGCTCGGTCATCGGGGAGCAGGTCTTGGATCCAGATCTGCTTGACCATCGGAGACAGCTTAAACTCCGAGTTAAGGCCTTGTAGCTGCGAGTTGATTTGTTTTACGCGAGCGTGTGCTTCGTTGCGTTGTTTAACGCCATCCCACCCTGAAGCGAAGTTGCTCTTGTCCTCCAACTTCTTCTCAAGGGTTTTCTTTTCCTCAATGAGGGCTTTCTCACTCTTCGGTGTTGCAACAGGTGCCAGCTCATCGGAGTCCGTTTTGCGATCACTGTACTTCTTCAACTCCTCCATGAAGTTGTTGACGCGGATCACAGTGTCTCGTTCACCCATGAGCGGAGTATCAGCGTCGATCTTGGCTACGATCGAGTACGGATACGGCATGACAGTAACCAACGCCGCATGCGCCTGTTTAGCGACCTTGTAGACGTCTTGGCCTTGAGCCTCATCATACTGCTTGAGGGTCTTCATCTTCACAACGTCGAGGCAAGCATGGTAGGTCAAGAAGACTGGCTTGAAACGACCGTTAAACCACGTGAAGACATCACCAAGTTGTTTCTTGTCTTTTGGATCGGTGATGAAGAGCTTGAACACTTCCTCGATAGGCGCGCTCTTGGAGATCGACGCTCTACCGTTACCAATTACTACGAACTCTTGCAGCAGTTGCTCAGCCTTCAGCACTTTCTCTGCAAGTTCACTTTCAACATCGGACACACCGTACTGGGTCAGACGGATCTTCAGCTGGGTACCTTTGCCCGCCTGGAAGAACTTGTACAGGCCGTAACCTGCCAAGCCAACCGCGATAGCGCCAAGGGTGAAGGGGTTAAACAGCAACGGTGCTAAGAAGCCACCTGCTGCCACGGCGCCGCCCCACAGTGCACCGCCTGCGGTGATAGCAGCACCGGTCACTGTTGTGCCCATCAGTCCAGCCACACCTGCCGCCAACTGGTAACCACCGTAAACCGTGGCTGCAGTAGACACAACGTCGGCGGCATTAGCTGCCAACCCGTCTTCCGATACCAATCCAGAATCGATCAGGCCATTCATGGCTTGGTCAGCTACCAGACCTACACCCAAGGCCAAACCACCAGACTTCAGGCTACCACCAAACGACTTCTTCTGACCACGACGATTACGACGTTCTTGGCGCTCCGCTGGATCACGGTTCAAGACAGTGTCTAATACCTCTCCACCAGCTTGGGTAATACTGCGGGTTTGCACCAACGTCATGATGCCTTTGGCCACCGCAGCAATACCCGTTACCATCATGGGCAAAGCTTTGATACCAATCGAGGCAAAAGTACCGAGGAGTTTGAAACTACCCCACAGACGTTTGGTAAAGAAAGCACTGATCCCGGACACTACGGAGAAGATGCCGCCGATACCACTGGCCAGCAACCCAAAGAGACCTTTCGGTTTATCTTTATTCTCCTTATCACCAAAGCCCATACCGCTGGCGATGTCGATAATAGCGTCTTGGACTTTCTCTTTCTTCTTCTTTTCCTTCTTGGTCTTTTGGTCAGCTGCCGAGTTGAGTCGAGCGGTTTCTTCAGCCTTCTCAGCGCCCATGGCCTTGACTTTCTTACGAATGCCATTGGCCAGGGTGTATTTGTCACCACCCTCAGGCTTGAGATCGGCTTCTTCCCGTCTGGCTACTTCCTCTGCACTTGGTGCGGTCGGATCATCAGCCTTTGGTTTAGCCTTACGCTTACGGGGAGCCTTCTTAGGGGCTGCTTCCTTAGCAGGCTTGGTCTCGGGCTGGGTTGCAGGTTCTTCAGCTGCAGGGGCAGCTACAGGACCTTCTGGGTCTATTTCTACCGCCGGTCGTTCATCCTTGTAGCCCCAGTGCTCGCGCAGCAAGTGGTAGATGCGATCAACCGAGTTAACGATAGGGGAATAGTCCGCCTTGAACGTATCCATGGCTTTGTCTTTGGCAACACCCGCATACTCTGCTGCTTTGTTCCCGAACTTCTTAGCGATGTCCCAGGTCCAAGCAGAAGCCTTACGAGTCAAAGCACCCATCTTGTTAATACTAACGCCCATCGAAGTGACCAAACCGCGGTCGTATTCTTCCTGGGTGATGAGTACGTTGCCTTCGCGGTCATAGACCGGGCCGTCGATCTCGTTCCAACCTTTCAGTACAACAGGTTTACCGTCTTTGTCTTTCTTCCAGTAAGCGCCGCCATCAAAGCTCTTACCCAACAGGGTAGGGGCGTCGGCACCTTCCTTATACACATCCATCTGGAAGAAGCGCTTGGATATAGCGTTCTTGAGCTTACTAGCCCGACCCATTGGATCCAGGAAACGGAAACCTTTCAACAGCAGTTCACGCAGCTTATTCAGGCCGCTGAGGAATACTTCCTTGTTCTCAGCAGTAAACAGCTTGTTGGCCAAACGACGAGCGCCAATGATCGTGCCGTTGTAAGCATCCGTACTAACGATCTTGATAGAACCGGAGATGTCCTTCCAGCTCTTGATCAGTTTACTTTTAGCCAGGTCGTAGTACTGACCCGCCTGCAAACGCTTAGCCTCGAGGATAGGTTCTTCCGAGCCTTCCTCATAAAGGTCTTGATCGTCTTCCGGTGTACGTGCTTTAGCCATGGTGCGGATCTTGCTGTAAACAGCTGCCGCAGCCATACCGCCACCAATCAATGCAGCCGCTTTAGGGTCGTGGAATGCAACCCCAGCGAGACCACCCAACAAACCACCCAGGATCAGTGGTTCGTTATCCAGGAGTTTCTCCACCCCTTTGTTAAACATGTCCTTGAAGGAGAACTGTTTAATGCGGTCCATGATGGTGCGTTTGCCTTGCTGAATCTCATTCTGCTCGGTGTCACTGAGCGGACGACGACGGCGAGGCAGGCCTTCATGGATCTTGGTTAAGGTTTCGCTGCTGGTGGTGTTCAATGCCACCAGGCTGGTCACTTGCGTGATCAACTGGTCCATACGACTACTAACAGGTGTCAGGTCGATCTTGTCACCCAAGGTACCGATGGATTTGAAACCTTCGCTGGCTTGGCTGAGGCTCTTGTTCAGATCCTTCAAACCGTCCAGGCTACCCATGAGCTGATCCAGACCTTCCAACTTAATTACGTTAGAGGGGATCTGGATAGTTTCTTCTTTCTCCTTCTTACCACGACCAGTTTTAATGGTAGTGGTACGTTGCGTAGTGTACGGGCGGGTTGGATCGATTGCATCGTCTTCAGGGACAATGGCCGTCTTACGCTCAGGGTTCTTGATGAACTCCTTAAGCATTTTCCAAACCAGCTCGTCGTTGACTTCTTCGGTACCGTGAGCCGACGTGGTAATTACACCAGACTTCTTCAAGGCTTCGTAGTAACCGTTGCCTTTCAGGATGTCGAGACGCTCAGCGATGTCTGGTACAAAGTCAGCCAACAGGCGAGCGGAGTCCGCCATACCGGTCAGTTTCTTACGCCCCGCTTCGGTCGGCATGTAAGTGGCTTTCTTCAGGCGATCCGCTTCGCTACCTTCAAAGAAGGCTTTCAAGTCATCGTCGCCGATACCAAAGGTACCACGCATGACCTTACGGATTTCCTCAGCCGTCTTCTTGTCCATCCCCTCTTCTTCGTCCAGCTTGAAGTAGTTGTAGGGGTTGAAGCCAAGATCGCGGTCAGCGTCGCGTGCCAACTGGTAAGCCAGGGCTTGTTTCGCCTTCTTGCTGAGCATGCCTTGTTCATCAAGCGAGTCAGCCATCGAGTTGGCCATCTGTGCTTGGGACTGCAGCTGGTTACGGTCCAGTACACGGTTCAGGGCGATCGCATCACGCTGCTTAGCCGTGACGAAGTTAGCCTGGACATAGTCATACGTCAGAGGACGCAGGTTGTCATTACCGGTGCGGATCTTTTCCAACGACTGGTGTAGCAAACCAAACCAACGTGGAATCTCTTCGTTGAGGGTGCGGTCGCTACGACGGGTCCAGATCTGACGTTCGTGGCCGTCTGCCAGAGTGCGTTGGGTTAGGCTGTACTTGGTACCGTCTGGTTGCCAAACGTTGTCCAAGATAGCCCCGGCGCCTTTGTTGATCTGGCGCTTGGCAGTGCGCATGATGTACCACTGCGCTTTGGTGACGGGGTCCTTGCCTTTAGGAACAGAAGCAAGGTAATCGTCGTAGTCGTCATGCTCCTCGAACATGTACCCACCCTGATAGTGCTTCGACAGGGTGTTAGCCAGTTCTTTGTAGTTGCCAGTCACGTAACTGGAAACGTTGCCCAGATCTTCTAAACGAATGTAAGCGTCTTCCGCCCACTTAGACAGTTTAGGGAACTGTTTCTTGAACTTAGCCAGGTACTCTTGCCCTTTACGCATTTGGATGAGCTTAGGCAAGTTGTTGAGGAAGATACCTGCGGCAGCGTTACCCGCCATGGAACCGAAGTTAAGGGGCATGCCCTCGGTCATCTCGGCGACCATGCGGATGTTGCTCAGGATATCTGCTGCACCACCGGTAGCGTTTTCGCGGGCATCTTGACCGAGCTTCTCTTCGAGGAACTCGGAGATACCGCCGAACTTGCTTTTCACCGTGTTGAACACGCTTTCCCGTACAGAGCGCTTCAAAGCATCGCTGTGGGAAGTCTTCTCGTAGTCCGACATCTGAGTAGCTTTGGAGATAGCTTTCAGTTCGCTAACGATACGGTGGTTAGACGCTTCCATGAACTTGTAGTACTTGGCGCTGGTCAGGTAATGACGGGCCAGTACGTTAAGCTGCATGTTGTCGTGGCGTTGTTTAACACGACGTTGGTAATCGAGGAGATGTTCCAGCAGCTGGTTGGTGCGCATGGTGGTTTGGGTGATGGCGTGCATCCCACCAATAGTCCGACCACCTACTTCGTTCAATGCACGAATGGTACGGGCACCGACCGACTCCATGGTTTGACGGTCCAACATCGAGTTGGCGTCTTCATTTTGCAGGATGGCTTGGACGTCTCCTTCCTGCACATCCTCCATGCGAACGGTGTCATCGTCGCCCATCCCCGAGCGATCTTCCCAGCTGGAAAAGTCGCGTTGCGAGAACCCTAACAGGCCTTCGGAGATTTTATTAGGAACCTTTCCTGCGGAAGCTTTTGCAGCACGCTCAGCCAAGTACTGAAGATCTTGCACAGCTTGGTAGCTGTTATTCTTCATTTCCTCCATTACCTGCTTGCGGCGGTCGTTCATTTCCCGCAGGTTACGGAAGGCTGGAGTCCAGGTATTAGGCAAAACACGTTTCAGGGTGTCGATCTGCGCGTCAGTGCTACCTACCGTGCGATCGACAATACCGTTTAAGAATCCTGTTACAGCGCTGCGGAAAAACCCCTTATTACCACCGGGGTTGTCGAAGTCCATATCGAAGTCCATATCGCCTTCGAACGGATCATCCCCCCAGTCGTTGTCTAATTCAAAACTATCACTCATATCCAACTCCAAGAGAATTCAGAACATGAAACCCAGTAATTTAACCATGCTAGATCCCAGGACGATTGTCCCTGGGATCTACAAAGAGGTTACGTCCACGGATGCGTTCGAGGGCATGACCCAGAACCTCAATGACGAGGGTCTGTATTCCTTGGAGATCTTCGGAAAGATGGGATCCAAGGAACGGGATAAAACCGAAGCTTACATTGACGTTAAGCTGCCCATTTTCAACCCTTCGTATCTGAAGGCACTGGGTCAAATAAAATCCCTCTACCTGGGTATTCTCAAAGGGACGGAATACGCGGTTTGGGACGAGGGGTCCAAAGATTTCATAAAATCCAACATCATTGATGGCCAGACAGGCTTCAGTTTCTTTGTCCGGCACTTCTATGATTTGGTCGTTACCACGACCGATTCCTATAAACGGAAGCAGCGGGTGAAAGCGGTTGACATGTTCCGCAACATCGCCCTGACGACCAAGGTGTTGGTCCCTCCAGCCGGTATTCGAGACATTCAGTTCTTGCCGAACGGGGCTCCCAGTGAACCGGAGATCACCGATTACTACCGCAAACTGATCTTCCGCACCCGGGTTATTTCCGTGGCTAATAAGGAAGATACCGAGAACCCGTTATACGATTCGGTACGTTGGGGTTTGCAGAGTTCTTTTAACGACATTGACCAGTACATCTTTGGTCTGCAAGGCGGTAAGGGAGGTATCCTCCAACGCCGTATGTCGACCCGTGCTGTAGTGGGCGGTACCCGTAACGTGATTACTGCGCGTAAGGTCTCGCGTAGCAACCTGTTCGAAGACGACGGGGTCAGCCCTAACAGTGTCGACATGGGTCTGTACCAGGCGCTGCTGAACTACCAGTACGTTTGTATCCATGCGATGACCACCAAGTACCTGGAGCCCATCTTCACCCCAGGTAGTCAGAGCGCTAAGCTGGTTAACACCAAGACCCTCGAATACGAGTATGTCGAAGTGCAGCCAGCCACGGTAGACAAGTGGACCACCGCCACCGGTATGGGCAAGCTGTTCAACGGCTTCTCCAACGTCAACCTGCGTAACAAGCCGATCATCATCAGCGGTCACTACTTGGCTCTGGTGTACGACGATGGTAAAGAAGTCTGTGTCCTCAGCGACATCAACGACCTGCCAGAAGGTAAAGACCGTAAACTGGTTTCGCCGATCACCTACATGGAGTTGTTCTACTTGTCTTGCCAGGAAGCCATCCGTTTGCAGATGACCCAGCAGACTCGTTACCCCATCATTGGTATCGGTTCGATCTTCCCAGCCAAGGTTAACCTGCTGACCACCATTGGTTCGACCAAGCGTAACTTGATCGACACGACTGGTGAAGTCATTCAGGTCTTGCCACGTTATCCAAAGAAGACAGGTAAAGTCGACTACTTCGATGCGATGTCGGTAGACCCGACCCGTGAAGCCGCACTCGACTCCGACCACGACGGTGACCAGCTGAACAGTAACTCGGTATGTGCCGAGGATTCTAAAGCTGAAGTTATCGACCTCTTCGGGAAACGCGAGTACTATATCAGCGGTAACGGGAACTTCTTGTATGACCCCGTTAACGAACCTATTCTGTTTGTTTTGAAAGCCGCGACGAGCGGTATGGAGAAACGTAAATGATTTTTGGAACTGATCCGAAACTGGATGCAGTGACCGGTGACGAAGCGCTCGCGGCTCAATACGCGCAGTTCTTCCGTTGGTTTGTAATGCGCAAGCGCCAAGAACTGATGAATCCACGTTTCTTACCGATCAGTGAAATCAGTTTGCCACGGATGTCATTGGTCCACTACTTCCCAAACAACACCTTGGAAATCGGTCCTAGCCGTTCTGAGGCTTTCATCAGTAACTTCCAGGGCGATATCTTCCTGGACTTCGTCAGCGACTACAACCCAGTCATGGGCAATGGTCGTAAGTTGGTAATCGAGATCCGTAAAGCCATTCAGGCTTATCGGGCTTCGCATTACAACTACAACTGGACCAAGGACATCAACACCGTTTACCGGAAAGAACGTAACCTCATTGTGAAGAGTTACGGCTTGCTGGACAAACTGTGGAATCAACGTCCTGGTATCTTCGTCAACTTCGAACGCTACTACAACCACTTCGATGCCTTGATGAAGGGTATTAACGAAGAGGCTGCTCGGGGGGATCGTCATCAGTTCATGCGGATTGATCTCCCCATCAATTTCCCGGGCTGGACGGAGATGCTGGTCGATTACGACCATTACATCGCCAAGTTCAATACCGAAAAGGGATTACCTGTCCCTAGCAACCAAACTGTGCGTCTGACCAAGGCAGAAGGTTCGTACTGGTTGATCGATCTCATGGCCATGCTGTTTGGTGACTATGAGTACAGCCAGTTCAACAAACTGACTGAAGCGGCACAGAAAGCGTTACACGTTGTCTTTGTATTCGACAGCCGGTGTCTGGTTATCCATTACGCCACCATCAAAGAGTGGTTGGATAACGAATTCGACAAGCGCTATCTGGAAAAACAAAGCAAGGAGCAAAAAGACCTCGCAGAAGGTCAGGTGGCCAAGAAGGATAGTAAGAGTCACCGTCTAGGCCACCAGAAACGACTTAACGCTACTAAGCGTTTCTACTTAGCCTTGATGACACTTTCCCGCGGTGGTGTTATCGAACCGGAAAGGGAAGACGACAATGGAACCGAGACGAAGGATCCCGCTCTGGCTGAAGGAGCGGCGGGAACTGCGGAAGGGGAAGGATCAACACCCCCATCGGACAGACAAGAAACGATCGATGATTCGGCTCGCCCTGTGGCAGCTCCTCGCACTGGCAATCCTCTCCTTGATGTTCTCAGCGAACCTGAAGGATCTGTGGAACCATTGGAGGAAGCCGCAGGAGATTCGGGAATCGGAACTGATCTTGCGACTGATCAAGAGTGGAACTCCGAAGTAGACGACAAGCTACTCGAACAAGAACAAGCGTCTGCGGAAGTCTCCACGAAAAAAGACCCGTTCTCTACCCCAGCAGCTGGCGTGCAGTTGGCCTTGGATCAGCGCGCCCGCGAAGGTAATCTCAGTGTTGCTGAGCACGCATTCTTCATGCGTAAAGGCACCCAATATCAGCACGTTGAGATGGACAACGGACAAACCCTTGAAGAGTTCATGCGGGTTACTCCGGAAGAACTCAAAGAACTCAAGAATGATGCGAAGATCGAAGCCAACTTCACTACCATTCTTGATGAGAGTATGTTGCAGTCCCGGGCGAAAGTCCTGAAGCAAGGCTACGCCAAGAAGTTCATGTTGAAAGACATGGTCCACATGTTGGTGGGTATCCAGAACGCTGGTATTGCACTGAACAACTTCAAACACGAAGTGGTTAACAGTGTAGAAGGTCGTTACGGTATTCTCAGTGTGCAGTTCCACCCGGTCAACGGTGAGCAGTCCACGCACGTTATCCGCTACCCCATGGTAGAAGATGACGGTACCTTCATGGTGGATGGCGTTAAGAGCCATATGCAGTTGCAACGCCGTGAACGTCCTATCCGCAAGATTAACCGCTGGAAGGTTGCCCTGAGCAGCTACTACGACATTCGCCTCATGGTGACCCGTAGCCAGAAGGTGGTCGATGACATGGGTCTGTGGTTGGCTAAACAGATCTTGTTGCGCGGGCAGGAAGGCGTTCTGGAATTCAACCGGGGTAGTAAGTTCAACCAGAATTACCAGGCTCCTCGGATCTACAGTGCGATCGCCACCAAGTTCCAATGGATTAAAGTGGATGAGTTCACCTTCGATTTCCGGATCGATAAACTCCTCGAAGAAAACCCCAGCTTCAAGAAGCATTTGAAGAAGGACGACTTCCTGGTAGGTGTGCACAACGGCAACCCACTGACCATGGACAGTTACGGCAACGTATACAACGGTGGAGTCGAGGTAGGAACCATTGAAGGTCTGATGGGGATCAACACCACTAAAGCACCTATCGAGTATGCCTCCATCAACATCGGCGGCTATCCATTCCCGATTGGTGTGGTGCTGTGCTACTACTTCGGCATTGACAAGCTTCTGTCGGTGACCAAGGCAACGACTCGTTCTGTGCCTAATGGGACCCGTCCTAAGCTGACCGAAGATGAGTACATGATCTCGTTCAACGACGAGCACCTGATCTTCAACCGTCGTGAAAAGTTTGCCAGCATGATCTTCGGTGGTCTGGTCAAACTGAACAACATCAGCAACTTCAGTAAGAGTGATCTGAACAACAATGGTGTCTGGGGCCCACTCATGGCTGACCCTAAGGTGAAGACCAAGCACTTCCGTGAAATGAAGAACTTGTTCGATTTGTTCATCGACCCCATTACCAAGGTAGAGTTGCAAAAGCTCGGTCATGCAGATTCCTTCCACTACCTGCTGCTTGATGCAGTGGAGATGCTGGAAACCGATTACACCCGCCATGAGGTGGAGTTGGAGGAACAGCGGATTGTTGGCTACGAGCGTTTCGCGGGTCACATCTATGCGGAATGGTGTAAGAGTGTCCGGATGTATCGGAACAAGGGTAATGACCGCAAGCACAAGCTTGAGTTCAACCCTGACGCAGTAGTGATGAAAATCATTACTGACACCTCGGTCAACTTGGTCGAAGAGGTTAACCCGATTCACCAGTTGAAAGACCAAGAAGAAGTGACGTTTGGTGGTACCGGTGGTCGTAGTGAAATCACCATGGTGCAACGAGCGCGTGTACAGCTGGATTCCTATCGTGGTGTTATCTCTGAGGCGAACAAGGACAGTGGTAAGGTAGGTTACGTCACCTACACCACCAGTGACCCACTCCTCGAAGACTACCGTGGCAATCTTGCACTCAAAGAAAAACCTTCTCTGACGAGTCTGTCGTCGGTCACGGGTAACTTGGCAGCTTCTATTACCAAGGATGACACGAAGCGGGCTGTTTACGTTTCGACCCAGTGGAGTCAGGCAGCCACCGCCAAGAACTACACCTGGAACATCACCCGTACTGGTTACGATTCGATCATTCCACACCGTACCTCCGAACTGTACAGTAAGGTGGCGCGGGAAGACGGTAAAGTGACTGAAGTCAGCAATGACCAACTCACGGTAACCTATTCGGATGGAACTGTAGACAAGTACCCATTGGGTCTGGTGATTGGTGAAGCCAGTGGTGAACACCACCGACACACCCGAGTTACTGACCTGAAGGTGGGTGACAAGTTCAAGAAGGGTGACGTCATTGGTTTCGACGAAGAGTGGTTCGCTCGCGATCCATTCAACCCAGGTCAAGCAGTGCTGAAAGTCGGTTACATGGCTCGTATTGCATTGCTGGAAAACCAGGACACCTATGAAGACTCCATTGCAGTGTCTCAACGCATTGCTGGCACTTCGATCACACCGTATCTGAATGATGCTCGGTTCTCCATGCAGGCGAACCAAGGTGTCTTGATGCATGTGAAAGTGGGTGACGAAATCGACTATGACGCGATTTTATGCGAGATCGAAGACAGCCACGTAATGGGTGGCTTCTCGGAGGGTAATCATGTCGCTTCTGACATTAACCGTCTGGGCATTCGGCAGATCCGTTCTAAGTATCACGGCAAGGTTATTAAAGTAGACGTCAAGTACAACGCTCCAGCGGAAGACATGTCTGAATCGGTGAAGAAACTGATCACCAAGGCGGACAAGGAGCGTAAACGGACCATGGAGACCGAAGGTAAAGATCCGGTAACGGGTGCTGTCAACAACAACCTGAACGTCGCCAAGCCTGTTATCCCGCCAGGGATGCTCGTCGTCACTATTTACATCGAGTCGCTGGACGGAAGTACCACAGCTGACAAATACGTCGTCGGTAACCAGATGAAAGGTACCGCCGGCACTATCATGGAGTTCCCACTCACTACCCGTGACGGTCGTGAGGTCGACATGATGATCAGCTTTAAAGGTATGTTCAACCGAATGGTATTGAGTCTTCGAGACAAAATTGGCATGAACGAATTGACGTCTAACTTCTCTAAGTTGGCCGTTAAGGTTTACAGGGGAGAGAAATAAGTGAACTATCGGTTGCTTAATGCAATCCGGGACATTCAGGTTGCCTCGAAAGAGTGCAACCTGTACTCCGGGTCTATTGATGGTGCATGGGGCAAGGGAAGCGCTTCTGGTGTGACCTCTCTGCTCGACGACTACAACTACCGGGTTAACGGCAGCCGCGCACATACGTCGCCTTTGCCAGTGATCCTCGCCTCACAAGACAACACCAGTGCATTGAAAGGTATCCAGAACAACCTGAAACTCCTCAAGCTGTATGAAGGGGACGTTGACGGTGTGATGGGACCTGGTACCTGGAATGCCTTCCGCAAGGTGGTAGCCAGCTACCGTGCTTACAACAAGGTGCCGTTCCTCGACATCGGTTGGAGCAAGAAGGTCACCAAGGCTTTCATCAAGAAAGTCGAAGACTGGTGCAAGAAACACAACATGGACGAACGTGCTCCATCTTGGCTCATGGCCTGTATGCACTTCGAAACCGGTGGGACGTTCAGTCCTACCATCCGCAACGGTGCTGGTGCTTACTACTTCGGTCTGATCCAGTTTGGTAAGGACGCGGCGTCTGACATGGGCACCACTGTCGATTACCTGATCACCCTGACCGCAGAACAACAGCTGGACTGGGTCTTCAAGTACTTCGAAATGTGGATGAAGCGTGGCAAGGTCTACACCCGTCTCGAAGACTTCTATCTGACCATCTTCTATCCCGCTGCTGTGGGTAAGACGCCGGACGAAGTTATCTTCAACCGCGACATCGAAAAACAGAAGCTGGGTTATACCCAGAACAAAGGTTTCGATTTCGACAAAGACGGCAAGATCACCGTAGGCGAAATCAACACGCGCCTGTACACCACTTACTACGACGGCATGCTTCCACAGAACCGTGTCGTTCTCAACCAGAACTACTAACCGAGGCTGGGCCATGAAAAAAGTTATTGACGATACCATCACGGTGGCGAACATCGTCGAGTTGGTAAAAGGGACCATCTCCCGGGTGGGTCTGGTTTACATCGCACCTCTGCCTGAAGCTGTTCAGGACGAGAAGATCAGCAAGGCCATCGTTGCGGCCTCCATCCCTAAAGCGGGAGCCAAGTAATGATTCGTCCATCCAGTATTGCGCTTGGTGAATTGATCGCAGCTGCTCAGCCGGCCATCAATCCCAGCGAGATCATCATCGGTCTGAACGATGAGTCGTACGGCGACGGTATCTACACCGAAAACTTCCGTAAGGAACTCGTCGACGTCACCAGCAACCTGACCAACCACACTCCGTACCTGGAAGCAGCCAGCGAGCGCTTGGCCGAGGTCATTCGTGGGGCGATGGCAAACATCAGCGACTACGGTAAGCCTTTGGCAGTAGCCATTGCCAAGCACACCGAGTCGATGTACAGCCGTCGTCACCTGCGTGATCTGGCGACCCGTAACGTCGGCATGCAATTCGTCTTCCTGGACGATCCGTTCTTCGACTCCCCGATCTACCCATCGGAAGTCAAGGATAAAGGTTTCACGTACACCAACGTGGACCTGTCCATGGTCAAAGACCTGTCCTTCGAGTACGCCAGCGAAGAACAGATCATGGATTACGTGGCCACCAACCATGCGGATCTGGTAGAGATCCTGCGTGAGCGTGACTACAACGTTACCCGTGCTGCTGAGTTCCTGTTCGACGTCGAGTCGCTCAACCGCTTCTTCCACCGCAACGAGAACGGTCACTACGACTTCACCAAAGTCCGTGAACTGAACTCCGAACTGCTGCTGAAAGCTTACATCATCCTGACCAAGATGTACGGTAAGGAAGATCCAGTCCCATGGCTGAAAGCAGGCGACCTGGCCAAGTACCGTGAGTACGTGGCGATGCTGTGGAACGGTATGACCCGTTACCTCATTACTCTGCGCCAGATCATCAACACCTACCGCGCACAGCAACTGGTGCTGGTGATCAACAAAGCGCCGAGCCTGGTAGACGGTCAGGACGACACCGACAAGGATACTCGTTACCTGGCGGCTGAAGTCACCGTGTACTACACCTCGTCGGCGATGGATGCGATTACTGGTGTGGATTGCTCCCTGCCAGAAGTCACCGTCGGTTATCTGTGGGAGCGTGTGACCAAAGGCCCTCGTTCGTTCACCGACGTTCTGCAAGAACCTCAAGCTTTCGATGCGGCGGCCAACCACTACTTCGCGTACGTACACGAGAAGCGTGTGGTGCATGCCCGTGACATCTTCATCAACAAGGCACTCGAAGCGATCCAAAGCTTCGTGGCGTCGAACGAAGCTGTCAACAACCGTGTTGCCCAAGTGCGTCAAGGTAGCACCGAAATGCTGTCGACCTGGCTGCGTGCCAAACTGATCGGTGAACTGGAGCGCTGCTTCTACATGGTTGTAGAAAGCAATGTCAATCTGGGCGAGGTAGTGGCTGAAGGTGACAACCAAGATGCCAGCCTGGAAGAAATCATCATGTGCTCGAAGTTGGTGCCGACGTTCCTGCGTGTTCTTGGCTGTGTCATGGCGGCTGAGATCCTGGAAGACACCTTCATCGAACGCGCTGAGGAAGACAACGTCAACGAGATGCGTGAGCGTCTGCACGTGTCGCTGATCAACCTCATTGTTGCCCGCTGCGTTGCCTAAACGTGGACGTAGGTCAACTTAAGCGTGACCGGACCAGGACACTGATTCCGAAGGCTTTGACCGAACTGGAAGACGGCTCGGTCATTGCCAACAAAGATTTGGAAATCCATATCCCTAAACGCTTCGTAGAGAACGGCATGGCGTCGGTAAGCGACGTCGTGTCGTCTGTATGTGCTATGGGTGTGGTGATCCCTAAGGAGGGTGTCTACTCTCCTCTGATTGCTTTGTCAGACGCAGTCTTGGTGCCTCTGAGCATCCGGGAAACAAATATCCAAGGAAATCAGTATCTTGTCTTGGAGTTTAGCAAAGGCGACACGGTAATCCAGAGTTTGAATTACATCATGGATCCGAACAAGCCTTATGCTTTCACCATGGAGTTCTACTACTACGCCAAGATCCCTTGGTACATGGATCATCGTGATGTGCGTTCTCTCTTTGACAACGCCAAGGCTGAATGCGGTGAAACAGTCGGTAGTAGCTTCCAGGTGCCTCGTGTATTAACGTCTCTCATGTTCCGGGATCCTGACAACCTGGACCAAGCGTATCGTTACAGTCAAGCAGCTAAAGAAGGCAGGCCTCCAGTCATTGTGGGTCTGAACAACGGCAGCATGTTGATTGACGGTACCTTCGCGAAGATCACGGGTGGCTACTTGCAAGACAACACTTTGGGTGCCATGGTTAACCCAGACACCAAAGTCACCGACTACGAAAGGATCATGAGGGGTATCCCACAATGAGCAAGATCATTACCTTCGGGAGCACTGTTCTTGAAGGTACCGGCAAGAAAGGGATCCTCCATCCCATGGAACCAGGTGGTCATTACTACCTGATCAACGCCGGTGGCTTCAACATCGAAAACCGGGGTGGTATCAAATATCGCTTCAACGATTACCTGCGTGAATGTATGCGTCCTGAATCCGACCTCAACCGTCGGGTAGCGGAAGGTCAGGTCCAGTGCGAACTGGGTCACCCTCCTCAGTACTACTACGAGTGGGTGCAAGGTCGTATCGTGCAAACGCCGATCACCGACATCTTCCAGTGGATCCATCGCCTGCGTACGGTCCTGGAACCGAACGTGTGCGGTAAGATCCGGAAGATCCATTGGATCATGACCGGTGGTGAACACGATCCGGTATACAACAAGATCGAGGTACGTCCGTTCGGTGTCCACAAGCAGATCATGGAAGATTCCCTGACTGACCCGGACAACAACACGGCGTTCTCGATGCGCACTGTGACCAAACCGCAGAAAATGGGTGACCGGGTACGGGAAGTGGATTACTTCTCCACCTACGACCTCGTGATCGAGCCGGGTATGTTGCATGCGTGCAAGTTCCGCACCGATGGTCTGGAAAGCTTCATGGCTAACCAGATGAACGCTGCGCCAGCTGAAATGACTGCAAGCTTCGATGAAGTCCTGTATGTCTGCGAACGTGAACTGCAGAAAGACGCTTTCATGACCCAGTACGCTGGTACCGAAAGCCACAACCAGATCACCAGCATGCTGGACCAACTAAAGAAGAGCTACAACCACCGTACTCCGGTGAAGCTGAAGATGTCGAACTCGCTGGCGGCATTCTGACCAATAGGGCTAGGGGGCAACCCTTAGCCCTAGAGGTTTATATTTTTGTGCTACCTAATTATTGTATACCCGTAGAGGGTTGACTTTCTTGACCAAGGAGATTTACCGTGAGCGCTAGCAACATCCTGAACAAATTTGCGGGTGTGGAAGCCCTCGACGATGGCAAACAGCATCTGCGCTTCGCCATGCTCGACCACATCGCTTTCGTTACCGCCCTGCGTGACTTTGTCGGCAGCCGTGCTGTACTGAAAGGCCTGCTGGAAACCTCGGCGCTGGAATGGGACCGTTCGGTCAACGGTAACACCGGAGAGCACCTGATCAAAGACGTGGCTGTGGGTCACTCCAAGTCCGAAGCCATTCAGGCTTACGTGTCGAAGGTGGTCAAGCACTACCTGGTATCTGCTGGTACCCGTGCTACCGCCTGGACCAAAGACACCATCGCGTCCGAGAACTTCACCAACGTCACCATCACCAACCGCCTGGCGGCGCAGACTTTCACCGACCACCTCAAGCTGTTCCGTCCGGTGACGACCCGTCTGATCGGTTTCGATGACCTGATCGTCGAAGCGGCCCTGACCGAAGACATGCGGGTACTGACCTACACCGCCATGATGTACCTGGCCAACCGTTTCGAACTGGCCAGCGGTCGTAAGGAACTGGATTCCAAGTACGGTCACTACCACCACTACTTCGAAACCAAGTTCACCGAGAACGGCTTCACCCCGGAGTATTTCGAGGCTGAAATCCTCAAGGCCATCAAGCACTACTCGGAAGAACCTGAAGAAGGCGCCATGCACCTGATGGATCGTTTCGACCTTCTGGTGCAATAATTTTTCAAACCTATATCACTAAGAGGACCAAGCAGGCAAATGCCTGAGGGGAAGTGCGCACACTTCCTTTATTTGGTCCTTTAACTTTAAACCCTGAATGAAGTGAGAAAGCTATGTCCCTGAATAAAGAGTACGCCGAAGCCCAACAGAAAGGCGTAGAGAACTTGGTAGAGCATGCCAAGTATCACAAGGCTACCAATCACGTCACCTACGATGCCACCAAGACCGATGTACCTGAAGGCATCACCGAAGAATCGCTGAAAAACCACGTCGAGTTCATCAACAACATGTCTGGTCAGGTAGAAGCCGCTACCGCCCAGATCGCTCGCCGTGAATACGAATCCAACGACAAGCTGACCACTGTCGACGGCACCTGGGAATTCGGCGGTGTCTCCGTCAACTCTCAACATCACCTCAAGCAGCAGGTTGGCGAAGACTGGATCTTCGGTGTCGGTACCACCGCAGTCGACTACGCCCAGGGTGAAGACCTCGCCATCTGGCTGGACGACCAACGTCAGACCAACGTGGATCTGGCAACCAAGCTCTTCGGCTAATCAGCCGGTACAAATTGAGTACAGCTAGGATATCCTAGCTGTACTCTTTATGCTGCATTTTGATTTTTGGAGTAAGCATGGCTGAACTACCCGGTCGTATTGAAGTAGTTGTACAAGACGGCAATAGCCTTCTAAACTTGTCGTCTTCTTTCCAAGCAGTTGAAGACGCCGGTCATCCCGTTAGTCTTTTCTGGCACAATGTAGAGCAAGCGGTTGCTCGAGCAAGAAGCCAGAACAAAGTTAAGATCCCCTTGGAAGACCCTCAACTGTTTGTAGAGACCTTGAGGCGGTACTTCAGTCATAATGGTCTTTACGGTGGCTTGAGGGACCGCACGCATGTGGTTCAGTTGTTACTGTATCGATCTGAAGGCAGTTATGAAATGCACACGAATGATTGCATTTCTGGGAACAGGCTACTCATGCCTAAACCGGTGTGGGGGCTTTTATTGTCCTTAGCAGAGGTGTCCAATGCCGAAAGCCAAGAGTCGGATGCAAAACCTACTCATCAGTGACTTGATGCGTATTACCACTCCTGAAGACGAGTTCTGGTCTAAAGTACTGGAACGTCTTCGAGGGATGGAGACTGTCGGACAGTACCCAGGGGATGTACCGCCTCCCCAACAATTGATCGAAGAGATCAAACCCTATTTCCAAACGAATGGCGTTTATGACATCATTCGTTGCGGCCTGTATCAGGTTTGTTTGCAATTGGGTAAGTCCCACGTTAAGGATGCTTTGGTAACACACGAGGTTACCGAAGATATCCGCATCATGATTCCAGATTACACCTGGTCTCTCCATATCCAGAAGAAAGTTAACTGAGGTGCTCTATGTCTTTTGTTGATCGTGAAATGTTCGACAATGAAATGATCTACGGCCTACATAAAGGCATTTTCATGGAAGTGTTCAAAGAAGAGCACTTCGGTTACCAAGATGCCATGCATGGTACTTTCCGTGTACTCGAACCAGGTGTGATGTCTGGCCAACGGTCTTTCATCAATAACAATGAAATCATCGCTCCTTTCGTTACCTACGGCATCACCACACGTGGACTGCCGCCCATTGGTGACATGCTCGATGAAAGGGCATTTGGTAGATTCTCTCAACCTCGAGTCGAGTACGCTATTTACAAACAGCGTAAAGTTGATGGTGAAGGTAAGGAGCACTTTGTGCTCTCTATCGGTATCAGTGGCTTTGTCACAATGAATGACGTGCAGGGCTACTTCCTGGCTGAGCCAGACAACAGTAATGGTTTAATGCTAACCCTGGGTTGTCGAGTTCCTCAGATTGATCTTCAGGCTACGTTGTCCAGAGCAATCGCCACTAATTACAGTAGCATCGTTAACGTAGCGACTCCTTGTATCCACGGAGGTATTCCATATTTGGAACGGTATGCACCCACTATCCTCGAGGAGACCCAAGTCATAGGCTTCATTCGTGATGGCGTTCGTAAGCCCACTTACAAAGGTTCTCCTCACCTGGGTTGTGTGTACGTCGTAAACGCCCCTGACGCCTCCATGGTGGAGTTCTTGGACCCTGACTATACCTTCATGGGCTGGTTAGATAACGATTGTCTGACGGGCTTGTGCTTACTCCAGGAGGTACTTGATGATAACACCAAGACAGCAGGTAATGTCATCTTCGCTAATGACCGCCACGGTATGGAAGAACGCATTCAACACTTAATAAATATCCCGTTTGAACCATGGTCCGCCTTGCTGATCAAAGAAAATGCTTTGCTCGAAGGTAATACCATCTGGGAACAAGCCCGTCGTCTCTCTGAACAAACTACCAACAACTTCTAAGGACAGTTATGCCTACAATCAACATTGCTTGCAGTGGTGGTATCGAATCGGCTTACATGATTCAGAAAGCCATGGAAATGGGTGCATCCGTCAACGTCTGCTGGATCAACCTTTCTGGTAACCGTTTCAGCAACCTGGGTGAGTTGCGTAGCTTGCAGCAAACTATCGCTTACTTCCAGGACTCTGGTCGGGATAAGAACCGATACCCAGGCAATATCAACAACGTTTACTACCGCCCTGAGTGTCCTTACCAACCCATGGGTAGTCGAGTGAACTCGGTTATCAACACGACTGTGACTCAGCAGTATGCGTTGGTGCTGGGCATGATGGACATGCTCACCGGGACAATGTCGGGTGATGACTACCCTACTACCTGGCTCGGTTGGTTGCGTGAAGACTCGTCTGAGTTCTCCCACAACGAGTACGACCACAGTGAAGCCGCTTATAAAGAGCTGTTGAACCTTAACACTGTCTTGGGGCGGCTGAGTAACTCCAACACCATTGCCAAGCCATTCCGTGCGCCGCTGTGGGAAATGCGTAAACATCAGATCTGGCTCAAGCTGGATCCTGAATTGGCAACACACGTAGTACCGAATGGTAGAGGTAGCAATATCGACGACCACGTGTGGGGGCACGTGCCGTTCGATCTGAAGGTGAAGGAATACAAGAAGGCTGGTATTCCGATCAAGGACTCGTACAACACGCCAGACAACTACGAGAGCGACGTAGACCTGTGGTGCCGTGCATTGTGCGGTATGGCTTCCTGGTTGGACCTGAATCTGCCTTCCACTGCCCAGGGTGTTATACTGGGCACCTATCCGTTCGATAAGGATACCCGCGTTATCAGTCACAGTAACATCGGTAGTTTCCGTATGCGTCTTCGTGAGAAGATCATTGTCAGGATCCTGGCGGCTCAAAAGGTCGAATTGAATTTGGACGAAGAAAACCAATCTATGTCAGCCGAGAAATCTTTCGAGGCATAACTAGAGGGTTTTCCCATGTCCCAACAAGACACTACTACTGTCAACCCCGAGTTGCTTAAATCCTTGGGGAAAGTAATGCCGACTACTCCGGCTGACCGTCCGCCTGCGGATTCCAAATCGCAAGGTATTGTAAAGCCGTTGAATCCTCCCGTGGAGTTCAACTACGGTATGGACCTCAACGTTCCGAACAAGAAGTAAGGGTTAGCACATGAGTGGTTTTTTCCTGGCTGTTGAAGGTCTTGGCGGGTCTGGTAAGTCCACGTTAAGTAAAAAGATTGCGCAGTGGTTCACTGACGCACAAGTACCCAATATCCTCACGTTTGAACCGGGTGGTTGTGACACGGCGAACTACTTGCGCAAACTCTGTCGTGAAGGGTTGCCGGGGTGTGAAGAAATGACACCTTTGGCCAAAGCTATGTTGTTCAACGTAGCGCGCATCGAGCATGTCAACAAGGTTATCAAACCTGCACTCGCCGCAGGCAAGGTTGTCGTGTGCGACCGTTACATGATGACTACCTTGGGCTACCAGGGTATTGGTGAAATGGTTCATCTCCACACCTTACAACAGATCCATCATCATGCGATTGGGTTGATGCCTGATCTGACCTTGATGATGCAAGGTGACCCTGAGATCTTCATGTCACGGGTCACGGGTGAAGAGAAAGCCACCGACCAATTCGATCGTTGGGACTTGGAACGACAAATGCGTATCCAAGACTACTACGACGGCGTTGTAAAGAGTAATCCAGACGGTTACTTCGGTGTAGATGCAGAACAAGACTCTGAGCAGATGTTTGCCCAGATCCTGCCTACGCTGATGAGTATCCAGAACAGTCGGATCCGTCGTCCTGAGTTCTGTGCCAGTATCAAGATCCCACCTTGCCTTCGTTAATAGCCACCAGCCTACCCTCCGGGGTAGGCTGGGCTATGTTTTATATTTAACTTTTAGAACGCTTCAGGCCTATATTACTTGGGTAGATAAGGTCAATCAAAAACTTTCATGCCTTAGTGCAAAGGAGCTTCTAATGGTACTCGTAGACCAATCTGTAGAAATGAAGAAACGTTTCGACAATGCCTACCAGAACATTAAAGCATCCGTCCAATTCGATATCGGTTGGAGGGATGAACAAGGTTACCTCTCCAACGCTGTCCAAGCTGATCTGAAGATCGGTGAGGTCGTCAAGAGTGTGTGCCCTGATTCTGGTCGTCGCGTTATCATGGTGGGTACTCCACTGGATACCGTGGTGGTATTCGAACGTTATTCCGCAGACCAAAACAAGGCGTTCAAGTTGGTATACAACTCGAATGACCTCCTGCAAAACCTGCTGGGTGGTAGCTTCCTCAGTATCGCTCAGTTCAGCCTGGTAATCACCGACTTCGACCCACGGGAAAACATCGGTACTTACCTGGACAAAATGAACCTGTCCATGAACCGTCGTGGTTCGTCCCATCACCGTAAAGCTGTTAACGAATAAGGAGCAAGACAATGAAACTGATTAAACTGCTGGTCGTCGCACTGAGTGTTGCTCTGGCTCAAGTAGCCATGGCTGAAACCGTTATCCAGTGTGCCACCAACGAAGGCAAAGACTTCAAGGTGGAGTTCGACCGCACCAAAGAAACCCTGACCATCAACTACGGTCCGGACTACTCGACCACGGTGCTCACCAACAACATGGGTACCAGCTACATGTACAGTGCGTCGGAAGGCGTGGCTGATCGTGAGTTTTACTACATGGTCAGCCAGTACTACAACACCATCGCCGTTACCGATCGTGGTACCGACATCTTGGTGACCTTCAAGCAAGAAGTGGGTGACAAGACTGTTACCCTCGACTCCTGCGAAAAGAACACGGTCGTCCACCTGCCTGATTATGTAGCAGAGAACATGACCGCGGTTGACGACGAGTAAGTTTTCACGGCCCTGGCTATTACAGCAGGGCCAAGCTTGTATTTTTATTTTTAACAAGAGGGCGCAGCAAATGAGTAAGTACGTCAAGAACGACACCGTAAACCGCGGTGCTATCAATGAGCTGCTGGGAATTCTGGTACCACTGGCTACCCGCAAGAGCATTCCAGGCGGCGCGAAATCCGCCAAAGCTGTGAAAGACGCCACCGACGTGATCCACGAACTCCTCGCGGTAATCGATAAGCTCGCTGATAACGGCCGATCGATGCTGGAAGAAATCGAGGAACTCAAAGCGGCCAAGAACCAGGCCGGTGTCAACCTCTCGGAAGAGACCAAGGGCTACAACACTACCCCGCCAGACTTGGTCCAGGGTGACCGTTACATCGCCCACGAGATCAGTTTCCCCAACAACCAGGTCGTACACCACGCGATCTCTGCCGACGGCGTGGCAGTACGTTACATCTGTACCAAGCAGGGCAACCTGCTCCAGCGCCTGGAATATGGCGAAAGCAAAAGCTCGTACAGTGTCAGCACCCCGACACCGTACAACATGCCAGAGCACCTGCGCAATGCACGTGCCGACAGCGCTGTCATGGTGAGCGACCTGCTCCGTGAAATCGACCGTGCCTTCTTCACCGACTACCACATCGGTCAAGACCGAACTGATCTGATCCGGGTCACTCAACGCTGGATCAGCGATCTGTTTGCACGGGTCACTACCGGTGAAGGTTCCGACATGGCCCGGGTGCGTCAGTGGGTGCTGGAACTGCTGGGCAAACTGGATGGCAATACCAATTCCCTCAGCGACCTGGTCGATGTGGTGAATGTAACCACCAAAGCCGTTGAGCCGAAGTTCTGGGCTGCTGACGACAAGCAGAAAGTCAAAGAGCTGGGGGTGTGGTTGGTGAACAAGGACTGGGTTGAGTGGCTGGACAAAGAAACCGAAGGTTACTCGTTCGATTTCAGCGACCAGACCCACCGGGACATCTTCCGCAAAGAACTGATCATCCGAGTGCGCAAGCAGATGGGGCAACCAGACAACACGCAAATCCGCGCGATTATTGACTGGGACTCCTACGAGCACGACATTCGTGATCGCAACATCTACTTCACCGTTCCAGGTTTCATCTTCGGCCCAGAGCCATGGCATGAAATTGCCATGTTCAATGGTCTCCCGCTCTAACTGAGCTTGTACTACCTACCCCAGTGGGGTAGGTAGTACGCTCTATTTATTTTTTTTTTGTATTTTTTGAGGAGGAAACAATATGTCAATCAAGTTTACCGTACAGGATCACAAGACCCAAACGACGTTTAAAGGAATCCTTGAAGTATGTGAATCCAGGCTACCTTTGGATTTTATCGTGGGTATTTTTAACCATATGCGGAACAACCCACCAGGTTTCGATGACGTCTGGTTACAACGTGCATTGTTGACAGCCAAGGAGGTGGCACAAGCACAAGACCTTAAGCCTGAGTACGAGGCTTTGTTATATGCTATTACTATGTTGATGGAAACAGGCCGTACCTTCAACGGTGCTGGGCATCGGGAAGCGTCTAGCGCGTTTGCCATGACCTTCATCAACACTGTAGCACCTAAGTACTTCGATGATGAAGAAATTCAGATCATATGCAACTGTTGCCGTTACACCAAACCTTTCCGGGTCGGTGTAGACAGTCATTTCGTCACACTGACGGATGAAGTGCGCCTGTTAACCAATGTGCGGTTCTCTGATATCGACACTGCCGTGGTTAACTTTGTTAAGGAGAACAAGTGTCCGCCATTAGACGTTGTTGGTGAAAATGCCATTGACGACTGGTTGAATGAATTGTCGAGAGGCTTCGATCAACTCTACGGACACGAGGGCGAAGCTTGGAATGGTCTTACCAGCGTTACCAGAGAGGCGTTCGGTGAATACATCCTGAGCTTCAAACGTCAGGCGGCTAATAAGATCGTTATCAATTCGATCATTAACCAGAACTATCAACGCATCTTCAGCAGGTGATTTTGATGGGCGAGCTTCTGATGGATGCAGCTGCCGCATTTATTTGGGTAGTTGCTGTTATCTTGATGAAAGCTAGGGTAATGGAAATGCGACAACTGGAGTATACCCTCATGCGTAGCACGATGGGGTTGTACTTCCATTATCGGCTGGGGATATATGCCGGTAAGGTGGATCTATTGCGGGACATGAACGTCAACACTCCACAAGTATCTCAAGGGGTGTTTGGTTGGGAGTGTCGTTTTCCGATTGATTACACCGTGTTGGAAATGTGTGAGTACATTCGTTCCTACGTTGCATCCCTACGGAATGTTTCGCATTCCAAGGATATGTTAGTCTTCAATGAAATCGTCAATCACAAGAACGATGCATTGATTAGCATTAACGGACATATCTACTCGTATGACAATTCAGACCATAAACCGTTTTATCGTTGAGCGGCATAAACCCCTACCCCTGGGCCTTGAGCCCAGGGGTAGGGGGTACTGTGTTGCTTTAGCCCATGTAAGCTGGCTGGTCCACGCGAGTGGCCTGTTCTACCATGCGCTCGATGACGCCGGAGTTCAGGTTCTCTACCGTGGAAGTACGCTGGCTGAAGCCGACCGGAGCAGTAACAGCATCCGGGTTGTACAGAGGCATCAGTTGCAGCATCTGGCGAGCGATTTCTTTCACCGCGTAGGTGTCGAATTCGATCACGCCAGTCATTTCCATGG
>Ga0247821_10000233_pt1 | contig 31957 bp, 46 predicted proteins | sample 13C_Glycerol_Day_FD_192481 | JGI IMG/M metagenome (GOLD analysis project Ga0247821, IMG submission 192481) | Soil microbial communities from agricultural site in Penn Yan, New York, United States - 13C_Glycerol_Day14 | ecosystem: Environmental > Terrestrial > Soil > Agricultural land | place... | reverse complement strand
CGAGGAAACCATATGGAACGCATACCACGGGGCATCCGCCTCAATGACCAAGAGTGGGACGACTTCAAGCGACTGCTGGGGGCCGACTGGCTTCGCGGGCAGATCAAGAAGGCCGTCACCCGCGAACAACGCAAACCAGTTGCACAGACCAAGGACCAAGACCAATGACCGATCGCACCTATCCATTCACCGCCTGGGTTCTCGGCGGAACCTTCATCCCCAAAGAAATCTCTTTGGTGGAAAAGTCGCATTACTCCGAATATCACATCGACAAAAAGGGGAAATACCATTTCGAAGGAAACCTTTTCGAAACCAAGGAAGACGCGATCAAACGTGGTCATGAGCTTCTGGTCGATCAAGAGGCTCGAATGGAAAAAGCCCGTAGCGTGATTGCCAAGAAACGCGCGAACTTGGAGAAGAACGTATGAAACTGAACCGAATCGAAATCAGCAACGTGATCGGCATCGGCCGCGCCGACCTGGACCTGACCAAGGCCGTGACGGTCGTGTCGGCTGAAAACGCACAGGGCAAGTCATCTCTTGGGGATTCCATCAGCATGGCCTTCCTGGGCAAGCCTCGCCGCGTTGACGCCAAGAAGGAGCTGGGCCAGCTTCTGCACAACGGCGCCGAGAAGGGGCGCGTGAGTATCGCCTTCGACGATAACGACGACGGCGCCGAGTTCCGCCTGCCAAAGGGCGATCACCACGTAAGCGAGTTCGTCGGCGCCGAGTTCATGCCGCTCGTATTGGACCCTCAGTTATTCGCCAGGCTGAGCGACGACGAGCGCCGGACCATGCTGTTCAAGCTTACCGCGGTGAAGGCTTCCCCGAAGCTGGTTGGCGAGAAGTTGGCCGAGCGCGGCATCGGGGAAAGCCTGATCGAAGAGATCCTCCCGATGATGCGCAGCGGCTTCCCTACGGCTGCCAAGGAATGCTACGCCCGGGCAACCCAGGCCAAGGGCGCATGGCGATCGATCACCGGCAGCAACTGGGGCAGCAACGTCGCTGAGGATTGGCAGGCGCCAGCACCGGAAGGCAAGGTGCCGACCGAGAAAGACCTGCAGGAAATCGTCGCCAAGGTCACCAAGTACCAGGCCGACCTGGAGAACGGCATCAAGTACATCGGCGAGCAGGAGCAGGCCCAGCGCGATCATGACGGTCGAGCCGAGCGCCTATCGAAGCTTGTAGATACCGCCAGCCTGCTGAAGCGCCGCCAAGCCAAGCTGGATGCCGATCAGGCTGAACTGGCCAAGTGGGAAGCCAAGTTGCCAGAGCTGCAGGACGCCGTAACCGCTCTCAAGGGCGCAACGGTGCCTCTGAAGTGCCCGTGCTGCGATGAGACGCTGAGCATGGTGGATGGCCAGCTGGTTAAGTATGTCGGCCTTAAGGAGGGCGCCGGCAAGATGTCCGATGCCGCGCTCGAACTGACCAAGGCCAAGGACGCGGTCAACCTGCTGCGCAGCACCGTGGCCAAGGATCAGGAAGCCATTGCCGAGAGCAAGGCGGCCGAACAGGAGCTGGAGCGCATCAAGGGTGAGGAGGGCTCAGCATTCGACGCAGACAGGCTGCTGCGAGCTCGTGACAGCGTCCAGCAGCTGAAGGATCTGATCGCCAAGCACCGGACTGAATTCAAGGCGCTGGAAGATCTGAAGAGCGCCGCAGCCAAGGTCGACGAGAAGACCACCAAGGCAGCCGAGGCGCATGCCACGGTCAAAGCCTGGAACGCTGCCGGTGATGCTCTGGCGCCTGACGGTATCCCGGGTGAACTGCTGGCCGATGCCCTGGCCCCAGTCAACCAGTCGATCGGCGTCCTGGCTGGCATGTGCGGCTGGGCCAAGGCCGTGGTAGAGCCTGACATGTCGATCACTTTCGGAGGCCGGCTGTACGGGCTGTGCAGCGAATCCGAGAAGTGGCGCGCCGACTGCCTGATCGCCTTGGCCATCGCTCAGATCAGCCAGCTGAAGCTGGTCATGCTGGACCGGTTCGACGTTCTTGATTCGAAATCTCGCCAGCGACTGCTGGGTATGCTGCTGAAGCTGGATCAGTTGGGGGCAATGGACACCATGATCATCGCGGGCACCATGAAGCAGCCGATGCCGGCCAGCCCGAACTGGGACAGCGTGTGGCTGCAGAACGGCCTGGCCGAAACAGTTACCGCCTAAACCGAAACAGAACAGACCGAAAGCGAGACAAGACCATGGAAATTTTGAGATTTGGTGTTAAGCCTGATGTGTATATCCGCCTGGTTTGCGCACGGGCATCTTTAAACGACGTTGTGAGTATCGCTGAGGCTGCGAAATCTGGGCCGGCAAAAGTTGAGTTTTACCCAATCCCAAATGAGCCGGCCTGGACAGGAGAAGGCCTGCCCCCGGTTGGCACGGTGTGCGAGTTCATGAAGCACAACTCGCCGCCAGCCCCGGAAGGCCAATGGACTGTTGGCGACATCCGCTACGTCAGCGACTGCACCGTAATCATTGGCGGCGAGAACTGCGAGCATGTGCACCATCCAAGGAATTGCTCGTTCAGGCCGGTGCGCACGGCAGAGCAGATCGAGCGCGAAGAGCGCGACAAGGCCTGCCGCCAGATCTGCGTAGATGCTGGCGGTGCCGTGACCGAAAGCGAAATGAAGATCGCAGGCCGCCTGTACGATGCGGGATATCGGAAGCAGGTGACGCCATGAGCCAGCTTGAGCGAATCGAAGGCCGCCGCTGGGCCCGCCAGACCGCCGAGGAGATCGGTATCCTGGTGGTACGCGGCAAGGCCAAGGGCCTGGACGATGTGATCACCGTCCTGTCCCGCGGCACCCAGCACAAGCCCGAGGACTATGCCAAGGGCGTAAACGAAGTAATCGACCTGATCAGGAGCAACATGCAATGACAAAATCCAAACTCGTGAAAGCCTCCGCCCTCATCATGCTTGGCTTTGTTGCCGGCTGCATCTTCAGCCAGAAGGCCAAGGCCGCGCCGCACTACGTCATCAAGGCCGGCAGCATCGTCTGCTTTTACGAGGCAGACTACGACGCCCAGATGAAGGCGCTGGGTCAGGGCTACGAAAAGACCGTCGACAACTGCGGGATCGCCGGGCGCGACATCCCGGTGATCGTCATCCATCAGAACATGTTCTCGGCCAGCGAGGTGCAGGCGGTTGACGGAGGAACACGGCTATTCGTAGGCATCGAGAGCATTGGGGTGAAGAAGTGACAGCATTGGTACTTGACCCCTGCGCAGGAAGCCGAATGATGTGGTTCGACAAGGAAGACCAGCGAGCGCTGTTCGGCGATATCCGCGACGAGGAACATCTGCTATGCGATGGGCGAGTGCTGAAGGTTGAGCCCGACGTACTGATGGATTTCCGGAAGTTGCCCTTCGAGGACTCTACCTTCCGGCTGGTCGTGTTCGATCCGCCACACCTAACCCGAGCAGGAGTTGACAGTTGGATGCGGGCAAAGTACGGCGTTCTCACCGCTGACTGGCGAGACGATATCCGCCGCGGCTTTGCTGAGTGCTTTCGGGTTCTTGAGCCCGAGGGCATCCTGATATTCAAGTGGGCCGAAGCGCAGGTCCTGGTCAGTGAGCTACTGGCCCTGACCAGTGAGAAACCTCTGTTTGGACACAAGTCCGGCAAGCGCGAGAAGACGCACTGGATCACATTCATGAAGCGATAAACAAGGCCCGCGAAATGCGGGCCTTTTCTTTACAGCGGGAGATCAGTGCCGCCTTCGTACCAGTCCAGGAAGTACTGCACCCGAGCATTGCCGGTACCGCTATTATTGATGCTCACGATGAACTCAGTGTTGGCCGGCAAAATGCGCTCACGACCCTGAGGGATGGATGAGGATTGGCGCTGAGGGTCGTTCGAACTGCCGAAGAAATACTCGGGGTCAGCCCCATCAAACTGGGTTCCGTCAGTCGTGGTTGTGACGTTCTTCTTGGCCAGAACGGTCGTTGCCGCTGGGCTCACCGCATTGTAGTTATGGACCGTGAGATCGGTGCCGCCGGTGACGCCGGTCGGACCTTGGAATAGCCGAAGGATCAGCTCCTCTGCCAGGTACTGGACTTCACGCAGCTTGATGATCACCGGTTTGGCGCTGGTCTTGAACCAGATCTTCCGGGTGGTCCCTGTGGCGATCATGTCGGTCAGCGGCCACGCGGCGCGAAGGTTGAACTGCAGGCCGTTCTTTACGTTCGCCTCGGTATAGGGCTGCACGGTAATAGCCGCAATCCCGGTATACAGTCCGTCTGGAACCTCTCGAAAGTCATCCCATACCCTGGGGGCCGCCCCGCCCACAAGGCCTGTGAAGGTCACGCGAAGGGCAGCCGCCGTCCCATCCAGGCGCACCTTGAAGAATCCGGAGGTGATGGAGACCCCGCTCGCATGGCTGATTGGGCGCCAGGTTGGATCTCCAAGATTTCGGTATTCGATTAACGCGGTGCCGGCTGATGGCGCCGTATCGAAGGACAGGATTATGTTGTGGAAAGGGCCGGTCGACCCGGCCAGAGGGATGACCTGGGGCGTGGCCACCAGGTCGAGGGGATAACTGTTCGCCATGTTGTCACTCGCATGTCAATGCATCGGCCGTGTATGGCTTGCCCTCCCTCCAAGCACGGAGGGCCGCCTTGTCCGCATTTGACTGCATGAGCGCACAGTAAAGTTCCGGTGCCCACTTGGCTAGATCTGAGTTCTTCCGCCCGGACGGAACCGGGATTGGCGTATCGACCAGCAGCGACTCAGGGGGCAGTTCCCGTGTTGGCTGGACAATCTGGGTCGGTCGGGAGCCGCAGCCGTGAAGCGACAGCATCAGGGACGCAATCAGCGCCCCATACAGAAGAGTTCGGGTCATCTTTGAGCACTCGGTCAAGGTCAGAATGCAATCCTTTGAGTTGAGCTTGCAGGGCGTCCCCCTGGCGCTTCCGGGCGGCAAGGCTTGCATCCGTCTGGGCCTGACGGGCGAGCACTGAGTCGAGCGACTTTCCCAGCTCCTCTGCTCTGTCGGACGCCTCCTTGGCATCCTTCCTGGCGGCCTCGGCTGCGGCGCGGGCATCTTGGACCTGGCCAAGCATCAAGTAACCGCCAACACCCACGCCCGCGGCGAACAGCGCCAGCCATAGCCAGTGACTGGCCAGCAATGCCTTCAGAGCTGACATAGCTCGGCCTCCGCGTTGCGGCGGTCCCACAGGCCGGCGCAGTAGGGGTTAGGCTGCGAGCAATCAACCTTCAGGCCATCGCGGGTGATGTAGCGCCAGTTGAGCATGGACTTGCAGCCATCAACTTGGCGCCCGGCGTTGATCAGCTTGGCGCTGGTAGACCGCTCGCACCCGGAGTCACCGATGTTCCAGCAGAACGAGCCGAACCCGGCCCAGGCCGCCTCGCTCATCGGCACCTTGATGACCCGGTGAGCCACGGCCAGGCGCCGGCCAATCTCAGACTTCCGCCATTCGTCGCACTGGGCCTTGGTCATGGTATCTCCATTCTTGACGCCAGCCGTCTTGCCGTCGCAGATGGTCCAGACCCTGGCGCCGTCCTGGTAGGCCTTTAGCTCGTAGCGATCGCCGCTCTCCTTCTCTCGGATGAACTGGTCGAGGATCTTGGTCTGAGATGCGCCGGCCGCGACCAGTGCAAGGACCGCGGCGGATAGGTAGGATTTCTTGCCGATCTTCATTGGTCTTTCCCCTTCGCCGTCAGGACCATAAACAAGCGATCCAGGCGGTCATTGGTCTGCTTCTGGTGGTCGTTCGACTCCTTGCGCAGGTTGTCGATCTGGCCGCGCAGCTCCTGCGAGAAGACGGCGGCTAGGTTTTTGATGTCATTGTCCTGCAGGCCGATCTTTTCCCAGACCGGTCGGAGCTCCTCTCGGTCTAGCTTCTTGGACACATCGTCACGGGTCCGCTCGATATCCTGCTCGATGTCATCCAGGCGCTTGTCCGACCGGTCATTGGCGCGCTTGAAGTACCACAGCAGCAGGCCCATGGCCGGACCGAACACAAGCCCCATCGCCCAGTTTTTCAGCTCTTCCATACCATCCATCCTTGCCCCTCCCCAGGGAATAAGAAAAGGCCTCCGAAGAGGCCGCTGTTACCATTCGATCAGGACAATTCCCGCGAATCCGTTACCGCCGTTCTGACCGAATCTTGCGCCAGATCCGCCACCACCAGGGCCAAGTCCTGCTACACCTGGTGTTGCTGCTTGGTTCGCTCTTGACCCGGCGCCACCGCCATTGCCACCTTCGTTACCATAGCTATGACCACCAGAGCCAGTTGAGGTATTGAGCAATCCACTACTGCCTAAGCCACCCTGCCCACCTACGTTTGCTGTTGAGCTGAGGCCACCTCCGCCAGTGCCCCCAGTAGCGGTCAGGAAAGCACCGAATGAGGTATTTCCGCCGTTTCCGCCATCGGTGCCAGCCACTGAAGCACCTACACCTGCGGCGCCAATGGTTACGGATACGGTGCTCACGCCAGTCAGGTCGACAACCATTTCAGATAGGCCACCGCCACCGCCACCTCCAGATCCGACGCCGGAGGTTCCAGAGCGTCCGCCGCCACCACCAGCGCCTATTACGGTGACTTTTGGCTTTATATAACCAAGCTGCATTGACATAGGCACAGGCCAGGATTGCGTTGTGCTTATCGCAACCATGCCATGGGATGCGAACTGCTCCCAGTAAGACGGGGAAGAGATAGGGTCTTGTGCGGCAGTGGATGGGCCGCTGGGCTGCAGAGCGATATATGGAAGCCCATCGCTACCGAAGGTTACCGCCGGCACTGCGTAATCAACGTCAGGTGACCACCCAAGGATCCCTTGGGAATCCATTGTGGATAGCATCGACGTTATTAGGAACATGATTTGGTTCCAGTCCTGAGACTCTACCTTCGTCCCGTATCGCCATCCATTTGGGGTATCGTCCGTGCCGTTTACCTGGTCACGATATGCAACACCCTGAATGGGCGTCGGCGGGATTACTGTCGTAGCGTTCTCGGCAAAAATGCCAGGAGACTTGAAGTCACGCGTTGAGGACATATCCAACTCCTACAAGCGCCACATCAGGCGCTCCGTTATCAAGATCGGGCGCGAATGCGTCCGGGTAGCGGAATGATACACGCCTGATCCTGCTGGTCGTAGGAAGAGGCAGGTTGAACTGATGGTCTGCAGTATCGTCGGAGAAATCAGCCAGCGCAGCTCGGATAACCGGAGGTGGCGTGCTGGCAGAGAAGACGATCTCGAGGTCTCCCAAACCAATGTTTTTTACGCTGAGCGTTACGCCATATGCCAGCCGGGCAAAATACTGGATCTCTGGTGCGCTGCCGTACTTTGTGTGGTTCTTGGCGATCTTGGCCCTGATGGCTATCCGGTAGTCAACATCGCCAATCTGGACCTGGCCAGCCAGTGGTGCACCAACCACATACACCGGAGACCAATCAGGGGCGGCAAGCGGTAGGTCAGGAGAGAAATACGTTATTGCTCCGGCGTCGGTCAGTGGCCTGGGGAAAAGACCGACGATGCGGCCGATGACATCCAGGTTGTAGCCGACAGCCAGGTCGAGTGTCCTTGCCGGCAGGGAGTCGATAATCGAATTATGAAGCTCTTGGGTCTGGTTGATGATGCTGGTCTGGATACCGCGCATAACAACATTTCGGGAGAAGACCTCCAGCGTCCTGACGCACGCAAGCGCTTGGAGATCCTGCCGGTAGATATCGAATTCGCTGGCCATCAGATCACCGTGATGTCGATGTTGTCATCCAGGAACAGCGGGTACTGGTTCCACGGGGTAGGGATGTCGCTCTCAGTCGCTGGCGAAGGCGATGTCCCGATGTAGAGATGAACAACCCGATGGCCAGGCACGTAGTTGATTGGCGTGAACAGTCTGGACCATAGAACAGTGGCGCCAGGCGGGAAGCCTGTCTCAGAGAAACCGTCATCAATCCCGAGAGCAGATGCCCCGCTCTGGGCATAGGCAATGATCGCGTCTTTGATCTGCTGGATGCCGTCGGCCGGGAAAATGTTCGGGTTCACGATCTCGAGCTCAAGGTCGATGTAGATCGGCAGGGGCGTTGGCCTGGTCCAGCTGATCACGTAAGGCTCACCCTGACCATCTACAAGGGATAGCGAAGTGTTGCCGAACCACTGCGAGGCTATTCCGGTTCTCGCAAGTAGCGTGTAGGCGATGTCGAGGTCTACCCCGCCAACAACAACGGCTGCCACCGACTTGCCTGGAATCCCGTTGCTGTCCGGTACCAGAGTGTTGTTCTGGCGCACCCGGGCATAGGTCACCCCGGGGAGGTTTGCCAGGTTCGCATACACGGACTCAGCCGGGCTGGCTGCGGGCGCCATGGTCGAGCGATCACGGCGCTGGCGAAGCTCGGTATCGGTCTCGACGTTGCGCCCTACCTGAGCCTCGGCTGGGTTAGTTACAGTTGACAGGCCTGGGTATGGGGTGACGATCCGGTTGATGGCCCCGGCTGCAGCTGAAACGGGTCCTGATACGGTGCACTGGACCGTGACCGAGCCCAGGCCGGAAACGTCAAGGATCAGCTCTGCGATGGTTGCCCACTGGTTGATGTTATTGGCATCGGACACCAGTTGGCCTGCGGGGATAACGGCAAGTGGCGTGCCCGTTACGTCTATTGTTGCGGTCGAGTTCGCGGCGTCGAGCCGGGTAATCCCGTTCAGCATTACCAGGGCGCTTTGTGATGGCCCGGTTGCCATGTTCGGATCGAACTGCTGGTAGACAAGCTGCATCGCCTCCCAGGCCAGCCCAACACCCTCCAGCGGAACCTGGACGACCTGCATGGCCGGGTCGTCGGCCTCAAAGTCCGCCTGTAGGGATTCCCCGCTGGCCGGATCTACGATCGTGCGCAGGTCCTCCTGAGCATCGCTATTCACATCAGCCAAGCGCTTGGCTTCAAAACCCGTCGATGATACGCCGGCCATTTGTTAAACCTCGAAGATGATTGTTTCGCTGGTCCCGTCGTCCAATTTTAGGCGAACCTCGCCGTCAACCGATACGTGGCGGAAACTGTCCTGGGCGATGGAAAGGCTGATGACGCGATCTACTTCGTCGACGTTCAAGATCTCCCGCCTGATGATTGCGCCTACTTCGGCCTCGGTCTTCTTGCCGCCGAGAATCCCATCGGCGCCGAGGTACGGTATCCCTTTCTCAGCGTCCAGAAACCACTCGCCCTGATTGATGTTCAGGGCGGTGTAAATTCGATCTCGGGCGGCGTCGGCGCCAGTGGACAGAACTATGCGCCCGTCCCTGATCTGATAGTCGGGCTGCGATGTCCCGGTTCTCCGCAGAAGGAATGAGAATGGCATGTCATGGCGCCGTGATGAACTGGTTGGCGGTGACGGTGCCGTTGATGATCTGGTTGCCCATCTGACCAAGGTTACCGGTCAATGCGAGCAGGCCGTTGATATCAACCGGTCCGACGATATGCAGGCCTGCTGCGTCAAGGGTCACGGTCATCGCTCCAACCGTCAGTTTGATCTCGCCGGCCTTGAGGCTGAATACGGTGGATGCGTCCGCCGTCTGGATCGTCAGGGCATCCGTTGGGTAGTTGGCGATCTCTACGGATTCACGAAGGATGCCCGGGTAATAGGCGCCGTCGCTCAGATCTCCAGATCGCGGGGTTTGCATGTCAGGTGGCGGCCCGACGCCCTGTCCATGCTGCCAGTTGTCCAGGGCTCGCATCATGGGGATCAATACGCCATCGTCACCAGGTGAGATTGGCGGGCACACAAAAATGCCCTTGCTGGTCGATCCATACATCATGACCGGAGCACCGCGAACCTCTGAGCGTGGCAGCTCGGTCGTTACGCCCTCCAGGCGCTGGGTTTTGCTGATCGCCGGCTGGGCGTCGACAGTTGCCCCGGATGTCGAAACGTTGCTGACAACGGCAGGACTGGGGCCGTCCTGCTTCAGCATCTCTCGCTGGATGGATACGCGCAGGGCCTCGGCCTCTGGCGTGTCGGTAGTGGTCATGGTCATTGGGTCACCTTCAGTGATTGGGCCTTGATTAGCGCCTGGCCGTGGCTGTCGAAGGTAAGGGTAACAGACGTGGACTTGTAGCTTCCGTTCAGGGCCGGATTGACCAGGCTGTCGATTGTCATCCGGTCGCCTGGCTTCATCCGGGCATCGAACTTGGCGGTTATCTCCACGCCCACGTTGTCAGCCGTTGGCCCGTTCAGCAAAGGCACTGCGGTGATCAGGTTGCGCTCCGACGTGAAGAAGAAGTCGCGACCGGTGTCCTGGTTATCCATGACGGCCTGGAATACCCCGTCCTGCACTGACCAGCTGAACCCATTCTGATCCGCCAGCTTGTTCAGTTGCTCGGTAGAGGAGCCGCTGAACTGCTGGCCCTTCTGGAACAGGTTGCCATCAACCTTGATCTGGCCAACCGAAACGCCAGGCATCGATGCGGCGATGTCGGCCACTACAGAGGCGATAGGCGTTCCTCCAGCAAAGGCCCGGCTATAAGCGCCGCGCACCATGCCGCCATATCCATCGAGCGCCGTTATCTTCAGGACGATATCGGCACCCTGCCGCTCCGGTATTGCCGACAGGATCGCCCCGGAAGCAACAAGGCTCGCACTGTTGGCAGACGACAGGTAGCCGGCCACAAGCTGAATCTTCGTCAGGTTGCTGCGGATCGATTGGATGGTTTTTTGAGATAGGCCCCAGATCGCAATGTCGATCTTGTTTGGATCACCCGTCACTGTTTTCTGAGCATTGAATGCAACGCGAAGGCCCTGGCTAGATCCGTCAGCGACGATCCGCAGGGCCTCGTTGGTTGATCCGCCCCCCTGCCAATCGGCAAGGGGGCCAACAATCAGCTCGCAATATCGAAGGAAGTCCATCAGCGATTCGCCATTACCGAGACATCCAAGAAGCTGGCGTCCGTATCAACCCCAGCGGCATCTTCTGTGGTTATCGTGAAGCTGGCGGTGCTCTTTGCCGTAATCCTCGCCAGTGCAGTGCTTGCGCCGATAGTTATGGCATACCCGGTATCAGCCGGCGGTGTAACAAAGGTGAATGTGTAGATGCCAGTGGCATCCCTGGTTACGGTCAGGTTGAACGGGCGTCCAGCCACAGTAAGCGTTGATGCTGATGTCGTTGTGGCGGCATGGCCAAACGGAACAGACACGGCTGCAGTCGATCCTGCCGTAATGTTGATGTTCGTGGTGTTGCTGCTGAAATAGTTGTCGGTCGGAGATGCGGCGATTTTGCTGTTGCCGGTGGCGCCGATGATTATGCCGTTAAGCAGGCTCTCAAACCGGTTGTTCTGGATTCGGATATTCGAACAGTTCTGCAGGACGTTTACGCCATTACTGATCTGGCCTGGGAATTCAAATCCGTTGTTCAGGATGCTGTTGCTGGAGACGCGCCCCGCAGCAGTGGCGGTAAGAAGAATGCCCACGCCGCCTGCGAAAGATGGCTGGAAACGATTTTCTCTGATGGTGTTATTGTTCGCCCCATCAGTGATGCGTATGCCCGTAGCATTCAATCCAAACAGACAATTACTGACGGTGTTGTACGTGCACTCTGTAACAGTCCACACAGCCGCGAGGCGCAAGGCATCACATCCAGCCGTGCTCTGCCCCAAGATCCAGACGCGATCAATTTTCCCTAACTGGCAACTGGTCCAGTCAAGAACGATATTCGCGCCGATGCTGGTGGCGATCAGCTTTACGTTGATCACTTCACAGAACAGGCGGGTAGTAGTCGCCGAATCTGGGTTTCTGATCAGTGAGTGCGTGCCAGTCGACGTGAACACTGTGTTGTTCATGTTCTCGCCGAGAATCGAATAACCGTTCGCCTTGTAGTCGATTGGAGCACCGAGCTTGTAGTTGCCAGCCGGCGCATATACAGCCTTCACTACGTCAAGTAGGGCCTGAATAAATGGCTGGTCATCTTGGACCCCATCGCCTTTCGCGCCGCCCTGCTTTACGCTTACTCGGCCACTATACGAAAGCTTCCACCGCGCACCGTCAGTAGCAACGATGATGGTGCTCCCGTTATCTACAGAGGCCATATCTGCAGAATCCAAATAGTACGGGCCGCCGCCACCATCGCCTTCAGCATAGTAACCGGTAACGAAAGCGTGCTGAGATGAGGACCCCGCCAGGAGACCTCGAAGCTCGGAAATACTTCCGACTACCTGTGCGCTTCGGCCAACTAGAGCAGATCCAGTAGCAGGGCTGCTTTCATCTGAAAGGGATGAAATGAATTGGGTTCTTGCATCAATTTCCTGTTGCAGGTCTTCCGATAAGGCAATGATTTGATCGCCTCTGTATGCATCTCGGTTCAGCAGGGCCTGGGCCTGTTGGTTCATTGGGCCTCCAGTCCCACCAAGTGCAAGAGTATTTACCTCAAGCTGTGGCACAGGGGTTAGCGCAGGCGTCGGATTCAAATCGGTCATTTATTTCACTCCACTGGAACTTTTTGGCCGTTTAGATAGTAGTTTCCGTCAAGCATCCACGAACCATCAAGCACAAGCAACGGAGGCCCTGGAGGCGGCTGCGTGTACATGTCGCGGACATCGAATGGAAGCTCAGTAAGAAACTGGGATTCTATCTCGTTGGCCTCCCACTCGCCCGGCGCGAACCACCAGAGTTTGGCTGTGCGTCCAAGTGAGTCTTCGGTGTTGTTCTCGCCACCGTCCAAGGTGAATACCCGGAACTGCCCGAACACCCTGGTCAGGTTTGGCTGCGAGGCCAGGACGTTGACGACCGGCACGAGAGCCAGTCCATCTGCGATGGGTAGGCCGTTCGGGCCGTAGATGTCCATGTACCAGGCCGGGACCGTTGGGTTCCAGTAGGTTCGGATTGATAGCAGGTTGCTCCCGAGGAGAACCTGGATTCTCCGGTCTCCCGTGCTGTTGACAGGCAGTATCAGTGCCATCGGCTACCTCTTGAATATCTGGCTGAGGACAGACCCGCTGGATGACTCTGCGGCCTTCTTGTCAGCGTCTGTCGGTGTGGTTGCTTCAACGCGCCCTGAGTTGGTTTGCGTGCTGGCTGTCTTCTTGACTGGCGTTTTCAGTTTCGACTCTGGAACGGTTGCCCGCTCGAGCAGAGCCCTTGGCACCTCCTGGAATGCAATGCGCCCGCGAAGGGAGCCGGTGAAAGGACCGATGTGCTCGGCTGATACGTCGGTGATTGCCATCGAAGGATAGATGCGGTGCCTGGTCACCACCTCATACAGTTCGCGGGCCTTGATCTTGGTGCGAAGCGCATCAAGGAAGGTCGCCGCCCGGTTGCCGTATGACTGGCCGTCCTGATCAAGGTTGCTCATGACCCAGTACACCTCTAGCGTGTCTGGGTTCTCGATGATGTGGTCTGCCGCTACCGCCCCCGACTCGATCGTGAAGTTGGTAGGCGAGGCGCTGAACCGGTGGAACTCGCCGGTCTTCAGGTCGACCTCTGGCCCGTCAGTGATGACCTGCAGATTATTGCCACTGAACAGTGCTACAGCCATGTTTCCTCCTACGCCGTCACTGGGCCGCTAAGCCCTGGACTGGACTGCTGCAGGCTTGACCCGAGGCCAGACCTGCGCACGACCTCATTGCCCACGGCGGCAGGGTCTCCGGCGCCCGTCACGTTGATGGTTGTGTTGTTGGTCTGCTGTCCTCCCCCGCCTGCACTAGACATCACGCTTGGTGCCACCGGGGCTGAGGCCGGGGCGCTGCTGAAGATGCCAGTGAAGAAGTCGCCTATCTTGCCGGCGTACCCTTTGGCCAGGTCGAAGATGATGTCGAACTGCTTGGTGAACAGGTCAGCCAGAACGTCGAATGGGTTGTTGCCAGCGATTACTGCCTCGATCGAGTTCATGACGTTCTCGACCGTCTTCACGATAGCCGTGAACAGCTCGGAGATGATCCCGGCCGCCGTCTTGAACGCGGGGACCAGGCCGCCGCCCACCAGGTAAATCAGCTTGCCGATCCACTCGATGATTGTGCTGATGCCGCCAGTGATGGCCGGGTACGCCTCCATGAACGAGCTGACCCAGCCACCGATCACGGATTCACCACCTGTGAAAGCTGAGTAAAGATCATCAAGCACAAGGATGATCGCGCCGATAGCGGCCGCCATCAGGATGTATGGCCAGGTCGCCGCGATGGTTGCTACGGCCAGGGCGCCCATGGCGATTGCCACCGTGATCGCGATGGCCTGCGTGGCGTCCAGCCCCTCAACCAGGTTATCCACCGGGCCGATGAACTGCATGATCTGGTCGTAGACGTAGCCGACAGCCGCACCGAACAGCTTGAATCCCTTGGCAACGCCGTCGACCACTTGGGTTACCGCCGATGAGATGAAAGCCCGGTTGGCGCCCACCCAAGCCGTGAAGGTGTCCAGCGCGTCCGACATGCCCGGCAGGAGCCCGACAGAGATCGACTTGCCCAGGGAGTCGACTACGGACCTGGCATTGAGCAGAGAGCTCTGGAAGCGCGCCGCCTTGTCCTTGGCTGCCGTGTCGAGAACAAGGCCAAGACGCTGAGCCTCCATCCTCAGATCAGCGATTCCCTTGCCGCCCTGCTGGAAGACCTTTAGGGCACTAGGGCTCAGCCCGAGCTGGTCGGTGAATTTGTTCTGCTCGCCCTTGCTCAGGGTCTCGAACTTCTTGGCGATGTCCATCAGGACTTCATCAGTGGAGCGAAGCTTGCCCGTGGCGTCCTTGGCGTTGATGCCCATCTCCTTCAGGGCATCGTTATCGTCAAGGGTCTTGGACAGATTCTCCAGGTCGGTGCGGAACTCTTCGACCTCCGCGCCTGACTTCTGCGCGGCGAACTCGAGCTCCTGGAAGGCCTCGAAGCTGATACCGAAGGCGTCAGCCATCTTACCGGCTTGGTCGATCGCTGCGGCTTGCTGCACAGCGTAGGCCCCAATAGCGCCAGAAGCCGCTACGAGAGCGGCCCCTACTGCTGCAGCGCCTGCGGTGATGCCTCCGAGCAACCCGCCAAACTTCGACGCTGTTGCCTCGGCGGCAGGGTCTGCTTTAAGGCCCAGGATCGTGATCAGCTCGTCAACGATCATGTGTTGCTCCTCATGCGTTCGGCAAGTACGTGACTTTCCCAATCGATCCAGTCGTTCAGATCAAGGATGTCATGCATTCGCCAGATGTCATCCCAGGTGTACTTCCAATCTCGGAGGTCTGGCCAAGTAACGCCAAGGCCGCCCTTGAGCAGGCGGCCTATTGCGTAGTCGATCCTCCAGTCTTCCGGGATGTCAATGGATGGGCGGCGGGCACCCGAGAACTCTAGGCCTTGCCGCCGAGCCCGAAAAAACCCTGGCAGTTAACGCGGATCGCCCAAACCAACACGAACAGCAGGTGGTCTGGGTGATCAGCGAACCAGGTGTTGAACGCCAGGTCATCGTGAAGCTTTCGGTCTGCGAAGAGCTGCCCGCGGGTGAACTCCAGACCAATCTCGTACAGGGCGTCGGCGTCGATCTTTCCGATGCCGCCAGCAAGCGCTGAGATGAGCTGTGGAGTCTCCATGAGGTCCTTCAGCTTGTCCTGCACGGTCTGGACCTCTTCGCTTCCCTGCGCTTCGTCGCGGCGATCCGTGTAAGCCTGGATCAGGTCCTTGATGGTGTTCACATCCGACACTGCGGCGGCCAAGATCTGAATCACCTTGGTCGCCAGCCGGCCGCCCTTGATCGGGTCAAGCTTCACTAGCTTGTACGCCTGACCCTTGATCACTTCGCTTACGATTGCATCACTCATGGTCTTTTCCTGGCCTTAGTTGTCGATGATTTTTTGAACGTTGAAGACTACGGTTTGAGCGCTTGGCGTCTTTCCTCCGGTGCCCGTTGTGCCCAGAGAGGAGATACTGCATCCCTCAAGGCGGATCGACTGCGCGGCGGCAGTGATGATCTGGATGTTGAACAGTCGAGCAGCCGCAGTCTTCTGCGCCTTCCAGAGGTTTGTGTATTTGTCGAGACTAGCGCTGGTCTGCTGGAAGTCCTGCTCGAAGGTTCCCGACACGTCAGTGCTGAACTGAGTGACGGCCCCGTCAAAGCCGACATCCATGGCAGAGCCTTCGGTGTTTCGGATAACTCGGATCGAATCACCAGCCATGTGGCCGACATCCTGGGAACCGTTACCGATCACCGTCACCAGCGCCTGGTTGAGGAATTGCGTGTTACGTGCCATATCCGGCGCTCCTTAGCTGTAGGCGTTGACTGCGATGGCGATCGAGTGGATGGCGCCGCGCAGGTTGACGTTGATGGTGAATGGTGGCCCGATCCGGTCTGCGCGCTCAGCGGCCGTCTGCAGCTCGAAGGCGCCCGGGATGATCTCGTATGGTGGATCGATGCGGAAGCCGTCGATGTTGGTCAGGTCAAGCACGCGGCGAGAACTGAAAGTGCCGTTGAAGACGTACTTCTCGCAGATCTGCTGGAGACCGTCCTGAAGCTTGGCCTGGCCGGCCGGATCATTGCCAACAACGCCGTTTCGCAGATACACGTTGTACTCGGCAACCTCGAGCTCTTCCTTGAAGTTGCGCAGGTTGACCACGTCGTCCATATACCACGATTCGTTACCGGTGGTGCCTTCGCGGTTCACGCGCGCGGTGTTACCGGTCAGCGTGAAGGTGTTGTAGCCCTTGCCCTTCAGAACCTGCCACTGCGTCTCAGTGAGGCCCACGGTAGGGATTCCAACCAGGTCCTTGAACTTCGCGGTGATGGTCGATTCGCGCTGTGCATAATTGACCGACAGCATCAGCGCCAGGAGGGCCATGTCGGGGTAGTAGCCGGCGTCGTTGTGGTAGTACGGCCACGCATAGAACAGGCCGAGATCGGTGATTTCTGGGCCAAGATCGGTGGTGCTGTTCGGGTCCCAGGCCAGGGGGCTATTGCTCACCAACGGCATGGCCAGCTCGTTAGCTTGGGCCCACTGGCCGGCCGCAACCTGGTCTGGGCTGTCGCGGTAGGCCACATCGAGCGCCCAGCCGAACAGGAACGAACCGTTGCAGCGCCCGGCTTCCTTGATCAGGCCAAGCTCAGAAACGAGATCACCCGGGGTGTAGCCAGGCTGGGCAACCGCGGTTCCGGATAGGCCATTCAGGAATCCAGGACCGCTGATGTCGACGCCAGTGGCCGGGGAAACCGGGGCCAGCACGGAAACAGTGGAGCCATCGCCGGCAGTGCCAGAGGTGATGCGGATCTGGGTACCGCTGATGACGCAGGTGGCCGCAGTGAAGCCGCCAGTGGCCACGGTCTGCAAGGCGGTCTGGATGCGTGCGGCGACCTGGGCGAGCGTGGTGTCGGTGGAGAAGTTGAGGCCGGTGATGTCCTCGCTGACACCATCGATAGCCACGGCGAAGGATCCGGTGGTAACCGCCTGGAATGCCGCCAGGGTGCCGATCGCGCCGGTAAGCAGGTAGCCTGCCTGGGGCGTATTGAAGACCTGACCAATCGCCATGCGCGCAGCCCGCTTGGGCTGGGAGAAGAAGTCGCGTGCGGCCTTCTCGCCCTCTGCGGTCACGCGGGCGTCATCCTGGACAGCCTCAAACGTGGAGTAGAACGCCAGCCGGCCAGCGCCGAAGTCGAACCCGCCGCCAGCCTGTGCGAACACAGCCACGGACAGGTCGGTTGTCTGTTCGGAGCCGGGGCGGTTTACCGTGACCTGGACATCCAGTGAGCGCGGCAGCGAGGCGCTTCCGCAGTTGATTACGTCGACCATCTAGTGGCACTCCCCTTGGGTTTGTCGGAACGTCACACTGAAGTCCTTTTCAGGCGCATTCAGCGTTGTATCTTGGTGCTCGAGCGTTTCGGGGGCGGCGAGCAAGTCAACCGCGGCGAACAGCGTCACCCGCAATTGTACACGCTGCCGGAAAGTTCCCACCTCTACGGCGCTCACATCCTGCATCGGGCTGATTCCGGACAGGCCGCAGAACTTGTAAAGCTCGTTCAGGCGCTGCGACTGGCGGAAGGACAGGCCGAACTTGATGGCATCAGCCATGGCCGCACCGCCGACTACGTTGACCAGGAAGATCAGGGGCGTATTGGTCGAGATGATGTGTTGCTCAACCCCATCTACGGTGATCGTTGGGAAGTCGGAAAGCTCAACGCTCTCAAGATCCCACATGGCATATGGGCTGGCCGGCGCGCCGTCTTCGCCTATGCGGCCCTGAACGACAACGCGGCCCAACTGAGACAGGAGGGCCGCGAATGCATCTTCGACTTGGGTGATCGTGGCGATCATGTGATGGTCCCGTCCACGTTGACGTACTTGGTGAGGATGTACCGCCCGATGGGCGAGTGGGGCTTCCAGTTCTGGACCTGCCAGGCCTTCCAGATGTCGCCGTTCATGCGGATGTAGGTCTGGACTCCCGTGCTCGATCCGTTGGCGTTGTCAGCGATGCTGATGGTCTTTCTGGTGTGCATGACCAGCGCGCCATCCGATTGTGCGCCCTCTGGCAGCAGCTGGATCAGCTTGTAACTGGCCGGCTGCACGTTGGCGTCTGTGATCGCATAGTCGGCACCCTGCGTGATAACCGGGCGACCTGATACGTCACGGCCATGGGTCACGTCGAATGCCTGCACGGTGTGCGTGAGCAGGTTGTGGGTTACGTGAAGCGGCAGGATGAGCATCAGGCCTTCCTTACGACGTGGGTCAGTGAATTGCGGAGCAGGCCGGTATCAATGAGTGGCTGGGCGCTGCCCTTGGCGTCTATGGTCGATTGGGCATTGGGCGCCCACTCATGACCGGTGAACACGCCTTTGAACGATGCTTCTGCATAGGGCCCCATCTGCTTCAGGATCTCCTCGATGGTGATCTTCCCCTCATTGAGCAGCGGCACCAGGGTAGCGGCCACGTCGCCAGCATCTCCGGCAATGGCTGCCTTGGCGCCCTCCTCCATAAACGGACGGGCCGGAATCCCTCTGGATTGCGACCCGTAGTTGTTGACTGCTGCGACGAGGGTTACCGGTGTTCCGTCTGGGTAGGCTATGCCACCAGTTTCTGAGGCTGGATACCCGACTGCCAAGACGCTTTCATCCTTGTAGCGCTTGAGCAGGCGTTCGAGCCATCCAGGATTGGACTGAACGACCCTGGCGCTCACCAGCTTAACCGCCCGCGATCCAGGCACTGCCGCTGCAGAGCCGAGTACGCTTGTCCATAGGGTGTCTGGCTAAGCCATTCCTGGTTGGCGTTCTTGGGTGTGCTGCTCTGGGCGAAGGCGAACGAGATGCCCTCCTCGCTACCAGATGCCAGAACGCCTGTCTGAGGTACGATAACTTCGCCGCCTGAGCCTTCCTGAGCAGACGCCTGACGCGCTTGCGCCAGGGCCAGCAGGTGAGCTGCATAGTTCAGCACAGCCTTCGCGTAGCAGCGGCCCCAGGCCCCCTGATCCAGCTCGTCGGCCGCATCGTCCAGGTAGAACTGGACCACCGTGTCATCGATGGTTGCGAACTCAGGGAACATGATGCGGAACGTGGCCAGATCAGGGGTCATGGCTTACTTCGCCTTCTTGTCGGTTTTGCCTGCAGTCGGCTCGTCCAGGACGATCTCCTTCAGCTCGACTTTGCTTTCGATGGTGGCGCGCTCGTCCTTGGCGGTGAGATCTTCCGGCGCCACTGGCGAAGCAGGGTTAGCCAGCTCGTCGGCGTCCAGGTCGGCCTTCTTGGTCTTGGTGACAACCAGGCTGCGCTCGGTCAGCAGTGCTTCGATGACCAGGTTGCCCTTGGATACCTGGCCCCAGTGATCTTCGTTCACCAGCGCAGACGAACCAGGCTCGATGTTTACGTGCTCGAAGGCTGCGGCGCCATCGGTCTTGAAAGTGGCCGGGATGGTCCAGAGGCGTTTCATACGATTTTGGATGCTGAGCATGTCGGTCTCTCTCTGAAAAGGTCAGGGCGCCACCTGGGCGCCCTTGTGGTTTGCCGGCTTAGATGCCGTCGATGTACTGCGCCGAGGTCGGGTACGGCTTGTGGAAGCTGCCGAACTTGTACTCCGCGAACAGGTTGGTCGCGAACTGCGCGTCCTGCGGTGCCAGCATGTTAAACGGAATGGACATTGGCATGTAGTAGTTATCGGGCTTCCACTCGCTCACGATCATGCGGTTGGTAGCGCCGACGCCGGCACCGGTCAGGTGACGCAGGCCGACAACCTGCAGTTCCTGGCCGGTCAGCGAGGTGAACAGGTTGTTCTTCTTGATGTACTCCAGAACGGTGATGTTCTCACCGGTCGCGCCGGCAGCGCCGCCCATACGCTGGCCTGCGATCTGCGCCAGCTGACCCAGAGGGATTTCGACGCGGCCAGGCAAGAACAGGCCTTTGCTGTTGGTGTAAACCAGGCTGATGGCGGTGAAAACGTCCTTGGCGATCTCGTCACCAGTAGCCACGGCCCAGGTGGTGCCGCCAGCCGCTTTGGTGCCGGCAGAGGTGGCCGGTACGTTCGGATAGTCGAGATAGCCCGAGAAGCCCAGGCCGGCATAACCGTAGAAGTACACTTCCTCGATGTGGCGCTCGGAGGCTTCACGCATCACGACGCCCAGGTCGGTCAGCAGGTTCATGCCCTCGAAACCGAAGGACACGGCGCGGATGTCGTCGAGGTCTGCCTGAGCCATGACGCGGGCGTTCTCGATCGGGATCACAACCTTGTTCTGGGTCACGCCAACGGTTGGGGTGTCCTTGCCCACAACAGCGGCGAATGCGCCTTTACCGCGGCGATCACGAACACGGTAGCTGGTCAGCTTGGCTCCCGGGTTGATCGAGGTGTCCAGCGAGCCTTGCGGCAAGGTGGTGTTCCACTGGATGTCAGGCAGGAGCACGTCATAGGCGCGGGCCTGGACCTGCTCGAAGACGTTGACATCGAAACCCATCGCGCCATTCAGGCCGGCAGGGTTGCCAGGGGTCCAGGCGTTCTGGACGTTCTGGTTCAGTACGTGGGCCAGGGCCTGGACCGGAACCCCCAGGTCTTCGGCCAACTTCTTGGCGTTTTGGATGCGGCTGATCATGTTGCTTCCCCTTAGAGTTTGATGCGGCCAACGGTGCCGGCAGCAGCTGCGCCGTACCAGGTAGCGCCGGTGATGGCGATCAGGCCGGTATCGGCAGCGTTCGAGAACGCGCCAACCGGGATGCTTGCGTGGCTGACGGACATGTACACCGGATCGCCGTGGGCGACGGTAATGCCGGCCGGTACGGTTGCGCCAACGATGGCACCAGAGCCGAGTTCGGCCACTGGGATCATGGTCTTATCGCGGACGGTTACCGGGGTGTTGGTGGCGCTGTTGGTGGACGACTCGGTCAGGATAGCGATGCCGACGAAGTCAGCCAGCACGGAGCCGGCCAGCGGGGTCTTGACGCCGTATGGGGTGAAGACCGGATCGATCTGCGCGTTCGCGGTGCCCTTGACGACGCCGAGTCCGAAGGTGATCACGGTCTCGGTGCGGAAGCTGCGGATCTGCTTGGTCAGCGTGTTGGTGCCGTAGTCAGCCATCTGGCCGGCGAACAGCGAGCCGAACGTATCGAATACGCTGGTTTGAACGGAAGTGAGCGACATGGCTTAAGCCCCTTTCTTCTGTGGGTAGAGTCGGGCCACGCGATCATTTGCGTTGGCCATGTTGGGTTGGTCGGTGGTGTTGCTGTTGTTGACGACGACACTTGCACCGGTCACCTGGCGCTGAACGCCGGTAGTGTCCACCAGGACCTGGTACATGCCTTTGACAAAGCTTTCGTCCTTGAGCTGCTCGGCGGTGAACTCCGGCTTGCCGTTGGCCACGCGGGTCGAGTTGACGACGTGCGAGCGCAGGGCGTGCCCGCGGAGCTTCTTGGTGGTGTCGAGCTTCAGGCCTTTCGAGTTCATGACCGCGGCGGCCTCTTCGTTCTCGACAGCCATTTCTTCGGCGGCAGCTGCCACGGCATCGGTCGACAAAGCCGAATCCAGTTGGTCCTTGTACGACTGGATCATGCCTTCGAGCTCGGCGATGCGCTTGTTCTTCTCTTCGGTCTCGCCGCGGAGGGTGGCCAGCTCATCCAGCGCCGCTTGGAGCTGCTCAGGGGTGATCGCAGCGTTCACGACCTCCTCATTGTCGGCCATGTCCTCTTCGAGCATGGCCACATCTTCGTTGGCAACACGCACGGCGCGAACCTTGCCGGTCTTCTTGTTGCGGATTTGAACCCGGGTGAATTCCATCTTTGGAGCCTCTTTTTCGTTGATGATGCGGACGGAAGCCCCTGCACGTCCCGCACCGGGAGGCAATAAGGCAACATGGTTAAAGCGCAGTTTTACGAAGTACCCATCGTAGGCCTCTCCTTCTGGGCTGATACCAGCTTCCCAAATGATACCCCAGTCTCCCGCACTTGAGATTTCTTCAAGTCTTTGCGGGTCTCCCTCTGGAAGCATGACGCGCCTTACTGCTTCTGGCTGCTTCAGCAGGATATCAGCCATCAGGTGATCATTGAGGATGTACGGAGCGCCGCAGATAGAGCCGCAATCGCTCAATGCCGCCGATGTCTGCCAAGTATGTCCAATGACTGCTGGCATGCCCTCAAGGGTTGCCATGCTGTCGGGCGCTGCGAGCTCTTCTGGGGAAACATAAACCCGAAGCTGCTCAAGGCCCTCTGGAGGGTTTGACGACTCAAGCTCCTCGCGCAGGTAGGTCATGACCCCGGTGCACAAGATCGCCGCCGTGCAGCGAAGGAACCCGGTGTCTGGGTCGTATCGCCACTGGCTATTGAGAATGTTGGCTCTATTAGTGATTTTCATGTTGTCGCTCTGTCACGAATGGCGGAAGTATACGTGGCAAATTGAACTCTAGCTATTGACAGTCCATTGCATCAGTGCTTCTGACATCAAACATATTGTGCCTTGAGCTTTTCTAGATTCAATTTTGGCTTCGCGTAACAGCGGCAGTTTGGCGCATGGCCTGGGTGCCCGTCGTGCGGGGGATTGGCCCAGCTGAACGTTTCCCCTTCCCGGTCCCAGTGGTTCCCGTGCACGCGATTGCCCTTTGGGTACAGGCCGGCCGGGTTGCCGACAACGCGCCGGTCCTGCGAGTTGTGCCAGGTGTACTCATCAATCCCATTGTCCTGCTGCCGCGCCTGGTTGAGGTCACCGGTCAACTTGGCCGTCTGGTCGCGGGCGATGAACTTAGCGCGGTTCTTCGATATGCCGCCGATCTTCTGCAGGCGCTCGGTCAGCGACATGCCGTCGACCTGTGGCACGCCCCGGTAGTTATCCAGCACGGCCTGGCTGACCTTGGCGTAATGCTCGGTGGCGATCGACTTGATCAGCGCGGTGTTGTCCGCCAGTGCCTGATCCAGCAACGGCTTGATGTCCGGGCTGTCGACGATGGTGGCGAAGTCAACGCTTAGCGCGTTGGCGATGTTGCGCTGCATGGCCTCCTTGTTGGCTACATCGGCAGCCGTCACGAAAGACCTGGCCGTCTGTGGCGCCAGCTGCTCCATGCGTGCCTGGGCCTGCTGAGACATGCCAGCAATGGCCGTGGCAACCGTCGAGCGGTCGGCTCCGGACTTCAGCAGGTCGGAAAGGTTCGCGGTCTGGGCCTTCAGATACCTGACCTGCTGATCGAGCAAGTCCAGGTAGTTCTTCCGCACCGAGCGTGGAATCTTGACCGGGCGCATGTTGCGCTCGGACTTCTTCACGTTCTTGGCTGCTGCTGGCAGGATGATCATCGGCGCACCTCGATGATGAACAGATCTTCGGGATAGGACTTGCGCATGACGCGCAGGCCCTGCAGGAAGTACACATCGCCGTAGCGCCCGCAGAGTTCGGCAACGATCTGCTCGCCGCTCCGGCGCAGTCCGGCCATGCCCGTGGCAATGATCTTGGCTCGGACAACCTCACAGCGCAGGCAAGTCATGGCGCCCCCAGTGCTGCGATGTTGGCGGCCAGCTCGGCCTCAAGCTCTTCCGGGGTCTTCTCTGGGGCATCCCCGCCTTCTTCCTCATCTCCCTCATCCTTCTCGATCTTGATCGCATCTCGAAGCCTAAGCTCTTCAAGCGCCTCAGCATCACTGAGCAGCTGAGCAGCCATCATATTCACTACGTTGGTAACGTCTGCCGTTCGAACTTCGGCCTGCTCCAGCTCGGTCAGGGACCACAGCGGCTCAAACACGACGTCGATCTTGATTGCCGAGTACTCATCGCCCAGCACGCTCGGACCGGCGACCTTCAGCCACTTCATCAGGCGCGGTCGAAGCTCCTGCTTGCGCTTGGCCTCGAGGCCGCCGTAGTAGTTCTCGAGCGATGTACCGCCGTCGCCGGCGTTGAGCCCGCCAGGGGCCTGGCTGAAGAACCTGCTGCCCGGGATGTCGAACGCCGCCGCCAGCACCTGCATGAACGTCATGACCAGCTCAGGCACGCTGCCGAAAGATGGGCTGATGGTCGTGATCGGGTCAGAATCGCCCGGCTGCCGGTCAACCACGGCGCCCCGGAACAGGTTGATCTGGTTGACGATGTCCTGCATTTTCTTGAGCGCACTCTGGCCTTGCTTGGTCGCCTCAAGGTCCATGGTGTCGGCTTGGAACAGGAACACGCTGGCACGCTGCACGAGCTGATAGGCGGCCTGGCGTGATCCGGTGGCCCGGGTCAGGTCATCCAGCATTGACATCAGCACCGACACGCCGAACCCATCGTTGCGGATCCACTGGCTGGGCACGATGCTGGAGTCTGGAGCCTGGAGCAGAGGGTCACCCTTGAACAGGATCAGCCGGTCTCGATGCACCTGGATACCGTTCACCCAGTAGGTAAGCGGCTCGCCGTAGGTCGGAGAGAGCGGATCCCAATCGATGGTGGTGTTGGTGACCCTGGTGCGCGGGATGACGTTGATGAACTTCAGGCAGCCCTTCTGCAGCGCCTCATAGTTCACCGGCTCGCATGGATCCTTGGCGCCATCGGCGATGCCCATGAAGATCACGCAGCCGCCGATCAGCCGCTCCAGACGCATGGCCTGCTTGAACTTCTCCAGAACGTTAATGGAATCGCCGAAGGTGACCATCAGCGCCGCCTGCTCATCGCTCAGGCCCTCGTACTTCCACCCGTCGCGCAACTGGTCATCGACCGGGATGGAGATCCCCTTCTTCGCTGCCCAGTCGCTGAAGTACAGGTCGACAACGAACTTGTCCTGCTGAAACGGAGAGAGCCGGACAGTTGCCGGCTCCTGGTATTGCCCATAGTCGAATTCTGAACCGATGCCGGAGAATCGCCCGACGTTGTTCTTGACCTCGGCGCGCTGGACGCCTTTGCTTGGCCCGCTACGCTGCTGGCCGTTGCTCTTTCTCTTCTTCGACACGTTGGGTGCCTCCGCCGTATTTTGTCCAGACCGAAACGGCCATGGTGATGCAGTCTACATCGTCGTCATGCGCATGAGAGTCGTCAGTGGTGAAGGCCGAGCACTGATCGACCACCTGCTCGACCCATGGCGCTATTTCTGGGTCTGGCAGCCATACGTCGCCGCTGAAGATGTTCCAGGATGCCTCCTTCACGCGACCGACCTTGTCGTCAGGGTAGCCGTAATCTTTGGGCTTCCACGCCACAGCCCTGATGCCGCGCTTGCGTAGGGACTGGATCAGGCTCAGGCCGCTGGCCTTGGCCTCGATATACATCCGCTGAGCGTCTTCCTTGGTTTTCCAGAACTTGTCAGCGCCGATCAGAAGGTCTGGGAATTCCCAGTGCGCCGAAACTCGATCGATCAGGTACAGGCGCCGGCCACGCTCAGCGCCCCAGAGCTGAAGCGCAGAAGGGTCATTGGCGTTGTTCTTGGTGTAGGCCGTGTCTGCCACGAAGAAGAAGAACGAGCAGCGCTGCATGATCTCCTCCTTGCTGGCGTAGTATCGCCACCAGTGCGACTTGAGAAGGTTGCCTTCCAGGCTACTAGGGCGCTGTTGCATCTGGCTGTTGAACATGGCCCTGGCCACGGGGTTGATCTCGCCGCGGTCGTTCTTCTTGTCACGCATGGCCTTGAGCTTTTCTACCGAGTGCTTGGCCGGCCACAGGGCGCGCTCAGTTGGGAGGCCCTCATCGATCAGCGCCGGCATGCAGCGGTGGAACCATTGCATCTCGGTGTCGGCCAGCAGGTAGGCCGTGAAGTCCTTCTCGCCGATCCTCTGCATGACCACGATGGTCGGCGTGCGCGGGCTGTTGCGCCGGCTCTTGATCGTCTCGTCCCAGTTGGTATTGACCTCCTCTCGGATGGTCTCGTGCTTGTAGTCTTTGGGCTTTAGCGGGTCGTCGATCATCAGGGCGCCGGAGAAGTTGAACTCCTCGGTCTCTTCGTCCCACTCATCCATGCGCCCGGCGCCGAAGCCGGTAACCGAACCGCCGGATGGGGCAGCCATGAACACGCCGCCCTGGTTGGTTGCCCATGCATCCTTGGATGAGGTGTGCCCGGAGATGGTGATCTCCGGCCAGAGCTGCCGGAACTCGGCCGACATGACGATCGAGCGGATACCCTCGGAGTTCCGCTTCACCAGCTTGTCGGCGTAGGACAGGTGCAGGAACTCGCAGCGCGGGTTCTTCATGAAGCACCAGGACGCGAACAGTACGATCACCAGCTCGGTCTTCGAATACCGCGGTGGCATGTTCAGGATGTAGTTCTGGATCTCACCCCGGTAAATGGCTTCGAGGTCGTCGCAAATAACCTGGTGATGATCACTGAACGCGAACTTGACGCCCTTGCGCGCCTTGAACATGTACCTGGCATAGAACGTGAAACTCTCCTCACACTTCTCCCGGATGCGCGTGAGCATTTGCTGCGGGGTGATTGGCGGGATCTTTGCTGGCGCGCCCATCACACATCCTCTTCGAGCGCCTTGTCCAGGACGGCCCGCTGGGAATCAGTCAGCGGCACCTCGGAAGTCAGGATGTGCCCGGTCAGATCATGCTTCTGGGCCGCGTCCCAGCCCTGCATGCGGGCCAATCGCTCGACGGATCGGATGCGGTCTCGCTTGCTCACGCCGGGTGATCGAGCAAACCCCGACACGATCTGCATGGCCTCGTCCCTGCTCATGATCGACTGGTTGGCGTCATATGAATACATTTCATTCATAAACGCTTTCACATGCACATTTTTCATCATGACGCTGACGACGTTGGGGATGGTCGTATCCTTGGCTTTTCCCCCTGCGGCTTTGTAAGCCTGAGGCCTAGTCATACCATGAAGGATGTTCATGCAGACCATCTTCTGGAGGGTGCTGAGCTTGTTGTATAGGACGGTCTGCTCTGCCGTCATCTGCAAGGTTTCGCGGGCCATGGTCTTGGTCTCTGAAAGTTCCGTGAAAAAATCGGTTGACGCTGGCGAGTTTATCACGCCCACAAAAAAGCCCGCACTTGGCGGGCCATTCCGGTTACCTGATCCGGAGCTTCGGGGTTTCTCCCTAGCGGCGTGTCGCACCGTGATCCGCGTCGGAGTGACGTTTCACTTGTGCTGCTGATGGTTGCAGATGGCCGGTGCTGATCTCCGGCACATCCGGTCGTCTTGGCTGGCCGGCCCTCATATCGATTTTCGCATCAGCCTGCGCATTCATCTGCATCGGAGTGCCGACCGGACAGGGCTCGAACCTGCAACCGCGCATCCCTATGGCTTACGCAGCTCTATCCAATTGAGACTTACGCGATAAGCACTCCGATGAAGACGCCCCGCATGTGCGAGCACTTGGCGTTGGTTGAACCAGATGGAGCAGAAGGGAAGTTCGAATTTATTCCTCATCCCCCAGATCGTCAAGCGCTGCCTCTTCGGCGGCTTCGAGTTCGAGGTCTTGGATGGCTTCTTCGAGTTCGGTCATGGTCTTGGCCCTGTTCGGTGATGGCCAATCATAACCCAAAGAAAAGCCCGGACCAATTACCGGCCCGGGCTTTGCGTGAACTGGCGCCAAGGCTCTTCCCCTCAGCTGGTCCGTGTGCGCCCGGACGGCGGCAGGTGCGGGAGACCGTGAGACCCCGGCGAAGACCAAAACGCCGCCTGCCGGGGCATGATACGGCTCAGCAGGAACGCAAATCAAGCGGCGTCACGATGGCGATGACGCAGGGCGTGTCGGAAAACCGCTTGGTGATGTGGTGGTCAACCACTTGGCAGTCATCGACCCAGACCGCGCCGGTGAATCCGTCCTCGATCGCCTTCAGGCAGTTCGAGCTGTCCGGCTTCTTGGTTGGTACCACCTGGCCCAGCCTGGCAGCCTCCTTGGCCTTTTTGCTCCATGACTGTGGGATCGGGTAGAACAACTGCAATTTCAGCTCAACCGGGCCAGTGAACAGAGGCCGGCCGCGCATGCTGAGCGATGCTTCCCGACCGCACATGGCCTCGTACTCGGTCGTCTCTTTGGGCATGTAGGTTACAACGTGCCGACCGCGAAGGCCTGCGCGCACGGACTGCTTACCGAACGGCGCACCCTCGATCACGATCAGCACGGATTGTGCCGAAAGGTCCTTGGACGGCTCCTCAAACAGATCACGCATTGCACCGCCCCAACAGCCATTCCCGCGTGACGTGCGCATCAATCGTGAATCCACCAAGCTCTACCGCCCACTCGTCGTTACCTGCCTCGCCGCGCTTGACGTAGTACATGCGCTCATCGCGCCCCTGAACCGGGTCCAGCACGTAGTAATCGTCCTCGGTCAACTCCACCAGGATCTGATGGTTGCCTGCCTGAATGTTCAGCGATGGCGCCGTGCAGAGATAAACCCCTTCCTCGCACAACGAGATGTTGTCCAGCGTGTCGAAGGAGCGCGCCTGGATTCCCAAGTCATCTAGGATCACACGCATGGCGGTATTGCCCTCGCGGTACTTGGCGTGCCACTTATCGATGACCTCTGGCGCAGGACGCCCAGTGATCATTGCCAGACATGTACATACGCAGCTGACTGGGCATGGCTGAATTTGATGTTTGATCAGTCGCTCAGACTTCATTAGATTTCTCCCTCTGCGCATCGCGCTTGGCTTTCCCGATCATGGCGTCAACGACATTGCGCACCGTGATCAGGATCTGTTCCGGCATGTCGCCCGGCTGACTGTTGGTGTTGGCCAGGTACCACTTGACGACCTTCAGGTAGTTTCGCTTCCTGGTCCTGCAAACCGAGATGAACCTGGCCATGGCCTCGCACTTGTGCTCAAGCTTTTCGACCAGATCCAGCAGCGCCTTAACTTCCTTGGCGTCCAGCTCTGGGACATCCAGCCCGCGACCGATCCGATCTTCGACGTAGCGGCGCATTTCTGCAAAATCACTCATTGCGCTACCTCCTTCTCTGCCTCTTTCGCGGCCATGGCGAGAACCGATTCCTCGTACTTCTCGCGCAGGTTGTCGCAGAAGAAAACCTCGGTGTTGAACTCGGCAGTCTTGAACCGCATAAGCCGGATACCGCGCCGGCCCTTCTTGGATCCGGTCATCGAGCGCATGGCGCCAGGGCTCACCCAACCGGCTCGCTTCATCGGCTTGTCTGCCCGCTCGTGGTGGATGCCTGACTCGATCTTCGGCAGAAGCTCGAGCATGTCCAGGACATTGAGTTCTACCGTTTTGTTTCCGTGGTGCTCGGCACGCTGCACGGCGGCGCGCACGAACGACAGGGTCATTTCGATGCTCATTGGCTTGCCTCCTTGGCCATGGCCGCGTCCACAGCGGCGTCATACTCGTCTGCGGTCTGAACATCGAGGATTGCTCGCCCGAGGTCGGAATGGGGAATTTCGTCACGGATCGCTCGATACCGCTCGGCATCCTTGCGAATTTGTGGTTCCTCTTGCACGAATGCCAGCCACGCATCAAGGTCATAGTCACCCTTCATCCCTTTGCGCAGTGCCTCGTTCTCGGCCTTGAGCTGCTCTGCGGCAAGTCGGAAAAGCTCCTTTTCGGCGCTGGCCTGACCGATCTCATTCAGCAGTGCCAGAACCGTGTCCGGGCTGGCGGCCGCAGCTAACTCAGCGTTCTTGGCGCCCTTTCCATCAGGGGTGTGCCAGGCACTCAGGATCTTCCAACTGCCATCCCCGATCACGTGCACACCGTTTTGGTCAGCTTCTACCCGCCGCGCCCCGTGGCTTTGGGTGGCAGCCATAGCCATTTCCCTAAGCTTGTCTTTGTCGATGCTCATGAGCACACCCCTTGGCCGCCCGGGCAGATCTGGATGAGGATGAAGGCGCCGAACTGGAACAGCAGCACGAGCACCGCCAGCGTGATGCAGATTTTCTCCGTCATGACTGCTCTCCCTGCCAATACTCTGCCCTGCATGCGTCTGCCTGCGCCTCGAGGCGAAGATCGTCGAGCTGTGCTTTTGCCTCGTCGTCCCGCGCATCCCACCCCGCGCAGAAGTTCCGGTAGGCCGCCGCGATGCCTGGCAACCGGTAACCGTCCTGGCTTGCGAACCGGTACTGCTGCATTGTTTCGACCGGAAGGTCGTGCACGTCGGCCCAGTGGGCCTCAAACGCTTCTTGACGGGTCATGGATTTTCCCCCTCTACAGGCGGCCGACACATGACCTCTCCGTACATAGTTTGGTAGGCCGTCATGCCGCCAGCCTTGCATGTTGCATAGTCCTCGACCTGCTGGGCTGGGCTGTTTCGCAAGTCCAGGGCTGAATCACATCCCGCGATGAGCATTGCCGAAAAAGCCAGAATTGATGGCTTGATCATGACAGCATCTCCGCATCCACGACATCATCCCCAACCGCCCGGATGGCCTTACTCTGCGGCGCTTCGTGCAGCGCCTCATCCAGAGCCACGAACGCCTGGCGGGCCTGCATGAACGCCTTGCAGATAACGCGGCGATGCGTCAGCTCGTTGTGCATGTCGGCTATGGCCTTGCGCTGACCGGCGATTAGCTGCTCTTGCTGGCCGATGACTGCGGTTGCGGCGCTGAGCTTTTCGCTGAGATCGTCGGCAAGATTCTCGGCGGTGATGCAATCGCGTTTGTAGCAGGCGTCATCGCTGCGCAGGTGCCCGATAGTGGCGTCTCGTTCAGACAGTTGCTGGCGAAGAGATTCGATCTCGATCCGATGGGCACCGTTGACCTCCTGCACAGCTCGCAGCTCATCCCCGGCGATCACCAGCGCCTCCTGCGACTTCCTGTAGGCCTCATCGATCACGCGCATGCGCTCTTGGCAGTCGTCGCGCTCCTGGCGCATAGCGTCCAAGCGCTGATCGGTGATCTTCAGCTCGTTGACTAGCATCTCGCCTTCAAACCGCAGGCCCTCCAGGTGCTCCTCCAGCGCCGTCTCCAGCGCATCGGTAGCCTTGGGGTGCTTCTTGGCCTTGCGCACCTTCGCCAGGGCGTCGTACAGGACGCGGCGGGTTTGTTCGATCTTGGTCATTGGTCTTGCTCCGGTCTTTGGTTGGTCAGAATGGAAATTCGCAGGCGTCTTGCCAGTCGAAGAAAGCTTCGCGGGCCGTCGCCCCGCGCCCAATCAACGGGTGTCGCTTTCCGTTACCGCATCCGATGCACTGCCACATGGCCTCGCCTCGGAAGTTTCGCCAGATCTTGATGTGCGGCTTGCTCATCGCTTGATCCCCAGCTTGGCGCGCATCTCGGCGCGGAGTTGTTCGGGTGTTTTGTTCTCAAGGCCCTGGTCCTTGATTCGTTGCTTCACGAGCCAGTCATTAGCCTTCTCGGACTTCTCCAGCTCGCTCTGGATGGCGTCCTGGCCAATGAGCAGCTGCCCATCGATCAGTGGCTCGCCGCGCTGCAGCTTGGCAGCCAGGTCCGCATACCGCTTGTTGAACCTGTTCTGCACCGTCTCGGCCTTCGGGATGCCGTGGCGGATGCTGTACCAGTCCGTCAGCCGTGCCGCCTCCTGAACGATCGGATGGCTGAACTTCCACTGTGTCGGGTCGGTGCTGGCGTTGACGGCTTCCCGCCAGGCTGCAGCGACATCCGGAATCCCCAGGTTCGACTGGCCGGCCAAACACATCTTGCGGAACTCCGGCGCCGACGGTGGCCATTCGGCCTGGTCGTCAGTGCGCGATGCGCAGGCCTGCATGCCGACTGCGATCTGCTGCCCGGTGATGTCGTGCAGCAC
>Ga0247821_10000231_pt1 | contig 32035 bp, 27 predicted proteins | sample 13C_Glycerol_Day_FD_192481 | JGI IMG/M metagenome (GOLD analysis project Ga0247821, IMG submission 192481) | Soil microbial communities from agricultural site in Penn Yan, New York, United States - 13C_Glycerol_Day14 | ecosystem: Environmental > Terrestrial > Soil > Agricultural land | place... | reverse complement strand
CAGTTCGGCGGCGCTAGGTAGGGTTTGGGCCTGGGCGGTGTGCCAGGCGCCGAGGAAAAACAGGCCAACAGTGGCTACTGAGAGCCGGATGGCTCCCCGCAATGGGTCGAACATCGACATGGATTATCCCGTTATAAACCTGTCTGCGATCGAAAGCAGGTCGGCCGTACGGCGTTAATCCGCACGGACTTTCTCGCTTGCTTGCTTCGCTGTTCGCCTACTGCTTTTTTGTCTTGTACGGCGCAGGCTCACGAAGTCGTCAACAGGTGCTAAGTCCTAATGGTCGGTTTTGCTTTGCGTTGTTACGGCACGCTTTCAAAGCGAAAATCGGCTTGTTTGAAGTCAAAGGCCACTACTCTGCTTGATTTTTACAAGCTTGCCGATCATTTCTTGACCAATGGTTTAAGTTCTTCATTGTCTTCAGTGGTGACCACCGTGAATTTTCCGTTGCTACGGGTATCCCGAGTGGACGCCCAGTCGGTGATCACCAGCATCGTGCCGATATCCATCGCCGCGCGTAAATGACGGCGGAATTCCGGACTCATGTTCAATTGGCCCAATTGATCAGAAGGTGTATCCCCGTACTCCGGATTGCTCAGAGCAACCGCCGACCAGCGTAATGGCTGCGCGGCGTCGAGTGCCATGGGGGATGGCTTTTGCAACAGGGAATACACCGCCATGCCACTGCGATGCCGGCTGTTTTCAAGCGACAGTGCTGGCGCCGAGCCGATCAACTGGCCACCACGAAACACGTAGGCACGCAGGTCGGCGCGACTGATCAGGATCGACAAGGGGCCCGCCGTCGGGTCTGGATCGTTCCAGAACTGTTGGTTGTTCAACACCAGCGGGCCCTGGGCCTTGCCTTCGTTGACCGTAGGCGCGAGCACGCCGGGGTGATAGACCTCCACCGGTGCACTGTGCTTATCGGAAACGATGACGGTGGTCGAACTGAAACCGGTGACTTCATACAGCTTCTTGGCGAATTCCAGCGGCAGGCGCACGCAACCGTGTGAGGCGGGGTAGCCCGGAAGATGGCCAGCATGCAGGGCAATGCCGTCCCAGGTCAGCCGCTCCATGTAGGGCATCGGCGCGCTGTTGTAGAGGCTGGATTTATGCTCGACCTTTTTCTGCAGAATGCTGAATACCCCGGTGGGGGTTTCCCGGCCTGGCTTGCCGCTGCTCACGGTACTGACACCGATGGCGATGCCATTGCGATAGACGTAGGCACGTTGCTCGGTGAGGCTGACCACCACGGTCACCGGTCCCACCGGCGAGACCTGCGGGTACCAGAGAAACTGGCCAGGCTTGAGACTGTCGAGCCTGGCCCTGAGTTCGGTCGGTGTGGGCACCTGCAGCGGCGCCGCTTCGACCAAGGCAGCGGCAAGTAACAGACCCAGCGCGAGCGGTAGATGCATCATCGAATCGATCCTTGAGAGAGCCCTGTCGCCAGCTTAGCTGGAAGCGCCTGGCGCGGCTATGCGATCTGGGCCTATCACCTCAACCCGCTCAGGAAAATCCGGATGGCCTCCTCTACGCGACGCTGTCGATCCAGCTCTGACGGTATGTCCATCAAGCCGAGAAGACAACGCAACTGGAAATCACCCGTCAGCGCATCGAGAAACAGCACAGCCCGGGTCTGCGCATCTCCTGCCTGCACGATTCCGGCCTTCTCGGCCCAGCCGAAGTATTCGCGCAAGCAACCGTAAGCAGCGCCCGGTGCAGCATCGAAAAACGCCCGGGCAGCCTCGGGCGCCCGCAACGCCTCGGCTACGATCAGCCGATGCATGGCGATCGTTCGTGGCGAAAGAATGACCTCAAGGAAGGTTTCTGCAATGGTGCGCAATGCTTCAGGTAGCGGTTTGCAGCTGAGGTCCATGTGCGTGAGCGGGTTGACGATCTGCTCGCACAGGCGGGCGATGATTGCCGCAAACAAGCCGTCCTTGTCGCCGAAGTAGGCATACACGGTACGTTTGGAGCCACCAATGCGGGCGATGATTGCATCCACGCTGACCCCGGCATACCCCTCCTCCAGGAACATCTCCGTCGCCGTCGCGAGGATTCCCTCTCTCTTTTCGACCTGCCGCTTAGTCTCCACCCGCTCGCTCAAGTAGCACCTCGTTCTTTCGATTCGAAATCGTTCCGTGCATAGCCTACCTGCCCTGCGGGGGGCGTTCCACATTCGCAACTCGATTGCATATCCAACCAGATGTTTTATTCCAAACACGTCTTATTGGCGCCATTGACACGAGGAAATGACAATGGGAATCTTCGCACAGCAAAACGGTACGGTACGGTACCGTTTACTAAGCCTTGAAAAATAATAACAGCGAGGTATGGATCATGCGTTTTGTCAGTTTTGCCGAGGGTGCAATCAAGGGCCTGGCCGTGGAAACCCAAAGTGGCCTACGTGGCCTCAGCGAAAATAGCCCGGACTATCCAGGCTCACTGTTCGAACTGCTCGGAAGCGGCCTCCAGGCCCTGCAACACGCGCATCGCCAGCTCAGCGAAGCGCCTCTGCTCGATACTGCCCGCATCCGCTATCTACCGCCCATTGAGCGGCCGGGCAAAATCGTCTGTGTTGGCTTGAACTACGCCGACCACACCAAAGAAAGCCCCTACGAACAGCCCAACTACCCCACCTTCTTCCCCCGCTTCTCCACCAGCCTGATTGGCCACGGTGAAGCCATTGTCCGCCCGCTGGCGTCCGAGCAACTGGATTACGAAGGCGAACTGGCGGTAATCATCGGTACGCGTGGCCGCCACATAGCCCCCGAGCGAGCCCTGGAGCATGTCGCCGGGTACTCGATCTTCAATGAAGCCTCGGTACGCGATTACCAGTTCAAGTCTCCGCAATGGACCATTGGCAAGAACTTCGATGCCACCGGCGCCTTCGGCCCTGCCTTCGTAAGCGCTGATGAGCTGCCACCCGGCGCCCGTGGCCTGACGCTGACTACACGCCTGAACGGCAAGGTCGAACAGCAAGCCAACACCGCCGACATGGTCTTCGATGTGGCCCAACTTATCGCTGTGCTCAGTGAAGCCGTCACCCTCGAACCGGGCGACGTCATCGTCACCGGCACGCCGGCCGGCATCGGCTGGGCCCGCCGTCCCATGCTGTTCATGCAGCCCGGTGATGTCTGCACCGTGGAGATCGAAGGCCTCGGTACCTTGAGCAACCCGATCGCCTCCGAGACGCCGCCCGCCTGACGCGGTTTTCCAGTCGCAAGTCCACTACCCGTTCGCCTTTACCTGGCGGGAGCTATACGGACGGCCCGTGCCGCGCCGTAATCCCGGCTGCCTGCGCCCGGACCGATTCGAGGTTCGCGCAGGCGGCTGCCCGGAAATCGCCCCGCCCTTGCGAACGCGAATCCATCGTCGGCCCTGGGCTGAGGAGACGCAGCCATGCTGCACATCAAAGACATCAACCACGTGGTCTACCGGCATGCCGATCTCGACCTGCTTGAACGTTTTCTGCTCGATTTTGGCCTGACCGTAAGCCACCGGACCGAACAGCGTCTTTACCTGCGCGGAACCGGTACGCTTCCTTATGTCTACATTGCCGAACGCGCCGCCTCGCCCTCCCTGGGTGCCATAGCGTTCGCCGTTGAATCGTTCGCCGACCTGCAGACTGCCGAACGCTTGCCCGGTGCTTCACCGATCCAGGGCCTGGAGCATCCCGGCGGTGGCCACTGCGTGACACTGCATGACCCGTCCGGGCGCCGCATTGAGCTGGTGCAGGGTATCCAGCCTGTCGATGCGCTGGCGCACCGTTCGGCCCTGGTACTCAACTCGGCTGTCGAGAAGCGCCGTTTTGGCGATGTACAGCGGCCCGGCAAGGGGCCGGCGCAGGTCATGCGCCTGGGCCACGTCGCCATCGGCGTCGCTGACATGCCCAGCATGATCGGCTGGTACCGAAATGTGCTGGGCATGCTGCCCTCCGACCTGATCGTCGAAGGCAACCAGCAGGATTGCCCGTCGGCTGCTTTCCTGCGCCTGAACCGCGGCAGTCACTGGACCGATCACCACACCATTGCGCTTTTCCAGGCCAATCGTGACGTGGTTCACCATGCTTCGTTCGAGGTCCAGGACTTCGATGCCCAGTGCCTGGGCCACGAGTGGATGGACGACCAGGGCTGGACACCATTCTGGGGTGTCGGGCGGCATGTGCTCGGTAGCCAGATATTCGACTACTGGCGCGACCCGTCGGGCAACCTCATCGAACATTTCACCGACGGCGATCTGTTCAATCACGCCTCCCCCATGAACTGCACCCAGGCCTGCGATTCCAGCCTCTACCAGTGGGGGCCGCCCATGTCGGTGGAGTACTTCCTCGGTGGCAGCAATGAAAACGAAACAGTTGCCCCGCGTTCGCTGGCCGAACGCCAGCGCCACACCCGCTGACCGCGACAGGAGCCCGTCACCATGAACGAAACACTGCCCAGCCAGGGACTCGACCTGCTGTTCCGCAATGCCCGCAGCCAGAACGGATGGCTCGACAAAGCCGTCGACGACGACACCCTGCGCGCCATCTACGACCTGGTGCGCTGGGGCCCGACCAGCACCAATGGTTGCCCGGCACGCATCGTCTTCCTGCGTAGCGCCGAGGCCAAGGCACGCCTGCTGCCGGCGCTGGCCGCAGGCAACGTGGAAAAAACGCTCAGCGCTCCGGTGACCGCCATCATCGGTTACGACGCCGATTTCCACGAACAGCTACCGCGCCTGTTCCCACACAACCCCGGCATGCGCGACTGGTACGCCGCGCAGCCGCAAGTGATCGATGCCGCAGCGCTGCGCAACAGCTCGCTGCAGGGCGGCTACTTCATTCTCGCCGCGCGGGCCTTGGGCCTGGACTGTGGGCCGATGTCCGGATTCGACCACGAGCGGGTCGACGCGGAATTCTTCGGCAGCGCCAGCAGCTTCCCCGACCAGCGAGTGAAAACCAATTTCCTCTGCAACATCGGCTATGGCGACCCTTCGAAACTGTTCCCGCGCAGCCCGCGCCTGGACTTCGAGGAGAGCTGCGCCCTGCTGTAGAGACCAGCGAACTTTCGAACGCCAAGCGCGTTACGCCGTACACAACAAAAACAAGGAGAACACCATGCGGCACATCCCCCCCACCTTCCCTTCCACACATTGGCTCGATAGCTGACGGAGGCACACCATGCAAAGCATCTCGAAATGGCATGTGCTCGTCGGTGGCTTCCTCGCCTACCTGTTCGACGCCATGGAAATCATCCTGCTGACAATCGCCTTGCCGGTGATCCAGCAGGATTTGGGGCTGACCATTGGCCAGGCCGGCATGCTCGCTTCGGCGACATTGCTGGGTATCGGGTTCAGCAGCATTACCACCGGCTGGTACTCGGACAACTTTGGCCGGCGCAAGGCACTGCTGCTCTCGCTCGTGAGCTTTGGCGCACTGACCATGGCGGTGGCCTCCACCAATAACTGGTATTTGCTACTGGTGTTGCGCTTTTTCTCGGGCCTGGGCCTGGGTGGCGTGTGGGGTATCGTCTCGGCCTATATCGCCGAGACCTGGCCTGCGCACCAACGCGCCCGCGCCACCGGCTTCGTACTCAGTTCCTTTCCCGTGGGTGCAGCAATCGCGGCAATGGCCGGAAAAGCCTTCCTGCCGGATTGGCAGATGCTGTTCCTCGCAGCGGGTATCTCGACGCTCATCCCTGTGCTCTACCTTTGGCTGTTCGTGCCTGAATCACCTGAATGGAGGGCACAGAAAGCTATCGCTGCCACTTGCGTGGACCTGCCCATCAATGCCTCGGTCCGCGAGATCTTCGCACCTGGCCTGCTCAGGGTGACCCTGCTCGGTACTGCCGCTGCAAGCTGTTCGGTGATCGGCTTCTGGGGCGCCAGCACCTGGTTGCCGACCTATCTGATACACGAACGCGGGCTGGCAATCGGAATGATGGCGCACTTCATGACCATCCTGAACATTGGCGCCTTCATCGGTATCAACGCCTTCGGGCTGTTCGCTGATCGCATCGGCAAGCGCAATGCCACGCTACTGTCGCTTTTGGGCAGCTCAGTGATGCTGGCGATTTACGCATTGACCACCGACAACCAGGTGCTGTTCTGGCTGGGCCCGGTGTATGCCTTCTTCTATGCCTTCGCCAGCCTGTTCGCCTCCTATTTCAGTGCCCTTTATCCGGTACGTGTACGCACCCTCGGTGCTGGCTTCTGCTTCAACTTCGGCCGTGGCCTTGCTGCCTTCGCGCCATTGCTGCTCAGCGGCATAGCCAGCCACTACAGCCTGGCACTGGGGCTGCTGGTATGCGCCGGATTCTTCGCCGCAGGCATGATGATCATGTTCTTCATGCCCCATGCCGAAGCCTCGCTCGATAACCCTGCAACACCCATGAAACCGGCGCAATCCGCCACGTCCTGACGACCTACCCCTGAATCGCAGCCTCTCTACCCGGCGCTTGAACTGCCGGATCGGGACCGCTCGCCTGGAGAAAACCCATGAATACCTTGCAGCACTACATCAACGGCCAGCGCAGCGAGAGCCGCAGTGGTCGACTCAACGAAGTACGCAACCCTGCCACCGGACAACTGAGCGCCCAGGTCGCGCTGGCCAGCGCCGAAGAGCTGAACCAGGCGGTTGCCGCTGCCAAGGCCGCCTTCCCGGCCTGGTCGGCAACCCCACCCCTGCGTCGTGCTCGAGTCCTGGGCCGCTTCAAGGAGTTGCTGGAACAGAATGCCGAGCGACTCGCCACGATTATCAGCGCCGAACACGGCAAGGTGTACTCCGATGCCATGGGCGAGGTTGTGCGCGGCATAGAAGTGGTGGAGTTCGCCTGCGGCGCCCCGCAGCTGCTCAAGGGCGAAGTCACCGAGAATATCGGTAGCCACATCGATTCGCACGCCATGCGCCAGGCGCTTGGCGTAGTCGCCGGGATTACTCCGTTCAATTTCCCTGCGATGGTCGCCCTGTGGATGTTCCCGGTCGCCTTGGCCTGCGGCAATACCTTCGTGCTCAAACCCTCCGAGCGCGATCCGTCAGCGGCGTTGCTGCTCGCTGAACTGCTGTCCGAGGCCGGATTGCCTGCCGGCGTATTCAACGTAGTCAACGGCGACAAGGAGGCGGTCGATGCCATCCTTGCGCACCCGGACGTGCAGGCCGTCAGCTTCGTCGGTTCCACGCCCATCGCACGGTATATCTACGCCACAGGCGCAGCCAACGGCAAGCGTGTGCAGGCGCTGGGCGGCGCGAAAAACCATATGGTGGTGATGCCTGACGCCGACCTCGACAAGGCTGTCGATGCCTTGATGGGCGCAGCCTATGGTGCTGCAGGCGAACGCTGCATGGCGATATCCATTGCCGTCGCCGTGGGCGATGCCACCGCCGATGCATTGGTCGAGCGACTCGCGCCGCGCGTGCGCGCACTGCAGATCGGCCCGGGTACCGACCCGCAAGCAGAAATGGGTCCGCTGATCAGCCGCGAGCACCTCGAGCGCGTACGCAGCTATGTCGATGTGGGTGTCGAGGAAGGCGCGACGCTGGTGGTAGACGGTCGCGATTTTCGCATGCAACAGCCTGGCTACGAGAACGGCTTCTACCTCGGCGGCAGCCTGTTCGACGACGTTACTTCTGACATGCGCATCTACCAGGAGGAGATCTTTGGCCCCGTGCTCGGTGTCGTAAGGGTCAAGAGCTACCAAGAGGCGGTGGCCCTGATCAATGCACACCAGTACGCCAACGGCACCGCCATCTTCACCCGCGATGGCGACTCGGCACGCATGTTCGGCCACGAGATCCAGGTCGGCATGGTCGGGATCAACGTGCCGATCCCGGTCCCCATGGCCTTCCACAGCTTTGGCGGCTGGAAGAACTCGCTGTTCGGTGACCACCACATGCACGGCCCTGAGGGCGTGCGCTTCTATACCCGTCTCAAGACCATTACCTCTCGCTGGATGAGTGGCATCCGCACCGGCGCCGACTTCGTCATGCCAACCATGAAGTGAACCCTGGACGGCACTCGACCGCCCTTCCCCCACGCCACCTGTACCTATCCCTGTGCGGGTGGCAAGCAACCGGAAACGCACCTAGATGAACGCAAAACAATTACAAGAACGCATTTGCAAGGTACTGACCGCACTGACCCTGAGCAGCACTGCCCTTGCCGCCAATGCGGCGCAATGGAGCGACACCTTTGTCGGCTTTCGCTACGGTGAGCATTACAGCGAGCCGCCAGTGGACAAGAAGATCCAGAAGGAGATCTATCAGCTCGGCCATGCCAGCGGGAACGAATGGGGCATGAACTTCTTCAACCTGGACGTGCTCAAGTCCGACAGCAATGATCCAAAGAAGGACAGCGACTCCGGTGCTGTCGAGGCGTATCTGGTCTATCGCCATCAACTGTTCCTGAGTAAGGCATTTGATCGCTCGCTGCGCTACGGCCCGATCAAGGACATAGCGCTGACCGGCGGCGTCGAACTGAACTACAAGAACAACGACTTCTCCACCCGTAAACGCCAACTGCTGGTTGGCCCTACCCTGAAGTTCGATGTACCCGGCTACCTGGACCTGAGCCTGTTGTACTCGATGGAATGGAACCACTGCGGCCTGCCCGCGTGCAAAACCGAGAACATTGAGTTCGACCCCTACTACGTGGTGCACCTGGCCTGGGGGTACCCCTTCCAGCTTGGCGAAGTACCGCTCAAGTTTCACGGATTTGCCAGTTACAAAACCGCGAAGGGCAAGGACTATTTCGACGACGACACCGGGGAGGAAAGCCTGGTACGCGGCGCATTGATGGTTGATGTCGGCAAACTGGTGCTTGGCAGCAGAAACAAGTTCTGGGCCGGCCCTGGATATGAGTGGTGGCACCATAAATACGGAGCCATGCACAAACCTGGCGTCAATACCCGTGCCCCTACACTCCATATGGAGTGGCATTTCTAAGGTTCTTCACGGAATCCCGGGGATTATGATCCTTGGACTTGGACTTGGACTTGGACTTGGACTTGGACTTGGACTTGGGTGTTGAGGTTGGGAGCTTATCCATTCAATGCAGCGTCGCTGCATGGAACGGATAAGCTCGCAGCCTCAAGGCCCAAGCCCAGGGATCATAATCCCCAGAACGGTATTCCTTCTCCACGCGTTATTACCGACCGTTCACGGGATGGAACACTCAGGTTCAATTTTCAACCTGTCGAATGCCTGATCACGGGTCTATGGTTGTTCGCTATTGGCTTCGGGAGTTCGGCAATGAAGAAGATTCTTGGCGTCTACACCAGTCCCAGACCGCACTGGGTCGGTGATGGGTTCCCGGTTCGCACACTGTTTTCCTATGACAGTCTGGGCGAGCACATCAGCCCTTTCCTGTTGCTCGATTTTGCCGGACCACAGGATTTTCCACCGACCACCGCGCGTCGTGGCGTGGGTGAGCACCCCCATCGGGGCTTCGAGACAGTGACCATCGTTTACCGCGGGGAACTGGAGCACCGGGACTCCACAGGCGCCGGGGGACGGATCGGCCCCGGCGATGTGCAGTGGATGACAGCGGCGGCCGGAATCCTTCATGAAGAGTTTCATTCGGAAGCCTTCGCTCGCAATGGTGGCACCCTGGAAATGGTGCAATTGTGGGTGAACTTACCCGCTCGCAACAAAATGTCAGCACCCCGTTATCAGACCATTCTCGACCAGTCGATACCTGTCATTTCACTGGCCGGCGGCAGTGTGTTGCGATTGATCGCGGGCGCATTCGACAACCGCAAAGGACCGGCCAAGACCTTCTCGCCGGTCGATGTCTGGGATCTTCAACTCAAGCGTGAAAAACCGGTTTCGTTGCCGCTGGTCGTCGGGCACACCACGCTCATGGTAGTGCTTCAAGGCACGGTATTAGTGAACGCAAGTGAGTTGGTCAGGGAGGCGCAGACCGTGCTCTTCGATCGAGCCGGTAGTCAAATACAGCTGGAGGCCAACGATGAAGCGCGGGTCATGCTGCTTTGCGGTGAACCGCTGAATGAACCGATCGTAGGCTATGGCCCTTTCGTGATGAACAACGACGCAGAAATTCGCCAAGCCGTGGAGGACTTCCAGAGCGGACAGTTCGGTCAAATGAGCCACTCATAGGCGGGTTGCAGACCTGCTCCACGTTCGACTCACGCCCACAAAGGATTAGTGGACCCGCGGTGAAAACCGTATTGGCTGGGACGCCTGCCATCCCAACAGAGGAAATTGATCATGGCCTTCCAATACAAACGCCTGGACAAGAACAACGCCGCAGTACTGTTGGTCGACCACCAGACCGGTTTACTGTCGCTGGTGCGCGACATTGATCCCGACAAGTTCAAGAACAACGTGCTGGCTGTGGGTGACCTGGCCAAATACTTCAAACTGCCCACCATCCTCACCACCAGTTTCGAGACTGGCCCCAACGGCCCGCTGGTACCCGAACTCAAGGCGCAATTCCCGGATGCGCCCTACATCGCCCGCCCTGGCCAGATCAATGCCTGGGATAACGAAGACTTCGTCAAAGCGGTAAAAGCCACCGGTAAAAAGCAATTGATCATCGCCGGTGTCGTGACTGAAGTCTGCGTGGCCTTCCCTGCGCTGTCAGCATTGGAGGAAGGCTTTGATGTGTTCGTGGTCACCGATGCGTCGGGGACGTTCAATGCGCTCACCCGCGACTCGGCGTGGGGTCGCATGTCGCAAGCCGGTGCCCAGTTGATGACCTGGTTTGGGCTGGCGTGTGAGTTGCACCGCGACTGGCGCAATGACATCGAAGGCTTGGGAACCCTGTTCTCCAACCATATCCCCGATTACCGCAACCTGATCACCAGCTACACCAAACTGACGTCCAGCTAAACCCAGGCCAGGGAGCCCTGCCGTATGCAGGGCTCCCGATGAGGTTATCGGTTTTGCTGGCGCGCGTCTGACGACTGCACCGCCCTGGTTAACATGAGCGTATTCACCATGAATGCAGGTTCGGTAGAGCGGCATTTACGACTGCTATCGGTGGGTAGCTGCCTGCTCTTGGCGCTGCAGGCCCGAGCCGACAACGCCGTTGGGCAGAAGGACACCATCTTTACCGGCGTCAATGAACGCCAGGCCGTCGAACTGACCCTCCCGTCCGGTCTGGTGGAAGGCGCCCGCCTGGACGCACTGGCCAGAAACTACTACCTGCAACGCGACAACCATTCAGACCTGGTCACCCGAGACCTGGGTGAATGGGCCCAAGGTTTTCTGTTGTCATTTCGTTCCGGCTTTACTGACACCCTGATCGGATTGGGTGTTGATGCCCACGGGTTTCTTGGCCTGAAACTTGACGCTGGTGGAGGCAGCGGCGGCGCCGGTCTGTTGCCCCTGGATTCAGCCGGCAAGCCCCAGGATGAGTACTCCAGCGCCGGTGCGGCGCTCAAGTTCAGGTACCTCGACACCTTGGTCAAAGCCGGTGACCAACTGGTGGAAAATCCCTTGATCGGGAGTGGTACGAGTCGCCTGTTTCCACAAAGCTATCGAGGCATAACGCTGAAAAACCATTACGTGGAGGGGCTCTGGCTGGATGCAGGCTTTGTGGAGTCCTCCCGCTTGCGTAACCAGAGCGGGCATAGCCATCTGGTCACGGCTTACGGCGCAGGTAACAAGGCGGGCATAGCGGCCGATCGTGAAAGTCCTCATATTGGCTGGCTGGGCGCAAGCTATAGCCGGGCACAAGGACTACAGGTGACAGTTTACAGTGGCCAGCTCGAGGATATCTGGAATCAGTATTACCTGGGAATATCCGATACCTTCAGGGCAGGCGGGCAACTCCTGCTCAAGCCTTACCTGCACTGGTACAAGACCACGGATCAAGGCCGCAGCCAGCTGGGGAAAATCGATAACGACACCTACAGTGGCGGGATCGCCGCGACTGCCTATGGCCAGACGGTGACCCTGGGATTACAGAAGGTCGATGGTAGAACGCCTTTCGATTACCTCACACAGGATGATCGGATCTTTCTTTATTTGAGCAACTCCCAGCAATTTGCTGACTTCAATGGTCCGGGTGAAAAATCCTGGCGAGTGCAATACGACACTTACCTCGACATGTTGAACATACCCTCGACGCAGCTGATTGTTTCCTATACCCGGGGGGAAGCAGACCTGACCCGCGTGAACCCTGCCAGCATCGGATATGGTTACATCTTCAATCCCGAAGGCGAACATGCAAAACACTGGGAGCGTGATATCGCGCTCAAGTACCAGGTGCCCGAAGGACCGGCCAAGGACATGTCGTTGACCCTACGCTGGGCGACGCACCGTGAGGGGGATGGCTATACCGCCCCAGGCAACACCCGAGGCAACGCCAGCGCCGATGAGTATCGGCTCATTGTCGATTATCCCGTCAGCCTGTTCTGATGGATCATTGCGTCCATCATTCCCGGTTCACATGCCGCTACGCCCTGAGTGCATGTTGCAGTCTGGGTGGAAAGGTCACTGTCGCCCTATTCTGAAGTGCATAGAAAAGATGATGTTTGCGATACACCTGAAGGCCGATCTTTATGTTTGATCTGAACGACATGTACCTTTATACCAAAGTGATTGAGCACGGCGGCTTTGCCTCCGCTGGCCGAATGCTCAGCCTACCCAAATCGCGCTTGAGCCGACGAGTCTCCTTATTGGAAGAGCGATTAGGGGTGCGTCTCATCCAGCGCTCAACGCGTCATTTCGCTGTCACGGAGATTGGTCTTGAGTACTACCATCATTGCCTGGAAATGGTCACGCAAGCCTATGCAGCCGAAGATGCAATAGAAAGAAGCCGCTCTGAACCTCGTGGTGTTGTTCGAGTCGCTTGTGCCTCCCCGCTACTCGACGCCCGTGTTGCACCAATGCTGGCGCAGTACATGGTCCTTTGCCCGGCGGTAGAACTGTTGGTCAAGAGCTTCAACCGGCGCGTGGATATTATCAGTGAAGGGTTTGACCTGGTTTTAACTGTCCGCCAACAGCCGTTGGAAAGCAGCGACCTGGTCATGAGAACGTTCGCGCAAGGGCGTTACTGCCTGGTCGCAGCCCCTTCCCTGCTTGCTGTGTATGACAAACCCTTGAGACCGGCCGACCTTGTCGACCTTCCCGGCCTGAGCTGGGGCCTGTCCCTGCGGGACTACATCTGGGAGCTGGAGGGGCCGGGTGGTGCTGTCGCTTCTATTCATTTCCATCCAAAGATGGTGTCTGATGATGTCGCGGTATTGCGGGCTGCTGCGCTGGCGGGCGTGGGTGCAGTATTACTGCCCGAGGAAGTTGTGAAGAATGACCTGGCAAATCATCAGCTGGTGAGTGTGCTGGACGACTGGCGACCAAAAGCAGGAGAAATTGTTGCCATATTTCCATCCCGACGCGGCCTGATGCCAGCGGTCCGCAGGTTGATTGACTTCCTCGCAGACGCATTCATGGAGGAACACTCATCGATGGCGAGCGTGCCCCCTTCGAGACTGGAATAGAAATAATCTGGCAGCTCTCGGAATCCTTGTTTTTTAGAGTTCCACGACGGTCGCTGACGCCGAATGCAACATCATTCACGCAAGGACGCTATAGATCTCAGAAATCACCTGCAGCGTTGCGTCTTCGATCGTTCCTTCATTACGGCATAACACCCAGCCATGATCAGCAACCGCTCGCTCGAACGCCTCGGTACAAGCGACATGTTCTTCCAGCTTGTGCATCACAGTACTGCTTAGCCCACGCGATCGTGCCGCTGCCCTCGCCCATGAAACATCCGGATCGGTGACAACCCCGACATGCAGGTCTGGCACGCGCACATTGCGATCGATGTTCAGCTGTAGAATTTCGGCAAACGGGAGTATCCGGCGAAATGCGGCATCCGATGGGTACCAGCGATCGATCAAGATGATGCTGTCGGGTGGTTGCTTGGTCAGCACGTGCCGGGAGATCCAGGTACGGCTTTCAGCAAAGCGCTCACAAACCCTCAATTCCAGATCCCGGGTAGGATTTCTGACGAGTTTGTTGACGAGGGCCATGGTTTCTCCCCTATAGGGGTCGCTTTTCTTCTCGCAAAGCCGGATCACCTTTTTATTGTCGGCCCTCAGTGCTTTCGTAACGGCCTCCAACAGTGTGGTTTTGCCGGTTCCCTTAGGCCCATCCAGAGACACAAAAAGCGGACGATTCATTCTTCAAATATCAAGTGAAGGGCTCTTACAAACAGGCATTGGTGCACACTCTAACCCAAAGTGGCACTGACCGCCCGAAGTCAGGGGTAATTTGTATGACATCGGAGATCCTTGCCCACGCCCACTGAAGTTCACCATCCACGTATACTCCCGCTCCCTGAAAATTCCGATGATGCTTTCACATGAAGAAGCTGCTGTACGTCGTAACGCTATCCCTTGCTTTTGTTTTCCCTGCCTTCTCTAGCCCTCCCGCAACGTTCACCGAAGCCAAGGTCATCGCCAAGCAGAAGATCTACCTCGACCAGGCAAATAGTTCGATGGGCGATCTCTACTGCGGCTGCAAATGGATCTGGGTCGGTAAATCCGGCGGCCGCATCGATGCAAAATCCTGCGGCTATGAAACCCGCAAGCAACAGAGCCGTGCAGAGCGTACAGAGTGGGAGCACATCGTGCCGGCCTGGACGTTCGGTCACCAGCGTCAATGCTGGCAGAGCGGCGGCCGGGAACAGTGTGTTGATACCGATCCGGTATTCCGTGCAATGGAAGCCGACCTCTTCAATCTCTACCCCGCAGTGGGCGAGGTGAACGGTGACCGCAGCAATTTCAACTACGGCATGGCTTCGGGCGTTGCGCCTCAATACGGCCAGTGCACGACCAAGGTTGATTTCCAAGAGCGCGCAGCAGAACCTCGTGACGAAGTAAAAGGTCTTGTAGCGAGAACGACCTTTTATATGTTCGACCGGTACAAGCTGAACATGTCGCGCCAGCAGCAACAGTTGCTCATGGCCTGGGACAAGCAGTATCCAGTGTCGGCCTGGGAGAAAGAGCGCGATCGTCGCATCTCCGCAATCATGGGGCACTCCAACCCGTTCGTTACCGGCCAGCGCAGCTGGACGAGCGGCTACAAGCCCGCCGGTGACGGCATCGTCAGCGCTGTACCTGTGCGAACCCCACAACCCGCTCCAAAACCCACCCTGGCAAGTGCGTCCACTACCACAGGTGTGATCGTCGGGAACCAGAAGAGTCACGTCTATCATCTTCCGAGCGGCTGTCCTGGCTATGCGCAGGTCTCGGCAAAGAACCAGGTCTCTTTCGCGTCGGAATCTGAAGCGCAGGCGGCGGGTTATCGCAAGGCAGGCAACTGCAAGTAGCGGCTGGTGTAGGCGCCGGATTCGCTCATGCCGAGGCACTCGGTGGTAACGCTGATCCGTCAGCTAAACTGAATCGGTACGTTTCTCCACCGAGACTTCAACCATGGCGACCAAAACCGCAATCGTCTTCGCTGGTGGCGGCAGCCTGGGCGCGGTACAGGTCGGCATGTTGCGGGCCCTGGTCGAGGCAGATGTTCGATTCGACCTGGTGGTGGGTGCTTCGGTGGGCGCCATCAACGGTGCCTACTTCGCCACAAGGCCCGACGTCGAAGGGGTCGAGGCGCTTGCCGGATTCTGGCGCGGCCTGCGTAAAACCGACATCTTTCCCCTGTCCTGGCTCGATACCTGTAGAGGCCTGATCAAACGGCGGGGATTTCTGTTGCAGCCGGCCGCCCTGGACCGGCTGCTGGGAAAAGCCCTGCCCATTCACCGCATCGAAGATGCGGTGCTGCCGCTGCACATCGTTGCCACCGACCTGCTCAGCGGTGCCGAGACTGTTTTGTCCCGTGGCGAACTCGGGCAGGCATTACTGGCCAGCTCAGCCATCCCGTTGGTGTTCCCCTGCGTACAAATTGCCGATCAGTTCCTGGTTGACGGTGGTGTGGCAAGCAACACACCGATTTCAACGGCCGTAGCCCTGGGCGCCACCAGGGTCGTGGTGGTCCCGACGGGAATGAGTTGCGCGCTGACACAACCGCCCCGAGGCTTGATTGCCCTGGCCCTGCATACCGTCAACCTGATGAGCATGCGACAGTTGGTGAGCGACATCGAACACTTTCGCACCCTCACCAGCCTGCACATCGTCCCGCCTTTGTGTCCCGTGGATGTGTCGGTGTTCAACTTTGCCCAGACCGAGTCCTTGTTGCAGCGTGCTTATGAGCAGACCCTCAAGTGGCTGGCCCGTGGGGGGCTTGAGCGCACCAAGGTTCCGGGTGCCCTGACGGTCCATTCACATGCCCATGAGCATTGAATGCCTGCAACCCCTTGGGAATGAATGCTCGTCAATCGAGCCGATGGGCCCGGTCTTCAGCAAGGCTCTCTTCCAGCAGCGCACTGGCCCGTTGGTACAGGTCCTTTCGGAACAACAGGTCGGCGGAAGGATGATGGATAATTTCCTCGATCATGCCGGCGTTGATAGTGCGGAAGTTGTCGGCACGTCTGCGCGCTTCGTCGTGACCCAGCCCCAGCATCTCCAATGCGGCACAACCCAACTTCAGCGCGCTCTCAAAGGTTTCGCGCTCGACTGTCTCGATACCCGATTGGCGTAACTCGATCAGATGTTCCATATCGCGCGCACGAACGACCTGCTTCAAGTTTGGAAAGTGCTCCTGCACCATGCGCGTGATCTTCAGGTTGTCTTCCACATTGTCAATGGCGTTGATAAACAGCGTCGCCTGGTGAGCGCCTGCTGACTCCAGCAGTTCACGTCGGGTGGCATCGCCATAGAACACCTTCAGGCCAAACTTGCGCAGTGTTTCTATATTGTCGGGATCATGATCGAGGATCACCACTTTGTTACCGCATGACATGAGCAGGCGCCCGGCTATCTGACCAAACCGGCCGAACCCGGCGACAATCACCATGGGTTCCTTCTCGTCGATCAGGTCATCGTCTCGCTTATTGCGTTGGGTGGCGTTTTCAATGCGTTCGAGCAAGAGGCCCAGAAGCGGTGTACAGCACATGGAAAGCGCCACCGCCAGGGTCAGGCTTTTTGCCCAGTCATCGGTCAACACCTGGGCAGCCGTCGCCGCACCGAACACCACGAACGCGAACTCGCTTCCCTGCCCAAGCAGAACGGCTTGCCAGGTGCGTTGTTCGGCAGGGACATTCAATGGTTTTCCAAGCAGCCTGATCGTCAGCAGTTTGATCAGAATGAAGCCGATGGTTAAGGTCAGGACCCGGACAGGTGTATCGATCAAGGTGCCAAAATCAATCGACATGCCCACACCGATGAAGAACAGCCCGAGCAGCAGGCCTTTGAACGGCTCGATATCGCTTTCCAGGGCGTGGCGGTACTCGGAGCTGGCGAGCAGCACCCCGGCAAGAAACGCCCCCATCGCCATGGACAAGCCCGCCTCCTCCAGCAGCAAGCCGAATCCGAACACCAGCAGCAGCGCAACGGCACTGAAGATTTCGCGAAGGCCCGCCTGTGCCACGAAGCGCAGGACCGGGCGAGTGATGTACCGTCCCAGCAGCACGACGATGCCGATGGCCGCTACGATCTTGGCAATGGCAATGAGCAGTGCCACACCGGTAGGTGTATTGCCCCCGCTCGCCATCAAGGGAATCATGGCAATCAGCGGGATGGCCGCAATGTCCTGAAACAACAGCACGGCAAAACTGCTGCGCCCGACTGCCGTCGTCGTCAGGTTGCGCTCTTTCATCGCCTGGACGGCAATGGCCGTGGAGGACAGGCTCAGCGTCAGCCCCACCAGCGCGGCCACTTTCCAGGTCAACCCCAGCGCCATGCAGAACAGTGCGATGCCGGCGCCGCACACCAGCATCTGCAGACTACCGCCACCGAACACCATACGTCGTAACGACCATAAACGCTTGGGGTCAAGCTCAAGGCCGATCATGAACAGCATCAGCACGACGCCGATTTCGGCAAATTCAAGAATGGCCTCAGGATCGGTAACGAGTTGTAGCGCCCAAGGTCCGATGAGGCACCCTGCGATCAAGTAGCCCAGCACCGGGCCCAGTCCCATTCGTACGGCAAACGGCACGATCAGGGCCGCCGCGCCGAGGTACACAAGTGCTTCCATCAAACCATGGCTGGCCATCACCCCTTCCTCTCCGACGCCGGGCGTTCGCGGCAGTGCTGAGTTTCGACAAGGTCACAAGCCGGAGTGTAGACACAGGGTTGCCGCCAACCAGGTTACCTGCGGGTAACTACGACACTAAAAAGTGCCTACTTCCATAAACCGCCCTGCAGCCAATAGGATGAAAGCCGAGTTGCCCCTTCTACGCTGAGGAGTATGTAGATGAGCGCTATAGAGTTGAGCAACAGCAACCCGGCCCCCGGCACACACACCGTAAATCCGTTGAATGAGGCCTTCTTCGACGATGTCCAGGCCTGGGAGGCCGCGGTCGAGCAAAGCTGCGCACCGCTGCGTATCCGCCTGGATGCCGATTGCCAGCTCAATGCCGGGCTGGTTGAACAACAGTTCGGCACATTTCGGCTCAGCCGGGTGACGTCGGTCCCCTGCAGCTGCGAGCATAACCGCCAGCACATTACCCAGAGCCCGGACGACGCATTCCTCTACAGCCTCCAGTTACAGGGTGAAGGGCGCCTGTCCCAGGGCGAGCGCAGTGTAACGATCCGCTCGGGGGACGGGGTGCTGTACGACTGCGCCCGCCCCTTTCACTGGGACTTTTCCAGTGACCTGCAACAGCTTGTTCTGCGACTGCCGCGCGACCTGTTTCGCGGCAGGGTCAAGAACCCGGACAAATGCACGGCCCTGCGGGTAACAGGCGCCCAAGGGGTCGGACGTTTACTGGGCACGCAAATGCGTTTGCTACTGGATGAGCGCAGCAGCATCAATCGGGATATCGAAGCCTTCGTGCACGACAGCACCCTGGATTTGTTAAGCGGGGTTCTCAGCGACCTGAGCAACCAGCTACCCGGTCCGGCCAGCAACTTGCAGCTGTATCACCTCAATCGCGCCTACGCCTATATCACCGAACACGTCCGCCAACCCGGGCTCTCGCCCGAGGTCATCGCCAGGGGCACGGGTATTTCCGTGCGCTATTTGCACCAGCTGTTCCATGGCACCGGGACCACAGTCGCCCGTTATCTCCAGGACATGCGCCTGGATGGCTGTGCCCGCGAGCTGAGCAGCCTGTCCTCGCGTGCCCACTCGATCAGCGACCTCGCATACGCGTGGGGGTTCGAGAACTCCGCCCATTTCAGCCGGGTATTTCGCAATCGTTTCCAGCTCAGCGCCCGTGAGTACCGGGCCCGGTACGGTCGATAGCAGCGCGCGATGGCGCGTTGCACTGACAGTCAAAAAGACTGCGCACGCACAGAAAAGAATCGGTGCAGAGCCTTCGCTAGCATCTGCACCTGGCGTCGTGACGATCCTGGCCCTGGCCCGCATCGTCCGACGCCAATCCTGCCGGAATGCGACCTGCTGCTATCGCCCGGACCACCCGTCCGATGCACCAGGGTCCAGCGTTCCGGGAGGACTTCTACCTGTGTGAGCAAGAGGGATATCGAGATGAACGTATTAGGCTACAAAACCGGTCCTATCCAGGCAGAGGCAGCCTTCACCTCCGACTTTGCCCTGGATGACAGTATTTCCATTCAGGAAGTCGTCAACATGCTGGAGCGTGAGCGCCCCAACATGGATATCCGCCCCGGCATGCGCCACAAATACACCCCGCTGCGCTTTGACCCTGCCACCGGAACCAAATACATCGGTGGACGCTACCTGTTCGACACCTGGGAAAACGTGCTCGATTACAACCACTTCACCAACGAGGAGCTGTTCCCTGCCCCCGGCGTAAAATTCTGGGAGCGCTTCATCGATGTCAACAAGCACTACTGGAAGGTCACCGGTGCGCACGACTTCAAGCCGCTGGCTACCTCCCATCACATCAACCGCTTCGAACGCTATTCCTATACCAGCAACAAGGTCGAGGAACTGCTCAAGCAAGTCTGGCCGACCCTCCGTGATGATGCCGACAAACGCGGCCTGTCCAGCGTCTGGTTGATGTTTCAGCCCGACGAGAAGGAGATCGGCATCATCACCGTCGCCGAAAAAGGTCACGATGCCGACCCGGCGGTGGCCGCCAGCGAAGGTCTGGCACAACTGGAGAGGATTCCGGCCTTCGGTCGTCACCTGCCCGCCGAGCTGGGCGTGAAGAAGCTGCTGGACCGCACCGCCCTGATCATCTCCTCATGGCTGCCGGAGTCCCGCGCGCTGGGTGGTGCCCACTCCTCCTTCGACGTGTCGCCGCCCCATCCAAAACCTGACCTGTAAGTGCAAGCCGCAACTGCGGGAACCCGGCCGGAGACTGCTCCGGCCGGGTTCGTCCAACCGCGCCGTTGCCCCGCCAAGCCTGGGAAACCGCTTGGCATTCAGATGCCCGATCCATGGGCAAAATCCATGACTGCTTCTCGCCCTCCCTATCAGAATCTTGATCGCCAGTTGCTTGCCGGCCAATGGCGCGCTGGCAGCAGCAACCGACAGTTGGACGTTACCGATCCCTTCACCCATAAACTGTTGGCCAAAGTGACACTGGCCAACAAGGACGATCTGGACCAGACGTTCGTCAAAGCGCGTGAATCCCAGCTCGCCTGGTCGGCCAAAGGCCCCTCGGAGCGGGCCGAAGTATTGCTCAACGTGGTACGGATACTGGATGAGCGCCGTAGCGAAATCATCGACTGGATCATCCGCGAATCAGGCAGTACGCGAATCAAGGCCGAGCTGGAATGGCATTCAGCGCGCGCGATTACCCTGGAGTCCGCGAGCCTGCCGAGCCGCGCTCACGGGCGCATCGTCGAATCCGATGTCCCGGGCAAGGAAAGCCGTATCTATCGCACACCCTTAGGGGTTGTTGGCGTCATCAGCCCCTGGAACTTCCCCCTGCACCTGACCCAACGATCGATTGCGCCCGCCCTTGCCCTGGGTAATGCGGTCGTGGTCAAGCCGGCCAGCGACACGCCCATCACCGGTGGATTGCTGCTGGCGAGGATCTTCGAAGAAGCGGGTCTGCCCGCTGGCGTGCTGAGCGTGGTGGTGGGTTCCGGCGCTGACATTGGCGATGCCTTCGTTGCCCACCCTGTCCCCGCCTTTATCTCCTTCACCGGCTCCACCGATGTCGGGCGTAACATTGGCCGGATCGCCAGCGGCGGCCAGCACCTGAAGCACGTGGCACTCGAACTGGGCGGCAATGCACCCTTCGTGGTGTTGGCCGATGCCGATCTTGAGCAGGCCGTGCGCGCCGCCGTCGTCGGCAAGTTCCTCCACCAGGGGCAAATCTGCATGGCGATCAACCGGATCATTGTCGAAGCCCCCCTCTACGAGGCCTTCATCGACCGGTTCGTGGCGCGCGTGAAGGCGCTGCCCTACGGCGACCCTGACAAGGCTGATACCGTTGTCGGCCCGGTCATCAACGCCAGGCAGCTACAGACACTGCAAGCAAAAATCAGCACGGCCAAGGCCCAGGGAGCGGTCGCATTGGTGGAGGGACCTGCCGAAGGCAACGTCCTGCCGCCCCATGTGTTCGGTAATGTCACCCCGGACATGGACATTGCCAGTAACGAGATTTTCGGCCCGTTGGTGGGTGTATTGCGTGCCGAGGATGCAGAGCATGCCCTTGAACTGGCCAACAACACCGAATACGGGCTGTCCAGCGCGGTGTTCACCGCGAGCCTGGAGCGCGGGGTGCAGTTCGCGCGTCGCATCCATGCCGGGATGACGCATATCAACGACATTCCGGTCAGCGATGCCCCCAACGCCCCGTTCGGCGGCGAGAAGAACTCTGGCATCGGCAGGTTCAACGGCGACTGGGCGATTGACGAGTTCACCACGGTTCACTGGATTACCGTGCAGCATTCGACGCGCCGCTACCCGTTCTGATTCAACCCCTCGCTCCTGGCGGCACGCCTCAATCAAGCCTGGCACCTGCCGGGCTTGGTCCTTTCAAGCCCTCACCAGTGCACTGTGGATCAACTAACACTGCACCCACGGCGAAGCGTCCATTACTGGCACTCCGTAGCATCGGGTCTACAGCCGCATCGTCAGTGCCTGTGGCGAGCACGACTGTCAACCCTCACCCAGTGGAGAGCCTCTCATGCCTATCGATTTCAACCTGTCGCCCGCACAGGTCGAACTGCAGCAATGTGCCCACCAATTTTCCGAGCGTGTCCTGAGCCAGGTCGCTGACGCGTTTCGCGCACTGCCCGACCCGGAAAGCCGGTTTCGTGCGACTCGCCCTTTCTATGAAGCGATGGTGCGTGAAGGCTTCCTGCAACGGTTGATCCCCCAGCCGTACGGTGGCGGTGGCACTGGCATGGTAGACATGGCGATTGTCGCCGAAGCGTTCTACACCCGGGACGTCAATGTGCCGCTTACGCTGTTCGCGAACCTGCTTGGCTTGATGCCCTTGTTCCTGGCAGGCACGCCGGAACAGCAGCAGCGCTTTATCGGCCCGTTTCTCGAACGCACAGGCGCGCCCCTGGCTGCACTTGCCTCAAGTGAACCGGGTGGCAGCGCCAACTACCGCTCGGCCGCTGCCGGCGGTGGCGTGCGCACCCTGGCGGCGCTCGATGGCCATGAGTGGGTGATCAACGGCAGCAAACAATGGGTATCCAGCGCTTCGGGCTGGGAGGGCAAAGGCGCCGACCTGCTCTGCGTGGTATGTCGGACCGACCCGCTGGCCGCACCGGAGCACGGTGTGTCGGTCATTCTCGTGCCTGGGCCTGCGCAAGGTTTCAGCGCGAACTATGCCCATGCATCAGCCGGGCATCGCGGCCATATGACCTGCAACTTCAGCCTGACCAATACGCGAGTGCCGCAAGAGAATGTCATTGGTGAAGTCGGGCGTGGCCTGGACATCGTCGACGCCAGTTTTTCGCCGACGGCGGCCCTGGTAGGGATCATGTCCCTGGGCGTCATGCGCGCGGCGTTCGACTTCGCCCTGCATTTTGCTCGATCCGGGCGACGTGGCGGCGACCGCACCATCATCCACCACCAGGCCGTGGGTTATGCCCTGGCCGACGCCAAAACCGCGATTGAAGCGGTCAGGAGCCTGAGTTACCGGGCCTGTTTTGCACTGGACCAGCAAGCACCGGAAGCCTTCGAACTGGCCCTGCACGCGAAGATTTTCGGCTCTGAGACGGCCGTGCGGGTCATCACCGAGTTAATGCGCGTGGTCGGTATAGAAAGCTACGACCAGCAGCGTTCACCACTTGCCGACTTGTTGCAGGACGCCCTCGCCTTTCCGCTATTCGACGGCGGAAACATGGGCGTGCGACGTCGACAGCTCCATGAACTCATGTTGCAAGAGAACTACAACGCCGACGCTACCGCGTTGCACGCCTGATGTGCGGGTAATCAACCTTCGAAACAACAACGTGCGGAATTAGCAAATAACAATAAAGAGAATCGCGACAGTGAATAACAATAGCAACAATAAAAAAACTGAGTTGCGCCCACTGTTTCAACGCTTGATACCACTGACGACCCTGTGCGCTGGCCTGTTTAACAGCATGGCCGCAACTGCCGGTGTCATTACCTCGGACCCGGGAGACTATGTACCCTTCCCCGAAGGTACCAGCCTGGCCCTGCTCTATTACAAACATGCAGAACGAGACCACGTCTATCGCAATGGCCGTAAACAAGACGTGCAGGGATTTGGCCTGGATAGCGATATCGCCGCCCTGCGTGCAGTCCATTACCTCCAGCTGGGTCAGTTTCTGATTGCCCCCAACGCCATCCTTCCGTTCGGTCGCTTGAAACAGAACGGCAGCCCCGATGACAGCTCCACCGGCGTGGCCGACCCCTTGCTGGGTAGCGCCTTGTGGCTGGTGAACGATCCGCAACGCCAGCGTTACCTGTCCCTCGGCGCCTGGGTGGCGCCTCCGTTGGGCAGTTACGACGCCAAGGACGGTCCGCTGAATCTCGGCGAAAACCGTTGGAAAGGCATTCTGCACACCTCTTACAGCCAGCCCCTGGTCGGCAATCTGGTCGGGGAAGTCACTGCCGAATGGGACTTCTTTGGCAAGAACGATGACTTCGCCGGCGCGACCCGGCGACAGTCGCCTATTTTCGAGTTGCAAACCCATCTTCGTTACGACTTCGCACCCGGAAACTTCGCCGCGCTCAGTTACTACGATACCCGGGGCGGGGAAAACGAACTCGACGGTGTGAACCTGGATGATGAACTCAACACCAGGCGATACAAGATTTCCCTGGCCCGCATGCTCACCCCCGATGTGCAAGTGCTAGGTGATATAGGCAAGGACATCGATGTTGAAAATGGACCCAAGGAAAAGTTTCGGGTTGGTTTTCGACTGATGAAAATTTTTTAAACTCGTCAACACAACGAATTCAATAACTTTTTACCCATGAACACAATCCCAGACTTCAAGGGGAACTTGCATGAGCACTATTGAAATCCTGCCTCAGGTCGAGGCGTTCTTGCAGCGTCGCCATGGCTGCTTCATCGACGGCCAATGGATACTGCCGGAAGGCCCGAGCACCCAGGTCGTGAACCCGGCCACCGGTGAAGTCATCGCCTGTGTTGCGGATGCGCCGCTGGACTATCTGGACCAAGCGGTTCAATCCGCTCGCCACGCGTTTGAATCAGGTGTCTGGTCCGGGCTGCGTCCGGCTGACCGCGAACGTATCCTGCTGCGTTTCACTGCGCTGGTGGAAGCGCACGGTGAAGAGCTTGCCCAGCTGGAAACGCTGAACCAGGGCAAGTCGATCAACATCTCGCGCCTGCTGGATGTGGGCGCCACCGTAGAGTTCATGCGCTACATGGCCGGTTGGGCGACCAAGATCGAAGGCCAGACCCTCGATGTCTCCATTCCCATTCCCGCGGGTGCGCGCTTTACCGCGTATACCCGTCGAGAGCCGGTAGGTGTGGTGGCCGGCATCGTGCCCTGGAACTTCCCGCTGATGATCACCGCCTGGAAACTGATGCCGGCCCTGGCCTGCGGCTGTACCGTGGTGATCAAGCCGGCAAGCGAAACGCCGTTGACGGCGCTGCGCCTGGCCGAACTGGCCGCCGAGGCCGGTATCCCGGCTGGGGTATTCAATGTGATCACCGGCGGCGGCAGTACCGTTGGTAACGCGTTGGCCAGGCACGCGCTGGTCAGCAAAGTGTCGTTCACCGGCTCGACCTCGGTTGGCAAGCATGTCGCAACCGCGTGCATCGCCAACATGACCCGCTTCGCCCTGGAACTGGGTGGCAAGAACCCGATGATCCTGCTCGAAGATGCCGACATCGACAAGGCGATCCAGGGCGCACTCCTGGGCGGCCTGTTGAATGGCGGGCAAGTCTGCGCCGCGGCCTCGCGCTTCTATGTACATCAGTCGCGCTACGCGGCATTCGTCGAGGGGCTGGCAGCTGCGGTGAAGGGTTTGTCGATCGGGCCAGGACTGGACCCGAACGCCGCGATCAACCCGTTGGTCTCGCGCAAGCAACAGCAAGCCGTCAACCGCCACATTGAAATCGCACGCCAGGAAGGCGCGCGCGTGGTCGCTGGCGGCGAAGAGCTGGATATGGCCGGCTTTTATGTCCAGCCCACCGTCTTGGCAGACGTGACCCCGTCAATGACCGTGGCAAACGAAGAAGTGTTCGGCCCATTGCTGGCGGTCATTCCCTTCAGCGACGAAGAGGCCATGATCGAGCAGGTCAACGCCAGCCGCTATGGCCTGGCGGCCAGTCTCTGGACCAATGACCTGTCCAGGGCGATGAATCTGCTGCCACGTATCGAAGCAGGCACTGTCTGGGTCAACACCCATGTGGTGCTGGACCCCGGTTTGCCCTTTGGCGGATACAAGCAGTCGGGCATGGGCCGCGAGTTCGGGCGCGCCGTGATTGAGGGCTTTACCGAACTGAAGTCGGTGTGTATCGCACATTGAGCGGCCATCGCGCATGAAAGGCCGGGAGTACTTCAGCCGCTGATTACTGGAGTACATCCCCACGCCGGCGCCTGCTTGCCAACCGGACAGTCAGTCCAACCGACTGTCCGTGTTTTCCTGCATGTTGCGTTCAAGTTCGTCCAGCGCAGCGGCATTGCTGGCAGCCCAGTCGTACAGGCCACGCAGCGGTTCGATGAACTTTTCGCCCAATGGCGCGAGCGAATACTCGACCCGTGGCGGCACCACATTGAATACCTTGCGCTCAACCAGGCCACCGCCTTCGACGCTGCGCAGCGTTTGCGTCAGCATTTTTTTCGAAATGCCGGGAAGCGCCCGCTCCAGTTGACCTGTACGCATTGCACCATGGCTCAGCGCATACAGCACCATGGAGGTCCATTTGCCATTGAGGATGTAGTGGATGCGCCGCTGGGGACAGTTTTCGCGCAGCATGAAACCACTGTCGCGCGGTACTTTGGTCGTGCTCATTATGGTTACCTTTTAGTTCCTATATTACTAATTGGTATCTACGTGACAAAAAAGTGCCTACTTACTTAATAGGCGTTACGTCATATAGGATCGTATCAACCGTTGGGTGCGTCAATCGTCGATGATTGAACGAGGTGTTCATAGGGACGTCGCAGTTTGCACTTCGATCTTCCATCAATAAACGCTCGCTCGCGTCCGACGCCCCCATGAACAGCAAGTTGCAGTACGTTCCAAGGAGAGCAGTATGGCTCGCACCACCCCCATCAACCGCTATCGCAATCTGGGCATTGTTGCGCACGTTGACGCAGGCAAGACCACCACGACCGAGCGGATCCTGTTCTACACAGGTCTGAGCCACAAAATGGGCGAGGTGCATGACGGCGCCGCGACCACCGACTGGATGGTGCAGGAGCAGGAACGGGGTATTACCATTACCTCCGCTGCCGTTACCACCTTCTGGAAAGGTTCCCGTGGCCAGTACGACAACTACCGCGTAAACGTCATCGATACCCCCGGCCACGTTGACTTCACCATTGAAGTAGAACGTTCGCTGCGCGTACTCGACGGCGCGGTCGTGGTGTGCTGCGCCACCTCCGGCGTTGAGCCGCAGTCCGAAACCGTATGGCGTCAAGCCAACAAGTACGGCGTTCCACGTGTTGTCTACGTGAACAAGATGGACCGTGCCGGTGCCAACTTCCTGCGCGTCGTAGGCCAGATCAAGAACCGCTTGGGTCACACCCCGGTTCCAATCCAGCTGGCTATCGGTGCAGAAGACGACTTCCAGGGTCAGGTCGACCTGATCAAGATGAAGGCTATCTACTGGAACGAAGACGACAAGGGTACGACCTATCGCGAGGAAGAGATTCCTGCGGATATGCGGGAGCTGGCCGAAGAGTGGCGCGCCAACATGGTCGAGGCCGCTGCCGAGGCCAACGAAGCGCTGATGAACAAGTACCTTGAAGAAAGTGAACTGTCCGTCGAAGAGATCAAGGCTGGCCTGCGTGCGCGCACCCTGGCGAGCGAGATCGTTCCGGCGGTCTGCGGCTCCTCGTTCAAGAACAAGGGCGTTCCCCTGGTGCTCGATGCCGTCATCGACTTCCTGCCTGCTCCGACCGAGATCCCTGCGATCAAGGGGATTCACCCGGACCTGGCCGAGACGCCGAAAGAGCAGATCACCGAGGCGCAGTTCGATGCCCGTCACGCTGACGACAACGAGCCGTTCTCGGCACTGGCATTCAAGATCGCTACCGACCCGTTCGTAGGTACCCTGACCTTCGTTCGCGTCTACTCGGGCGTGCTGAACTCCGGTGACTCGATCATCAACTCGGTCAAGGGCAAGAAAGAGCGCGTCGGTCGTATGGTGCAGATGCACGCCAACCAGCGTGAAGAGATCAAGGAAGTGCGCGCCGGCGACATCGCCGCCCTGATCGGCATGAAAGACGTCACCACCGGTGAAACCCTGTGCGACGCAGACAAGCCAATCATCCTTGAACGCATGGACTTCCCTGAGCCGGTGATTTCACTCTCCGTTGAGCCGAAAACCAAGCAGGACCAGGAGAAGATGGGTATCGCTCTGGGCAAGCTGGCCCAGGAAGACCCGTCGTTCCGCGTCAAGACCGATGAAGAAACCGGTCAGACCATCATCTCCGGTATGGGTGAGCTGCACCTGGACATCATCGTTGACCGTATGAAGCGTGAGTTCAACGTCGAGGCCAACATCGGCAAGCCGCAGGTTTCGTACCGCGAGAAGATCACCAGGTCCAATGTCGAGATCGAAGGCAAGTTCGTTCGTCAGTCGGGCGGCCGTGGTCAGTTCGGTCACTGCTGGATCCGCTTCTCCGAGCCGGATACCGACGACAAGGGCAACATCACCGAAGGCCTGGTCTTCAGCAACGAGGTCGTGGGTGGTGTGGTTCCGAAGGAATACATCCCGGCTATCCAGAAGGGTATCGAAGAGCAGATGAAGAACGGCGTTGTCGCCGGCTATCCGCTGATCGGCCTGAAGGCTAGCGTGTTTGACGGTTCCTACCACGACGTCGACTCCAACGAGATGGCGTTCAAGGTGGCCGCCTCCATGGCGACCAAGCAGCTGGCCTCCAAGGGCGGCGGTGTTGTGCTTGAGCCGATCATGAAGGTTGAAGTCGTCACCCCGGAGGACTACATGGGTGACGTGATGGGTGACCTGAACCGTCGTCGTGGTCTGATCCAGGGCATGGATGACTCGGTCTCCGGCAAGGTAATCCGCGCTGAAGTGCCGCTGGGTGAAATGTTCGGTTATGCGACCGACGTTCGTTCCATGTCTCAGGGACGCGCAAGCTACTCCATGGAATTCTCCAAGTACGCCGAAGCGCCGGCGAACATCGTCGAAGCGCTGGTCAAACACGCCAGCAAAGCCTGAGCGTAAAAACGCCGAGGCCATGATGATGTCCAGGTACGGCGCGGCCGCGCCGTACCTGGCTCACAAGCCGATTTTCTTGGGCGGATACTGCTTGAAGGTGGCCATATGGGCCTGGGCCTCCGACAGCAACGAGGCCAGCCAGGGATTGAGCCGATGTCCCAGGGGCATCGACTCCTTGGGGTCGATGTACAGATTGAACAACCAGGGCGAGAGCCCGATCTGCTCGGTCGTGCTGTAGTCGATCGTCATGTGCGGCGCTTGCTCCACGGTCATCTTCAAATGGATCTTGTATTCGCGCATGCGAACCGCCGCCAGGTTCGCACCGTTCCAGATGTATTCGGCCTCACGCTTGCTTTGACCGTCATCGGCGACCAGGAAGGAGGCTTGATCGATGCCGTCGTAATAGCGGTCGTTGGGCAGTTTGTCGCTGGCACCGGCAAAGTGCAGGCTGGTGTTGAACAGGTCCATCAGGTCGAACAGCTGCGCACTTTCGCGGGGCGCGATCATGTTCTTCCAGTAGGCGATGCCCGGCACCCGCACACCGCCCTCCCAGGCCGAACCCTTGGCGCCGCGAAACGGCGTGTAGCCGGAGTCTGGCCAGCTGTCCATTTGCGGGCCATTGTCGGAGGTCAGGAAGATGAAGGTGTTCTCCAGCACACCGGCCTTGTCCAGTGCATCGACGATGCGACCGACCAGCGCGTCAACTTCGACCACATTGTCCTTGAACGGGTACTTGCTGGCGCTGCTGCCGAGAAACGCCTTGCTGGGATGGTTATCTGCGTGAACCCGCATGAAGTTGTGGGCGATGAAAAAGGGCTTGTTGCCCTTGGCCAGGGTGTCGATGCGCTCGACCGTGAAGGCAGCGAGCGTCTGGTCCGCTTCGGCGAACTGCTCGATGCTGGTGGTTTTCTCCACGACCTTTTCACCCTGTCCCCGGGCGCCATAGTACATGTCGATTTTTCCACCGACCGTCTGGAAGCGCGCCAGCTTCTCGGCGTCATACACCAGGTCCGGGTAGCGCCGGCCATCGAACTGCTGGGTCAGCTCCTTCTGCGAAGCGTAATAGCCCTGGAATTCATCGAAACCGACCTCCCACGGCCGCATGCCTTCCAGCTCCCCAGTGTGCCACTTGCCCGTCAGGACCGTGTGGTAGCCCGCGCCGGACAACAGCGCGGCAATACTGTGTTCGTCCGCCCAGGGGTTCTTCTTCACCTTGTCGCCCGCCAGGATCGGGCGGATCAGGCCCGTACGCACCGGCAGGCGGCCGGTCATCATGGCGGAGCGCGTCGGCGTGCAGGTCGGCTGGGAATAGGTCGAGGTCACCGCCAGTCCGTTTGCCGCCAGGGTATCGATCCGCGGGGTTGCCGCACCGATATGCGCGCCCCCGCCCCAGGGCCCGCCGATGTCACCGAAGCCCAGGTCGTCCACCACCAGCCAGACGATATTCGGGCGCTTGCCGGCTTTTTTCAGCAAGGCGTCGAGCTTTTCGTCAGCGGCCTTGTCTTGTGCTTCGCGGGCAATGGCGGGCTGCCGGTTGTCGTGCTGCACCACCGCCCGACTCAAGGCCGAAGCGGGAAACGCCCCGTTCGCCAAGGTCGATTGATCCCCGGCGCCGGCGTCAGGCGCAGCCAGCGCCGATGAGCAACAGCACGCCATCAGTACTGCAACAGCAGATCGGTTGAGCATGAGCGTTCCTTTGCTTTGGTCATGACGGACCGCCGGGAGCCAGGTTGGCCAGCCTACTGGCTGGCCTTCGTGCAATCGCTCGCACCACGGCGCATGCAGAACTGATAGCGCACCTGCTCGGCCCAATAACGCTCGGCCTCGCTGACGTCGCTCCAGGCGTCGTACGTGCTGCTCTGGAACAGGCCGATGATGGGCTTGCGTGCGCCTACCCGGCGATCGATCATGGCGGCGACCAGTTTTCCCGTACCGGCGTCGGTCATTTTTCCTTCAACCGTGATCTGCCCCGCAAACGGCGGCTTGCCTGCCGTATGTTGCATCGTCTGCATCGCCGTCAGCTTGGCACCAGGAAGGCCCAATGGAATCGGTACATAGGAAATGGCCTTGAGCGAGGTATCGGCCTGCTCGGCGTCGATGATCGCGACAGACAGTTGCAGGGTGTCGGGACCTGCCTGGTCGACCATTTGATAGTCATGCCCCAGTTGTTCATGCAATTGATCATAGAGGCCTTGGGCTATGGCGGTGCTTTGTTCCTGTGGCGCGTCATGCAACCCGGAGTTGGGACCGCCATAGAGCTTGACCGGATCCAGGTAGATCTTTTTGTAGCGAGAGAACACCTGCGCCGAGGCAAACTCGGGATTGCGGTACAGGAGCAGCGATTCCCCGTCTGCGCCTGGCTTCATCAATGGATAGGCCTCGGGCATGAAGCCTGCGCCGTGCACGTTCTCGGCCAGCGCCGTGCTTCTGCCAGGCTGCGAGGTCGACGCGCAACCGGCCAGCAACACCAGCGCACCGCCCAGGACCAGGGTATTGAAGAGTGTCGTCATGCAGAAATAACCTCCTGTATTCACACCGTGCTTTTTCGTGGTTCCCTGCTTGGAAAGTCGGGCCTGGAGACTGCCAGCCCCAAAACAAGGAAAAGTGTAGACACGAAAAAGCCCGCTGCGCCGCACGCTCGAACAAATCCCCCGAGCCGATCACTCCCGCTGCTTGCGCATCGCCATGCGGGATGAGCGATGCATTGAATCGCTTCAGATAAGGCAATAGAAATCGCTGAGTTCAGCGACGATCTCACGCTTGGCGTTGTACAACCGGGCCTCAGGGGTCATGGCCATCGAGCGGCCCTCGAGCACATAGCGCTGGCCCGCCATGAAATGATCGTACTTGAGGGTCAGGTAGCAGACACGCACGGTGGGGCCGCCCATCATGCCCATGTCGCCGCCACCGGCGACTTCGTAGTCGAAGCGCACCATCAACTCGTGGCTGCCCGGGGTCACCTGGAAAAAACGCCCGTCGCTCAGACGCTGCTTATCCAGGCGCTCGGCCATCAGCAACCGGTCGTTGGGAAATGGTGTGGAGAAATCGACCCAGGCCATCTGGGGATTGGCGGCGGGCATCGGGGCCTGGCAACCAGCGACCATACTGGCTGCAAGTAACAGCATCGTCGTGCGCATGATAAGTGCCCCAAGGGACTGTAGATTCAGCATAGCGCCGACAGCGTCAGCGGGCGATGGCTATGCCCTTCCCCGCCCCGCTAGCAATCATCACGCCTGCACAGGCACAGCACTCTTCACAAACATCTGCGCCGT
>Ga0247821_10000229_pt1 | contig 32304 bp, 48 predicted proteins | sample 13C_Glycerol_Day_FD_192481 | JGI IMG/M metagenome (GOLD analysis project Ga0247821, IMG submission 192481) | Soil microbial communities from agricultural site in Penn Yan, New York, United States - 13C_Glycerol_Day14 | ecosystem: Environmental > Terrestrial > Soil > Agricultural land | place... | reverse complement strand
GCCGCCCGGATGTTGGCCAGGTAGCCACGCGTGGCGTTGCTGTTGGCCGTGGCGGCATCGTTCACGGTCCGGCCGTAGGCCTGGTAGATGTTGCGGAGGCTGAGTGTCTGCACACCGAGCCGGGCCTGGGTCTCGCGCATGGCGACCAGGCTGCGCAGGCTCTGGAAGGCGATCATGCGCAGGGCGGCCAGCGCGGCGGCGAAGGCGGTCACGGCGACGATGGCCGTCAGCATCCCCTTCACGATCGAGGGGGCGCCGGAGAAGGCCTCGATCATGTCGGTGGCGAACGAGGCGATCTGCCCGAGCGTGACGACGATGTCCTTGCCGACGCCCGCGAGGAAGGCCTCGAACGCGTCGACCAGGTTGTCGATCTTGACGCGTGCGGTGTCGTACAGGATGTTCGCCTGCTCGGTCAGCTCCGAGTTCCGCGAGAACGCGATGGTCGACTTATCGGTCAGGTCGGACAGCGTGTCGAAGTTCGACGCCAGACGCGAGATGAACTCGATGTCACGCACAGCGCCGACACCCAGGGACTTCAGCACATTGGCCACCGACGCGGTGGCCTCCTCCGCCGACTTCGACGTGTCGGTGTACTGCTGCATGCCCTTGATGAACTGCCGGAAGAACTCGCCCGGGTCCGAGGCGCGAAGGGCCTGGACCTCTTCGCCCGTCATATTCATGACGTTCGACAGGATGCCCAGCTCGGCACCTGCCGCCTTCACCGCGTCGTCCAGCTCGCGGAAGATACGCGTCGTCGTACCACGCGACCACTCGGGCGGCACACGCAGCGAAGCGAGCGCACCGGCGAGACCGCCGATGTCCGTGGTTGTCAGACCGAACATGGTCGACGAGGTCGAGATGGCCTGCGTGACCTTGAGGATCTCGTCTTCGGTGGCGGCCGACGCGGTACCGACCGCGAGAACCATCGAGGCGAAGTTGCTGACCTGCTGCGTCGGCAGGTTCTGCATGTTCTGGATACGGCCGAAGAGCACCGTGACCTGGTCGGATGCGATACCCGTGGTCACCGAGAAGCGGATGACGGTACGCGAGAACTGCTCAAGCTGCTCAGTGGCGACACCGGTCTGGGCCGCGAGCTGACCGACGCGCGCCACGTCTTCGAAGCTGATCGGCTCCGTGGTGGCCAGTCCCTCGAACGCCTTCTTCAGGTTGTCGGCCTCGGCGCCCGTGACCTTGGTGACACGGGCGAGCTGAGCGAATGCCGACTCGTGGCTGATTCCGGCGCTGATGACCTCGGTGACCGCACTGACCGCCGTCTGCGCCATCCGTCGGTAGGCCGTCTCCAGCTCGGAGAGATCCTGGCGCAGCAGATTGCCCGATCCGGACCCTCCACGGAGCTGCTCGTTCACCTGACGCTGGGCAGCCGCCGCACGGCGCTGGGCCTCGGCAAGACGGAGCTGGGCCGCAGCCGCAGCGGCAGCGGCCTGAGTGGCCCTCGCCTGGGCCGCTGCGGCCTGAGAAGCACCCCGGGCCTGTGCGGCATTCGCAGCCACCGCAGCGGCGGTAGCCCGCGTCTGAGCCTGGGCCGCAGCCGCCGTGGCCTGAGCCAGACGCTGATTCGCCGTGGAGAGACGGACGGCCGAAGCCGCCGCCGCGTTCTGTGAGACGACTGTCCTGTTGGCCGCCTGGGCCTGACGCTCCTGTGCCAGCGTTGCCGCCTGCGTCGCCTGAAGCCGTACCTGCGCCGTCTTCACGGTCGCCTGTGCCAGGCGCTGCTCGGCGATGGCCTGGTCGGTGGCCGCCTTCTTGGCCCGGTCCCGCTCCTTCGCCTCGGCCGCCATCGTGGCCGTACTGCGCTGCGTGGTGGCAGCCATCTGGTTCTGGGCGGCAGCCAGGCGCTGAAGCACCGTGGCCATCTGGGTATACAGAGTCAGCGTGCGCTGCACACGCTGGAACTCCTTCTCGCCGAGCCCGCGCACAGTGCTCATGACGGACTGAAGACCCTTGAAGGCCTTCTCCATCTGCTTCGTTGCGTTGACCGAGTTCCCCTCGGCCTTGCTCAGCGCCTGGATCATGGCGACGTAGCCCCGGACCACGGAGGTGACCTGGTTGTACGCCCGAGCGGTGCGGGCAATGTCGGCTGCCTGCTTCTTGTTGACGTCGCCGACTTTGCCCAGCACCGAGTTGAGCTGCTTGAAGATCTGTTCCATCTGGCCACCGGCACGGGTGACCTGGCTGGCCCCAGCCGTGAACGCCCGCAGATCCAGGCTGATCCTGGCTACAGCGTCGAACTGGCTGCTGGCCACCTAGTCCTCCTTGCCGGTGTAACTCTTGTACCTCGACGGAAGGGGCTGGCCCTCCCAGATGTTGTGCGCCGTCACGTACCTCGTCTCACCCGGACGGGGCTTCCTCTTCTGCCTCCCGTCGGGAGACACACTGCTGTCCCTCTCGCGCTCCAGCTCCGCGCATCCGTAGCACACGGACGACTTGATGCTGAACGCGATGGTGTTGTCGGTGGAGTGGCCGATCCATGCCGGAGTCCCGCAGCTTCCACACGTCTCGTCCTCCAGGAGAGTCAGGGCCACGGCGAGCATTCGATTCCGCTCGTCGGACCACTTGACCCTCTTTCCCGACAACAGCTCAAGCGGCGGAATCCCCCAGGATCTCGCTGTCTTCAGCACCGGAATCGCCCACCGGTTCGCTTCCCACGTCAGAGCCTCCGCCAGGAAATCCGGCGTCGATCCTGCTGGCCCACTCGGCGCTGGCGTCGAGTCCCTTGTGCAGAGCCGACATGAGGCGCAGCATCTCCGAGGTGATGAGCGAGTCGACCATGGAGCCCATGCTCTCCTTGGTCGGGGCCTCGTACTTCTGGCCGTCCGGCGTCTCCCAGCTCGTGCAGTAGGCCGCGAGCTGGGCCACGAGGACATGACGGGTGCGCGCCGTGGCGTGCTCCATGTCGTCGTCACGGACCTTGCCGTGGAGCTTGAGGTACTCCTTCTCGGCCTGCCGGATGACCTTGCCGTACTTCTGCGGGGTGCCCGCCTGGAAGTTCAGCGTGATGGAGGTGGCCTTGATCTTGTCGGTCAGCTCCGTCATCTGGAGGTCGATCGACTCGATGCGGCGCTCCTCGGCGTCGATCAGCTCGGCCAGGTCCGAGAGGGTGTCGTCGGCCATCGACAGGGAGCCGGACTCCATGGCCCGCTCCTGCTTCAGCTTCAGCCCGCCGATGGTCTTCACGGCGTCCTCGTACTGCTCGATCAGCTCGCCCAGCTCGACGCCCGCAGCCTGGTCCAGGTAGACCGTGTGCGAGAACTCGGGGAAGGTCGACTTCCCCTTGATGTACGCGTCGAAGCTGAAGGTGTCCGGGCCCGGCGCCTTGTCGAACCCGGACTTCTTCTCGTCGCTCATGCCATTCCCCTTGGTGTTCGTTACGTGCGGAAGCGTCAGCTTCCTGTGGTTTCCTCGCCGCCATCCCCGGCGGTGTCAGGGGTCCAGTTCTCCGGGATCTCCCCGAGAACGTCGAGCCCCTGCTCTTCCTCGGGCGTCGTCACGAGCCGCAGATGCCGACCTGGACGATGCCGTCCGAGGACTCACCCTGGGCGTAGAAGACGACCTCCATCTGCACCGGCGCCGTGGCGTCGTTGACGATGTTGGGGTCACCCGAGAGGAACTTGAAGACGGTGATGTAGTCGCCGTCGGCCGCGTCCGGAACGTTGCGCGGGTGCTTGCCGATGCGCTGCACCAGGTAGCCCGGCTGGAGCGGCGTCTTGAACAGCTCCAGCGCCTCGTTGTAGACCGACTCGGGCTTCGCGTCGCCGAGGTCGCGGTCCAGGAAGAAGTTGAGGGTGCCCTCGTAGTTCTTCTTGGTCGGGTTGGCCACGTTGGCGTCGTCGCACAGACCACCGGTGTCGTCGGTGTCTCGCTCGGTCCAGCCGAGGGTCAGGTCGGTGGTCAGGGCGCAGGAGATGTTGACTCCCGCGTTGATCTCCGCCGCCGTCGGGCAGTTCACGTTCGCGATGCCGTCCGGAATGGGCACCCACCACACGGTGACATTCGGCGGGAGCATCTTCACTTCATTGGCCATCTTCTCAACCTCTCGGCCTATGTCGTTACATCTTGGCCCCTCACGACGCTCTCCGCGTGGTGGCCCTTCCCTGAGGAGTCTAGATCGTCTGGCCTGATTTTCTCCTGTAGCACGAAGAAGCCCCCGCCGTAGCGGGGGCCTGTTTGCAAGTGCATCAGGTGGTGTTGCCGACGACGCCGGAGAAGAAGATGGCCTTGTAGAACCTGAGGCCCACACCGAGGCCGGTCGGCAGCGGGTCACGCACGGCCGTCACGCCACCCTCGGCCAGCTCTCCCTGACCGGCTGGCTGGAAGCCGGTGAGCGCCGAACGGATCCGGTCCTCGAACTGGAGCAGCGACAGCCCGTTGGGTGCGACGACCTCCAGGGCGAAGGTGGCCGTACGGGCCGACATGCCACCGCCGAAGCCGCACAGGTCACCACTCTGCGTGCCGGTCAGAATGTCGGTGAGCTGACCGAACCACAGAATGACGAACGGCTTCACCAGGCCGGTCGGATCGAGCGGAATCTCGGTGGATTCGGGAACGCCCTCCAGGAAGACGCGGTTGTTCGGCACCGCCTGCTCGATGTGATCGAAGATCGCCGTCTGCCAGTTGATGATGGACTTGGTCATCAGCGACCGCCGAGCCGGGACCGCAGTTCCGACAGCACCTGGTTGTAGGCGTCGAACACGGCGTACATCGGCGTGATGCCGTGCCGGGTTCCGAATTCCTGGAACGGCGCGTAGTACGGGGCCAGGGACTCCCACCCGAAGCTGATCTTCAGGATGTCCGTTCCGAAGTCGCCCGTGCCCATGACCTGGCGCTTCATCGCTCCCGTGTCGACACGGGCCTTCGCCCGCACAATGCCTTCACCCCGGCGCCGGGCGTTGGACATGTCGAGGATGAGCTGCCTGCGGGACTTGTTCAGGTGGTCGATGACGAAGTCGTCGAGCCCGGTGTCCTGCTTGCCGTGCGGAGTGCCTCCCGGGTAGTACCGGTGGCCGCCGCCGAAGCGGTAGTTGTACTTGAACTCGATGCCTGCCAAGGCAGCTTCCTCCTTATCCGCAGTTGCAGCCGGTGGTAATCGGCGGCGGTGTGTTGAATTCTTCGACCGGCTGCATCGAATACGGAGCCGGAAGGGTGTTGGGGTGAGCAACATCAACATCGCACAGAAGATTCCTGAGCCACGGTGCCGACGACATCATCATGTTGCGCACATGGAAGACGAAGTGGGTCAGTTCCTGGTCGGCCGGAGAGTCGATGACCCGCAGCACATCGTGTGCGTGGATCGGGGGCGCCTCCCTCTCCGGGATCTGGAAGCGGACGGCGTGTGCGATACCCGAGTCGCCTCGGATGGTCTTCACGCGGGCACGCCAGTCCTTGTTGGTCGCGGCGCGCGCCTGGCCCCGGTAGAGCAGCACCATGGGCGGCGCGTCGAGGCCGCCGGTGGCCGGGTCGTAGCTGTAGTTCGCCACGTCACCCACGCGCCGGAAGATCTCGCACACGATGAACATGTGGCCGATGGGCACGGAGCGCTGGTGCCACGCCCACCGTGGGTCGAGGGCCCTCCGGTTCAGCAGGGGTGCCATGGTCTTCTCCTCACACGTGTCCGCTGCCGAACCCGGCGCCACGGTCCTTCGAGCCGGAGCAGCCGCAGTTCCCGGCGTACGACGCCACGCAGCAGCGCTGGGGGAAGCCGCGCAGCGTGTACGGCAGGCAGTCCAGCGGGTACGGCTGGAAGTCGACAATCTGGAAGGCGTACTCGTCCTCGGACTGCTCGTCGTCCCGCTCGGCGTCGTCGCGGAGCTGCCGGGCTCCGGCCAGCAGGGCGTTGGCCACCTTGGCGCCGTCGGTCTGAAGGTCTTCGGTCTTGATGACCTTCGAGATCAGGGCTTCGCTGTTGGCCACGGCGCTGATCGCGTCGGCGGCGGCCCGCTTGATCCGACCGGCGGCGGACGGCCGTGAGGCGTACAGCCGCAGGAAGGAACGCAGGTGCGCGTCCGAGAACATGTAGGTCGCGACGCCTTCGCCGGTGAAGTCGACGCGCTCGACATCGGGAATGAGGGCCCGGACGGATCCGATGTCGGTGTCGAAGTCCGGGGGATAGACGGAGACGGTGTCGGCCATGGACCGAGTATCCCCCGAAGGATCACGGAAACGGCCTTCTCAGCGGCACTTCTCGCACAGTCGCACCAGGGCGCCCTGGGTCCGGGCGAACGGCTGCCAGCACGACCGGCACACCGCCGGGTACTGAGAGGGCCTCTCAGGGCCGTTCTCCGTCCCGTCCGACTCCTGGGGTGCCGGAACCACTGTGAGGCGCGCAGGCGGGCACTCAGCCTGGTTCTCGGGCGTCTCACTGGCGAAGCCCAGGTCGTCGAGCAGTGAAATCTCTTCGTCCTCGCCCGAGGCTCCGCCCGAGGGCTCACAGGATGAGAGAGAGATGTCTTCGAGAGGGACAGTCTTCTTAGAGAGTGCGGCCTCAGCCGACTGTCGGGTATCCCGGCACTCGGTGCTGACCTGCGGTTTCTCCTCCTCGACCCTTGGGGCGTCTGGGTCGTCACCGAGTGCGGGTTTTCCGGCACTCGGCTCATCCGAGCATTCGCTGGTCCGGGCACCGAGGTCCACCACGACCTTCTCGGGGTCCGGCTTGGTCTTCGCCAGCTTCGTCGCCCGCGCCTTCGAACGGTTGCGGGCGGTCTGTGTGGGTTCGATGAAGCGCACATCCATGACGAGCGGCTCGGAGGCGATTCGCAGCAGAAGCTCCGACACCTCCTCGTCGGAAGCGGGTGTGTCGTAGGTGATGATCTCGGTGAACCAGTGGCCTCCGCCGCCGATCTGCACACGGACCTTCACGACATACCGTGCCACCTGGAGCAGGCCCATGGCATTTGCCAGAGCCTCCCGGCCGTATCCGTACTTCTTACCGACGCGTTCCAGCGTCATGTCCCAGCCATCCTTCTGGCGCAAAAGCACCGTGAGGAGAGCGAGCGCCATGAAGTCGAGATGCTGCGCATCGTCGATAGTGGCATTGGGGATGGAGGCAAAGCTGCGCTGCCGTCCGTGGCGAGTGCGGGCCACCAGGTCTCCTGTCCTCTGACCTGCGATGCTGGCCGCGCAACACCCTGTGGGATACGATGGCGGCATCGCTGGCTGATAGCGATTCTGCGGGGAACCCGGCCTGACTCAGCGGTCATCATGGGCCGGGTTTTCTGTTTCCCATCCTACCTTTCGGGCGCCGAAAGCCCCAGAAAACCCCTGGGTATCCCCCGGGTTTTCCGTGTGGCTACCTATGGTGTGTCCATCACCACGCAACGTACCCTGGCCTAAGGCATGGCCAATGATTTAGCCTTCGCGCGGAGACAGAAGGAGGCGCACCACATGCCTGCACCATGCACCACGGGCGTCCCTCGACAGCGGGAGGCGACCGCACCGGCGGAGAACATGAGCGGCGAGGAGGCCATTGCCGTGTACAGGGAGTGGAGGGCCCGCGTCATCGGGGACCGTGACAACCGTGTGCACGACATGTTCGACCTCCTCGCCGAAATGCGAGAGGAACCTGGCTCCTAGGCGCTCACTTCCGCCCAGACCTTCTTGCCACCGAAGACACGCTCCCACCCCCACGCGCTCGCCAGGGCGTCGACCAGGGCGATGCCACGCCCCGATTCGTCGGTATTCCCTGTGCGCGGCGCGTGGGGCTCCTTCGGCGAGCGGTCCCGCACTTCAAGCCGGACCGTCTGGTCCCCGACCCTGGTAATGGTTGCGCCGATCTTCGGGGTCTCGGTGTGGAGGATCGCGTTGGTCATCAGCTCGGACACCACCATCGTGATGTCGTCGATCAGATCATCGAGCCCCCAGGTCCGGAGAGCCAGGGTCATGTCGTGCCGGATCTCTTTCACCGAGGTCCGGTCGGAAGGGTAGGTCTTCTCGTACTGCTGCGGCCCTACGCATGCTGCTGTCATCGTCATCGCGCGGCTCCGTCGCTCGCGTTCGAGGGTGTGCGGCACCAGTGCGCCGCCTGGGTTGGTATGACTGAACTTTCCCCGTTGTGCCAAGGTGTCGCGAAGTGTTCCACCGGATCGGCATGATCACCACAAACTCGCCCGGACACTGACGTAATGAACAGACTCTCGCGCAGATGCGGTAATGACAAGTCTCTCTGTGACATAATCTCGCTATCGCGAACAAGCGTTCCACCTTCGGGCGGCGCGGGCTCGCCAAAGGAGAAGACGTCAGTCACAGAGGGCACAGGAGACGACATGGCTTACAGGGGAATCGCCACCATGAGGAAGCGCCTCATCGGCTCGAAGCTCCGCCGACTCCGCGAGGACCACGGCATGAGCATCGACGTTGCCGCGCAGCACCTCGGAGTGGGCAAGAGCGTGGTGTACCGCCAGGAGACGGGGCACACCGCCACCTCCATCGCGGACGCCAAGACCTACCTCGACATCTACGGCATCGAGGACCCTGTGGTCCGTGAGCGGATCATCGCGCTGGCCCGCGCCTGCCGGGTACGCGGGTGGTGGTTCGCCTACGGCGAAACCGCCAGTGACGAGCACGTCGACCTGGCCGACATCGAAGACCTGTCGACCGAGCTGCGCACAGTCAACCTGAACAGCTTCCACGCCCTGCTGGAGACCGAGGAGTTCGCGCAGGCGTCGCTGGTCAACTCCCGGGGGCTGCTGGCGCAGGAGAAGCTCAACCCCGAGGACGTGCTCTCCCTGCGGCGCGAGCGGCGTTCCATCCTGGACCGCGACGACCCGCCGAAGGTCTGGGCCATCGTCGCCGAGCCGGTGCTCTCCCTCGAATTCGAGGACCCGTCCGTCATGATCGGCCAGATCGAGCACCTGCTGAACCTCGGCGAGCGCCCCAACGTCACCATCCAGCTCCTGCCGATCGGCAGTCCCGGAAACATGCTCATCGCGGGGTTCCTCAGCGTGATGGGCTTCGACGGCACGCCGGACGGTTCTGTGGTACACACGTACCGGTCTTTCAGTGATCACCCGGACCAGGTGAAGCTGGAGCTGTCCCGGTTTTCCGAGGTGCAGTCCCACGCCCTGTCCCGGATCGACACCAGACATCGCCTGGAAAAGCTCCTGGCGAACCTCCGTGCAGCGCAGAAGGAGAACATCGCATGACCAACGACCAGGGTGCCACCGGCTGGCACAAGTCCAGCTACAGCGACTCCACCGGCGGTGCCTGCATCGAGCAGGGCGTTTCCGTGGACGGAGCACATGCGGTGGTCCGCGACACCAAGAACGACGGCGTCGGCGCCGTTCTCGGGTTCCACCCGGATGCCTGGGTGAAGTTCGTGAAGTCCGTGCGATAGGCTGCACGCTCACGGTGAGGAGAGCCCGGCCGCGTCCATCTGGCGGCCGGGCTTCTTTCTGTCCCGGATCAGGGACCCACGGCCGCCCAGGGTCCGGCGAAGTCGGTTCCCACATTGGACGCCGGAGTGATCGTGGCGGGAAGCGTGGTCAGCGAAGATCCGTTCGTGGCGAACCGGAATGTTGCCGCCGTGTAGCCGATGTTCGCTGCCGCGTCCACACCGGTCCAGCCCGAAGCGCGAGTCAGCGTCGGGGTAGCGGAGGCGTTGAAGAGCAGCGCGACCCAGTAGAAGGAACCGGCCGTCAGCGCCGTCGAGGCGATGGTGGTGGACTTCAGTCCGGCCGAGCTGATGACCGCGTCCACGTTGGTGACGGCCAGCCGCGTTCCGGTCGAGTCGTACAGCGCCACCTGGTTCTGGGTGGCCACCGGTCCCGCGCCGACGTTCGCGATCCACCAGTAGATCTTGGTCGCGTTGACGGCGGCGGCGATATTGACCCGGGTCAGATACGCCACCCCTCCGTTGACCTGCGTGGAGTTCACCGCCAGCGCCGGGTCGTAGCACCACGCGGAGATTCCGTGAGCGGCCGGGGTGTCCTGCCCCAGGGAGTATCCGGTGACCGACAGGTTGCCGCTGACCGTGCCGCCCGTCGCCGGGAAGGCGCCGGTGATCCGGGCATCGTCTCCGGCCGCGACCGTACCGGCCGTGGTGCCGAAGGACGCGGTGGCCACAGAGGTGAGGCCCAGGTTCGTGCGGGCGCTGGAGGCGCTGCCCAGGTCGGAGAGGTTGGACGCCTTCTGGGCCGCTCCGTTGATCCGGGTGTCGTCACCGGCGGCAACGGTGCTGGCGGCCGTTCCCACGTCGCGCGTCGCGGAGTTCCCGAGCCCCAGGTTGCTGCGTGCGACCGCAGCGTCCGTCAGGTCGGACAGGTTGGCGGTCCTGCTCGCCTTGGTGAGCAGCGAGTTCTCGGCGGCCGTCATGCGCGCTTCGAGGCTGGCGCCGTCCTCCGCCGGGAACGCATCGACGATGGCCGGGCCGATGCCGAACTTGGCCGCCGGGATGATGCGCGCCTGGGTCGGGTCCGAAAGGTCGGTGGCCGTGTAGCGGACCGCGAGGTAGCCCACCAGGACACCCTGTCCGGGCAGTGCCTGGTTGGTGACGAAGTTCGGGTCACCGGCCGCCGCGACCGCCTCGGACAGCGTGTCGTACACGGCCTGGCCGTACTGGGCGACGTAGATGTCCGAGACGCCGTCGTTGTTCGGGAACACCCACAGCCGCTGGACCGTGGAGCGCTCCGAGGCGCCGTCGACCGGCGAGAGGGTGCCGTTGTTGTCGTAGTTCTCCGGGTCCAGGAACGCGCTCGGGGGAGAACCGAGAAGGTCGGTGGCCCGCAGCACACGGATCCAGATGCCGGGGGATCCGCCCACCGTGGACACCACGTGCGGATCGTTCGTCGGGGTGGGTCCCACGTAGTGGTTCCAGCACCGCGAGAACACCTTGCCCGGGGCGAGGTCGAGCGACAGGTTCGCGCCGTTCGGGCTGACCTGGTTACCGGAGATGCTGAAGGCTCCGATGGCGTCCATCAGGTCGTAGAGCTGGTTCACCGGCTGCTGGACGATCACGGGGATCGACTGGTCGACGATGAGGCTGCCGAAGGCCTGTGCGGTGACACCGAGAACGAGGTACGTCCGGCGGTCGGATCCCGTGGGCCGCAGCGGCTGCTGGATGACGTTCATGTCCGCGTCCATCAGCCACCAGGTGATGGTCCTGGCCTGCGACTCGGCGGTCAGCTCGACCGTGATCACCGAGTCCGTCTCCACCGTGGAGATGACGGGGTTCATCGGATCGGTGAGGTAGTCGACGATGAACCCTCGCAGCGGCGAGATGTCCACGGCCAGGGGATTCGAGACGTTGACGGTGATGTCGCCGCCGCCGGTGATGCCTGTGTTCAGGCCCGAGATGCCGCTGCTCTCACCGGCCGGTCCAGGCGGACCTTCTGGTCCGGTCGCGCCAGCAGGTCCCGGGTCCCCGTCTTCTCCCTGAGGTCCGGCGGGGCCCTGCGGTCCAGGGGGCCCAGGCGGCCCCTGGGAGGGCTGCCCGGGGATCGGGGAGACCGGGTTGGTCAGGAGGTCCGTGATGTCGACCGGACCGTCTCCAGCGGGCAGGGAGAAGATCCAGGTGGTCCACACGCCGTTGAGGAATTCCTGAAGCTGCCAGGAGCGTCCGGACGGGGCCACGTCGGGAGCGTCCGTGGTGACCAGGTCGAGTGAGAACTCACCGGCCGCGAGGAGCCGGGAGCCGCCTCCGGTGAGAATCTGGTTTCCCGCGCTGTCGGTCCACCGGCTGGGAACGGGCGTGAAGACGACCTTGCCCGTCTGGGCCTTCCCGGTCACCGGGTTGACGTACTTCCCGGTGACAGTCCGGGTTGTGGGCAGAACCATGGGCATCTCCCGTCATCCTTCAGCCATGGTATCCGCGCGATGCACACAAGATCAGGCCAAGTCGGACACGCGCACGGTGGCGGCTACCCGGGGTGACGGTGAGATACGCTGTACACGTCCACGTCGAAGTCCGGAGAAGTCCGAGCTTCCGTTGAAGAGCCCCGTCGTATGCGCCTCGGCGGGGCTTCTTCATGCCCGGAAACTAGAAGAGGCCCTCGAATGAACGAGGGCCTCTCCCGGAAAGGAGAAAGACGACATGTCGACCTGGGTGAAGAGGCCGGTCAGGCGCGCTTTCAAGGTCGACCATACACGCATTTCCCCATATCAACCAGAAGCCCCCCGCGATGTCGACTGCGGGGGGTTCTGGGGCGGTTGCCAGGGGGAATGGCGCTTTTCTGGCCCCCACCTGACCCCCGGCCGCCCCAGGGGATGGTCGGAGGCGGCGGGGATCAGTCTCGACTACTTCGAGGCGGGCGGCTGCTTGTCGGCAGGCTTGGCCTCGACGGCCTTCGGGGTGGAGCGCACGGTGATCGGCGCCGCGAAGGAGCCACCACCGGTCGGCGTACCGTCACCCAGGGAGACCGCGACCGCGCTGTTGTCGATACCGGCGGCACCGACGATCGAGCGGACACGGTACTGGATGTCGTCGTGGCTGAACGAGCCCTCGAACGCCGACACGTCGCCGCCACCGAGGGTGCGGCCGGTGTCGCCCATGACGCGGACCTCGGGGGACTCGTGGCCCCGGAGGAACGCGGTGACGATGGCCGGTCCGCGCTCGGTGTTGCCACCGGCCGGGACGAGGTACCAGGTGGTCGCCGCGTCGGCCGAGAGGTCGATGAGCGGGAGCCACGGGGACTCGACGACGGTGAAGCGACCGGCGATCGGCGACGCCACGTTGATGCGGATCTCGTTGCCGTCCACGTCGCGGGTGACGCGCATGTACGTGGTCGCCTGGGCGATCTCGCGTGCGGTCAGGGCCAGCGACGGCGGGACGAGCAGAACGAAGTTCTGCACACGGACCATGCGCCCGTTGACGTTGCGCATGCCGATCTGGGTGATGGCCTGCTCCAGCGCCTCCAGCGACAGCGGCGGGTTGTTCGTCACGTAGTTGCCCTCGGGCACCTGCGAGCCGAAGTTCTCCGTCGTGTTGAAGAAGTCCGGGTTCGGGCCGGTGCTGGTGGCCAGCACGCCGGTCGTCAGGACGTCCTCGGTGTCGCGGGCCCAGCGCGCCATCTCCGACGGGAGCTGCTGGAGAACACGCAGCTCGTCGTTGAGGAAGGCCTCCCACGAGAAGGGGAACCTCGCGCCGTACTTGTTGACGAAGTAGTCCGAACCCTCGGTGGTGAGGTTGAAGGTCGGGTACTCCGTCAGCTCCGGGATGCGGGGCAGCGCGCGCACGTGACGCTCGGCACCACCGTTGTGGTCGGGGAGCTGGTCCATCTGCGAGTCCCAGCGGACCAGGCGCGCCGGACGGAAGTCCGGAACCGTGGTGCGCTGCGAGAAGGTGGGCCACTGCTGCGGCAGGTCGGCGTACTGGCCGAGCATCGACGCCTGCGACACCGCCTGGAACAGCAGCGGGAAGTCGCCGGAGCTGACGGCCTCGCGGAGGCGACCCATGGCCATGTGCTGGCCGGTGCCCGCCTCGCGGATGGTGCGGATCAGCTCCATCGGCTTCTTCATCGCAGAGATCTGCGACATGGCCCCGCGCTTGATCTGCTCGCGCCGCGTGCGGTGAGCCTCGGCGATCTTCGTGAACTCGCGGTTGTTCGTGTTCTGAATACCGTCGAGCACTGCGAGGAGTTCGAGTTCGTTACCCATGGTTCTCTACCTCCTTTCAGGAGCCGGTGGCGATGTCGGGAACAGCGTTGACGACGCCGGTGAGCGTCTGGACGATGTTCACGATCGGGATCGGACGGAGCGGGTTGCCCAGGCCGTCGAGCTGCATCATCTTGGTCCAGCCGATGATGGTGCCGAAGAAGTGGTCTCCGGTCGCCACCGTGAGCTGGCCCGGCGTCGAGCCGGAGGCGGCGGTGATGCTGACCGTGGTGCCCGCGCCGTGGACGGCGGGGTCGAAGTCCTGGACCGGGATGGCCCAGGCTCCGCACAGCGCGATGGAGGCCCAGCCGGGCTCCAGCGAGTTCGCCGTGTTGCGGGTCTGCGTCACGGTCAGCGAGCCGATGGAGTACTCGACGGGGACGCCGCCGACCTCCTGGGCCACGCCGACCAGGTCGCCGATGAGGACCGGGTCACCGTTGCGGGTGGGGTCGTCGTTGACGGCGGGGTCGTCGCCCCGCAGCGGGAGGGGCAGGCTGATCCACTGCCCGTACTTGAAGATCTCGTTGGTCGCCATGGCTCAGAACTTCCCGAGGAGGACGTCTTCGATCGCCGAGAAGTCGTCGGACGTGCGCTTGCGCTGGGTCAGCGCCGACTCGGACAGGCCGAGCGACGTGCCACCGCGAAGGTCGTCCTTCTTGATCTCGCCGTTGGACGACTCGGACAGGACGGAGTTCAGGTACTCCTTCTCGCGCTCGATCGACGAGTCCAGGTCCTGACCGGCCTGGTAGTTCTCGGCGAGGCGGACGCGCGAGGAGTTCGGCAGGTCGGCGGCCAGGAGCTTCGCAGCCACCTTGCCCGCGCTCTGCGCCTCCTGAAGCTGACGGTCCTGCTCCTTCTGCTTGTCGCGCAGGAGCTGGGTGAGGTTGGTGATGGCCAGCGTGAAGCGGTCCATCTTGCCTTCGTAGGACTCGCGCAGGGCCACGACCTCGGTGGTGAGGTCCCGGTCCGTGACCCCGGACGGGGCGACGGGCGCGGCCGTAGCGGCGCCCTGCACCGAGGGCGACGCGTTGCTTTCGGTCATGTAAATCAGCCTTCCTCCGGCCCCAGGGCGAGTGACTACATCCACAGACAGTCCCTCGCGGATGCTACGCACAACGCGGCCGGTCGCCGTGTCTTCGATTTCACCCGCAGCCCGAATGGACAGTCCGACGTGCTTGGCGACGGAGCGGATGTTGTCCTTGACGTGCTCAAAGAACTGGATCCTGGCGAAGAGGCCACGGCCGTCGGCCGCTTCCTCGAAGGATGCCGCGTCCATGAGCACGCCCGCGAGATCGCGGACACTGCGCTCGGGACGTTCGACCTCTTCGGTCTCAGTCGGGTGATCCAGGTACACGTGCGTACCCGCAGGGAAAGCAACCGGACCGTCCCGGTGAAGGACGTCGGCCGGGTAGAAGCCCGAGCTTCCCTGCACGTCTGCTTCGATGAGGCGGGCGCGCCAAATGCCCTTCGACTCCACCCCTATGGGCGTGAGTTCCAGGGTGGCCGATTCCGCCAGAGTGGCGACAACCACGTTTGCATTCCTAACGGCTAGCGCGTGTGACAGGACACAGGGTAACGCGTCTGGGCCTGGAAAGGATCAATCCGTCGTATCGGCGTCTTCGCCGCCTTCTTCGTCGCGAAGTTCGTGGTCTCCCATCGACATCGGATCGGCCTCCGGCGGGGCACCCCCCTGCGACCTGCCGGAAGTCGGCGAAGCAGGCGTCTGGGCTGCGGTGTTGGGCTGGAGGATGTAGGGAAGATCCTCCGGCTTCGGGGGGTCCTTGGGGAAGTCGTCCCACTTGTCGTGCCAGGCGTCGAGCACCATTGCGCGAGATTCTGCGGACGAAAGAATTCCCAGTCGCACAGCCATGTTGATGGCCTGAAGGCGGCGGTGGATGGGCTCTTCGGAGATCTCGGGCCACCGCAGACGGACCTTCAGACCGAGCAGCCGGAAGATGATCGTGAAGGCCTCGTCCATCGCCTTCTGCCGCGCCTGCATCACGAGAACCGTGGACGTGTCGAGCGCGGCGGCCGTCGCCCTCGTGCCGAGAGTGGGGTCCTCGGTGAGAGCGGGGAGCGGTACGTCGAGGGCGGCTGCGATCATCGCCGCGAGAGGGCGTCCGGCGTCGAAGTCGACAGCCGTGTTCCGGCCGACGGCCGTCAGATCCTGCCCGGCTCCCAGGACGGCGGAACCTCCGACCGCCAGGGGCTGGCCGGTGGTCGGGTCGGTGCGCGGCGCCTGTGCGAGCTGTGCTGCGGTCCGGCGCACACCGCGCGACTTCTCGCTCGTCACCTTCCAGGCGAAGCGGGCGTAGGCCTTGGTCAGGGTGGCGCAGTTCTCCAGGTACTCCTTGTACGCCTTGGTCCACCACACGGCGGGGAGCACATCGGGAATTCCCCATCTCCAGCCGACGAGCCGGTTGAAGGCGATGTGCACCATGACCTTGCTGTGGTCGACGGGGTCACCGTCGATACGGGTGCGGACCCGCTTGCGGTCGTTCTGCTCGACGAGGCTGCTCGTCGGGTACCAGACGGCCGTGTTGCGGAAAGCCACGTTCTGGCTTCCGTCGCGGTTCATGTTGGACCACGACCGGCTTCCCCGGGAGAAGTCGGGATCGGTGACCGGCTGGTCCTCCACTCCGGCGCCGGAGTCGAGTTCGAGATCCCAGTCGTTCCAGGTGCGCCGCAGGTAGAGGATGCGCTCGCGGTTTCCGCGCTGCGACACCGCCTCGGTGATCTCCTCGAACGGTACGCGCTGGACGGTCTTGTTCTTCTTGTCGACCAGGAAGAAGAGGTTGCCGTCGGTGGCCGCCGTCATCTCGATCTCCATCTGGGCGAGGGAGCCCGTCAGGACGTCGTCGAGGCCCGGGGGAAGAGTGGGCTCGACGTTCACACTGCGAGGGCGGCCTGGTCCGCCGGAGATGAACTCCTTGGCGACGACGCTCACACCGGATCCCCAGATGTAGCCGGTGCGGACCTTCAGGCCTCGCTCGACCAGAGGGTTCACGGTGGCGACGGCGCGGCACAGTTCCGAGGCGCGGTGCAGCCCGTCGAGCGTGAAGGAGTTGGACGAGTCGGCGACGCCCGCGAGGGGGCGCCAGCCGATGTCTTCGAGTGCGAGCTGGGCGGTGGAGAACTCACCGGCCTCCTGGATCATCTCTTCCGAGACGAGACCGGTGAGTTCCTCGTTACGTGCTTCCAGCGTGTCGACGAGCGCCCTGACCTGCTTGAGGGACAGCTCTTCGAGGTTCATGCCGTCGTAGTCCATAACCTCAGAATAATCCTGCTCTTACTCCGGGGTTATTGATACGACCTGCGGATTCAGTTCTTGGTCAGAGGGGACTTGGGGGCTTCATCTCCGGGGGTTCCGTCGATGCTGTCGTGGTTCTCCGGCGGGCACTTCTTCTCGGCAGGCACTCCACGATGCCGGGACCCTCGTTTCCGATGCCGAGCTTGGCGACGGACGTGACGACCGAGACGAGGACGGCGAAGACGGCGACGGAACCCATGGTGGACCAGGGGAGTACGCCGAGACCGCTGTCGGTGATGTCGGTCGCGGAGAAGACCACGAGCTGGGCCAGGATGGCCTGGGCGCCGGTGAAGACGGACCGTTCCGCCGTGGCGACCCAGAACCTCCGGTCGGTGAGCATGGACGTCTTGCTGTGCTGAGACATGGGGACACCTCGTTTTGCTAGCCACCGTTCCGCTTGCGGCGGTCCGGTGAGGAGCCTCACTCCTGAGGCTCCTGTACCAGGGTTCCATGATCAGTCACACGAGTGAGATATTCAGCGAATTTCGTGGCGTCGCTTGACTCGTGACCGGCGCTGTGTTGCTAGAACGGGGCGATGCTCAGGTCGTCGTCCACGTAGTCGTCGAGGTCCCGGGCGAAGTCCTCCGCCGTCTCCGAGTAGGTGTCGCCGATCCTCGGGCCCGAGGCCACAGGGGCTGTCGCGTAGGCCAGGGCATCGGCGAAGTCGGGGGAGCGTCCGTGCTTCTGGCGCATCTCCTCCTTCGGCGCGATGTACAGCTTCCCGTTCCGGATCGAGTAGAAGATGATCGCCAGGTCGTCCTTCAGGGCCTCGTGGTCCTCCACCTTCACCGAGCCGTTGCGCATCATCTGGCGGAGCTGGTCGAACCAGTACGCACGCGCGTTGCCGTAGCCGTGCACAGAACCGCCCAGGTCGGTCGGTGCGGCTGCGGAACCGTGCATCTCGTACACCGAGTACCAGGGCTCCGGAAGGAGCGCCAGGCGGGCGTTGAGCGTGTCGACGACACCGGCGCCCAGACCGACGGCGTCGACCCGGATCTCGACCCACGAGGACTTCGTCCGGTCCTTGATCTCCTCGGCCAGATGCAGCACCTGATGTGCCGAGGACGTGGTGTCCGTGCCGGACCACGTGGACTCCACCTTCGCGGTCCGTCCGGCGTACGACACGACCACGTTGGAGTCCGAACCGAATCGGGCGACGTCAACACCGAGCCGGAGCACCCCACCGCGCATCTGCGGAGTAACGTCCTCGAAAGCCTGGGAAACCAGCGACGGCGCGAAGAGCGAGGACTTCGATACGTCGGGAAACTCGGCCATAACCTTGGCGATATACCGGGGGTCCTTGTTGCCCCAGGCCTGAAGCCGCTCCTCGCACCACTTCTTCGAGACGAGAACGTCCTTCAGAAGATCGGGCACCGGCTCGCCCGTGAAGTTCGGAGTGGAGTGGGCGGGAACCGAGATCCGGTGCCACATGTGCGCCATCTCGGGCTTCAGGTAGACCTTGCCGAACTCGGTGTTGCGGTCGTCCGGGTTCCCGATGGCGAGGATGCGGCAGCCCTCGGTGGTGGTGATCGCCTCGACGCCCGTCCAGATCTCCTCCGGCACACCGCAGGCCTCGTCGATGACGACGAGTACGTACCGTCGGTGGATACCGTGGAAGGCGTGCCGGTCACCGGTGGCGGGCTTGCGTCCGAAGGCGACGACCTGACCCGCGTCCGTCTTCCACTCGTCTCCCTGGGTGACCCGGCCGATCATGGGGAAGCCCCGCTGCTGCGCCGTGGCGTGGTGCTTCCTGATCTCCTCCCAGAGGATCTTGTTGACCTGGGCGTACGTGGGCGCGGTGCTCACGACGATGGCATCACCCGGCGGCCGGGTGTTGACCCACCAGCAAGCCAGCACCGAGGCGATCATCGAGTTGTGGGTCGGGATCCCCTCTTCGGTGCACAGGTACAGATGGTCCGGCGAGTCGACCTGGATGCACTGGACGTCGCCGTCTCCCATGCGGGTGATCGAAGTGATCTCCCAGCCTTCGGGGCCCGGGTCGTAGCTGGCCCACTGCCGGTCGATGGCGGCGTTCAGTGCCAGGGCCCGCTCGTTCTGGTCCGGCAGGAACTCGATCGCGTCCATCGAGCACAGCGCCAGGGTCCACGTCACCGAGGCGTTGTGCCTGCGCCGGTGCAGCAGGGTCGGGATGTGCGCCTCGCGCAGACTCTGGCGGACCTTCACCAGTTCGCCCGGGGGATTCGATCCGTGCGTCACCCAGCGGATCGCGGGCCTTCCGCCCTCGTCGCACACACCTCGCTTGCGGAGGATGTCGGTGATCCAGTTCTCCACCTGCCACGGCACGGCATCGGGCCGCAGGACCGGCACGCGGCCGGGGATCACCAGCCGGTGGTTCTGGTGCATCATCGCGTTCAAGGTGCGCGTGTCGAGATTGGACGCCAGGTGGTGCCACGCGCCGTAGTGCGGGCCGGGCAGGTTGATCCGGGTGGTGGGCACTTCGGCCCGCGCCCGGCCCCGCCCGGTCATGACCGGCCAGAGGTGGTTGCCCGACGCGATGATCTCCGTCTCGGTGCCGTTCGCCATGAGGGTCAGCCGGTACCGGTCGGACCGGTGGACGCCCGTGGTGGCCACCACGCTGACGATGGAGCCGTCGGATCCGTAGACCTTCGAGCCCACGACCAGATCGCCCATGCGGACCGGACCGTCCGGCGTGGGGATCGGCGTCTCGACGTCGAGCGCCTTGCCGGTGCCGTGGCAGGACGCCACGACAGTTCGCTTGTTGCTGGAGACCGACTCGGAGATCTCTTTCTGCTTGCTCCACAGGTGTACGCCGAGAACATCGTTGGCCCACTTGACGGGATCCTGTGCCCATCCGGCCTGCTGCGCCTGGCTTCGCAGAGCCTCCGCGACAGAGGATGCGACCTCCCTGTCCGCTCTACTCATGGCTCAACCACCCCTTCACCGAACGAGCATTTCCTTGTGCTCCATGATCAGGCAACAGAAACGGCAACGCCGTCATCCGGGTCATGGAAACTTCTGACCTGCGGATTTCCAGCGTTGCCGTGGAAATGGATACGGCGCCCGGCGGGTGAGCAGAGGGGTTTCCTCGCGTTCGGCTGAGTTGCCGTGGCGCGTTGCCGGGCGCCGGGGTAGTTATACGGAAACGGTACACCAGTTTCCGCAGCCCTTTCCAGGTCAGCGGATGACGTCGAATCCGTGCTTCTTGGCCAGCCGGTTCAGGCTGTCCCACCCGGGAATTCCGTCAGCGGCTCCGCCGGGCTCCCGTCCCCGGTAGCCGCACTTCTCCTGCCACAGGGTCATGGCGAGCTTGGTGTCGGATCCGTAGTGACCGTCGAGACGCTTCTTGGCGAGGAGCCCTTCGTCCACCAGGGCCACCTCGACCGTGCGGACTCCGGAGTAGCTGACCGGGGTGCCGCTGCGGCCCGGGTCGGTCTTGGCTGCGGCCACCAGCCGGGACAGATCGACGACCGGCTTCTTCGGTGGCGGCGGGGGGACCGGCTTCTTCGTGCCGAGCAGCGAGGACACCTTCGCGCGGAAGGTGTTCATGTCGGGCATCCCGGGCCCGGACGGGTCGGGCTTGCCGGGCTGCCACTCCTTGTGCGCGATGACGGAGCGGGCGGTCCACTTGTGCGCACGGCACAGGGCGGCACCGATCTTCTCCATCGCCTCGACCTGGGCGGCAGGCCACGGGTCGTTGGCGTCGCCCATGTTCACGCACTCGAACCCGTAGAAGGAGCGGTTGCCGTCGGCGGTCGCCTCGTTGTCGGCGGGCAGCGGCTCTTCCGAGATGACGGCCTTCAGGACGTCGGGGTCGCCGAGACCGGCGTGGTTGCACCGGCCGTACCCGACGAGGTAGACGGTGCCGTCCTTGTCGACGACGCCGTGACAGAGCGGTCCGGGCAGCGAGCTGTGTCCGTCCCGGCAGATCCGCACGGAGGACGCGGTGCCCTCGGTCACGGTGTGGTGCATCATGACGCCGTGGACGGGACCCCACGGTCCCTTGTGGTTGCGGTTGTGGGTGGACCATTCGCCGACCTCGACGACCCGCAGCCCTTCCTGCCGCAGGGCGGCTATGAATGCGCTGGCGCTCAGTGGTGTGCTCATACGAACACCCTAACGAGGCTCCCTGCCGGGGCGATGAATTGCGTGTGCACGGTTGGTCCTGGCTCCCTTCCTGGCATCATCTGCTCATGAAGAACAAGTACCCGCAGAACTGCTCCGTCTGCCAGGTTCCAGTTCCTTCTGGCGAAGGCGATATGGCGAGGGTCAGGAACAAATGGCTCGTGACCCACGAGGTTTCCTGCCCACGCCACCCCGCTGCTCAATCACTGGCGCGCACGAAGGCCGTCCGTATCGCCCGGATCCTCGGTGATCCAGAGACCGACAAGAAAACGGTCCTCGAAGCGGTGATGCTGCTGGGCCTTCTGGTGAAAACCGGCTGGCTCGATCTGGAAAGGTGCCAGCAAAAACTGCTGGAGTGCGGATCGACCCGGGCGATGGACCGCCTGGACGTGGAAGAGGTCATCGAGTGTCTTCTGGAGAGTGCGGCCCTTCCTTCCTGAGCTGACGCTGGCGCATGGCGTAACCCCACTCGGACCGCTTGATCTCATCCAGCGTAATGAACCTCTTTTCGCTGCTCAGGCCAGCGACGTCCAGCATCTTCAAGATCGTGGTGTGGATGTACTGACGCTCCTCGGCGCCCGAGTTCTCGTACGTCCGGCCCCTCTCCTCGAACCTCTTGCGCAGCACGTACGAGACGATCGCCAGGGACGCCGCACGGCGGCACGTATGGCACTCACCGCATGCCTGGCCTTCGCAGTTTTCGTCTCGCAGCATCGAGAAAGACACGTTGGGCACGTTCAGATTCATGTAGCTTTCCTTGTCTGTATGCTGGCCAAAACCGGTGGGCGATCGTCAGATCCTCACCGGTTGATCCACATCACACGAGAGGGTGCGACATGGGCACACTGCCCAGACACTTCCGTCTGATCAGAGACGTGGACGTGTCGGACGTTTCAGGAACCGGCCATGTGGCCGACGGAGTGATCTTCAGCGACGGTGAAGCCGCTGTCCACTTCCTCGGCCGGTGGCCCACCACGACCCCCCACCCTGACGGTATCGAGGCTGTCCAGGCTATCCACGGTCATGGCGGGGCCACCCGGATCGTCTTCCTCGACGAGGAGAGCGAAGCCCGGCGCGAGCTGGAAGAGGCCCGCAGGGAGATAGCGGAACTGCGTGCCGAGGTGACCTCCTGGCGTGCCCTCGTCTCCGACCTGGACCGGTGCGTCCACGGGCGCCACCGGATCGACCCCTGCTACGGCTGCGGCGCACACAACCACGGAAACCCCCACATGCCGACAGGCATGGTCATCGGCCACACGGTGCACGGCAAGGAGATCGTCGTGCCGCCCGAAGAGGAAAGGATGGAGCCCCGCGCATGGAAGAGAAGGTGACCGACCGGCGCCAGGTCTACGCCGAGGCACTGGCGGGAAGCGCCGGATCGAAGGCGTTCCTGTCGGACGAGACCTGCATGGAGCACATCCGCAGCGTCTGGTTCGCCTACGCGGACGCGGTGGTGAAGGCGGAGAACGAGCTGCTCTTCCAGGATGCGGTGATCCGTGCCGTGGCCGAGGAGATCGGCGACCGCGCCCTGCATCTGCTCGGGCGGGACCTCGGCACGATTCATGTGGAGGAGATCGCCCGCGCTGCCGTGCAGGCCATGGTCGACGCGATCGATCCCCGCGAAGCCTCGTTCACCGCGATGGTCCGCGCCACGGAGGAGCTGGGGCTGTACGAGGACTCCCGCTCCTACGACGAGAAGCTGAAGAGGCCCATGGCCGAGCGGGCGGTGCGCCGTCTGCGTGAGGCGCTCGAAGACGGTACGGTTCCGCGCCGCACGGTGAAGAGGAGGGAGCAGCCGTGAAGGACTGCGTGTTCTGCCGGATCGTCACGGGTCATGCCCCGGCCGAGTGGGTGGTCGACCCGGACTACTGGCCCGACGTGGTGGCCTTCACGCCGCTCAACCCGGTGACCGAGGGGCATGTCCTGGTGGTACCGAAGGTCCACGTCCCCGACTTCGCGGCCGATCCCGAGGTCTACGCGGCCGTCTCGCGCCGGGCGGCGCAGCTCATGCAGTGGTCGCCCCGGCCGATGAATGTCATCACCTCCCGTGGGGCGGAAGCCACGCAATCGGTCTTCCACCTGCATGTTCATCTGGTTCCGAGGGCCAAGGATGACGGGCTGGCCCTCCCCTGGTACTCGGGCCGGGGCGGCAAGGGGGCACGTCACTGAGGCCGCTTCACCATGACGGGGTTGCGTTCCGGCCCCGTCATGGTGGATGATGGCCAAGCAGTGAGAATTCGCGAAAAGGAGAAAGAGTCATGGAGCTTGTCACCGGAGCAGCCGTCGTGAGCGCTCTCCTCGGAGGCACCGTCGTCGTCGCCGTACCGGCCATGCAGGACACCTGCAAGACGGTCATCGAGATGCGGCAGGACGGGCCCGTCACCGTCAGGAAGTGCGAGGACGGCACCCAGGAGACCCGGCCCACCCAGATCATCGGCACGGCAGCGGCCGGTACCGGCGGCCTCGTCTTCCGCGACGAGAAGGGCAACGACCTCGGGTCCGGCATCGGCGAGGGCCAGCGGTTCATCTTCACGGACTGCGGCCCCAAGGGCTCGGGCCTGATCAATGTCTACCAGCTCGACAAGGCCGAGGACGGCGCGTCCGGCGGCTGGGGTGCGCTGTACGCGGGCTACGTCAAGAAGGCGTACACCGGCAACGCGGCGACCTACCCCTGCAACTGATGACCGGCGCCCAGGATCTGATGCGTGACTGCTACCTGAAGTTCAGCTCCAAGGAGCTGAAGCAGAAGCTGGTCACCTACAACAAGGCGCTTCCCGGCCTTGACGTCAAGACGCGGGATGCCATCCACGGCTACATGAACGAGATCATCGACATCCTCAAGGAGCGCGACGAGCTGTGAACTTCCACCCCGACATGACCGAGGTGCAGATCGCGCACCTGGACAACGGCCAGGAGATCGGCTGGACCGGGAAGATCGGCGAGGGCTACACCTGGGTCGTCCCCAACGGCCTGATGTCCCTCGACCCCCACACCGGCGGCGGGAACTTCGAGACCCGCCAGATGGCGGTCTACATGCTCCAGGGGATGTACGTACGACCCGAGCCCTACGGCTTCAAGCGAGAGGACTGGAACCGGTGAGTCTGCGCGACAACGCCAAGAAGTTCGACATCCGCCCCAAGACCGGATCCGCCGACGACAACCCGAAGGACGTCACCGTCTTCGACGCGAAGCGCGGCGGCTGGTACCCGGTGGAGGAGAAGAAGTGAGGCACGTCGAGGCGATGGTCGACCCGGCCCGGCTGGCCGAGCTGAAGACCAGGGCCGCACACTCGGTCGCCGATGCGATCCGGGGGATGGAGTGCGACCTGGCGCTGGGCATCGAGACCGGCAACGCGATCGAGGACCAGATCGTGCGAAGCACCATCAGCGACATCTGGACCGAGCTGATCCGGCGCGACTACGACCACCTGGTGGAGGACTGATGGAGCAGGAGCACCGGCCCCTCGCGGTCGGCGATGTGCTGCACAACTTCTCGTGTGGCGTGTTCGGCCGCGACCACTACGACTGTGTACGGATCGAGGAGACCGGACCCGACTGGATCCGCGCCGTCGACCGCCACGGCGTCAGCGTCAACGCGCGCGGCTACCGGTCGCTGGTTCTCCTGATGGAGCACCGCGACAAGGCCAAGTGCAACGGCGACGAGAACGACCCGATGCGCGAAGACACCACCTGTCCGCTGGAAGGTCCGGGCGGCGGGATCCAGCTCACCGAGAGCGGTCCCCGCTTCCTCGACGACGGCCAGTGGTGAACCGGCCGGGGGCTCCACCGGCCCCCGGCCCCGAGGAGAAGACATGAAGCAGTACCTCTACGACACGGACGACGAACTGTTCCGGTGCGCCGTCCGCTTTGTGATCAAGGCGCAGCACGGAGGCATCTCCACTCTTCAGCGCAGCCTCGACATCTCCTTCGCCGAGGCCAGGGACCTGATCGCCAGGATGCGCACCCGGGGAATCGTCGGCTTCACCACCGGCTCGAAGGCCTCTCCCGTCCTGGTCAAGTGCTGCCAGCAGTGCGACCGGATCGGGAAGCGGGGCTTCAGCCTGCTGGAATTCCCCGACCACAGCCACGGGATGTGGTTCTGTACCGCCAGGACGGCCTGCCGCAAACGCTGGCCCCGGCAAAGCGACGAGGAGGGGGACTGATGGAAGACCGGAACAAGAGCGGAAGCGCACGGTATGCCACCGTCGATCCGCTGGAGTCTCCCTGTGGAGGCTGCGCCGAAGAGACCAACACGCGGATGTTCTGTCCGCAGCACCGTGAAGGCAGGCCGTGCAACTGGTGCGCGGGCCGTGGATGGAGAGTACTGGGCGGGCGCTGGATCGCCTGCTCGGGAGAGGCGGACCGATGAAGAAGAGAGTGCGGCTGCACGGAGGACGCGTGGTGCACAAGGTCCGGGCCATGGACGACGGCATCGGATACTTCACCACCTGCGCGATCTTCCTGACCGCCGAGGCGCAGAACAACTGGCTGCCGGACAACACGAAGATCACGTGCGCCCGGTGCATCAAGGAAGGGGTGAAGCTCCGTGGCGCCAAGGCCTGACCTTCTGCTGAAGGCCGCACACCGGATCGAGACCGCCCTGGCCGCCATGGGGGAGACGTCCACGGACATGCGCCCCTGGCATGCCGAAGAGTGCACGGAGCGCGAGTGCCCGTGCATCGTCGCACAGGGCAGGGCGGGCAGCTTCAAGGAGGCCTTCTCGGTCCGCTACATCGCCGACGCCGAGACGCCCGAGTACGGCGCCTTCATCGCGCTGATGGACCACAGGGTGGCGCGTGCCACCGCGAACTGGCTGAGGGTCGAGGCCTCCACCTGGAACGGTGACGAGGCGCACTACTCCTGCAAGTCCGACACCTGCTCGTACGAGTCCGCCCTGGAGCTGGCTCTGGCCGTCCTCGGAGGATCCGATGAGTAATCCGTTCAGCCTGAACGAGATGCTGGGCATGTACAAGCAGCAGCACAACCTGCCCGACGACGTCGAGCCCTACCCCTCGCACCTCGGCGTGTTCTGTGACGAGTGCGAGATCGTCGTCGAAGGCGACTTCATCGTCCACGAGGGCATGACCAAGGCCGAGCGTCTCGGGGTCGTCCGTACCTACGCGGTCGGCACCTTCGGCTGGCTGTGCCAGGACGGGGAAGACCTCTGCGCGAACTGCCGCGACGAGGCCGACCCGATGATCCTGCACGCGCCGTGGACGGCGGAGCAGGTCAAGCTCCTCAACATCCACCAGGGCAACGTGAAGTTCCATCCGTTCACCTGCGGCCGGGACCATGACGGCCACCGGATCCTGACGGCGACGGAGGAGGGCTGGGCCTGTCCCGAGACCGACTGCGACTACACCCAGCGCTGGGCCCTTCGGGCCATGACCCGCGTCATCCACCTCAAGGGGTGCCCGGACCACGGATTCGACTGTGAGCCGGACGACCACATCGAGCCGCCCACGGTCGGCGGGGAGGTGCTGTGAGCGTGGACATCTACAAGTTCGTCCGGGAGCGTCTGGACGAGGACGCGCGCTTCGCCTCGCAGGCCAGCAGGAAGCACGGCTACGCGGACTACCCGGTGGCCGGTGTGCACTGGTTCTGGTCGACACTTCAGGACGAGGACGCCGTCCTCGACAGAGACGAGGAGTTCGTCGGCGGCGACGAAGTCCGCGTCTCCCTGCGGAGCCGTGAAGAGTGGCCCGTCCGGGGCGGCGCCATCGGCAGGCACGTCGCCCTTCCGCAGTTCGCCATCCATGAGGTGGAGGAGGTCGAGCGCGAGGTCGGCGCCTTCATGGTCCGCTTCCATCCAGCCCGCATTCTGGCCGATGTGGCCGCCAAGCGGCGGACCCTGGACGAGCACCGGCCGATCGATGGCCGGTGTCACGTCTGCGCCGCGCACCACGAGGGCGAGTGGCGGCGGATCGTCGCCCCGTGCTTCACCGTTCGCGACCTCGCGGCGCCGTACCAGGATCACCCCGACTACGACACCGAATGGAGCCCTGCCTGATGGCCACCTGGTCCCGCCGTACCGTGGTCAGCCGCCGTCACGAGTGGATCGTTCCGGCCCGTGAGCCGTGGGGCGCCATGCTGGGAGATCTGCGTTCGGCTCTCACGACCGCAGAACTCGCCTACCGTACCCACGTCAGGGTGAGCGAGGACGATTCCCGTCCGCTCCCCGACGATGCCATGCAGATCAAGGTCGGCGACGAGGAGCTGATCATCAGCTTCGTCGTCGAGGAGGTGCTCGAATGAGCGTCATCATCTGCTACGCCACGTGCTGGGCCTGCAAGTTCGGCCAGTGCTACGAACCGCCCCAGGCCCACATCTGGGCCGACTCCGAAGAAATCGAAGCCGCGCAGGAAGCGGGGCAGCCCGCCCCCGAGGGGCTCTGCGCCTGCCCCTGCGCAAGAGAAGAAGGAGAGAGCGATGGAACTGGGTGACCTGATCAAGATGCTGGAAGCGGCCGACCCGGACATGGTCGTCCCGAACGGCTTCAACCACCCCCACTCCTACCGGGGCTACTACCACGAGCTGGCCTTCGAGCCCGCGCAGAACGTCACCGTCCGCGAGATGCTGGAAGCCGCGAAGGGTGCCGTCGGAACCACCTACGAGGGGTGGAAGGGCGGCGACTTCACGATGCAGGAGTACAGCGACTGCTGGCTGTCCGAGGAGGGGCGCGCCGGTGGTGAGACCCTCTCCGCCCGGCTGCTGGGGTACATCCTCGACGAGGCGGAGCGTGCCCGGTGAGGATGGACGTCCCCCGGGCCCATGCCTACGCGGCGGTCGCCCATGCCCTCCAGACCGACAAGCTGGGCGTCCCCTACATCGGCCACGTCCGCATGGTCGCCTCGGGTCTGGCCTCGTTCGGTGACGACTTCATCATCGCGGGCCTCTTCCACGACCTGCTGGAAGACACCGAGCTGACGGCGCAGGATCTTCTCGAAGCCGGTACGTCGTCCCGGATCGTCGCCGTTGTCGAGGCTGTCACCAACCAGCCCGGTGTCCCCTACGCGGACAAGCTGCTCTCGATCGCCAAGAACCCGGCGGCCGTCCTGGTGAAGATCTCCGACAACGCACACAACTCCCGGACCGACCGGCTGGAGAAGCTGCCGCCGGAGACCGCTGTACGGCTGCGGGCCAAGTACTACAAGGCGCGCGACGTCCTGTGGCCGCATGCCCACCCGGACCACATCCGCCGGATCCTCCAGGCCGTAAACCCGGAGCTGCTGACCGAGCTGAACGTCCGGAGACTCTCGTGACGCTCCTGGGCGGCTAGCCGTGATCCACCACAACCTGGCCATTCTGGCCGAACAGATCAGCGCGCACTACAAGGAGAGGGAAGCAAGCGTGAGCGAGAAGTACAGCGAGAAGTACTTCGATCTGCGGTCCCACATCTTCGGCGAGATGACCGTGGCAGGCAGTACCCGCGATGAGGCGAAGAAGTCCATCGACGACTTCGAGGCGTCCATCCTTGCGCCGCTCATCGCCATCATCGACGACTTCGTCATCGAGTCCAACAACGTCGGCGGCCTGGACTGCAACGATCTGGTCTCCCGCATGAACGAGGCGGGCTACTACCTGCCCGAGGGGGACGAGTGAGCACCCCGCCGCCCGAGGGCAAGTGCCGCCGGTGCCAGCAGACGCGGCCCCTGTTCGTGTACACGGCGCTGCACGACTGCGTGAAGGACGCAGGCAGCGTCGACCTGGTCGAGGCCGCTGCCTGGATCGCCGGGATCGAGGACAACGGCGACGTGTGGTGCGAGGCCCGGATCGAGCGCCGTACGCACAAGCCCTCGCTGTGCGTGCGCTGCTTCGATACGGAGCCGGACCGCGAGCAGGAGTTCATCGAAACCGTCCTGGGGGACTGATGGGCAACTGTGACTGCACGTTCAACATGGAGCTGGACCGGGACCACCAGCCGTGGTGTCGCAGCCGCTCCGACAGGGAGCGGATCCGTCTGCTGCGCGAGGCCGTCTCCGACCAGATCGACAAGAAGATGGACATCGCCCAGAAGTGGGCCGAGTCCATGGTCGAGCTGGCCGGTGCCCGGATGCAGATCGCCTGCCTGGAGAAGGAGCGCGACATGCTGGGCCGCGAGTCGGACCGGCTGGCCCGCGACTACTCCGAGCAGCTCGACCAGATGAACCACCTGAGGGACACCCTCGCCGAGATCCAGGGCGCCATGACGATCGCCATGGAGGACGGGGCCGACGCACAGACCCTGTACCTGGCGGTGAAGAAGGCCATGAACGGCGGAACGCTGTGTGCCTGTACGCACATGGACGACGAGCACGGGCCGTACGGATGTGCCGAGGACTGCCCGTGTGAGGTGCTGTCCAGGCAGTAGGATCCATGCGGGTGCGAAAGGTGAGCCGGACTTCGTCATGGGGGTCCGGCTCTTCGCTGTTCACGGCCCTGGCGGTCCCCTTACTCTGTGCGCAGGGGATGCCGTGTGCGTCACGTGGTCCGAAATCTTCCGGTCTCCGGCGCACACACCGACCAAGGAGATCCGCCCGTGTCCACTCCCGCCGAATGCTGCCCGCAGTTCGATCCCTGCACCGACGTGACCGTCCTTCCGCTGGCCTACCGGATCGGCCAGCAGGTCGTCGTGGGCGGCCAGGCCTACATCGTCGATGTCACCCTCCACTACACGCTGACCCGCATGTCGGAGCGCGAGTCGATCGGGCCGGTGGTGCACACCGAGACCCTGCTCCCGGGTGAGAGCGTGCGGCTGTACTCCTCCGACCGGCACACCGAGTTCTCCTACGACGTCGACACGCAGACCTCCTCGCGCCGGTACTCCTCCTCGCAGGAGTCGCTGTACGCCTCCTCGTTCGCCCACTCGGTCTCGGACCTGGACCAGTTCACCTCCACGCGCAAGACGTCCGACTACCACGAGTCGTCGGTGTCGGGTGGCGGCGGTGCCAGCTTCAGCCTGTTCGGCATGTTCGAGATCGGTGGTGGCGCCAGCGCCTCGTCGTACGACGCGTCGGGTGTGTCGACGCTCGCCACGCGCCTGTCGCAGCATGCCGAGTCCTCTCACCTGCGCAGCGAGACGCAGGTGCGCAACCAGTCGTCGGTGTCCATCTCGCACACCGCCACCCGCACCCACATCGAGGGCTCCTCGGAGGCCACGTTCGAGTCGTCCTCGCGGATGTTCTCCAACCCCAACCAGTGCCGGGCGCTGACGTTCCTGTTTCATCAGCTCGTCAAGTGCCAGACCGTCACGTTCGCCCTGGTCCGTATCGACCGGACGTTCCGTGACTCGGGGGCGCCGGAGACTGTCACGCAGACCGCGCCGAAGCGTCCGACGGGTCTGACGGTCCTGCCGCAGACGATCCGTGCCACCGACCCGGAGCTGGTGCAGCGCATGCAGGCGGCCCGCATCGCGGCGTCCGACACGGCGCAGCCGGGGGCGCCGGTCACGTTCGACTCCTTCCGGGTCCGCGCGGTGGACGCGGCGGTCCGCGAGGAGGCCCTGAAGCAGGCGGATGCCGCGCTGATGCGTGCCGGTCTTCTCGGTGAGGACGGCGAGCCGCACCCGGACGCGGTGGCCCGCATGGGCTGGACCCGTGAGCTTCAGATCCCTGTCGACGGCGTGATCGTCCGGTCGTGCCTGGACGAGTGCGACGCCTGCGAGCCGGAGATGCACCAGCGCATCGCTCTGGAGCTGGAGCGGATGGAGCTGGAGAACCGCATGCTGGCGCGCCGTATCGAGCTGCTCGACCGGGAGGACGTCTACCGCTGCTGCGGTGACTCGGGCGAGATGAACAGCTAGGCGCCTACGGTTGCGGATAGGTGTCTACTTAACGTGGCATTAATCGGCTACTATAAGCGGCATGACTTCCGTAACTGTCACACGAGTCGACAGCGACTGGCGCTTCCACCTGCACCTGGACGGTGAACACATCGTCCAGGCCCGCACCTGGCGCACCGCCCACGACGCCTGCGTAGCCCTCGCGGCCCAGCAGACAGGCGTCCACGAGCGCGAGATCAACCTCGACATCACCTTCGCCGACGTCCACCTGCACCGCGCCTACCGCGAACTCCGCGAGGCACGCCGTGTCGCCCACCACGCCCAGACGGACCTGGAGAGGGCACTGCGTGCCGCCGGGATGCTTTTCAGCGAAGCCTCCACCACCCGCGACGCCGGAGCCATCCTCGGCTACTCCCACCAGTACATCTCCAAGGTCACCCAGTGAGCGCCCCCTGGGACATCCAGTCCCCGCACCTGATGCAGCGCCTCGCCGCCGTCCTCGGAGAAGACGCCGCCGCCGCCGCGATGTACCTGCTCACCCCCGAGCTGAGCGCCTGGGCCGAATACGAGAACGCCGTCACCTGGGAGACCGAATGCCTCTCCTGCGCCAACATGCTGTCCTCCTGCATCCAGGAGACCGTCCGCGCCGAGACCGCCGAGAAGGATCTTGAGCGGTACGAGGAGATCCAGGGCGAGATGAACGAGCAGGCGATCAACCTCACCCGGAAGGTCGCCCGGCAGGAAGCCGAACTCGCCACCTTGCGGGAAGACCTCGCGTGGGCCCGCGAGCAGACCCTCGCCGCCCAGCAGGAAGCCACCGCCCTCCTCACCCGGCTGGAGGCCGGATCGTGAAGCCCTCCCTGGCGTACTGGCTCGACAGCCACGAAGGCGGAGCCGTCTTCACCACCCAGCGCGACCTCATCCGCGCCCACCCAGAAGACTGCCCCAGCCTCGACCGGGCCTGGCTCCCCCGCAAGGGCGGCTTCTCCTGCATCACCGACACCTACCCCTGCGAAAGCTGCGGCATCGACTTCTTCTGGGAAGGCCTCAACGCCGTCCACGAAGCCTGCGTCTACACCAACCACTGGGTGTGCACCTGCTGCATCCCGCAATTCGTCTGCGAGTGCACCGAATGACCGGCGTCGCCGACAGCCTCCGCACCGCCGTCCGCACCGCCCTCCACGACGCGGGCATCAGTCAGGCCGAAGCCTCCCGGCGACTCGGCCTCTCGACCAAGCACATGAGCCACATGCTCACCGGCCGGGCCGTACTCACCCTCGACTGGGCCGAGCAGCTCCTCGCCCTGTGCGGCAAGCGCCTGTCCGTCAAAGTCGTGACCGCCAAGGAAACCCTCCCGATGACCCAGCCCACCGAACCCCTCGGCACCCGGCGCACCACCTGGGCCAGCGCCGCCGAACTCCAGCAGGCCGCCGACCGCCTCCGCGCGGTCGCCCCCCAGATCACCGGACCCCTCCAAGGCCTCGCCGACCCCGTTGCCGACTGGCTGGAAGAAACCGCCAACGCCCTCGCCT
>Ga0247821_10000228_pt1 | contig 32352 bp, 43 predicted proteins | sample 13C_Glycerol_Day_FD_192481 | JGI IMG/M metagenome (GOLD analysis project Ga0247821, IMG submission 192481) | Soil microbial communities from agricultural site in Penn Yan, New York, United States - 13C_Glycerol_Day14 | ecosystem: Environmental > Terrestrial > Soil > Agricultural land | place... | reverse complement strand
CACCGAAGGCGAAGGCGGCTCCCGCCGAGAAGCCCGCTCCGGCGAAGCGTCCCGCTCGAGCAGCAGCGGCGAAGGCTCCGGCCGCGTCGGCACGCAAGCGTCCGGCCCGCGCCTGACACAGACGAACCCCCGGTCATCAACCCGAATGGTGGCCGGGGGTTCCCCATCCTCGAGGGTATCATCGAGGGTTGGATGAGGCCACACCAGGCCGGAAGCAAGCAACGGTGTGTTGGAAGCTTGCTCCAGGTTCGATTCCTGGTCATCCACGCTAGTTCCACAACTTAGTTCCACTTCATCCTGCAGGAGCCCCACTTGCAACTCATGATCACCGACGACTGGACTGACGTCCAGGAGTACCTTGACCAGACCGAAGACATCGTCTACTTCGACATCGAGACCACCAGCCTGTTCTACGACAAGGGCCAGCTTCTCTGTATCGCCTTCGCCCCGCTGGATCGCAAGGATGTCCTCGTCTGGTGGCCTCGTAGGCAGTCGGACATCAAGCTCCTCCGCATCCGCAAGGGTGCTGCGCACAACTCGCCCTTCGACCAGACGTGGCTCGAGCGTGACGGGGCACGAGTGCGCATGGTGTGGGACACGATGTTCATGGCGCACCTCATCGACGAGAACCGCACCATCGGCCTGGACGACCTGGGGCACCGTATCCTCAAGTACGGCAAGGAAGAGATCGACGTTCTTCAGTTCCCTGCCTGGTTCGGCAAGCGCTGGGAAGACCGGGTGAGCATCCCCCGTTCCCAGTGGAAGGCGCGCAAGCTCGAGGTCTCCAAGTATGTGGCCCGCGACGTTCAGATCGGTCGCGACCTGCTCAAGTGGCAGAAGAGCTACATCCGGAAGAACCTCCGGCCGGGGGAGAACCCCGTGTACGTCATGCAGCAGATCATGCTCCCGGCTGTCAAGCCTCTCAAGATGATGGAGTCGAACCAGATGCCTGTGCGTCTGGGCATGGTCAAGAAGACCAAGCAGCGGGTCCAGGAGGAGATCGCAGCCATCGAGGCTCAGCTGGACAAGAGCGTGCCCGACGTGGAGCGCCGACCTGACTGGCTCAAGAAGGCGAAGGTCAACTGGGGCAACACGAACTGGACCAAGTGGTGGCTCTACGTCTACCAGGGAGCGAAGTGCCCTGCAGTCGGCAAGCCTTCCAAGACGTGGCCCGATGGGGTGCCTAGCCTGTCTGCTGAGAACCTCGGCAAGATCGACCACCCTGCCGCGCGCCTGCTGATCAAGCGCTCAACGCTGTACAAGCAGCTGACCGGCTTCCTGGTGCCTATCGAGGAGCGCACGGTCAACGGTCGCATCAGCACCAGCTTCAACCTCACTGGCACGGTGACCGGTCGGCTCTCCAGCAGCAGCCCCGGCAAGGAGCAGCCTGGCCTCAACTCGCAGCAGATCCCGCGCGACAAGGCCACACGTAACCTGTTCGGGGAACGGGGACGCGCCTGGATCGAGGTAGACTTCGGTCAGCTGGAGCTTCGTGTGGCCGCAGTGATGTCGGGCGACAAGAACATGCTCGGCATCTTCGAGCGCGACGAGGACATTCACACCTACATGGCCCTCAAGCTCGTGCACGGCAAGGAGATGACCAAGGAGCACCGGTCGCTGGCGAAGGGTGTCAACTTCGGCTTCATCTACGGCATGCGGGAGAAGCACTTCGCCGACTACGTCTTCGAGAACTACGGGGTCACCATCAACCCCAAGGACGCAGGCAAGTTCCGCGCCGAGTTCTTCGAGAACTTCAGCTCGCTGGAGGACTGGTATCGCAAGCAGCGTCGCGAGGCGATCGAGTACGGCGGAGTTCACAACGAGTTCGGCCGGTTCCGGCACTTGCCGAAGGTCTACGACTCAGACTTCTGGGTCCAGGAGAACGCCTTCCGGCAGGCCATCAACAGCCCCGTGCAGAGCACAGGCTCTGACTTCATGCTTATCTCCCTTGCCAAGCTGGCGCGCGACGCCAGGATGTCGCTCTGGGACGCACAGCTCATCACTACGGTGCACGACTCCGTGTGCCTGACCGCACCTTACAAGAACGCTCGGAAGGTCGGGCGTCTCGTCAAGCAGACTCTGGAGGCCGCAGATGCCAACCTCAAGCGCAAGTTCTTCCTCAAGGCGGACGTCACGATCAGCCGGTGCTGGGGAGGCGAAGCCCTTGCCGAGTTCTAAGCGCGGGGCCACACGCCTGCCGAGCACCGGTCTCAAGCCCTCCAGCCCGCTGCGGAAGTTCCGTGGCAAGTGGCCGACGACTGACGACGGCAAGCTCGTCATCACGCAGTCGATGGTCAGCGGGTTCGTGGAGTGTCACCGGGAGGTCTACTACTCGATCGTCCTGGGCCTCCGCCCTCGCCTCGAGAAGAAGCCCCTCACCCGTGGCACCTGGGTTCACTCCCTGCTCGAGGAGCGCGCCAACGGTCGTGACTGGCGTGCCAAGCATGCGGAGATCAAGGAGAAGTCCGAGAAGGAGCAGTTCGAGGAGGAGGTAGTCGGCCTCGAGCGCGAGGTCTGGCGCATCATGTCCTCGTACGAGTACGTGTACGCCAAGGACAACCTCACCCCCATCGCAGCGGAGATCACGGTCGAGCGTCCGATGTTCGGCGGCAAGGTGCTGTACCGTGGCCGGATCGACCTCGTGGTCATCGACGAGAATGGGGATGTCTGGCTCGTCGACCACAAGACGCATGCTCAGATTCCGGAGTGGCGCTATCGCGAGCTGGCCTTCCAGCACTACTCGTACCTCTGGGCATGCGAGACCGCTCCGGGGTACAAGAAGCTGAGGTACAAGGGCAAGCCTCTGCCCCAGCCGAAGGGCTTCATCTACGACTACGCCAAGACCGGCTCCATCAGTGTGCCCTCGCTGACGCTCAAGGGCAAGATCAGCCGGGTGCTCAAGCCGACTGGCACGACCCTCCCCGTCTTCAAGGAGTGGCTCATCGAGCAGGGCTTGATGACGGTCATCCGGGGCAAGGAGCTCCTCGCAATTGAGGATGAGGAGGAGCGCGAGTACGTCAAGGACTTCCTCATCGCGCTCAAGCAGCGGGACTACAGCGACCTGTTCCGCCGGGACCGGATGGAGTTTTCAGACGAGCAGCGGGCTAGGCAGCACAAGGCATTTGTGACCAGCGCCAGACGCCTGCTAAACTACACGTGGGACGACCCCGACTGTGTGGAGCGAAACCTTCACGCTTGCTCCGGGTTCATGTGCAACTACAAGGACCTCACAATTGCCGATCTCATCCACGGCACCAGTGAGATCGAGCAGAGGACCAGGTACACGACCACGCGTGACCCGCTGGACTACTACCCGAACCAGAAGAAGGGCAAGAAGAAGTGACGCTCAAGACCATCTACGGCCGACCGAAGGTTGGCAAGACCACGTTCGCACTCCAGGGAGCACCGAAGGGCAAGACGGCAGTCCTGTCGTCGGACCAGGGCCTCATCGGCATCGACACCACTGGCCTCAACGTCATCGAGGACACCAGCACGAAGAGCCTCAACAAGACGTTCATGTCCACCGCGTTCCTGGCTCGCCACGACCGGATCGTCATCGACACGGCCACATCCCTGTACAACGACTTCCTCCTGGAGATCGGCGGCGGAGGCGCGGTCAGCCTCAACCAGCGTGGCATCTGCAACAACAGCTTCGCTGGCCTGCTGCGCACGCTCCGCAACTCCAAGAAGGACGTGTACGTCATCGTCCAGGAGAAGCTCCAGCGGCCGGACGAGGAGTGGCAGTCGGACGATGACGACGAGGACGTCAACTCCATGACCGTGCCGGACCTCTCCCCCGGACCCTACTCCATCCTCATGCAGATGTCGGACGCCATCGGCCGTCTGTACATCGCCAACGTCAACGACAAGCCCGTTCGCCGCCTCTGGCTCGGGCCGTCGTCCTCCATCGTGGCGGGTGCCCGCAGCAAGATCTACAAGGGCAACCCTCCCTACCTGAAGCAGCCGACCCCGGCTCGCCTCAACCAGCTTCTCGGCTGGACCCGCTAGTCGAGAAACCCCAAGAAGAAGGAATATCAGCATGGCACTCAAGAAGATGCGTCTCGACTTCTCCAAGGTCGAGGAGCGCTCCGGCTGGAACACCAAGCACATCCCCGAGGGGCTGTACGAGATGAAGGTCGTCGCCGTCGACGACAAGGAGGCGAACGACGGCACGGACATGTGGACCTATGCCCTGGTCCCGACCGACCCGCGCTACAAGACGCGTCGGTTCCCCTGGTACTGCAAGCACCAGGACAACCAGCTCTTCAAGATCCGCGACCTCTTCGTGGCTGCGGGCATCCCGGTGCCCAAGAAGGTCTCGACCATCGACCCGGAGAAGCCCATCGGCAAGCTCGTCGCCGTGGAGATCACCGACGCGGTCGGCCAGTACGAGGGCCGCTCGGAGGTCAACGGCATCTACGACCTGAGCCTGGTCGGAGACGACGCGGTCGGTGTGGCCGGAGACGACGACGAGGACGACGAGGGCGAGTGGGCTGAGGACGAGGAGGCCGACGACGAGGAGTACGAGGACGAGGAGGAAGTCGACTACTCGACCTACACCCTGCCCCAGCTCCGGAAGGCCGTCAAGGACCTCGGCGAGGACCCGACCGGTCTGAAGAAGGCAGAGCTGCTCGAGATCCTCGAGGGCGACGAGGAAGACGAGGACGAAGACGACGAGGATGAGGACGACCTCGGCGACGACGAACTCGAAGAGGACGAGGACGAGTTCGACGAGGACGAGGAGGAGGATGACGAAGAGGAAGAGGAGGAAGCTCCCGCTCCCCGTCGTCGTGCTGCTGCTCCGGCCAAGAAGCCCGCTGCGAAGGCACCCGCCAAGAAGCCTGCTGCGGCACCGGCTCGCCGTACCGTCAAGCGTCGCTAAGACGTGGATGAGGCAGACATCGTCCGGAAGATGATGGGGGTTCTTAACTCCATCCCGGGTGTCTACTGCCTCAGAACTCACGGGGGTTCCTTTCAGCAGAAAGGGACCCCCGATGTTCTAGGTAGCGCGCACGGGCACTTCTTCGCAATCGAGGCCAAGAAGTCAGCCCGTGAGAAGCCTTCGAAGGCACAGCAGTACAACCTGAAGAAGTTCAGGGAAGCTGGCGGTAAGACCTTCACCAGTCATGATCCAACTGTTCGGGAAGTAGTAGAGTGGATAAGCAGTCTCTCGGAGTAATCCAGAAGGTCTGGCGTCACGCAGGCGTGCGCGGTAACGTGTGGATGCCCCACATCAGTGACATCGGCGTCAAGGGCAAGGAGCGGTTCCGCGAGGGTGCGCGCATCGACAGCCGTCAGCCCAGCCTGCCTCTCCTGACGGAGAAGGACGACTGGTACTGGACGCCTGCAGTCAGCCACGGCACGGACCGCAAGATCAAGAGCGACCAGGTCCAGCAGTACCCTGACCAGAAGGTGCTCTGGGTCGACTGCGACGACTCCTACGACGACAAGATGCTCATGGCGCTCAAGCCGTCGTACATCTGGGAAACGTCGCCCGGCCACAAGCAAGCCGTCTGGCTCATGCGGGAGAGCTTCGCCCCCAGCGAGTTCCACCGTGACGGGTTCATGGGTCTGCTGGCCCACGCTCTCGGCGGCGACAAGAGCGGGGTCGACATCGGCCAGCTCCTGCGGGTGCCTGGGTCCTGGCACCACAAGCGCAAGCCGTTCCACGGGCGTCTCCTGCCGTCCCAGGGGACCGTTTACCCGCGCGCGTTGCTGCTGCGTAAGGTAGCCAGCGGTTTGGGCTTCCCTGCGGGAGCTGCGGCCGAGCTGGCCAGCCCCGACCCGTACGGAGACCGGTCCAAGCTCCTCTGGAAGTTCGCCAGGCAGGCGGCTGAGCTGGGTCTCGACCAGGCTCTCACCTTCAAGCTGATCAAGGCGACCGACTGGAACAAGTGGAAGGACGACCCCGACCGGCTCAAGGACGACATCCAGCGGGCATACGACAGCCAGCCGACGAAGCCGGAGAAACCGAAGGCGAAGAATCCCATCGAGGACCAGGAGGTCACGGAGGAGTCCGTCGGTGCCTGGGAGATGGCGCGGGTCGCCGACTTCGGTCCCATCATCCGCAAGCCGATGCCCTGGCTCGTCAAGGGGATCATCCCCGAGGGTGGATGTGGACTCCTGGTGGCTCCCCCGAAGGTCGGCAAGACCCGTGTCGCGATGGAGCTGGCCCTGGGTCTGGCGTCCGGCCGCAAGCCTCTCGGCATCAGTGTGGCCAAGCCTCAGGCAGTCGGCTTCTTCTCCCTCGAGGACGGCGAGTACCTGTTCTCCACCCGGCTCAACGACGGCATCAACCGGACCCGTGGTCGCGAGGGCTACCACTGGGACGGTCGGCTCCGGAAGGACAAGGCAGGCCACATGACCTGGGAGCCGCCGAAGCCCCTGGCCCTGCTGACCCGGTTCGATCCCATCGACCTGTCAGACGACAACGACAAGCAGAGGCTCTACGAGACCATCGAGGCATACGGTCTCAAGATCGTCATCCTGGACACCCTCTCCATGTCAATCGGCAAGGCAGAGGTCAGCAGCAGCACCGACATGTACAGCATCCTCAAGGACCTCAAGATCATCGCCAAGGAGACCGGGTGTGCTGTGATGTTCATTCACCACACCCGTAAGCGCGTCTTCGAGAAGGGTGAGAGCATCCAGGAGATGATCCTGGGCAGTACAGCTCTCCACGGCTGGAGCGACTTCATCATGAACCTCGCCCCGCCTGAGGAAGACTCACAGTTGCTCAGGCTGGGAGTGCAGACTAAAATGGGCAACGACTTGCACTATCTCAACACCCAGTTGAAGATCATTCGCAGGCCGGAACCTGAAGAGGTAGAATCATGAGCAAGTTCGACGAACTCGTCAAGAGCGACGAGCCGACCGTGATCGACCGTGTCCACACGGGTGCCATCAGCCTGCTGGTCGGCCTGGTGCTGACCATCGCGGGCCTCGGTGCCCTGGGTGCTGCTCTCTGGTTCATCGCTCAGTTCATCTGGTGGCTCTTCCTGGTGTTCCTGCAGGGTGCAGGTCCCAGCACGGGCAACTTCCAGGACCCCAACTATGGCAACTTCACCGAGTAAGGAACTCTCATGCGCATTCGCACAATCATCACCACCCTGGCAGCGAGCCTGGTGCTCCTCATCGCCCTCGTCGCTTACCTCGTCATCTACTCGGGTAGCGTCGTGGCAGCGCTGGCAACGGGTCCTGAGCCTGATGTTCCCGTCGCCGTAGACGTGCACGAGGCCACACCTGAACTCCCGGACTGGGCGAAGGGGACCCACTGGCTCATCTACCCCGACGGGTTCCAGTGCGTCGGCACCGAGGGTTGCCCGAACGACTACCGGACCATCGGTGGCGAGGTCGGCCCTGTGCTCCCTGAAGGCGTCGAGTACTACGACCCGGCGAAGCACGACTGCGTTCAGGTTCAGCCTGTCGGCGTCACCTGCTAGTGTGCGACCTGTCTGGACCGTTCTACTGCGGACCCTGTCCCCACAAGCCAAATCCATGTTCCGCGGAAACATTTGCGGATTCTGAAAGCGTCAGCTAAACTCTTCTCATGGCAAACATCACCACCCTCGAGTTCGAGGGCTTCTACTACATCCAGGCTGGCGACATCTTCGCTAAGGGTTGCCGTCGCTGTGGCGGCACCGGCCACTACTCGTTCAACGGCTTCGACAGCATCTGCTACCTCTGTGGCAACGTCTGGGAGGGTCGCATCGGCGACATCTTCGAGAACGAGGCCGCTGCGCAGAAGTGGTGCCACGAGCGCGCTGTCCGCAAGGCACAGGCCGACCGCAAGCGCGAGGCCGCTCGTCTCGTCGAGGTCCAGGCTCTGGCCGACAAGGTTGCCTCGGTCCCCGCTGACGTCCGTGAGTTCCTCCTGCAGGTCGAGCTCAACGAGTACGACGGCGAGATGGACTACTACGGCTCCAACAAGAACGCCAACTACGAGCGCGACGCCTTCATCCGCAACATGGCGGAGCAGCTCCAGTTCGTGGTCAACGCTCGTCGCCCCTTCACCGACAAGATGGTCGAAGCGGTCCGCACCAACATCGCCAAGCGGGCCACACGTGAGGCCGAGCTGGTTCCCGCTCCTGAGGGCCGCGTGACGGTCGAAGGCGTCATCGTGGGTGCCAAGGTCGTCGAGGGCGACTACGGCACGAGCTACAAGGTTACGGTCAAGGACGACCGTGGCTTCCGCGTCTACGTAGCTCTCCCCAAGGCACAGGCAGACCAGGCGTTCGACGAGTACAACGACAAGCTCGAGGCTGAGGGCAAGAGCCGCTACGACTTCGGCCCCGCGTGCTGGTTCCTGGGTGCTGAGGGCACCGACGAGCAGGGTGTCAAGGGTCGCCGCATCCGCTTCGATGCAGCCCTCGAGCAGAGCCGCGACGACAAGAGCTTCGCCTTCGGCAAGCGTCCCACCAAGGGTGCTTGGATCTGAGATTTGCGGAACCGGTGATGGTGTGCAACAATCTACTTATGCACATCATCATCGGTTCCATCAAGGGCGAGGTCTTCGTGATCGGCCACACCACCAGCAAGGCACGCGCCGAGCGCTGGGTCGAGCAGCACCCCCACGGCCTCAACGACGAGTACGACTGGGTCGAGCGCCAGTCGTCGCAGAGTTTGTGATCTGCGGTCACTTCAGGTAAACTTCTAAGTACCAACACACCACTCACCCCAAGGAGAGCATCATGGCACGCGCAACCTACCGTCAGGTCAAGGCCGAGAACCTCGAGCACGGCGACGAGATCATCGACCCCGAGGGCAACGAGGCCGTCGTCATCCGGGTCCGCCGGGTGGACCACCTTCGCGGTCGTCTCGAGACGGACCTGGGTGTGGCCGTGGTTGACCTGGACATGCACTTCCCGGTCAAGCAGCACTGAGCCCCAGACACAAGGGAGGACCCCCGGCCAATCGGCCAGGGGTCCTCGGTCTTGCTGGGGTGATCAGACCCCGTCGTTGGCGTAGCTGAGACCGATGGTCCAGGAACCCCACTGGCACGAGTGAACCGCGCCAGCCTGGTTCGCGTAGATCTCGGGGATGCGGGTCCGGAGGCGGAAGTTGCCGAGGTACCACGCACCCGTCAGCTGGATCCACGAGGTCCACTGACCCCAGTACTTGTACGTCGACGACGTCGAGTACAGGGTCCCGGCCGCGTTCGCGATGCCGATCTCGAACTTGGCACGCCACCAGGTCGCGCCGCTGGCCAGCGAGATGTCGCGGACCTGGTAGAGGATGTACTCACCGTACGCGCTGTTGCGCTGACGCTCCCAGAGGATCGCCTCCGAGTAACACGAGCCGAAGGGCTGACCCATGCTCTGCGACGCGCCGACCTGGTTGATGTAACGAGTGACCATGAGAGGTCCTTTCTTTCTTGGTGGTCTCTAGCCGGGGTTCCGGGTCGAGGGTCTTGGGACGGCTCAGATGCCGTCGAGGGTGTCCTGCTGGGAGCGGGTCACCGGCTTGGTGCTGGCGTCCTCCTCCACGACCACAGTCGCAGGGGTCTTGCTGCCGATAGCCCGTGCCCCGTCGTAGAGACCGGCTGCGGAGAGACCCAGCAGGATGCCAGCGGCGATGGCCTGCAGGATGGTCTGCGTGCCGATGACACCCGCGCCTGCGAACAGGTCGAAGATGGCGAAGGCCACACCCAGCAGGATCGCCAGCAGCGGGGCGAACGTGCTGCGCAGACCGAGGTCCTTGGCGAGCGTGACGACGGCGATGATGGCCGGGATGGATGCGAGCGTGATAGCGATTTCCATGTTCCTTACTTCCTGTGGAGTCGGAAGAACCCCCACCGACGGGGAAGGGCAGGCGTGTACCCGAGCCGCTGCAGAAAGTGCTCCACAGCGGTCATGCGAGCCTCGTGCGCCTCATCACGAGACTGCATGCCCTTCACCGTCGATATGAGTTCGTCCTGGTTGTCACTCATGACATTGACGTGGGTAGTCAGACGGTCGATCGCGTCCCCGATGTTCTTGCTACCGTGGTTCGTGACGATGTCCTTCTGGACCTTCTCGATCTTGGCGTTAGTGGCCTGGGTCTCCCGCTGAACCTTGTTCAACTTCGCGACCATGACGCCACCGTAGACCGTCACGATAGCCACGAAGAGCGGCATCAGTGAATCGATGAGGGTCTTGATTGCCTCCAGCACGTGAGGCTCCTTCCTGGAGGGTAGTACCTACGTGGTCAGCGGTTGAGCTTCTCCCACGTCTGCGCACCCACGATGCGGTCCACCTTCAGGCCGTTCTTGCGCTGGAAGTCGGCGAGCGCGTTGGAGCTGAGCGGACCCCACACGTTGTCGATCTTCAGGTTGTACCCGTGGCGGACGAGCGCCGCCTGGATGTCCGCGTAGGTCAGCTCCCAGTGTGCCTTGCTGGAGGGCTTGCCCGCTGCGGGGAAGAACGCCGCATCGGTCTTGGGACCCCAGATGCCGTCGGGGGTGAGACCCTTCGACGACTGAGCCGACTTGACCTTGGCGGTCGTGTCGGGACCGTAGATGCCGTCGACCTTGGCACCGACCGTGCGCTGGATGTCCTCCACCGAGCGGTTGACGGTGACCCAGCCGATGGGACCGGTCTGCGAGCCACCAGGACGACCGACGAAGGTGTAGTGCACCGGGTCGGACTTGCCGTACCACTGGAAGCCGAACTCGTTGAGCTTGGCACGGTCGTCGGTGTAGTTGTACACGTCGACGGCGATGCCCCCGTTCTTCACGTGGTTCGACTCGCGCGCCGGACGAGCAGGCGGGAACAGGCCATCCCGCTCACCCCGGTCCCACTTGTCGATGATCTCCTGCTGCTGAGCCTCGGTGACGCCCGCACGGTTGATGCGGATCACACCGTACTTGTCCTCGAGGTCGTTGATGGCATCGGCCGCGTCTTCACGCAACCACATCCCGGGATGGTTCTTGAGTGCCTTGGTACCCATTGTCTTCTCCTTCTTGGTGTGGCCTGGTTTACAGAATCGGGATTCTGTCATCTGGGTTCAGACGGCCACTCTTGATCCGCTCCCAGAACCTTACATCCTCCTGCCCGAGCCTCCACACGGCCACACCAGCCAGACCCCACTCGGAGTCGGCGAGGTCCCGGCTGTAGGCCATGTACTCAGCGTCGGAGTAGTGCGACAGGCTCGTGCCGTTCGGATCGCACAGGTAGACCGTGCTGACCCAGCAGTCGATGTCGCGGGGGATGATCTTCAGGTCTCGAGTCGTGCCTGCTGCGATGCCCACACCCTTGAGGTGGACGTATGCCCAGTCGTTCGAGATGCTCTTGGTGCGCGTGCTGCGCTCTTCCACGTCGGTGTTCACCCGGAAGCGGTTCAGGCCGTCCCAGGTGACGTTGGTGCGGGGGATGCGGCCGATGTCGTAGAACATGAACGGGCCGACCTGCACGTCGATCGCCTCGCGAGGGTTGTACCACCAGGCGTCGCCCCAGCGGACGTGATCGAACCAGGCCTCCCCGCTCAGGCTGACCATGCCGCTGCGACCATCGACGTAGCTCGGGTCGTTGTACTCCAGGACCAGGGGCACGTCAACCTCGGTCCGGCTGTAGTACACCCGTGCGTGCTGCCCACGGACCCTGAGGCCGATAACAGCGCGTCCCTGGCCAGGGTTGCTGGAGAGGCCAGGAGCGGACACAGGGGTCGTCGCCAGGGTCGTGCCGTTACGACTCAGAATGAGGGTGCCCCACTGGTCCACCGTCGCCTCGTAGGAGCCGTGGAAGACACCTGCGCGACCACCTGCTGCGGGGATCTGGAGACGGCCCTGAACGTGGAACTCGCCTCCTGCGTCGATGTTGGTCAGCGACAGCTTGCCTGCTCCGGCCACACGATACTGACCGTAGGTGCGCGGGTTCAGCAGCGGGTCACCCTGACGCCAGTGCGACCAGGCCGCTCCGGTCCGGTTGTAGTAGATGCCGAGGGTGCCTGTCGTGGCACAGTCGTCGTCCATGATGGTGGCCGACTGCGGGTCGCGCTGGAGAACCTCGAACGTCAGGTTGTGCACGTCGTTGTTGGCCCACTGACCGTTAGAGTCGATCACCTGGATGGGCCGGACCGTGTGAGTGAAGTGCTGCGTGCCGACCGTCTGGTCAGCCATGCCGCCTACCGGGTCTGCTGCGGGCTGGCCGTAGCGCGTGAAGTAGCTCCGGCCGTTGAACTCACCCAGCTCCATCCCGCTGTTGCCGGTCCTCTGCTTCGCCGTAGCCCACCAGTAACACCCAATCAGGGTGAAGGGGGAATTGGTCTCCTTGTCGCGAAAGACGAGCCAGCTAGCCCGAGTCTGGTCCCAGGCTACCGGGTCGTCATCCCCGGCCATCGGTCCCCAGACCCCCGTGGTCATGTACCAGAACCAGTAGTACGCACCAGAGTTGCCTCGGTACGGCCAGCCAGGGTATCCAGGGAGGTCCTCGACAGGCGCGTGGATGCTCCAGTTCTGGCCGTAGGCAGGGATGCCCATCATGACCTTGTGGGGAGGGATGACCGAGACGGTCCACTCGTACACCTGCTGGATCCAGAAGCGAGGAGCGATCGGGCCAGGGGCACTCCCCGACCAGGCGAAGTCGTAGGTCATGATGGCCACATGATCGAAGTACGCACCGAAGAGCGCGTAGTCCAACCAGTTCTCGCCACCGATGCTGAAGTTGCCCTCGGTTGCTGCGGGCAGAGCCGCGCTGACCTTCTTGCCGTGGGTCCGAGCGTGGTCCCCGAGCACCTTGTATCCGGCGTATGCCTCCGCCACGGTCATGTTCGAGCCGAAGCCCTCAGCGTCGAGGTCAATGCCGGTGATCCACGGGTAGGTCGCGTAGATGGCGTCCATCTGGGCCAGGATGCTGGCCTTGAACGCTGCGTCGGTGTTGAGCAGCTTCCACGCGGCGGAACTGAAGCACTGGATGGTCAGCCACCACTGGATGTTCGGCCACTTGGCACGGACAGCCTCGACCGTGTTCTGGATGTTGAGATTGGTCAGCCCTGTGGTCTTCAGCTCGTAGGCCACCAGCAGCACGTCGTCAATGGCGTCCCCGTACTTGTCGAGGACACCTTCGGTACGCACAGTCGCGTTGCTGTGCCAGAGCATCACGCGGTGACCCATCAGACGCTCCAGACCAGGCTGTTGAGGATGACGTACGAGGCACCAGCGACTGCGGGCACCGAGTAGAAGTTGATCTCACCGGTCGTGCCGTTGATGCGGAACTGAATCGGGACGATGGCCGTGCTCGTGAAGATGGCACCCGTGCCCATACGATGCTTGCCGTCGGTCGGCCGGTGTGCTGCGGTGACGGTCCCGAGCGTGTAGTACGTGCCTGCAGAGAAGCTGGCAGGGCACGTGATGACGCCAGGCTCGAGGGTCACGACGTTGCCGTCCTTGATGGTCTGGGTGACCACGTAGGCCGAGTTCGAGGCATAGCCCGAACCCAGGGTGACCGCGACCTTGGACGGGGCAGGCGGAGTGAAGCCGTCGATGAGGCCCTTGAGGTACGTGTCATTCGCGTACAGTGTGGCCAGGGCATCAGCGAGGTCGGTGAAGGTCTGAGGACCGTACTCCGGTGCGTCAGGGTTCACGAGAGGCATATCACCACGCTCCATGTTCTGCGAGGACGTCACTCCACGAGTCGTGGAATGCCCACACCCTGTTCCATCCCTGAGGGTGCGCTGCGGTCACGCTACCGAGGTCGGTACGTGCTGGGTTGCCGGGAGCTACACTGATGCCCTTGACGCCGACAATGGCGCTCATGAGACCCGTGGTGACCAGGTCGAGACGCTGGTCTGCCCTGGCCGTCAGGTGAGGCGTGATGCCTGCTCCCGTGGTGATGCTGTACTCGTATCCATCGAAGCTCGTCTTTGAGCTGACTTCGCCGAAGTGCAGTTGACCCCAGTTTACCTCCTGGGGACCCACGGGGTAAAATTCGCCCCTGTACGGGCTGGCCTGGTCCTCGTCGCTAGTAACGAACGTGTCGTAGTCCGACTGGATCATGCCATTGATGAACCGCCAGCGGGGAGCCGTTACCAGGCCGAGATCGCCGACCATCGGCGACCAGGAGAACAGGCTGGAGCCGGGGTTCAGCTGGATGTCGGTGACCTTGGCGTCGCTGTGGGCGATGACCTTCACGGCCACACCAAGCACCGGCTTCGACGGCTTCAGCTGACCGAAGGTGCGCAGGAAGCTCACGGAGTCACCCCCGTGGTCCAGGGCATCTCGGAGATCGCGGGCACCCAGCCCGTAGCGGTCGTGCCAGGCTGAAGCAGCAGGTCGGTGACCTCGACAGGCGAGTCAGCCGTGACGACCTTCACGTGGATGGTCACGGTCTGCTTGTGCGCTGCGGGGTTCGCGATCTGAACTCGACGGATCATCACAGCTCCAAGGTCATGGTCTCGGTCGTGCCGTCGGTGTACTGGAAGGTCACTTCGATCTGGAGGGCTGCGTCGGTGTCTGCGTCGACCTGAGCCGAGAAGACGAAGCTGTCCCGGTTGTCGCTGGCGACCGTCTGCTGCAAGGTTCCGCCGCTGGCACCGAACGCGAAGCTGTACCGACCGGTCGCTCCGCCCTCCACGACGCTGACCCCCGAGCCTGCCCAGTGCGCCATCCCGTTGTCCCCACGGCTGTTCAGCAGCAGGTTGAACGGGTAGATGTCACGGGTGTCGATGGTCTGGCCCGTGGTCAGGGCACCAGGGTCGTTGCTCTCGTCGCTGGATGCCAGGCTACGGAGCTTGTTCGCCAGGGTGATCTTGCTGTTGCGGAGGTCCACGTAGTCGATCTCGAGCTGCACCACGCGGTTCTTGACCGACTGAGCGTAGTCCTGGTCCATGACGAACACCACGTCCAGGACCTCGAAGCGATCGACCTCGTCCACGCGGTCAGCCAGACCGGCCACACTGTACTCGTACGAGAGCGCCGGACGGCTGCGGGTCTGGATGTAGCCGTTCAGGTAGCGGAGCATCGCCTGGGGCGTCATGCCGCTCTTGAAGTCGTACGTGCTCTCCCGAACCTCGGAGGTCCAGGTGAAGTCCTCGACGTAGTCGACTCCTCCGTTGGCAGGCGCGATGGTCAGGCCGTCTGCGTTCCGGCCGTAGATGCGGGTGACGAGGGACGTGGTGTCCTCTCGCTTGGTCGCGCTGGTGATGCCCTTGACGTAGTCGAAGTACGTGCCCCGGTCACGGCCACCCTGGTTCAGCAGATGGACGAACTTGTTCGCGTCGTCGAAGACCAGGTCACCCCCGTAGATCTTGGCGATCTGCTGCAGGAGGCCGAGCACGGTCGTCTTGTCCGACTCCCAGCCGAGCACGCCGATGGGGTCGACCTGACCCACGAACCAGTCGGTGCCTGCCAGCGCTGCGGTGATGGCGTCTGCTGCGGTGACGTTCCACGTCTGGGCAGGCATCTCGCCAGCGTACAGGAGGTCGTACCAGATGCGCTCGCAGTAGACGTCTACGACTGCGGTGCCCCGGCTCTTGGTGCTGGTGACCGCGCGTGCCGTGTAGAGCTTGCCCTTGAACGAGACCGGCATCTCGGCCTCAATCAGTGTGGCCTTGGGATCGCTGAGGGCCAGGGCGAACTCGAGAGTGGACTCGTTGCTGGAGTTGTCGAAGGTCTTGCACTTCAGCAGCTGATCCTGGAGAAGGACCCCTCCCCCGCTGGGGATGGCCAGCAGCGGGTCGAGGGAGAATGGCTCGACCGGGAGGGTGCTGGGCAGGGGAGGGGTCGCCGGAGGAGCCGTGCTGAGCAGGATCTCGTCGATGTAGCTGGCCAGGGTGGACAGCGTTACCTCGTACTGGATCCATGCCGCGTTCGGCTCGGTCGCGATGTCGGCAAGGTTCTTCCAAGCCGACCAGGCCGTCAGGTTGGCGGAGGTACGGTAGCGTACCGTCGCGCCAGACCCGTTGACCGTGATCTGGGGGATGTCGGTGCCCCACTGACCCGGCATGGCGCGGGTCTGCAGGACGACAGGGACGGTCGCAGTGCTGCGCACGCTGGCACGGCCAGAGACGGTCGTGGTGTCGGTGCCAGTGGCCTCCAGAGCACCGTTGGCGAGACGGTTCCGGAGAGCCCACTGACCAGCGTTGCCCGTGAACGGGCTGACGACCACGACCTCGTCGAGGATGGCCTGTGCGTAGAACGTGGCAGGGCCGAAGCCAGCCTCGAGGTGAGCGACGCAAGCGTTGTTCAGGCTGGCCACACCAGATGCAGAGGCCATCGTGCCGTCAGCCAGGCGGACCGCGTAGACGGACCACGTGCCGAGGGTCACGTCCATGACCGCGCCGATCCAGTACCACTCGTCCGGCTGGATCTGGAAGCCGGTCAGGTACGAGTTGACGACCTCGGCTCCTGCGTTGTTGTAGAAGCGGTAGTTGACGAGGTTGTTGGGACCGGCGGAGTGGTTGACCGTCAGGTGGAACAGGGGAGCAGCAGCGCCGCCACGGGTCGAGACCACGGGGGACCACTGCTCGACGTTCTTGCCGTTGTACCATGCCCCGACCATGACCGAGCCAGAGGTCGGCCAGAGGGTGCCGTCGTTCTCGACGTGGACGTACGACTGCTCGCTGATGCCGAGGTTGTTGATCCGGAGGCCAGTGCCCCAGCGGTTCGCCACTGCGACAGCCGACGTGCCACCGTACTTGATCGCCTTCGCATCCCGGTTCTTGCCCGAGGCGTCAGCGATGGGACGGTCGACGCTCGAGCCGACGAAGCTGTCCATGCGGAGCAGGAGCTGGGTGACAGCATCCGGATCCCACTCACCGGTCCAGTCCCCACGACTGGTTGTCCGGCTGTACTCTGCCATTAGATTCTCCTTGAAGGCACCGTGCCGACCGCCTGGGTGAACGTACCACCCGAGATGCTGATCGGGACGTTGATGGTATCGATCCCCTCGATACGCTGGAAGGCCAGGAACCGATCTGCGATGTTCCGCACCTTGGCACCCGTGGCCGTGGTCTTGATGTAGAAGTCCATCTCACCGAAGTCGAGGACCATCGTCTGTGCTGCGGTCAGCGGGCCAGACACTTGAGTTGCCCCGACGTTCAGGTGCTGTGCTGCGGACAAAACTCCGCGAAACTCAAACACAGGGTAGTAACTAGTGTTCCCCTCTCCAACCAGGGTCATAGCGCCAGCGACTGAGAGCTCGCTGGGGTCGCCAACAGAGACCCCGTAGGGGTTGGGGGTAAGAATGGTGGCCTGGGACGCCAGGCGGCAGACCCCGTCCTGCGAGAACCACACGACCTTGTCCCGCTCCCACGGCACGGGGCCAGCAAGGATGCCCTGCCAGACCCAGTCGGCTCCTGCAGCGTTCGGGGTGAAGTCCTGCAGGCCGTGGAGGAGCGGGTTGAGCGCCATGGACACGAGGTCGGCCTTCGCCATCACGTCGTCCACGTCCGAGCCGGTGAGCTCGAGGTTGAACACCCATTCCGTCTCCGTCATACGGGCACCGGTGACAGCGGCACCGTCGCCTCCCGGCAGAGCCTCAGTGTAGAGTTCCACCGGGAGCGACGGCCACTCGGTCAGGATGGCCTTGAAGCCCTCGAGGTCGTTGGTGTCGAAGGTACCGAGCTTGAAGCTCATGCGAGTACTCCCTGCGCGCGAAGCTCACGGGTCATGTCCGTCTTGAGCTGAGTGGAAAGGGTGCGGATGTCGCGGTCGTCACGGACGCTCATCTCAGCCACACTGACCAGCGGACCGCTGATGATGACCTGCTGCCCGCCTGCTGCCGTGTTCGGTGTGGCCGTGTAGCTGGCCGGAACCGCCGACGTGGTGGTCAGGGTGTGGGCGACCTGAGACTGGATCGACAGCGGGGTCAGGCTCGACTCCGCCATGATCTTCTTGTTCATGTCGTTGATGGGGTCCAGAGCCGCGTCTTCGTTCTGCTCGACGCCGACACCGAGGCCTGCAGGAAGCTGAACGCCGACCTCCTTGGCCATGCGGCGCGAAGGCGACTTGATCCCGAAGAACGACTTGATGCCGCCCATCACGTTGTTGACGAACCCGCCGATCTTGCCCATCAGCCAGCCCGCTGCGTTGCTGATACCCTGCCAGAGACCCTGGATCAGCTGGAGGCCTGCCCGAGCGAGCTGGGGCACTGCACCGATGATGGCACCGACGATGCCACCGATGATCTGCGGGATGGCTCCCACGATCGTGCCGATGATCTGGGGCAGGGCACCGATGAGGCTCGTGATGAGCTTGATGCCCGCCATGATCAGGGTCGGGATGTTGTTCAGGATGGCGGAGATCAGCGACGTGATGATCTTGGGGATGGCACCGACGATGGCGGTGATGATGGCAGGGAGGTTCTGCACCAGGCTCGTGATGAGCTTGATACCAGCATCGATCAGCAGCGGGATGGCTCCCAGCACTGCGTTGATGATGGCGTCGATCAGCGTCGGGAGCACGTTCACCACGTTGGTGATGATGGTCGGCATGGCCTCGATGATGCCCGTGAAGAGCTGAACCGCTGCGTCGAGCAGCATCGGCACACCAGTGATGATGAACGACACGATGGCGTTGATGATCGTAGGCAGGTACGCGATGAGCTGCGGAAGAGCGGTCATGATGCCCTGCATCAGCCCCGTGATGATCTGGAGGCCAGCCTCCAGCAGCATGGGGAGCGCGTTGACCAGGGCACCGATCATGCTCAGGACACCGTTGATCAGCAGCGGGATGAGCGTCGGGAGCGCCTGTGCCAGCCCAGAGGCCAGCGCGACGACAGCCTGCACACCGGCCGTGATGAGCGACGGACCCAGCTCCACCAGCGTCTGCACCAGGCCGATGAGGCCAGGCACGAGCGCGGTGATCAGGCTGGGGAGCGCCTGCGTGATGCCCGTGATGAGGCCACCTACCAGGGCCACACCAGCGTCCAGCAGAGCCGGGATGGCAGACGCGATAGCCCCCACCAGCGACCCCATCATCTCGCCGAGCTTGGGACCGAGCGTGGCGATGTTGGCACCGATGTTCTCGATGACCGGGGTGATGTTGGTGATGACCAGCTCGAGGGAGTCGATGACGTTGCCTGCCAGGCTCGCCACGTCAGCGTCCGCCGAACCCAGGCCGATGAGCAGGTTGTCGAAGCTCGACTTGAGCATGCCGACAGACCCGCTGATGGTCTCGGTGGCTTCCTTGGCGGTCGTGCCAGCGATGCCCATCTCGTCCTGGACAGTGTGGATAGCCTCGATGATCTTGTCGAAGCTGACTTCGTCGAGGTTGCTGGCCGTAGCCTCGAAGCTGTCGCCCATGACCCCGGAGTCGTTGACCAGGCGGGCCATCTCCTCTCGGGTTCCACCGTAGCCGAGCTTGAGGTTGTCGAGCATCGTGAAGTTCTGCTTCGCGAAGCCCTGGTAAGCGTTCTGGATGTCGCCGATGTTCGAGCCGAACTTGTTGGCGTTGTCGCTCATGTCGACCATCGCCGTGTTGGCCACATCAGCTGCCTTCGCGGTGTCCCCGCCGAGGCCCTGGAGGAGCGCTGCGGAGAACGAGGTCACCTGCGACATGTACTCGTTGGAGCTGAGGCCTGCCGTCTTGTAGGCGTCAGCAGCGTACTGCTGCATCTTCCCGGCGGAGTCCTTGAACATGGTCTCGATGCCGCCGATGTTCTGCTCGTACTGAGCGTACTGACCCACGACACCGGCCACGAGTGCCCCGCCAGCGACGACTGCAGCCGTGCTGAAGCCGACCAGAGCCGCTCCTGCACCCTTCAGTCCGCCGCTGACGAGGCCTCCCAGCTTGGAGTCGGCCTTGCCAGCTTCGTCTCCGACGCCTGCCAGTCCCTTCTGGACATCCTTGGCTCCGTCAAGCGAAAGCTTGATACGGACGTCGTTATCAGCTGCCATTGTCTTCTCCTTTCTCTGCTGGGTTACTTCTCGGGGGTCGGGAGCCGCTCGTTGTGGCCCTGGCTGAGCCAGTAGATCCCCATCCCGGGATCAGGACCGTTTCCCTTGTGGTGGGAGTCGATCGCGGACTTGTTCACGTTCTTCCACATCTCCTGCCCGTGTGCGATGGCCTGCATCGCGGGGCAGTCGAGGGACCACGCCTGGTAGTCTTCGACCGTCTCTTCCCGACCCAATCTTGAGTTGTAGAGATGCTGTGCAAGTGGCCTCCCGCATCCGGGGCACTTGCTCTCCTTGAGTGACTTCCATTGCGAGACGACCTCGAGGTCGATCTCTGTCCAGATGTCAGGCCGGTCCTCGTCAAGGAGGCGAACCGGGGACCGACCTGACACCAGGGCCATGTCCAGCAGGAGTGCTAGGCGCGGCCCGATTTCGTAGGGCGGATCGTGACATCGCCCGACGAGTTCTGCCAGCTCATGAAGCTGGAGACGAGGTTGTGGAGCTGACCCCCACCGATGACAGCCAGCGGGCCACCCTTGGAGGACACAGAAGCGCCGGACGTGGTCAGCGGCTCGGGCTTGACCCACTCTTCACCGGGGTTCGTCTCGTCCCAGTCCTCCGGCTTGACCGGGTCCTGACCGTAGAGTCCGATGAAGACCTTGGGGAGCACCTTCTCGTACTGCTCCAGCGGGCTGAGGTTGGACTGCTTCATCAGCAGACCCCACTCCGCCAGCTCGAGCTTCGTGTACTGCACCCAGACAAGCCGTTCCTGAGGCTTCAGCGCTTCCGCCTTGTCCTCGAGCTGCTGGATGTTGTCCGCCAGGAAACCCCCGGCGATGGTGCTCATGGCCTTCGCCTGAAGAACCTCCTGCTTGGCTGCCTCGTACTCCGGGGAGTACTTGGACCCGAGGTCTACCTCGAGGGTGAGGATGTCGGCGCGACGCTCCTCGACCACCTGCATGAGCTCTTCGTAGCTGCTGAATGTCATTTCTGTGTCCTCCTTGGGTGTGGCCTACGCGGCTGCGATGGCGACGGGCTTGCGCGAGCGGGCCAGCACAGTCACGTGTGCCGTGATCGCGACGAACGTGTTGTTCGCCTCCGCGGGATCGATCGAGGTGATGATGACCTTCCAGACCCAGATGAACTGACCCGTGGCGGGGTCCGTCTCGTGGGGGAGGCCATCGCGACGCCAGATGTACACGACATCGCCGACGTTGAGGCCGTTGATGAGGTCCTCGTCATCCTGGCCAGTGGCCTTGATGAGAAGGTCATCGATGCTGTGCGTCGTGCTGCCCGGAAGCTGCTCCGAGGCGGGGTCGCACAGCCAGTCGATCGACTCCGAGTCGGTGCTGGACGTGCCGTTCATCGTGGTGATGGAGCAGTCCAGGCCGATGCCAGCGTCGATCTCGGCGAGCTTCGGCGCGTTGATGTCGATGACCGCCGGGGCCACACCAACTGCGACGTTGCCCCGGCTGATCTGCGTCGCCGGGTTCCACTGAGTGAGGGGCATGTTCCTTCCTTACTTCTCGACGGAACCCGGCTTGGGTCCCTGGGTTGCCGGGGCCGACTGGTCGACGACCTCGGAGAGCGGTTCGGGCTTGCGAGGCGCGTAGGTGCGCACCGACTCGCCCGCCTTCAGGTCTCGCACCTTCCGGTGGAGCTTCGGGTTGTAGTTGGCGTCGGAGATGGCCGTGTGGATGCCGTTCTCCTTGAGCTCCACGACGATGCCGTGGCTGCTCGGCTTGACTTCGCTCATGAGAGACCTCCTGTGTTGATCTGAGCGGTGACCTGGGTCTCGTAGTGGCCCTCGACCTGAGCGCCGGAGTATCCCATGGACGTATCGAGGGTGGATCCCCCGACGTACTTGCCCTGAAGGGCGATGATGACCTCTTTGGCGAGGTTGAGGCTGGCCTCGACGCTGCCCGCAGCACAGTAGAGCGCGAACTGGTTGTCCCAGCCGATCGCCGAACCGTCCAAGGCTACGTCCTCGTGATCGATGATCAGGGGACGGTCGACCACGTAGGGCACCTTGGCGTTCGTCGGCGCGTAGCCCTTGTAGTTCGGGATGTCTGCTGCGTCGAGGTAGACCTTGATGTCGTCCATGCTGACCATCAGATCCCCAGACTGTCGGGGTCGAAGCCCATGTCGGCCACCTGACTGCGAAGGATCTTCGCTGCCCGGATGTGGAAGGGGCGAGCACGCATGCGCGAGGTCCCCAGAGCGACGTACGGAGCGTAGTTGACCGTCGGGCCGATCAGCCACGTGTCCTTGCCCTGCGACTCAGCCGACGTGCTGTTGAGCATGGTGGCCGTGTCGACTGCGTGGACCGCCTGGATCTCCTTCTTGACGATACCGACGCCGACCTGAGCCAGACGGCGGAGTTCGTCGGAGCCGATCGGCTTGCCGGACGCCTTGGAGTAACGGGAGGCGAGCTGACCCATCGTGATGCTCACTGGAGTCCCTCCTTGCCTTCCTGGTTGACCTTCTCGAAGTCCGAGGCCACACCCTTGCGGAGCACGTCGATACCGGACTCGGAAACCTTGTCGAGATAGAGCACCTTGCCGACGAGGGTCGACTTGGCGGATGCCTTGGTGACCCGGACGGCCTGCCCTGCACGGAGCGGAGTGCCAGCAGGCACCTTGACCGCCCAGATGCTCTCAGTCGTGCTCTCGACAGCGTTCTGGAGGGTCGTACCCTGCACCAGTGCCTTGACCGGGTCGCCGACGGGGGTCAGGCTCCTGGTGACGTTGCGGCCGACCGTGATGGGGTCGCCTACGTCGAGGATCTGGACCTCGTCCACGAGCAGCAGCTCGAGCAGACGAGAAGACTCAGCTAAGGTCTGTGTCGACATCACCATATCCGTAGAACACCCCTTCCATGTGAGTGGGACGCACGTGAGGCACGTCCGGGATCTTGACACGCTGCAGGACTCCGTTGCCTGTCGCGTTGCAGATGACGCTCTGCGAGCGGTAGTAGGAGGCGAGGGCACGCCAGTCCGGTGCGTCGACCGAGATCGACGTGCCCTCGCTGGAGGTCGACCGGACGATGGGCTGAGCCATCAGGAACCCGATCAGCGTGAGCGCTGCGAAGTAGGCGTCATACGTCACCTCGTAGCCCTCTTCACCCGGCCAGATGCCGAAGCTGTCAGGGACCCGTGCGCCATTGAGAGCTCCCTGCTTCTGGGTCTCCGTCAGGAGCGCATAGCCCGGAAGGTTCTGCAGCAGCGCGTTCAGCTCGTCCATGTCAGTCTCTCCTTGTGTGGCCTGGGGTCAGGCCTCGGACGGCACGTTGTCGAGGTCTCCCTCGGGTGCCTCCTGGTCGTCGGGAACTCCCTCGCCCTCGGACTCCGAGAACGGGGCCGGAACGCTGGCCTCCGGGTTCTCGACGCCTTCACCCTCGGTGTCGGACACGGGGGTCTGGCCGCAGTCGACGCAATCGCCATCTGCCATGTTGATCATCTCCTTCTATGAGTGAGGGGCAGAGCAGGACCCGCCTACCCTGCCCCTCGGCTGCCTCAGTCCGGCCGGACTACGAGGTCTTGTTCGCTGCCTCGATCTTGGCGTTCGCCCGGTCGGTGATGCGCTTCTCGATTGCCGCAGCGCCCGAGAGGGCCTCGTTGTGACCGAGGTTGACCCGCTTGGCTGCGAGTGCCTTGTCCTTCGCCTTCTTCGCCTTCTTGGCGTTCTCGGCGACGGTGACCGCTGCCCGCTCCTTGCTCTCCTTGCGGATCGCGTCGTAGACGGCCTGCGAGTTGCGGGAGGTCCGCTCGGGGGTCTCGTCGATCTCGACCTCGACGACCTCAGGCGTGGTGTCCTGTGCGTCGCTCATGGTCAGTGACCAACCGGAGTGCCGTCGAGCGCGACCGGGTCGGTCGGCGCGATGATGGCGAACGGGTAGTCGGACGGCGAGCCACCGACGCGAGCGGTCGAGTACTGCGTGGCGAAGGCCACACGGAACTTGAACCGCAGGGCGACCATGTCGCGCTCGGCGAGGTTGATGCCGCCGACCGTGGCCTCGGTCAGGACCTTGACCTGGACATCCTCACGGATGCCGATCACGACCTTGTCGCGGTCACCCGCCAGGAGCAGGGCCTCGTCGCGGTCCCATCCACCGTTCTTGATGTAGTGGAGGTCCTGGCCGTAGATCGAGGCCGTGTTGTTGTCCGAGCGGAGCGCGTCGAGGTAGATCGGCGCGTTGTCGGCGTCACGCAGGCCACGGAGGCGACGACGCAGGAAGCGACCGGTGAAGGCCACGTTCACGTCGAACTCGTCGTCCTCGACCAGGCCGAAGGCCTCGTTGATGTCGTCCGCGAGGTCGATCGACGGGGTGCCGTCCGGCAGGAGGCCCTCGACGATGTAGTTCTCGGCGGCGATGGCACCAGGCACGAGAGCCGGGTCGAGCCAGGTCGCGGGCTTGTTGACGCCGAAGAAGACCGCAGCGTCGAGCACGCGACCGAACTCCTGCGCGACCAGCGGGCGAACCTCGCCCCAGATGTCGAACTTGGAGTCGGCCAGGGTGTTCTCGTGGATCGGAACGATGACCGCCATCTCTTCGGCGATCAGCTCCTTGTTGCCCCACGAGACCTTCGAGGTCGGCTTGACACCCGAGGCGTCGGTGCTGTTGTTGTCGGTCACCCAGCCAGCGGTCGGGAGGGCCGCGAGGACGGGCTGTCGGGTGACACCGGCCGACATCCGCGTGGTGCGGAAGGCGGCGAGGGCCGCGGACGACTGGACCTCCGGCTTGATGATGGAGTCGAGCTCCTGGGTGGCGAGAAGGGCCAGTGCATCGGCCCGCGAGATGTCAGCCATGTGACTGACTCCTTCCTGGCCCGAAGGCCCTAGGTGGTCTTACTTCTTGCTGCCTGCGAAGGCCGCACGGATGAGGTCGTTGGGGTTGTGCTTCGGCTTGCCCGCTCCGTCGACGCTGCCTCCACCGAGGGCCGCTGCCGTGGCGGACGGATTGTCCTTGTGCCACTGTGCCACCAGATCGGCCACATCCTTGTCGGACTCGAACAGGTCCTTGGTGAAGGTCCGGCTGTCGAGCGCCTTGGAGATGGGTCCGCCTGCTGCCAGGAGGAAGGCCTCGAGCCGGTCGTACCGGGTCTGAAGCCCTTCGAAGGCCTCCTTCGTGGGCCGCTCCTTGAGCTGGTCCTCGAGCTGGGTGACCTTTCCCGCCTGGGTACGGGCCTCTGCCAGATCCGTGGCCTGCTTGGAGAGCTTCTCCTTGTTGGCCGCGAGGGTCTTGACGAGAGGGTGCGTCTCCGGCAACTGAGTGTTGTCGTCGATCACGGGTGCTGCCTGCTGCTGCGAGCCGTTGGCTCCCGTTTCGGGAGTGGTCTGCTGCTGCTGGCCCTGCTGCTCCTGACCCGAGGTTTCCTCGGTGGAGCCGTTCTCCTGCTGTCCTGCTTCGGTAGACATTTCGTCTGCCCTTCCTGTAGTTTAGCGTATGAGGCCTGCAGACGCAAACCCCTATTCTCCCCTCGGCGCGTCGCCTAGCGTTGCTAGGTGAGCGTCAAGGCCGTCCCAGTGCTGCTGCCCTGAGAAGCTCGTGAGGACCACGTGGGGTCCCAGTAGATGTTGCCGTCCCTGTCCAGCGACCCCTTGTAGCGCACCCTGCTAGGCAACGTAGGAGCCAGGGTGCATCGGCCGTTCGGGTGGTCTCTGATGTGGCCATACTCGACCACCATGCCGTCCCTCTCCTTGCACCAGGCACAGGTCCTCGGGCCGAACTCGACGCTCCAGAGCATGACCAGGTCCAGGCCTCGGGTGCTGTCCCACTGGTTCTTCCAGTAGGCCGACACGGTCTCGGTGCGAGCCAGGCGGGTCAGCTTGTAGAACGACCGCTCCAGTCCTGCCCGCAGCATGGCCCGAGCCGCGTCCTTGGCGTTGAGTCCCGTGGCCACACTAGCCCGGATCGCTGCGAGCTGCATCTCATTGTAGATCTTGCCTGCGAAGGGCGACAGCTCGATCTCGCGAGGGGCAGGGAAGTCAGCGAGGTAGACACCCAGGCGGGCTACGTCCCCACCGAGTCGCTGGATGAGAGCCGTGCTGCGAACGCGGAAGGACTCGATGTAAGCCTCCATGTCGTTCTCGTGCTGAGGCAGGCCAGCCACCCAGCTCACGTACAGCTTACGCAGCTCTCGCTCCAGCTTCCCAGTGGGGACGGTAGCCATCTAGATCAGCCCCGCTTCCGCTGTCCGGGGTTCTGCTCGTAGTTCTGGACCTGCAGAGCCGTGGGCACCAGGCCAGTCTGACCCGTGGCCGTCATGTCGACCGGCTCACCAGGGACCTCGCCCTGTGCAGGCGGGACCGGCTCACCGAGGGAGTCATCCTCAAATTCGCTCAGGTCGACCCCAGGCGTCACAACAGAGGCGATGTAGTCCAGCGGGTAGCCCATCGTGGTGAGCGCGACGCCATGAGCGTCCAGGGCCTCCTGCAGGAGATCGTCATCCGTGCTCCAGAAGCCGTACTCCATCTCAGGCTTCTCCTCCTTGACCTCGATGACCTCGCCCGTCTCGGGGTCGGTCTTCTTAGGCTGCTCGATCTCCACGTCCTTCTCGATACCGAGCAGGGCTGCCAGCTCCTCGAGCTGAGGCTCGATGTCGGCACGGATGCGGCTGATCCGGTTGCTGAAGCGCTTCATCAGGACCTTGAGGGCCACACCAGTTGGCGGGGTTCCTGCTCCCGGCTTGAAGTAGTGCTGCGGGATGCCCGTGGTGAGCGGCACCTTGTCGATCAGGCTGTCGTGATAGGTGATCATGTCCGTCAGCGTGGGAGGCTCGAGCTGGCCGAAGGGACCTTCGCCGCTGGTCGTGAACATGCGGGGAGCAGAGTCGGTGCCTCCACGCTCCTTGATGGTCTCCTCGACCGCCTCGCTCGTGGCAGGCAGGAAGGGGTTCACCGGCGGAAGCTCCACGTTCATCAGGAACCAGAAGGGGCGAGCGTACATCTCCTCCACGACGGTCTGGTCGATGATGTTGTGGTTGATGCGGTCCTGCAGGGCTGCGAGGCTGGCACCGAAGCCCTTGTCGTCCAGCGCGAAGCGGAACAGGGTCGCCCCGGTCAGGCTCTCGTGGTGCTGCCAGCCCTCTTCGGAGGCAGGGCTCAGGTCGTCCGGCACGTCCTTCTTGAAGAGCTCAGTCCGGCCGTCGCTGTAGGCGAACGTGACGTAGTCCTCCATCTTCTCCAGCGAGCGGGTGAACAGGGCTGCGATGCTGAACTTGCCGTCGGACACGAGTTCGTAGTGCTCGGGGAAGCTGGGAGTGCCGTCCTTGAGCACGAGGACAGGTGCTGCCCCACGGCACAGGAGGGGGACGACCGTGTTGCTGAAGTCCCGCAGCTCGTCGTACTGGGGGATGAGGTTCTCCGCGTACAGGTCGATGACCGCCTTGAAGACGTTCTCCGACGTGTTCATGTTCTTGAGGTCGGGGAACGCTTCCTCGACGTAGGTGCTCCAGGCCGTGCCGTGCAGCGTGTAGCTCATCTTGCCGTTGTAGTAGGCACTGAAGGTCGGGCTCTTCAGCGTCAGCAGATGCTGCTGGAGCTTGTTCATCTCGGTCATGGCCTGGTCCTCTCTGTCTCGTGTGGCCTGGTGGTAGGGCTAGGAGCCCATCTTGAAGAAGTCCTGCTTGCCGTTGTTCACAGCCTGGGTGAAGGCGTCAACGTCGTCGTCGTGCTTGCCGAAGGGGAAGTCCCTGAACTCCTGGGCCATCTTCTCGTCGTAGACCGTGTCCAGCCATGCGACGTTCCCCTGGTCCACCGTGGGCTGAGCTGCCAGAGCACGGACTTCCTTGCTGCCGCCTGGCTCTACCGGCCGGATCAGCGCGGCCCTCTTGCGAAGGGTGTTCAGCATGGCTGCCCCGTTCGCCTTCTTCTCGACGTAGATGCGAGAGGTCTGGGGCCACTTGGCACTCATCCGCAGCACGGCCGACACCGACTCAGTGAAGGTGAGCCGTTCATGCACGCGGTCTACGAGGATCCACTTGGTGCCCCCGATGACGACGTACACGTGGCCAGCCACATACGAGCCGTCTGTCTTGCGCTTCTTGCCGGTCGTGTCGATGTCGCCGAAGGTGAGGTCCCAGGACTGGATGACCAGAGCGCGGTCCAGCGTCATGAAGGCACTGGTGCGAGTGTCCTGATAGATGACGCTCTCTGCGGGCAGGATGTCGATCTTGTCGACGTTGAGGTAGCCCCCGCCAGTGACCTGAGGGTCACCCTGGTAGAGTGCCTGCCACACGTAAGTCCCGACTGCGTTCTTGATGAGCAGCCATGACTTCTCCGAGCGGTTCTGCACTGACGGGAGCCATTCCCCGATCTCGCGTCCAAGCACATCGTCGTCATGCGATGCCTGAGCGGGGATGTTCGTGTACGTAGCCGAGAGGCTCTTGACTACGTGAGCAATGAGGTCGTCCTTGTGCCAGCGGGTGCAGATGACCACGATCTGGGACAGGTTCGACATACGGGTCAGGACGACGGAGGAGAACCAGTCGACGGTCGTCTCGCGGATCAGCTCGGACTGAGCCTCCTGCATGTCCTTGATGGGGTCATCGATGACCGTGAAGTCAGAGCGGAAGCCCGTCATGGCGGAACCTCGACCTGCTGCCAGCAGGCCTCCACCTTCCTTGGTCTCCCAGCGCTGGACGTTAGACGATCCGGATGCGAGCGGAGTCCATTGCCGCACCAGCCCTCGGATCTGCCGAGAGACCGCGTTCGCACGTGCCTGGCTGTACGTCGCGTAGACCACCTTGAGCCACGGGTTCCTGATGAGCTGCCAGGCGATGTAATGGACGATCCACGTGGTCTTCCCTTCCTGCGGAGGCGTGGAGTAGGCCACACAGCCGAGAGGAGTGTCCAGTGCGTCATCGGGCATGGCCGTCATGAGAGCCGTCGTGAGTGCCGACTCCTGGATGCCAGACGCCTGCATGAAGACCTCGAAGTCTGCCTCGACCTCCTCGAAGCTGTACTCCTTGAAGGTGCCGAGAGCTTCCTCGACCGAGAGGCTCATGATGCGGCCTTCGTGACAGAGGCGACAACCTCGTCGACGGGAAGACCAGGGAACGCCTTGAGCAGACGAGCGGTCTCACGAGCCGTCTGGATGCGGAGTCGCTTGGTGTCGACCTCTTCGGTTCCACCCTGAACCTCATGCAGCAGACGGAAGATCTGCAGGAGTTCCATCTCTGCCTTGTGCAGCTCCTGAACCCAGGGAGAGACACCACTGCGACGAGTGCGAGTCTTCTGCGTGCCACTCTTCGACTGGACCGTGCCCTCGATGTCGTAGTCGACAACGACGCTGGTCTCCAGGAGAGTGCCGATGTGCTGGCTCGGGTCGATGTTCAGCTCAATGCGAAGAGCCAGGACATCCCTGAGCTTGTTGTGAGCGAGCTTGTTCAGCTCATCCACGATAGAGATGCTGCCAGCCTCCGAGCTGATGCCCCACAGCTGACTCACCTGGTCCTGGACCTGGGAACGCCGAGAAGCCCGGAGACTGGCAGCAGTGCCCCCACCATGACTCTTACACACGGTCAATCCGGCGACTGCTGCGCGACGGCACCGGGACCCGCTCGTGGTAAGAGCCTGGCATCGACGACGAGGACCGGTTCCACGCGGCTCGTCTGTACTGGGCATACACGCAAGCATAGCGGACCGCCTGAGACTGGCGCAAACCGAATCTCAGGCGACCCGCTAGGTGTGTTCAGTTGACCCTACATCTGGTAGGGCCGAAGAGTCTGCTAGACCCCGATGACAGTGACAGATCCGTCGGCCTGGGGGACCAAGCCTACCGTCAGAGGAGCCGCGAGGCAAGCCCAGTAGCGCCAGTCGGTGACGCCTGCTCCGACCCGTTCCTCCTGACCGCTCAAGCGGAGGACGCGGACCTGCTTGTCCCGACCGAGGACCTTCCGCAGGAAGGCGACAGCCGTCAGCTCGGGAGCCTCACGCTCGCCTTCCTTGCCGCTGAAGCGTCTGGCCACACGAACCGGGACGGCCGACAGCGGGAGCCACTTGTCCACGATCGGGTCCTTGACCTCGAGCGTCAGCTCAGCCCACTGGCGATCGATCACGCGCCACGTTGCGCGGACCCTCAGCTGAGCCACCTGCTTCTCCGGAGCAAGCCCGAGAGCCTCCTGAGTGCGCTGGCCGAGCTGACCGTGCTCGAGGTCCTCCAGGACTCGACCGAGTCGCTGCGGTTCACGGATGTCTGACATGTGTCCTCCTTGGACGGGTGAGTGTGGAACTAGAGCCCCAGTGGCTCGTGTGACAAGCTTGCCTGAACTCCGGCCTCGACGCAAGCCCCAAACGAGCGCCGAAGCCGGGTTCACCCCAGGCTCGAGTCCGAGATCTCCCAGTGAGCATCCGGCCGAAGGACACTCACGACCCCGGACTCGAGGCTCAGCCAGCGGGTTCCATCCGTCTCGCTCAGGTACTTCATGTCACCTTCGCTCCAGACGAAGACCTCCCCACCAGGAGTCGTGAGGCTCACCGGAAGATCGAGGTCGAGCAGCATCGAGTGCGTACGGACTCCACTGTGAATCAGCTGAGTGCAGACGCCGCTGCTGGGGTGCTGGCTGGGCATGCACCAAGCCTAGCGTACAACGGCCATGTGAGCAAGCCCGACACTACCTCCTGCCAGCGGCGAGCCAAGCTGTCAACCTAGACGGACCGCCGGACTGCGTCATCGTGTCCGAGCGCGCCGGAGGCGGGAGCGAGGATACGGTGCGGGAGAGCAGCCGAGCCGTGTTAGTCGGACTGCGGGGCGATGCCGGTGTTACCTTCCCGCTCTTCTCCCCTCGCTTACTCCTTCGGAGTAGCTCGGGTTGCTAAGGGTGTTTTTATATCAAGATACGCGTGCGCGCGCGTTTACCTAAAAAGGGTCTGGAGGGTTGGATAATCTAGTTGTGCTGGGGCCACACGATGCGCTAAGATGGCAACGCGGCCCATTCGGGGGACCGCTCACAACTACAGGAGAACAGCATGGCCGAAAGCTGGACCGTCAAGCAGAAGCACCCCGACTGCTCACACTGCGAGGACGCTGCGGAAGCGGGAATCACCTACGCCAACGAGGCAGGCAGGGATCTGGCCTCATGGTACGTCTACCAGTCCCGCGAAGGTGGTGCGACGATCCAGCACGAGGCGACTGTGGTCCGGGTCTCTTGAACCAGGACAAGCGCATGCTCCTGTTGGCCGCTGTCGAGATCGTCGACCTGGTCCTGGACATGCCGACCCCTGAGATCTACGAGCGCACTCACAGTCGAGTTGTGCAGACCGTACATCACGCGCGTACTGACGAGTATCACAAGCTCCAGAAGATGCGTCCTCACGCGGGCAAGAACGCCTCGACGGACAAGCAGATCGAGCTGTCGGTGTTCTGCCTGATGGAACTCGATGCTGCGGTCGAGGCACTGGACGTGGACGACTGGATCGGCCTCAAGAGGCACCTGCTGGCAGCGACCGCGGATGTCGCGCCTCCTAAGCCCACTAGGTCTAGTGTGGCTCGGAAGAAAAAGTCGACCACGGGTTTGCGGAAGCGTCGAGCATGAGCAATAATCAACTTACCGACACAACCCCGCCTGAGGAGGCCAACATGTCCGACACCACCTTCGACTTCAAGAAGTTCATCGACGACGCCATCGCCGCATCGCCGGTCGAGGCCAAGCTGACCCGCAAGGTCTACCGCGCGCTCCGTGCTGCGGGCAACCCCGTCGTCAAGGTCTACGACGGTGGCGAGTACGTCTCGGTCAAGAACGAGCGCGAGATGCTCGAGCAGGTGTTCAACCTGGACATGGCCTGGCTCTTCACCGAGAACGACGACTGGGTCATGCTGGTCCGCGGCAACGAGTGGGACCTCATCAGCGACTACACGGTCGCCGCTGAGCCCGACCTGCAGTCGGTGTTCGACTACATCGAGAAGCACGGCCAGTAGGGTTTAGCGTGGGGTTGAGTTTGGGTTTGCGCTCAACCTCAACCCCGTGCTAAACTTGAACTTACCAACACACCACAGCCTGAGGAGGCTATCATGGAAAAGAAGATCGACCTCATCGCCCAGCTTCTCGCGAAGGCGGAGAGCACGACCCCCGAGGAAGCACAGGCGCTCCTCGAGGCCGCGTCGAAGCTCATGATCAAGTACTCGATCGACCAGGCGGTCATCGACGAGCGCCGCGCCAAGGAGGGCAAGCAGGGCGAGAAGATCGTCGAGAAGCGCATCGACTTCACCGGTGCCTACCGGGGCGAGATGCTCCACATGTGCTCCTCGGTCGTCTGGGGCCTCGGCACCCTCCGCGCCATGCAGTACACTGGCGGCAAGGGTAAGGTCTTCTCCTTCTACCTCGTCGGCTTCGAGTCGGACGTCGAGCAGGCTGAGATCCTCATCCGCTCCCTCCAGCTCCAGGCGATGGTCGCCGTGCGGAACTGGTGGAAGGAGCACAAGGAGGGCCTCAGCTACCTCTCGAACTACGAGCAGGAGAAGAAGCGTCGCTCCTTCGTGCACGGCTTCGGCACGGGTGCTGGCTCGCGTATCGCCGAGGGCCGTCGCCAGGCTGTGCAGGAGTCG
>Ga0247821_10000226_pt1 | contig 32516 bp, 29 predicted proteins | sample 13C_Glycerol_Day_FD_192481 | JGI IMG/M metagenome (GOLD analysis project Ga0247821, IMG submission 192481) | Soil microbial communities from agricultural site in Penn Yan, New York, United States - 13C_Glycerol_Day14 | ecosystem: Environmental > Terrestrial > Soil > Agricultural land | place... | reverse complement strand
AGGCTTTTGCATGCAGTATCGCGATTTGCGCGACTTTATCCGTGGCCTGGAACAGCGCGGCGAACTCAAGCGCATCCAGGTTCCGATCTCTCCAGTCCTGGAAATGACCGAAGTCTGCGACCGCACCCTGCGCGCCAAAGGCCCGGCCCTGCTGTTCGAAAAGCCTACGGGCTTCGACATTCCGGTGCTGGGCAACCTGTTCGGCACCCCGGAGCGGGTGGCCATGGGCATGGGCGCGGAAAGTGTCAGCGAGCTGCGCGAGATCGGCAAGCTGCTGGCGTTCCTCAAGGAGCCCGAGCCGCCCAAAGGCCTCAAGGATGCCTGGTCGAAGCTGCCGATCTTCAAGAAAGTCGTGTCCATGGCGCCGAAAGTGGTCAAGGATGCCGCCTGCCACGAAGTGATCATCGAGGGCGACGATGTCGACCTCGGCCAGTTGCCGGTCCAGCACTGCTGGCCGGGCGACGTTGCGCCGCTGATCACCTGGGGCCTGACCGTGACCCGCGGGCCGAACAAGGACCGCCAGAACCTGGGGATCTATCGCCAGCAGGTCATCGGTCGCAACAAGGTCATCATGCGCTGGCTGAGTCACCGCGGCGGTGCGCTGGATTATCGCGAATGGTGCGAAAAGCACCCGGGCCAGCCGTTCCCGGTGTCCGTGGCCCTCGGCGCGGACCCTGCGACCATCCTCGGTGCGGTGACCCCGGTGCCGGACACCCTGTCCGAATACGCCTTCGCCGGCCTGCTGCGGGGCAACCGCACCGAGCTGGTCAAGTGCCGTGGCAATGACCTGCAGGTGCCGGCCACCGCCGAGATCATCCTCGAGGGTGTGATCCACCCGGGCGAGATGGCCCCGGAAGGCCCCTACGGCGACCACACCGGCTATTACAACGAGGTGGACAGCTTCCCGGTGTTCACCGTCGAGCGCATCACCCATCGGCACAAGCCGATCTACCACAGCACCTACACCGGCCGGCCACCGGATGAGCCGGCGATTCTCGGCGTGGCGTTGAACGAAGTGTTCGTGCCGATCCTGCAGAAGCAGTTCCCCGAGATCACCGACTTCTACCTGCCGCCTGAAGGCTGCTCCTACCGCATGGCGGTGGTGACCATGAAGAAGCAGTACCCGGGGCACGCCAAGCGTGTGATGCTGGGTGTCTGGTCGTTTTTGCGACAGTTCATGTACACCAAGTTCGTTATCGTTACCGACGACGACATCAATGCCCGCGACTGGAATGATGTGATCTGGGCGATTACCACGCGCATGGACCCCAAGCGCGATACGGTGATGATCGACAACACCCCGATCGATTATCTGGACTTCGCCTCGCCGGTGTCCGGCCTGGGGTCGAAGATGGGTCTGGATGCGACCCACAAGTGGCCAGGTGAAACTACCCGTGAATGGGGGCGCGTCATCGTCAAGGATGAAGCGGTCACCCGGCGGATCGATGAGCTGTGGAACCAGTTGGGAATAGACTAAATGCAGGTAACCTTGCAGCCGTCCGGGGCCGTGTTGGCACTCAAGCCCGGGGAAAGGATTCTGGATGCGGCGCGTCGCCTGGGCTACGACTGCCCGCAGAGCTGTCGCAATGGCAACTGCCACGTCTGTGCTGCGTTGCTGGTCGAAGGCCGGGTGCGTCAGGATGGCCAGGAACGTGATCACGGTGAGTTGTTTACCTGCATCGCCGAGCCGCTGGAGGACTGTGTCTTGTTATGGGATGGCGTGCTCGCCCTGGGCGAGTTGCCGGTAAGGACACTGGCCTGTCAGCTGACTGAGTGCGTAGAGGTCGGAGGCGACGTCTGGCGCGTGCGCCTGCGTGCGCCGGCGGGCAAGCCACCGCGCTACCATGCCGGGCAGTACCTGATGATCGAACGCGCAGGTGGCGACAAGGCGGCCTTCTCCCTGGCGTCGGCGCCCCACAGCGGGCGCGACCTTGAATTGCACGTGCTGGCCCGTGAGAACAGCGCTGTCGAGTTGATCGCCCAGTTGCAGCGTGACCGTATGGCGCGGCTGGAGATGCCCTTTGGCGATACCCACCTGGCGGAACTGCCCGATGGCCCGCTGGTGCTGATTGCCGCCGGCACCGGCATGGCGCAGATGCACAGCCTGCTCGAACACTGCCGTGCCCAGGGCTTCAAGCACCCGGTGCACCTGTACTGGGGCGTTCGCCTGCCTGAAGACTTCTACCAGATCGAGCATTGGTCCGAGTGGGAGCAATTGCCGAACCTGTTCCTGCACAAGGTGGTCAGCGATCTGTGTGGCTGGGAAGGGCGCTGCGGGATGCTGCATGAGGCCGTCTGCGAGGACCTGGGCGATCTGAGCGGGGTCCATGTGTATGCCAGCGGTTCGCCCAACATGATCTATGCCACGCTCGATGCATTGGTTGAAGCCGGTATGGATGCGCACCAGATGCGCGCCGATGTATTCGCCTATGCCCCGCGCGGTTGATTGATGGATACCGGCACGCTGCAATAGCGTGCCGGTTTTAATAACCGCTGTTGTTGGTTCCCGGCATAAGGCAATTATTATTGCCACTGGCGTAAATAACTTCCGCTACACTTGAAACAACACCCGGTTGTTGGCGCTGTGCCTTGTCACAGAGCGCTTCCGGTGTGGGGTGAGGCTTGTATTCAATACACGATCTGCCGTACGGTAAGTACGCAGGCGAAGTATTCGTTTACAGTGCCTTACTTCAGTAGTTCACGGGGAAATCTGGCGGCAGCTATGTCGGCAATTGAATCTGCATCTTTGAATGTGGCTTATCCTCCGTTGCTCGACTTCGGGCAACAACTGTCCCACGAGCAACTTCAACACTCGGTTCAACACACCATGTCGCGCCACCAGGGTGGCCCGGTCTGGCTGTTTGCCTACGGCTCGCTGATCTGGCGACCGGAGTGCAACGCCGCCGAGCGTCGCCGTGCCCGGGTGCACGGTTATCATCGCGGGCTTTACCTGTGGTCCCATGAGCACCGGGGTACCCCGGAGTGTCCGGGGCTGGTCTTCGGCCTCGATCGAGGCGGCTCCTGCAGCGGCTTTGCCTATCGCTTGCCGGATGATTGCCTGGAGGATTCCCTGCTGGCCCTGTGGCAACGGGAAATGCCGTATCCGGCCTATCGGCCGCACTGGCTGACCTGCCGATTGGAGGATGGCAGCAAGGTCCAGGCCCTGGGCTTTGTCCTGGAGCGGCATCTGCCGTGCTATGCCGGCAACCTGCCGGACGACCTGTTGAGCAAGATCTTCGCCAGCGCCAAGGGCCGTTATGGCACCACCCGCGACTACGTCGAGCAGACCCTCAATGCCCTGCGCAGCCACGCCATGCCGGACCGCAACCTGGAAGCGCGCTTTCGCCGCTGCCATAACCTGTAGCCGCTGCCGCCAGGCTGCGATCGACTGCAGAGCAGTCGCAACCCTGGCAACTCGGTGGCCCGGCTTGAGCCTACGACCGCTTCGCGGCCGATCGCAGCCTGGCGGCAGCGGCTACAACGTGAGCCGATCACACACTGGCTCAGCCCATGGTCACCACCAGCTTGCCCACCGCCTTGCGCTGGCCCAGCAGGTCGATCGCCGCAGCGGCTTCAGCCAGGGGGAAGGTCTGTGATACCAGCGGCTTGAGCTTGCCCTCGGCATACCAGGCGAACAGTTGCTCGAAGTTCGCCGCGTTATCGGCCGGCTGACGCTGGGCAAAGGCACCCCAGAACACGCCGAGCACCGCGGCACCCTTGAGCAGCGCCAGGTTCACCGGCAATTGCGGGATGCGCCCGCTGGCAAAGCCCACCACCAGCAGGCGGCCGTTCCAGGCGATGCCGCGCACGGCCTGGTCGAACAGGTCGCCGCCGACCGGGTCGTAGATCACGTCGACGCCGTTGCCGCCGGTCAGGCGCTTGATCTCGTCCTTGAGGCTGTGTTCGCTGTAGTTGATCAGCTCATCGGCACCCGCGGCCTTGGCCACGGCAAGCTTCTCGGCGCTGCTGGCCGCGGCGATCACCCGTGCGCCCATGGCCTTGCCGATCTCCACCGCCGCCAGCCCGACACCACCGGAGGCGCCCAGCACCAGCAGGGTTTCGCCGGCCTTGAGCTGGCCGCGCTGCCTCAATGCATGCATCGAGGTGCCGTAGGTCATGCCGAAGGCGGCCGCGCTGTTGAAGTCCATCTGCGCAGGAATCGGCAGCACGTTGTAGGCCGGCACCGCCACCTGTTCGGCGAAGCTGCCCCAGCCGGTCAGGGCCATGACCCGGTCGCCGACCTTGAAGTCGCTGACCTTTTCACCCACCGCACTGACCACGCCCGCCGCCTCGCCACCGGGCGAGAACGGCAGTGGCGGCTGGAACTGGTACTTGCCCTCGATGATCAGGGTGTCGGGAAAGTTGACCCCGGCTGCCTGCACGTCCAGCAAGACCTCGTTCTTTTTCGGGACGGGACTGGCGACCTCTTCCAGGACCAGGTCCTGCGCCGGCCCCAGGGTTTTGCACAGCACTGCTTTCATCGGGACTATTCCTTTGCGCGTTGTGGCCGATAAGTGTAGGTGGGCCGGGTGGCGGGTCAACGAGCATGGCCCGCCCTGATAGGCCGGCATAAGCCCGGGCTTGGGTTTGACCGGTGCGCTGGGTATGCTGGCGCCAATTGTTTGAGGAGCGAATTCGTGAAAGCGTGGATCTTGATGGTGCTGGCCCTGGCACTGCCGATGGCAGCCATGGCCGAAGAGGCCAAGGAAGGTGAGCCGAAGGTTTCCTACATCTCGTTGAGCCCGCCCTTTGTCGGCAACTATGCCCTCGATGGGGGTGCCAGGTTGCGGGTGTACAAGGCCGACGTGGCCCTGCGCGTCAACAGCGATGCCGCCGCCGCGGTGGTACGTCATCACGAACCGCTGATCCGCAACCAGCTGGTGGCCCTGTTCACCCAGCAGAACCTGGAAAGCATGAGCAACGTCGAGGCCAAGGAAAAGTTGCGCCAGGAAGCCCTGAAGCAGGTCCAGCAGGTGCTCGAAAACGAAGAAGGCAAGCCGACGGTCGATGACCTGCTGTTCAATAACCTGATCGTGCAGTAACGCCCGCCGGCCCTAGGATGTAAGGCTGCGGCGAAAGCGTCCCAGGGCAATGGCGAAGAACGCCAGGCCGATTGCGGCCAGGGCCAGCAGGTCTGGCCAGACCACGGCAAGTCCGGCGTCGCGAAACAGGATCGCGGCGCTGAGGCTGACGAAGTGGGTCGAGGGCGAGAGCTGCATGACCCATTGCAGCCATTGCGGCATGCTGTCCAGCGGCGTACTGCCGCCGGACAGCAAGAGCATGGGGATGATCACCGGAATCGCCAGCAAGCCGAATTGCGGCGTCGAGCGTGCCAGGGTGGCGAGGAAGATCCCCAGGGCGGTACTGGCGAACAGGTACAGTGCCGTCACCCCCAGGAACAACGCCTGCGAGCCGGCCAGCGGCACGCCGAGCGCCCCCTTGACCACCACCTCCAGCGATACCCAGGTGCACAGCACCACGACCAGGGCGTTGCTGCCGATTTTTGCCAGCATGATTTCCACTGCCGTCAGGGGCAGCACCAACAAGTGATCGAGGGTGCCGTGTTCGCGCTCGCGCAGCAGCGCGGTGCCGGTCAGGATGATGGCCAGGATGGTGATGTTGTTGACGATCTGGATCACGGCCAGGAACCAGCCGCCCTCCAGGTTCGGGTTGAACAAGGCCTTGGCGCTGATCAGCGCAGGACTGCTGGCTGCCGCCGAGCCCTGGTTGGCGTAGTCGAGCAGCTCGCGCTCGAAAATCCGGCCGATGTAGCCGGCGCCCATGAACGCCTGGCTCATGGCCGTGGCATCGACGTTGACCTGTAGTTCAGGCGAGCGCCCGGCCAGCAGGTCGCTCTGGAAGTTGACCGGTACGTTGATCACGAAGGTATACAGGCCGCTGTCCAGCGCCTGGTCGAGCTGGTCGTAGGGCAGCGCCACGGCGGCCTGGAACTCCGGTGGCTGCAGGGCTTCGGACAGCTTGCGCGAGAGCTGGCCGTGGTCTTCGTCGATGACGGCGACGCTGGCGTTGTGCACGCCGATGATCGAGCCTGCGGCGGGCATGTAGATCGCCACGCTGAAGGCGTAGAGCAGGAACAGCAACAGGACGCTGTCGTGCCGCAGGCTGGTCAGCTCCTTCAAACCCAGGCGCAGGGTGTGTGCCAGGCGATGCATCAGGCCTCCTGCTTCTTCAGCATGGCCAGGCTCAGGCCGGTGAAGCCCAGGAAGAACCCCGCCAATGCCAGGCATTGCGGCCACAGCTCACGCAGGCCCAGGGCCTTGGTAAAGGTGCCGACGGCGATGTCGAGAAAGTAGCCTGCCGGGAACAGTTGCCCCATCAACGCCGCCGAGCCATCGAGCGACGAGCGCGGCACGATCAGGCCGGAGAACTGGATGGTGGGCAGGCTGGTAATGATCATGGTGCCCAGGATCGCGGCGATCTGGGTGCGGGTGAACGCCGAGATCAGCAGCCCCAGGCTGGTGGTCGCCAGCAGGTACAGCAGGCCGCCAAGCGCCAGGGTCAGGGCGCTGCCCTTGAAGGGCACGCCGAACAGCCAGCGGTTCATGGCCACCAGCAAGGCCAGGTTGACCAGGCTGATCGCCAGGTAGGGGGCCTGTTTGCCCAGCAGGAACTCCAGGCGGGTCAGGGGCGTGGCGTAGAAGTTGGTGATCGAGCCCAGTTCCTTCTCGCGCACGATACCCAGGGCGGTGAGCATCGCCGGGATGAACGCCAGGATCAGGGCCATGACGCCAGGGCCGATGGCGTTGACGCTGACCACATCCTGGTTGTAGCGAAAGCGGGTTTCCAGGCGCACCGGTGTTTGTCCCGGCAACGCCTTGCTGCTCAGGGCGGCCAGTTGCTCCAGGTTGGCCTGGTGCACGGCCTCGACATAGTTGCGGCTGGTCTCGGCCCGAAACGGCATGCCGCCGTCGAGCCAGGCCGCCACCACTGGCTGGCGCCCGGCGTGCAGGTCGCGGCCGAAACCAGGGGGAATCTCCAGGGCCAGCTTGATTTCCGAGCGTTGCAGGCGCTTGTGCAGCTGTGCCGCGTCGCGAATCGGCGGTTGCTCGGCAAAGTAGCGCGAGCCACGAAAGGCCTCCAGGTAGGCCCGGCTCTGTGGGCTCTGGTCCTGGTCGTAGACGGCGAAGGCGAGGTTTTCCACGTCCAGCGAAATGCCGTAGCCGAAGATCACCATCATGAACAGTGCACCTAGCAAGGCAAAGGCCAGGCGCACCTTGTCGCGCAGCAGCTCCTTGCCTTCGCGGGTGGCCACGGCGAACAGGCGCTTGAGGCTGAAGCCCCGGCGCAACGGTGGCGTGGGGCCGGCGGCTGCGTCGGGCCGGGTCGTGGCCGTGGGCGCCTCGCTGGCCCCCTGGGCCTGCTCCAGGCAGGTGACGAAGGCGTCTTCGAGGGTGTCGCCGGCAAACTGTCGTTGCAGCGCCGCCGGCGTGTCGCAGGCCAGCACCTTGCCGGCGTGCATCAGGGAAATACGGTCGCAGCGCAGGGCTTCGTTCATGAAGTGGGTGGACAGGAAGATGGTCACGCCCTGTTCCCGTGACAGCTCGATCAGCAGACGCCAGAAGTCATCGCGGGCGGCCGGGTCGACCCCCGAGGTCGGTTCGTCGAGGATCAGCACTTCGGGCCGGTGCAACACTGCCACGGCCAGCGACAGGCGCTGGCGCAAGCCCAGGGGCAGGGCGGCGGACTGCTGGTCGGCGATATCGCCCAGGGTGAAGCGCTCGATCAGTTCGGCAATGCGTGTCGTGCTCTCGGCCTTGGGCAGGTCGAACAGGCGGGCATGCAGTTCAAGGTTCTGCCGCACGCTGAGCTCGCCATACAGCGAAAAGCTCTGGGACATGAAGCCGACACGCTTGCGGGTGGCCAGGTCGTTGGCATCCACCGGACGACCCAGCAGCGTGGCACTGCCTTCGCTGGCCGGCATCAGGCCGGTAAGGACCTTCATGGTGGTGGTCTTGCCACAGCCGTTGGAGCCGAGAAAACCGAAGATCTCACCGCGGCCGATGGCGAAGCTGACCTTGTTCACCGCGGTGAAATCGCCAAAGCGCAGGGTCAATTCATGGGCTTCGATGGCAATGGTCGCATCAGCGCCGAGTCGCGGTGGAATCTGCAAAGGCTGTGCGTTGTGAGCGCTGTCACCCTGAAAGTGGGTGAAGGCATCGTCCAGTTTGCCGCTGGGCGTGACAGCGGCCAGGGTTTGGGTCGGACCCGAGGCGATGAGTGTTCCGCGATCGAGCATCAGGCACTGCTCGAACTGCTCGGCCTCTTCCATGTAGGCAGTGGCCACCAACAGGGTCAGCTGTGGCCGCTCCTGGCGCACCTGCTCGACCAGCTCCCAGAAGCGTCGGCGTGACAAGGGGTCGACGCCGGTGGTCGGCTCGTCGAGGATCAGCAGGTCCGGCTCGTGGATCAGTGCGCAGCACAAGCCGAGTTTCTGCTTCATGCCGCCGGACAACTTGCCCGCCGGGCGCTCGGCAAAGCGTGCCAGGTCGGTGGCCAGCAGCAGGCTGTGCATGCGTTGCTCGCACTCGGCGGCGCTGAGGCCGAACAGCGTGGCAAAGAAGCGGATGTTCTCGCTGATCGACAGTTCAGGGTACAGGTTGTTGCCCAGGCCCTGAGGCATGAAGGCGATGCGCGAGTACAGGGTGTTGCGGTGACGGCGCCGGCGGATGGAACCGCCGAGCACCTGCAACTCGCCGTGCTGCAGTTTCTTCACCCCGGCAATCAGGCCGAGCAGGCTGGACTTGCCGGCCCCGTCCGGACCGATCAGGCCGCAGCGGGTGCCAGCGGGCAAGCTGAAGGCGATGTCCTGCAGGGCGGCCAGCTTGCCATAGGCATGGCTGATGCCTTCAGCCTGCAGCGCCAGCCCGTTCATTGCAGGTTGGCCGGCCAGTCCACTGCAGCCGTGCGCACGTAGCCGGCGCCGGGCATGCCGGGCTTGGCCTGGGGCGCGGCAGCGGGGTCGGTCAGGCGTAGTTTGACCCGGAACACCAGCTTCTGCCGCTCATCGCGGGTTTCCACCTGTTTCGGGGTGAACTGGGCCTTGGCGGCGACAAAGGCGATTTTCGCCGGTAGGGCTTTTTCCGGCAGGGCATCGAGCACCACCCGCGCCTGATCGCCGACGGTCAGGCGGCCGGTGGTGGAGGCGGGGAGGTAAAGGTTCATGTACTGATCGTTCGGGTCGATCAGCATCAACACCCGGCCACCGGCGCCAAGCACCTCGCCCGGCTCGGCCAGGCGCAGCTGGATCACGCCGTCGATAGGGGCGCGCAGGCTACTGTCGTCGATCTCGCTGGTGAGCTGGGCGACCTGGGCTTGTGCGGCGCCGATGGCCGCCTTGATGGCGGCCAGTTGCGCACGCGCAGCGACCACGGCGGAGCTGGCGGTGTCGTAGCGCGCCTGTTGCTGGTCGAGCAGCTGCTGGCTGGCGTATTTGCGCTGGTAGATCTCCCGCACCCGCTTGAGTTCCTGGCTGGCCAGCAACAGCTCGCTCTGGCGCAGTTGCACGTTGGCCTGGGCGGCAGAGTAGTTTTCCTGGGCCCGCAGCACCTCGGCTTCGGCCTGGCTGCGCTGGGCTTCGAGGGTGCGGGTGTCGATGCGGGCGAGCAACTGGCCCTGGCGGACCTTGTCACCTTCGTCGACCAGCACTTCGGCCAGGCGGCCGGGGATCTTGCTGGCGATCTGCACTTCAGTGGCTTCGAGCCGGCCGTTGCCCATGCTCAGGCCTTCGGGCAGGCGGTCGTGCAGGGACTTCCAGTAGCCCAGGCCGCCTGCGGCCAGGAGCAGGGCGATCAGGGCGCCGGCAAATAGCTTGGGTGTATGTTGGCTCATCGGTCTGCATCCTGCTGCATTCACGTCAGAGTCTGACGCGGCACCGATCCTGGTGCGTTGATGTTCGTCAAATGTGCGGCAATCCTACCCGGTTTAACGCAGTGCGAGTACAGCAGCCCATTGTTCGGCGGTCACCGGCATGACCGACAGGCGACTGCCTTTTTGTACCAGGGGCAGTTCGGCCAGGGCGCTCTGCTGCTTCAGGTAGCCCAGTTGCAGGACCTTGCCGAAGGTCTCGACATGGCTGACATCGACCGCACTCCAGGGGTTCTTCGCGTCGTTGGCCTTGGCGTCGAAATAATGGCTCAGCGGGTCCAGGGCCGTCGGGTCGGGGTAGGCGGTGGCGCTGATGCGGGCAATGCCGGCGATGCCGGGTTCGGGGCAACTGGAATGGTAGAAAAAGAACTGGTCACCCACCGCCATGCTGCGCAGGAAATTGCGCGCCTGGTAGTTGCGAACGCCGTCCCAGCGCGCTTCCTTCAGGCGTGCCAGATCCTTGATCGAGAGTTCGTCGGGCTCGGATTTCATTAGCCAATAGGCCATGGGTGCTGCTCCTGGCGAGGTTTGAAATAACCTGTTGCATGAAACCGACAGTCGGTTGGCGTCAAGGTTTGCGTGTCGACGCGCGTTGTCGGAGAATGCGCCAATTTTAAGCTTGGCGCTTGCTGCAACCACTAAAAAACGTTGCTGACAACGTGATCAGTTTGCCTGAGGGGGGCAATCGATGAATCGCAAACCGGACCTGCTCTGGATTTTGGTATTTTTGTTCGGTCTGGGTGTTGTCACCACCGGTTACGCGCAAAGCCTTTGGGAGCGCAAGCTCGACGCCCCCTACGAAATGCCGGTCAATCCGCAACAACAGCGTTGATCGCCTTGCCGGCGCCTCAAGCGGGCGCCAGGTACCAGCCACGGTCCGAGACCGTTCCTTGTAGCGGCACGTCCCAACTGGCCTGAGCCAGTCGTTCGACCTTCTGGCATTCATGGGCCAGCCCCAGCAGCAAGGGCTTTTTCCAGGCCTTGCGGCGCGCTTGATAGGCCAGGCTGCGGTCATAGAAACCGCCGCCCATGCCCAGCCGGCCACCCACTTCATCAAACCCCACCAGCGGCAGCAGGATCAGGTCCAGCGCCCAGATGGGCCGTTGCCGGGCCAGGCGGATGTGCGGCTCGGGAATGCGGAAGCGATTGGGGCGCAGCTTTTCGCCGTGCTCGATACGCTGGAAGACCATTTTGCTTTTCGGCCAGGCGTGCAGTACCGGCAGGTAGGTGCGCTTGCCCCGGCGCTGGGCCTCGCGCAGCAGCAGGCGCGGGTCGATTTCGCAGTCGTTGGGCAGGTACAGGGCGATGTGGCGGGCGCGGCGGAACAGCGGATGCTGGGCCAGTTGCCGGTACAGGCCTTGCGCGGCCTGACGCTGCTGGGCCGGGCTGAGTGCACGGCGGGCATCACGTAACAGGCGACGGAGTTGGGGGCGGGTGAGCGGCGCGGTGTCGGTCATGGCACGGGCGTTCCCAGAGAGGCTGTCGCCCATGGCGACAGCTCGATTGCCCGCGGATGGCGCAGGCAAGGATGATTCAGGCTCCCCGACGAACCGCTGTCGGTGTAGCCCTTGAACCCGAAAGTTCAAGGTGGAGATTGCAGGAGGCGTTAAGGCTTTCCGTCAAGCGGACATGCACACCGGCCCCAACGTGCAACCCCCGTGGTTGTGCGTATCGGCTCAGGGACATGACCGACTGGCAAGCACTCCAGGGAGTGGCGCCAGTATACTGAAACTCAACTGGTTTTTGAATCCGCATCGTCGGCCAGGGCCTGATCGACACGTTCGAGCAGGTCGCGCACCTGTTCGCGGGTCGCTCCACCGGCTGGAACTTCCGGGCGTTCCTGCTTGTGCAGCAGGTCGTGGGTGATGTTCAGCGCGGCCATCACGGCAATGCGGTCGGCGCCGATCACTTTGCCGCTGCTGCGGATCTCACGCATCTTGCCGTCCAGGTAGCGGGCGGCGCTGATCAGGTTGCTGCGCTCTTCCGGCGGGCAGATGATCGAATATTCCTTGTCGAGGATCTGAACGGTGACGCTATTGCTTGAACTCATGAGTCTTGCTCCAGGGCCTTGAGCCGCGAAATCATCGATTCGACCTTACGCCGGGCGATTTCGTTTTTTTCGATGAGGTGGGCGCGCTCCTCACGCCAGGACTTTTCCTGTGTCTGTAGGAGTGCATTTTGCCGTTTTAGTTGCTCGACTCGCTCAATCAGCAGTTCGAATCGGCCCATCAGCGTTTGCAGATCGTTCTCTTGCATTGGTTGCCACTCGATTCGGTCTGGCGTGTGGTTACCCGGATTATGCCCCGGTCTGCCCCGAGTTGGCCGCGTCGATGGTCTTGGCGCGCCTGCCGGTGCTAGGATACAAGGTCTTCATTCTAGTCATTGCGCCGCCTGGCGCCTAGTTGCCCATGTCCAATACCAATTCGCCGTACACCGCTTTCGCCACCTTGCTCAGCAGCAACGGGCACCCTGTTTCCCCTGCCGAGCTGCACGGGCTGTTGCTCGGCCGCAGCTGCGCCGGTGCCGGCTTCGACGCCGATGCCTGGCTGGCCGATGCCGCCAACGCGCTGGAAGTCGAGCCTTCGGACACTGTTCGCAATGCCTTGATCGGCCTGCAGGAGATGGTCAAGGGTGAACTGTCCGGTGAAGACATCGCCATCGTTCTGCTGCTGCCGGGCGACGACGCGCCGCTGACCGAGCGCGCCGCGGCCCTCGGCCAGTGGTGCCAGGGCTTCCTTGCCGGTTTCGGGCAGAACGCTGGCGGCCTGGAGCTGAGCGCCGACGCCAAGGACGTACTGAACGACCTGGTTGCCATTTCCCAGGTCCAGGACGCCCTGGAAGAGTCCGAGGACGGCGAAAACGACTACATGGAAGTCATGGAATACCTGCGCGTCGCGCCGCTGCTGCTCTACACGGAGCTGGCCAAGCCGGCCGCACCTGCGCCCAAACCTTCGCTGCACTGATCAACCAGGGACTGCCACTGCCCATGAGCCACATCCCCAAGTCGGAGTACGCCCGTCGACGCAAGGCGCTGATGGCGCAGATGGAACCCAACAGCATTGCCATCCTGCCCGCCGCCGCGGTTGCCATCCGCAACCGCGACGTCGAGCATGTGTACCGCCAGGACAGCGACTTCCAGTACCTGAGCGGCTTCCCGGAGCCGGAAGCGGTGATCGCCCTGATCCCCGGGCGCGAGCATGGCGAGTACGTACTGTTCTGCCGTGAGCGCAACCCGGAGCGGGAGCTCTGGGATGGCCTGCGTTCCGGCCAGGAAGGGGCGATCCGCGACTTTGGCGCCGACGATGCCTTTCCCATCACCGATATCGACGACATCCTGCCCGGCCTGATCGAGGGCCGTGACCGGGTCTATTCGGCCATGGGCAGCAACCCGGAATTCGACCGTCACCTGATGGACTGGATCAACGTGATCCGCTCCAAGGCGCGCCTGGGCGCCCAGCCGCCGAACGAATTCGTTGCCCTGGATCATCTGCTGCACGACATGCGCCTGTATAAATCGGCAGCGGAAGTGAAGGTGATGCGCGAGGCCGCGGCGATTTCCGCCCGTGCCCATGTGCGCGCAATGCAGGCCTGCCGTGCCGGCCTGCGCGAATACAGCCTGGAAGCCGAGCTGGACTACGAGTTCCGCAAGGGCGGGGCGAAGATGCCGGCGTACGGCTCGATCGTCGCGGCCGGGCGCAACAGCTGCATCCTGCACTACCAGGAGAACGACGCGCTGCTCAAGGACGGTGACCTGGTGCTGATCGACGCCGGTTGCGAGATCGACTGCTACGCCAGCGACATCACCCGCACCTTTCCGGTCAGCGGGCGGTTTTCGGCGGAACAGAAGGCCATCTACGAACTGGTGCTCAAGGCCCAGGAAGCGGCCTTTGCCGCGATCGCACCGGGCAGGCACTGGAACCACGCCCATGAGGCGACGGTGCGGGTGATCACCGAGGGGCTGGTGGAACTGGGCCTGCTCCAGGGCGATGTCCAGGAGCTGATCGACAGCGAAGCCTACCGGGCGTTCTACATGCATCGTGCCGGGCACTGGCTGGGCATGGATGTGCATGATGTCGGCGAGTACAAGGTCGGCGGCCAGTGGCGGGTGCTCGAGCCGGGCATGGCCCTGACGGTCGAGCCGGGCATCTATATCGGCGCCGACAACCAGAGCGTCGCGAAGAAATGGCGCGGCATTGGTGTACGTATCGAGGATGACGTAGTGGTAACCAGGCAGGGCTGTGAAATCCTGACGTCGGGCGTGCCGAAGACGGTCGCCGAAATCGAGGCCTTGATGGCTGCCGCGCGCAGTGACGCGGCATGAGCCGGGTCAATCTGGCAATCATCGGCGGCGGCCTGGTCGGCGCCAGCCTGGCGCTGGCCTTGCAGGCGGGCGCCAAGGCGCGTGGCTGGAAGATCGTGCTGATCGAGCCCTTCGCCCCGGGTGACAGCTACCAACCGAGCTATGACGCGCGTTCGTCGGCCTTGTCCTTCGGCACGCGGCAAATCTATGAGCGCCTGGACCTGTGGCAGCAGATCAGCCGCCGCGCCGAGCCGATCCGGCAGATCCAGGTGTCCGACCGTGGCCGGTTCGGCGCCACCCGCCTGGATGCGCTGGAGGAGGGGGTGCCGGCCCTGGGCTATGTGGTGGAGAACGCCTGGCTCGGCCAGTGCCTGTGGCAGGGCCTGGACGCCGAGGTGGTGAGCTGGCGCTGTCCGGCGGAGGTCACCGCGATGCAGGCGCTGGAGGACGGCTATCGCCTGTCGCTCAACGACGACACCACCCTGGAGTGCGACCTGGCGGTGCTGGCCGATGGGGGGCGTTCCGGTTTGCGTGAGCAGCTGGGCATCCATGTCAGCCAGCGGCCCTACAACCAGAGCGCGCTGATCGCCAACATCACCCCGAGCGAAGCCCATCGCGGGCAAGCCTTCGAGCGCTTCACTGATGACGGGCCCATGGCGTTGCTGCCTTTGCCGGAGAATCGCTGCGCGCTGGTCTGGACCCGTGCCGGGATGGACGCCAAGCGCCTGGCCGAGCTGGATGAACGCAGTTTTCTCAGCGAGCTGCAGGACGTTTTCGGTTATCGCCTGGGCGCCTTGCGCCAGGTTGGCGCCAGGCATCTGTATCCACTGTCGCTGGTCGAGGCCCAGGAGCAGGTGCGTTCGCACCTGGTGGTGTTGGGCAATGCCGCGCACAGCCTGCACCCGATCGCCGGGCAGGGCTTCAACCTGTCCCTGCGCGATGTGCAGTCGCTGGCCGAAGGCTTGCTGGCCGGCCCTGCCGTGCCGGGCGACTTTGCCACCCTGCAGGCCTATCGCGAGCGCCAGCGCCTGGACCAGGACCTGACCGTGGGCTTCTCCGACCGCGTCACCCGCCTGTTCGGCAATGCACAACCTTTGGTCGCCACCGGGCGCAACCTGGGCTTGCTCGGCCTTGACCTGCTGCCGCCGGCCAAGCGCTGGTTCGCCCGTCAGGCCATGGGGCTGGGAACGCGTCCGGACCTGCGGAGCTGACATGAGCGATCCGCGAAAACTGGCGTGGCGCGCGCGCAAGCTGCGCTGGCGGCTTAATCTCTATCCGCCGTACCTGGGCGCCGGTATCCGCGTGCAAAGCATCAGCCCGGACCTGCGTCAGATCAAGGTGCGCATGGGGCTCAACGGGTTCAATCGCAACTATGTCGGCACCCAGTTCGGCGGCAGCTTGTACTCGATGGTCGATCCGTTCTACATGCTGATGCTGATGGAGCTGCTGGGGCGTGAATACATCGTCTGGGACAAGGCCGCCAGCATCGATTTCATCTCCCCGGGCAAGGGGCCGGTGTTCGCCGAGCTGTGCATCGACGACGGGCTGCTGGCCGAGATCCGCGAGCACACCGCAGGCGGCAAGAAATACCTGCCACGACTTCAGGTCGATATCCGTGACGCTGCCGGCGAGCTGGTGGCGCGGGTCGACAAAACCCTTTACGTGCGGCTCAAGCAGCAAGCGAGACAGGCTTAAGGCATGGAAATGCGCGCAGATCTGTTGATTGTCGGTGCCGGTATGGTCGGCAGCGCCCTGGCCCTGGCGTTGCAGCACAGCGGCCTGGAGATTCTCCTGCTCGACGGCAGCCCGCTGTCGGTCAAGTCGTTCGATGAGCAGTCCGCCTTCGAGCCGCGGGTCAGTGCCCTGTCGATGGCCAGCCAGCGCATTCTGGAACGCCTGGGCGCCTGGCAGGGGATCAGCGAGCGGCGCCTGAGCCCTTACTCGGACATGCGTGTGTGGGACGGCAGCGGCACCGGCCAGATCCATTTCTCGGCGGCCAGCGTGCATGCCGAGGTGCTGGGGCACATCGTCGAGAACAAGGTCATCCAGGACGGCTTGCTGGAGCGCCTGCACGACAGCGAGATCGGCTTGCTGGCCAATGCCCGCCTGGAGCAGATGCGCCGCTCCGGTGATGAGTGGCTGCTGACCCTGGCCGACGGCCGCACCTTGCGTGCGCCCCTGGTGATCGCTGCAGACGGTGCAAACTCGGCCGTGCGCCACCTGACCGGCTGCGAAACCCGTGAGTGGGATTACCTGCACCACGCCATCGTCACCAGCGTGCGCTGCGCCGAACCGCACCAGGCCACGGCCTGGCAACGTTTCACCGACGACGGTCCCCTGGCCTTCCTGCCATTGCTGCGCGACGGCCGGCAGGACTGGTGCTCGATCGTATGGTCGACCACCCCCGAGCAGGCCGAGCGCCTGATGAAACTGGATGACCAGCACTTCTGCAGCGAACTCGAGCGTGCCTTTGAAGGCCGCCTGGGCACTGTGCTGCAGGCCGACCCACGGCTCTGCGTGCCGCTGCGCCAGCGTCATGCCAAGCGCTACGTGGCCGAAGGCCTGGCGTTGATCGGCGACGCGGCCCACACCATTCACCCGCTGGCCGGGCAGGGCGTCAACCTGGGCTTTCTCGATGCCGCCGTGCTGGCCGAAGAACTGCAGCATGCCTACGAGCGTGGCGAGCGCCTGGCCGATGTGCGTGTGCTGAGCCGCTACGAGCGTCGGCGCATGCCGCACAACCTGGCCCTGATGGCGGCCATGGAAGGCTTCCAGCGCTTGTTCCAGGCCGATCCGCTGCCGCTGCGCTGGTTGCGCAACAGCGGGCTGAAATGGGTCGAGCAATTGCCTGAAGCCAAGGCCGTGTTCGTCCGCCAGGCCCTGGGCTTGAGCGGTGACTTGCCGGATCTGGCGCGCGCCTGAAAGAGTCGTAACATCTGGTAACTCCTCGCCGGTGAGTTCGGTTGAGAAGGGAAATGGGATTAACTACCATTTGCGCCTCTATTGAACTCCGAGGACTGCACCATGTTGCCACGCAAGCACGTATTGGCCGCCCTGGCTCTGACCCTGTTGGGCGGCACCGCCCAGGCGGCGGACGAAGTGGTGGTGTATTCCTCGCGCATCGACGAGCTGATCAAGCCGGTATTCGACGCCTACACCGCCAAGACCGGGGTCAAGATCAAGTTCATCACCGACAAGGAAGCGCCGCTGATGCAGCGCATCAAGGCCGAAGGTCAGAACGCCACCGCCGACCTGCTGCTGACCGTCGATGCCGGCAACCTCTGGCAGGCCGAGCAGATGGGCATCCTGCAGCCGATCAAGTCCGACGTGATCGACGCCAACATTCCCAAGCAGTACCGCGCCTCGTCCCACGACTGGACCGGCCTGAGCCTGCGGGCGCGGACCATTGCCTACTCCACCGACCGGGTCAAGCCGGAAGAACTGAGCACCTACGAAGCCCTGGCCGACAAGAACTGGGAAGGGCGCCTGTGCCTGCGCACTGCGAAGAAGGTCTACAACCAGTCGCTGACCGCCACCCTGATCGAAACCCACGGCGAGAAGAAGACCGAGGAAATCATCAAGGGCTGGGTCAACAACCTGTCCACCGACGTGTTCTCCGATGACACCGCCCTGCTGCAGGCCATCAATGCCGGCCAGTGCGACGTGGGCATCGTCAACACCTACTACTACGGTCGCCTGCACAAGGAAAACCCGAACCTTGCGGTCAAGCTGTTCTGGCCTAACCAGGCCGACCGTGGCGTGCACGTCAACCTCTCGGGTATCGGCCTGACCAAATACGCGCCGCACCCGGAAGCCGCCAAGAAGCTGGTCGAGTGGATGACCGGTGAAGAAGCGCAGAAGCTCTTCGCGGACGTGAACCAGGAATTCCCGGCCAACCCGAAAGTCGCCCCTTCCGAGGAAGTGGCCGCATGGGGTTCGTTCAAGGCCGACACCATCCCGGTTGAAATCGCCGGCAAGCGTCAGGCGCAAGCGATCAAACTCATGGATCGGGCTGGCTGGAACTAAGCGCAAGGCTTTATCCTTGCGGGGTCTTGCGGGGCCCCCAATCGCGGGCTCTGCCCGCTCCCACGCCGTCTGTGGGAGCGGGCAGAGCCCGCGATCGACCGCAACGCGGTCGTCATCACATCCACAGAGATTTCCTTTTGGCTCACCCCGCCCAACGCCGCTGGTATCCCCTGGTCTACACCATCGCCGCCCTGGTGCTGTTGCCCCTGAGCGTGCTGCTGCTGTCCTGGCAATCGGTCGACACGCAGATCTGGTCGCACCTGCTCGATACCCAGATGGGCCGTCTGTTGGGCAACACCCTGACCCTGGTCGTCGGTGTCGGTGTCGGCGTCACCGTGCTGGGCGTAAGCCTGGCCTGGTTGACCAGCCTCTGCGAGTTCCCCGGGCGGCGCTGGCTCGACTGGGCGCTGATGCTGCCATTCGCCATTCCGGCTTATGTGCTGGCGTTCGTCTTCGTCGGTCTGCTGGATTTTGCCGGTCCGGTGCAAAGCCTGCTGCGTGAAGGGTTCGGGCCCATGCGCCTGCCCCGGGTGCGCTCCACCGGTGGGGTGATCATCGTGCTGGTGCTGGTGTTCTACCCCTATGTCTACCTGTTGGCGCGCACCGCCTTCCTGGCCCAGGGCAAGGGATTGATGGAAGCGGCGCGGGTGCTGGGACACTCCCCATTGCAGGCGTTCTGGCGGGTGGGGCTGCCCATGGCCCGTCCGGCCATCGGTGCCGGCGTCGCCCTGGCCCTGATGGAAACCCTGGCCGATTTCGGGGCGGTGTCGGTGTTCAACTTCGACACCTTTACCACCGCAATCTACAAGACCTGGTACGGCTTCTTCAGCCTGTCCAGCGCTGCACAGCTGGCCAGCCTGTTGCTGCTGGTCGTGATGCTGGTGCTGTACGGCGAGCGCCGGGCCCGAGGCGCGGTGCGCAGCAGCAATGAGCGGCCACGGGGCAAGGCGCTGTACCACCTGCGCGGCTTCAAGGCGCTGGCGGCCAGTGGCTGGTGCCTGCTGGTGTTTGCCTGCGCCTTCGTCATCCCGGTGCTGCAGTTGCTGGTGTGGTTCTGGCAGCGGGGGCGTTTCGATCTCGATGAGCGCTACAGCAGCCTGATCCTGCATACCCTCTACCTCGGCGCGATGGCGGCGCTGATCACCGTCTGTGTCGCCCTGGTGCTGGCCTTTGCCCGGCGCCAGGCACCGACCACGGCCATCGGTGCCGGGGTCGGGCTGGCCAACCTGGGGTATGCCCTGCCGGGCTCGGTACTGGCCGTGTCGATCATGCTGGCCTTCAGTTACCTGGACAATCAGGTCGTGGTGCCGCTATCCACCTGGCTGGGTGGCGCTGGCCGGCCCTTGCTGCTGGGCAGCCTGTCGGCGCTGTTGCTCGCCTATCTGGTGCGCTTCATCGCTGTAGCCTACGGACCGCTGGAAAACAGCCTGGGCCGGATTCGTCCGTCGTTGCCCGAAGCCTCCCGCAGCCTGGGCGTCAGTGGCCCAAGATTGTTTTTCAAGGTGTATCTACCGCTGCTGGTGCCGGGGGCCTTGAGCGCCGCCTTGCTGGTGTTCGTCGATGTCCTCAAGGAAATGCCGGCGACCCTGCTGATGCGGCCGTTCGGCTGGGACACGCTGGCGGTACGGGTGTTTGAAATGACCAGCGAAGGCGAGTGGGCGCGGGCGTCACTGCCGGCGCTGACGCTGATCCTGGTCGGGCTGTTGCCGGTCATCGGCCTGATTCGACGGTCGGCCCGGCACCCCGGTCAAACGCGCTGAGGGTGTAAGCCTGCGAGCTTGCAGCTACAATGCGCGGCATTCGCTGCGGTCGGTCCTACAGACCAGGTAGCTGGAACGCTGCCGACAGCCGCTGCTTCGCCAATCCCGGAAGGAGAAACCCATGGGACAGCGTACGCCTCTTTATGACCTGCACCTGGCGCTGGGCGCCAAGATGGTCGATTTTGGCGGTTGGGACATGCCTCTGCATTACGGCTCGCAGGTCGAGGAGCACCATCAGGTGCGCCGTGACTGCGGGGTGTTCGATGTTTCCCACATGACGGTGATCGATGTACACGGCGCCCAGGCCCGGGTCTGGCTACAGCGCCTGCTGGCCAACGATGTCGATCGCCTGGGTGAAACCGGCAAGGCCTTGTACAGCACCATGCTCGACGAGCAGGGCCGGGTCATCGACGACATGATCGTCTACCGCTGCGACGAAGGTTATCGCCTGGTGGTCAACGCCGCGACCCGCGACAAGGACCTGGCCTGGCTGAGCGCCTGCAAGGGCGATTACCAGGTTGCCCTGTGCGAGCGTCCGGAACTGGCCATCCTCGCCATCCAGGGCCCTGAGGCCCGCGACAAGGTCGCCGAGCTGGTCAGCGCGCCACGGGCCGCGCTGATCCGCGAACTCAAACCCTTCGAAGGCCGCGACGAAGGCGACTGGTTCATTGCCCGCACCGGCTACACCGGCGAAGACGGCCTGGAGATCATCCTGCCCGCCGTGCAGGCCCCGGCATTCTTCAACGACCTGGTCGGCGCCGGCATCGCCCCGAGCGGCCTGGGCGCCCGTGACACCCTGCGCCTTGAGGCCGGCATGAACCTGTATGGCCAGGACATCGACCAGGCGCACACCCCGCTGACCTCGAACCTGGGCTGGAGCATCGCCTGGGAGCCTGCCGAGCGTGACTTCATCGGTCGCCAGGGCCTGCTCGCCGAAATCGAACGCGGCGTCGAGCAGAAACTGGTCGGTCTGGTGCTCGAGGAACGCGGCGTGCTGCGTGCCCATCAGGTGGTGCGTGTCGCCGGTATTGGCGAAGGGGAGATCACCAGTGGTAGTTTCTCTCCTACGCTGAGCAAATCCATTGCGCTGGCGCGGGTGCCGATGGCAACCGCCGATCGTGCCGAGGTGGAGATCCGCGGCAAATGGTACCCGGTGCGGGTGGTCAAGCCGACCTTCGTGCGCCATGGCAAGATTCTGATCTGAACCTTTTCTTGCGGGCTTTCCGCTGACCCTATCGAGGATAACAAGATGAGCAACATCCCCGCCGACCTGCGTTTTGCCGAAAGTCATGAGTGGGCCCGTCTGGAAGCCGACGGCAGTGTGACCGTCGGTATCAGCGACCACGCCCAGGAAGCCCTGGGTGACGTGGTGTTCGTCGAGCTGGCTGAAGTCGGCAAAGTCTTCGCCGCTGGCGACGCCGCCGGTGTGGTCGAGTCGGTCAAGGCCGCCTCGGACATCTACGCCCCGGTGGGTGGCGAGGTAATCGCGGTGAACGAAGAACTGGCCGACAGCCCCGAGTTGCTGAACGAGTCGCCGTACGACAGCTGGATCTTCAAGCTCAAGCCAAGCAACCCGGCCGAGCTGGACAAACTGCTCGACGCCGCCGGCTACCAAGCCGCCATCGGCGAATAGTTTTCACACAAAGCGGCAATCTCTTCCTAGACTCAATATGCCTCGACTGCTCGGGGCTTGGTCGAGGAAGAGAGAGCCGCTATGTCCCAGTCGCCGTCCCTGAGCCAACTGCACGACCCCAATCCTTTCCTGCGTCGCCACCTGGGCCCCGATGCCCTGGAGCAGCAGGCCATGCTCGAGGCCCTGGGCCTGGGCAGCCGTAGTGACCTGATCGAACAGACCGTGCCGCCGGGCATCCGCCTCAACCGGCCGCTGGACCTGCCCGCCGCCCTGGATGAACAGGCCGCCCTGGCCAAGCTCAGGGGCTACGCCGAACAGAACCAGGTGTGGACCAGCCTGATCGGCATGGGCTATCACGGCACGATCACGCCGACCGTCATCCTGCGCAACGTCCTCGAGAACCCGGGCTGGTATACCGCCTACACGCCTTATCAGCCGGAAATCGCCCAGGGGCGCCTGGAAGCGCTGCTGAATTTCCAGCAGATGATCATCGACCTCACCGGTCTGGACCTGGCCAACGCGTCGTTGCTCGATGAAGCCACGGCAGCGGCCGAGGCCATGGCCCTGGCCAAGCGGGTGGCCAGGTCGAAAAGCAACCTGTTCTTCGCCGATGAACACTGCCATCCGCAAACCCTGTCGGTGCTCAAGACCCGCGCCGAAGGCTTTGGCTTCGAGCTGGTCGTCGACGCGGTGGAGAACCTTGGCAACTACAAGGTGTTCGGGGCCTTGCTGCAGTACCCGGACACCCATGGCGAGATCCGCGACCTGCGCCCGCTGGTCGAGCACCTGCACAAGCAGCAGGCCCTGGCCTGCGTGGCCGCCGACCTGCTGAGCCTGCTGATGCTGTGCCCGCCGGGCGAACAGGGCGCCGACGTGGTGTTGGGCTCGTCCCAGCGCTTTGGCGTACCCATGGGCTATGGTGGGCCCCATGCGGCCTATTTCGCCTGCCGTGACGACTTCAAACGGGCCATGCCGGGGCGCATCATCGGCGTGTCCAAGGATGCCCGCGGCAACGTGGCCCTGCGCATGGCCCTGCAGACCCGCGAGCAGCATATCCGCCGCGAGAAGGCCAACTCGAACATCTGCACCGCCCAGGTGCTGCTGGCCAACATTGCCGCCTTCTACGCGGTGTACCACGGCCCCGAAGGCTTGCAGCGCATTGCCCAGCGGGTGCATGCGCTGACCTTCGTCCTGGCCGCGGGCCTGGAGAGCAAAGGCATCAAGCGCCTCAACCAGCACTTTTTCGACACCCTGACCCTTGAGGTCGGAGGCAGCCAGACGGCGATCATCCAGAGCGCCGAGGCGGCCAGGATCAACCTGCGGATTCTCGGGCGCGGCAAGCTGGGTGTGAGCCTCGACGAGACCTGTGACGAGTCCACCGTGCTGCGCCTGTTCGACATCTTCCTCGGTGCCGACCACGGCCTGGATATCCCCACCCTCGATGCCCTGGCCCTGCCGGAAGGCATTCCAGCGGCCCTGGTGCGCCGTTCGGGCTTCCTGACCCACCCGGTGTTCAACCAGCACCACAGCGAAACCGAGATGCTGCGCTACCTCAAGCAGCTGGAGAACAAGGACCTGGCGCTGAACCAGTCGATGATTCCCCTGGGCTCCTGCACCATGAAGCTCAACGCCAGCAGCGAGATGATCCCGATCACCTGGCCAGGCTTTGCCGAGTTGCACCCCTTTGCCCCGGCCGGGCAAGTGCAGGGCTACAAGGCGATGATCGACGAGCTGGAAAGCTGGCTGTGTGCAATTACCGGCTTCGACGCCATCTGCATGCAGCCCAACTCCGGCGCCCAGGGCGAGTATGCCGGGTTGATGGCGATCGCCAAGTATCACCGCAGCCGTCACCAGCCGCACCGTGATATCTGCCTGATTCCCTCGTCGGCCCATGGCACCAACCCGGCCTCGGCGCAAATGGCCGGCATGCGGGTGGTCATCGTCGAATGCGACGAAGCCGGTAACGTCGACCTGGCCGACCTCAAGGCCAAGGCCAAGGCCGCGGGCGAGCACCTGTCCTGCCTGATGGCGACCTATCCTTCGACCCATGGCGTGTATGAGGAGGGCATCAGCGAGATTTGCGCGGTGATCCACCAGCAGGGTGGCCAGGTGTACATGGACGGGGCCAACCTCAATGCCCAGGTCGGCCTGACCCGGCCGGCCGACATCGGCGCCGATGTCTCGCACATGAACCTGCACAAGACCTTCTGCATCCCCCATGGCGGCGGAGGCCCGGGCATGGGACCGATCGGCGTGCGTGCGCACCTGGCACCGTTCGTGGCCAGCCATCCGGTGATCCCGGTGCCCGGGCCTGATCCGCAGAACACCGCGGTCAGCGCCGCGCCCTGGGGCAGTGCGAGCATCCTGCCGATCAGCTGGATGTACATCGCCATGATGGGGCCGCAGCTCGCCGATGCCAGCGAGGTGGCGATCCTTTCGGCCAACTACCTGGCCGAGCGCCTGAACGAGGCTTTCCCGGTGCTGTACCGGGGGCGCAACGCGCGGGTGGCCCATGAGTGCATTTTCGACCTGCGACCGTTGAAGGCGCTGACCGGCATCAGTGAGGAGGACGTAGCCAAGCGCCTGATGGACTATGGCTTCCACGCCCCGACCATGTCGTTCCCGGTGCCGGGCACCTTGATGGTGGAGCCGACCGAAAGTGAGTCCAAGGCCGAACTGGATCGCTTCATCGAGGCGATGCTGAGCATTCGTGCAGAAATTCGCGAGGTGCAGGACGGCAACTGGCCGGCCGAAGACAACCCGCTCAAGCATGCGCCGCATACGCTGGCGGATGTGCTGGGGGTATGGGAGCGGCCCTACAGTATCGTCCAGGGCGTGGCGCCCAGTGATCATGTGCGGCTGCACAAGTACTGGCCGGCGGTTAACCGGGTGGACAACGTGTTCGGTGACCGGAACCTGTTCTGTGCCTGTGTCCCGGTGGAGGATTATCGCTGAATCGATCGCGGGGCAAGCCCGCTCCTACCCATGTAGGAGCGGGCTTGCCCCGCGATGCGTTTACTGCTGCGCTACGGCGTTCTTGGCCAGGATGGCGTTGGCCAGTTCCATGTCGCTGACTTGCAGCTCCGGGTTATCGGCACGGACTTTCTGCATCGCCGATTCCAGGTAAGGGCCACGGATTGCGCCATTGCTGGCTACAAAGCTGCCGGCGTCATCCTGGGCGGCGACGACCAGTTTGTGATCCCTGGAGGTCAGGTAGCTGGAGGCGGTCGTTGCACCGGAGGAGATGACATTTTGCCAGAAGGTGTCGTCGGCCATGGCCGAACCGACAGGCAGGGAGAGCAGGGCAAGGGTTGCGACTGCAAGTTTGGAACGCATTCGGGGTAACTCCAACTGTGGTGATCTGCGCGCTTTGATCTGCCCGCCTGCATCTAGTTCCCTGACGCCACGCGCAACACCTCGGACTCCGATGTAAGACCTGCTGCAACCTTCTGCGCGCCGTCGTCATGCAGGCTACGCAAGCCCTCGGCGAGCGCCTGCCGGCGCAGCGTTGCCAGGTCGGTATCGGCGCAAATGGCCGCCTTGAGGGTGTCGCTCAGGCGCAGCAGCTCGTGAATGCCGGTGCGACCGTGGTAGCCGGTCTGCCGACATTCGTTGCACCCCCGGGCCAGGTAGCCCGTCGCGGTGGGCGCCTTGCAGGCCAGGCACAGCGTACGCACCAGGCGCTGGGCCATTACGCCGACCAGCCCGGCCTTGATCAGGTGAGCGGCAATGCCGAGTTCCAGCAGGCGGCTGATGGCGCCGCAAGCGTCGTTGGTGTGCAGGGTGGAGAGCACCAGATGCCCGGTCAGCGCCGCCTGGAAAGCCACCTGGGCGGTTTCCAGGTCACGGATCTCGCCAATCATGATGATGTCCGGATCCTGGCGCAGCAGGGCCCGGGTGCCCTCGGCAAAGCCCAGGTCGATGGCCGGGTGCACTTGCAACTGGTTGAACTGCGGCTCGACCATCTCGATCGGGTCTTCGACCGTGCACAGGTTGACCTGCGGGCTGGCCAGGTACTTGAGGGTGGCGTACAGGGTACTGGTCTTGCCCGAACCGGTGGGCCCGGTGACCAGGATCAGGCCGTGGCGCTGCCCGATCATGGCCTGCCAGTGCGCCAGGTTTTCGCCGTCAAGGCCCAGCTGGGCGAAGTCCTGCTGCATCAGGAGGGGGTCGAAGATGCGCAGCACCAGCTTCTCGCCGAAGGTGGTGGGCAAGGTCGACAGGCGCAACTCGACTTCGTTGCCGGTCGGCAGGCGGGTCTTGATCCGGCCGTCCTGAGGCCGGCGTTTTTCGGCGACGTTCATGCCGCCGAGGGTTTTCAGGCGGCTGACCACCGCCAGGGTGACCTCGGCCGGAAACTGGTAGATCGGGTGCAGCAAGCCGTCGATGCGAAAGCGCAGGTGGCCCTGGTCGCGCCGGGGTTCCAGGTGAATATCGCTGGCCCGTTGGTCGAAGGCGTACTGCAACAGCCAATCGACGAGGGTGACGATGTGGGCATCCTCGCTGTCGCGCTGGCGGTCATCGCTACCGAGTTCGAGCAGTTGCTCAAGGTTATGCACAGGCGACGCCTGCTGGCGGCTGGCGCCATCGACCGAGCGGGCCAGGCGGAAAAACGCCTGGCTGAACTGGCGGATCTGCAACGGGCTTGCCAGCACGCGCTTGATCGGGCGGCGCAACACTTGCGCAAGGTCCGCTTCCCAGGAGGTGACATAGGGCTCGGCGCTGGCCACGGTGACGCCCTGGCTATCGGCCGCGACAGCCAGCAGGCCGTGGCGTCGGGCAAAGGCTGCAGACATCAGACCCGTGGTGGCTGCCAGGTCCAGTTGCAGCGGATCGATGTACAGGTAGGGCTGGCCTGCTTGTGCGGCCAACCATTGGCACAGGGCTTCCATGTCCAGGCGCTGGCCGGGCTGGCGTGGGTCCGGCAGGCCCTGGCGGGCGATGAGTTCAAGCGGGTGGTCGTCGGCAGCAAGGCCCTGGCTGCGCAGTGCCCGGGCAGTGTGCGCAGGGATGAGCCGGGCGTCGAGAAGGTCGTCCAGCAGGCCGTCCAGGCTCAGCCTGCGGTCCTCGGCGGTGACAGTCATGAGGCGTCCTTGCCAAGCTGCCTGAAGGGGTGGCACTGACAAGACTAGCTGGCTTTGGGAACTTGCAAGGCCGAAAAACATTGCCCGGCATTTCCCGCCCAGGCTCGGTCAGTGGCAGGGCTGCAGGCGGACCTCGTCGACGCAGATCAGGTTGCGCATTTTTTGCGCAATGAGTTCGGCCCGGTGCCAGCTCAAGCCGGCAATCTCGATGTCGATCTCGAGCAGGTCGTCCTGCCGGTTCATCTGCACCTGATGGGGGGTGAGGAACTGCAGGGCGAACAGGTTCAGTACCCGACACAGGCTGTCGGGCTCGGCTTCCACCTGCAGGTGATAGCGCACGTTGCTGTGGGCGGCGCTGACAGCCCAGACATCGTCGCGCAACGGGGTAACGGGGCTGTCGAAGCGTTCGAGTGCGCTCATGTAATTCTCCGGAATCGATAGGGGAATTTTTACATGCGCAACCGGGTATTTTTTCTCTATGATCGATTGAAAAGGCTGGCTATTGAATTGCTCAATTCGCCTTATGATTCTTTGGAGAAATAATTATGCACAGCGAATTGGACGCCTATGACCGACGCATCCTGGCCTTGTTGCAGGAGGACGCCTCGCTGTCCAGTGCGCAGATCGCCGAACGGGTGGGGCTGTCCCAGTCGCCGTGCTGGCGGCGCATCCAGCGCCTGAAGGAGGAGGGGGTGATTCGCGGCCAGGTGACCCTGCTCGATCGCAAGAAGATCGGCCTGAACACGCAGATTTTCGCCGAGGTCAAACTCAATGCCCACGGCCGCTCCAATTTCACCGAATTCACCGAGGCGATACGCGGCTTTCCGGAAGTGCTGGAGTGCTATGTGCTGATGGGGGCGGTGGACTTCTTGCTGCGCATCGTCACCCCGGACATCGAAGCCTACGAACGGTTCTTCTTCGAAAAGCTGTCGATGGTGCCGGGGATCCAGGAGGTCAACTCGATCGTGGCCTTGTCTGAAATCAAGTCCACGACCAGTCTTCCGGTGCTGCGCTAGCCCTTATTTGCGCAGCAGGTGCTTCCAGCCACGGCTCTGGAACACGGCCATGGCCTGGTGCTCGCGAGCTTCGAGGACTTCGTCGCTGATTGGCAGGTTGGCCAGTTCGTGCAGCTTGTTCAGCTCGCCGAACAGGCGGTCAAGGTCCGGGCTCTCCAGCACCTGGCGGGCGTGGTGCAGCCAGGCCAGCAGGCGCTCGATGCGTGGCAGCTGCTCGGCCAGGTCTTCCGGCTGGCGATGGTACAGCGGCAGTTGCAGGGCGTTGGCTTCATCGGCCAGCAGCACGTTCAGCCAGTTGGTCAGCTGGGCGGCACCCTGGCGGTCGCCGCGCTTGTTGCGCTCCACGGTCCAGCCACGGGCCAGCAGCCAGCGCGAGGTTTCCAGGGAGAACTGGCCCCAGCGGGTATCCAGCAGCTCGTCGGCAAATTGCTCGGGTGCGGCACGACGCACGTCTTCATCGTCGTTGCCGGCCAGTACCAGCGGACGCCAGTCTTCCAGCAGTGCATCCAGGCTGGCACGCAGGGCGCGGGTGGTCGCACGGGGGGCGGCCTGGCCCAGGCTGCCGATCAGGGCGCGCAGTTCGGCCAGGGCCTGGACCCAGTCCTGCAGCAGGCGCCAGTGGCCATTGAACTGGTACTGCTCGGCCAGGCGCTGGCTGGTGCCCAGCAGTTGCCAGGCCAACGCCGCGACGGCGTCGTCCAGCGGCATTTCTGCCGTCAGCTCGGCAGCCGGCAGGCGCAGGGCGTAGCTGGCAGGGTCGAGCAGGCGGTAGCCACGCTCGGCCTTGCTGATGTCGCAAGGGAACAGCGGCAGGGCGGCCGACAGCTCGGCGGCCAGCTCCAGCAGGGCTTCAGGCGCGCCTTCGCGGAGTTCCAGCTCCAGCTCGCAGATCTCTTCCTTCTGCTTGCCGGCGACCACGCTGCCCAGGTCCAGGGCCGCTTCGATCACCACCTTGGCCTTGCCACGGCCCCAGGCGATTTCCGCGTACTGGCGAGTGAAGTCGGTGGTGAACAGCGGCTTGATGGTTTTCTTGTCCAGTTCGGTCAGTTCGGCCGGCCAGCACTGGTCGTCGAGCTTCTTCAGGTCGAGTTTGGCCTTGGGCAGCTGCCACTCGAACTCGTTGCGCTGGGACAGGCCGGCGACGCTCTGGCCGCGGGTCTTGAGGCTCTGGATCACCACATCGCCGTCGCGGCGCAGGCGCAGGGCGACCTTGGCCGCCGACAGGGCGCGCTCCGGGCTGTCGAAGTACTGGTTCAGCAGCTCGCGGCTTTGCCAGCCGGACTTGTTGCGCTTGTTCAGCAATGGGTGTTCGCGCAGCGCGGCGAGGGTCTCGCGGCTGACCCGCAGTTTGATTTCGGTTTCTTTATGCATTGCTGGTAGATCCAGGCTCGAATGACAGGGAGCGTCTTGGGGGTGCAGTGTACAGGAGTCGGCTCGCGGCGGTTTATTCACGGAGCCGGATGGCCCTATGATGAGGTTCGCCCAAGGAGAAAGCGCATGCCGTTGCCATCGCTCAAAGAGCAGTTCGCCGCCCTGATCGCCGCGCCATCGGTCAGCTGTACCCAGCCTGCGCTGGACCAGTCCAACCGCGCGGTGATCGACCTGCTGGCCGGGTGGCTGGGAGACCTGGGTTTCGCCTGTGACATCCAGCAGGTGACCCCGGGCAAATTCAACCTGCTGGCCAGCCGCGGCAGCGGCCCGGGCGGGCTGGTGCTGGCCGGGCACAGCGACACGGTGCCCTACGATCCGCAGCTGTGGCAGACCGATCCGCTCAAGCTGACCGAGGTCGACGGCCGCTGGGTAGGCCTGGGCAGTTGCGACATGAAAGGCTTCTTCGCCCTGGTCATCGAGGCGGTGCAGCCCTTGCTGGCCCATGACTTCAAGCAGCCGCTGCTGATCCTGGCCACCTGCGACGAGGAGAGCTCGATGTCCGGCGCCCGCGCCCTGGCTGAAGCCGGCCGGCCGCTGGGGCGAGCGGCGGTGATCGGCGAGCCGACCGGGCTCAAGCCGATCCGCCTGCACAAGGGCGTGATGATGGAGCGTATCGATATCCTCGGTCGCAGTGGCCATTCGTCGGATCCTGGCCTCGGGCATAGCGCGCTGGAGGCCATGCACCAGGTCATGAGCGAGTTGATGGGGCTGCGTCGGCAATGGCAGCAACAGTTCAACAACGCCCAGTTCAGCGTGCCGCAACCGACCCTGAACTTCGGCTGCATCCATGGCGGTGACAACCCCAACCGGATCTGCGGCCAGTGCGCCCTGGAGTTCGACTTGCGGCCCTTGCCGGGCATGGACCCGGAGGCCCTGCGCACAGCCATCCGGGAGAAAATCGCGCCCCTGGCCGAGCAGCATCAGGTGCGTATCGACTATGCGCCGCTGTTCCCCGAAGTGCCGCCATTCGAGCAATCGGCGGATGCGGAACTGGTGCGCCTGGCCGAACGTCTAACCGGCCATCGGGCCGAAGCGGTGGCCTTTGGCACCGAAGCGCCTTATCTTCAGCGCCTGGGTTGCGAGACCCTGGTACTGGGCCCGGGCGATATCGCCTGCGCCCACCAGCCGGGCGAGTACCTTGAAATGTCACGCTTGCAGCCTACCGTGCGTCTATTGCGTGAGTTGATCGAACATTATTGCCTCAGCCCGGTAATTGCCCGCTGAGTTCGGCCGTTTTCCAGAGGAGATTGCGCGTGACGCCAAGCCTGTTCCGACGATAACCCTTCGAGCGCTGTGTGCTTTCCCGTTTTTGTCCATTTTTCTACAGGCTCCCTGGTTATGCCCGATTACGTCAATTGGCTGCGTCATGCTTCGCCTTACATCAACGCCCACCGCGAATGCACCTTTGTGGTCATGCTGCCCGGTGACGGGGTCGAAGACCCCAATTTCGGCAATATCGTCCACGACCTGGTGCTGCTGCACAGCCTGGGCGTGCGCCTGGTGCTGGTGCACGGCTCGCGTCCGCAGATCGAAAGCCGCCTGGCCAGCCGTGGCCTGACCCCGCACTACCATCGCGGCATGCGCATCACCGATGCCGCCACCCTGGAATGCGTGATCGATGCCGTGGGCCACCTGCGCATCGCCATCGAAGCCCGGCTGTCGATGGACATGGCCGCCTCGCCGATGCAGGGCTCGCGCCTGCGTGTGGCCTCCGGCAACCTGGTCACCGCACGGCCGATCGGCGTGCTCGAAGGTGTGGACTATCACCACACCGGCGAAGTACGCCGGGTCGACCGCAAGGGTATCAATCGCCTGCTCGACGAGCGCTCCATCGTGCTGCTGTCGCCTTTGGGCTACTCGCCGACCGGTGAAATCTTCAACCTGGCCTGCGAAGACGTTGCCACCCGCGCCGCCATCGAACTGGGAGCCGACAAGCTGTTGCTGTTCGGTGCCGAGCGCGGCCTGCTCGACGAGCAAGGCCGGCTGGTGCGCGAACTACGCCCGCAGCAGGTACCGGCGCACCTGCAGCGCCTGGGCAGCGACTACCAGGCCGAACTGCTCGACGCCGCCGCCGAGGCCTGCCGTGGCGGCGTGGCGCGCAGCCATATCGTCAGCTACAGCGAAGACGGCGCCTTGCTCACCGAGCTGTTCACCCGTGACGGTGGCGGCACCCTGGTGGCCCAGGAGCAGTTCGAGAAGGTCCGTGAAGCGGCAATCGAGGACGTCGGTGGCTTGCTTGACCTGATCAGCCCGCTGGAAGAGCAGGGCATCCTGGTGCGTCGTTCGCGCGAGGTGCTGGAGCGCGAGATCGAGCAGTTCAGCGTGGTCGAGCGCGAGGGCATGATCATCGCCTGTGCGGCGCTGTACCCGATTGCCGACTCCGAGGCCGGGGAGCTGGCGTGCCTTGCGGTGAACCCCGAGTATCGCCATGGTGGCCGGGGTGACGAGTTGCTGGAGCGCATCGAGACCCGGGCGCGGGAAATGGGGCTCAACACCCTGTTCGTGCTGACGACCCGGACCGCGCACTGGTTCCGCGAGCGTGGCTTCGTGCCCAGCGGCGTCGAGCGGCTGCCGGCGGCCAGGGCTTCGCTGTACAACTACCAGCGCAATTCGAAGATCTTCGAGAAGGCGCTATAGGTGCTGGAGTCGCTGTGCAGCCCATCGCCAGCGATGCTGGCGCCCACAGTAGCCGGTTGTCACAAGGCCTTGTGGGAGCCGGCATAGCCGGCGATGAGGCCCTCGAAGCCGATACAAAAATGCCGCCGATCCCAGGATCGGCGGCATTTTTTTACACGGTGTGCAGGTACCAGTTGTACTCGAGGTCGGAGATGGAGTGTTCGAACTCCTCCAGCTCACTTTCCTTGCAGGCCACGAAGATATCGATGTACTTCGGATCGATGTACTTGGCCAGGATCTCGCTGTCGTCCAGCTCGCGCAGGGCATCACGCAGGTTGTTCGGCAGGCTCTGCTCGTTCTGCTCGTAGGAGTTGCCTTCGGTCGGCTCGCCCGGTTCGACCTTGTTGGTCAAGCCGTGGTGAACACCGGCCAGGACAGCGGCCATCAGCAGGTACGGGTTGGCGTCGGCACCGGCTACGCGGTGTTCGATGCGCACGGCGTCCGGCGAGCCGGTCGGCACGCGCAGGGCCACGGTACGGTTGTCCAGGCCCCAGCTTGGCGAATTCGGCACGTAGAACTGGGCGCCGAAACGGCGATACGAGTTGACGTTCGGGCACAGGAATGCCATCGACGCCGGCAGGGTCTCGAGCACACCGCCGATCGCGTGACGCAGTGCGGCGTTCTGCTCGGGATCCTCGCTGGTGAAGATGTTCTTGCCATCTTTGTCCAGCACCGAGATATGGACGTGCAGACCATTACCCGCCT
>Ga0247821_10000225_pt1 | contig 32557 bp, 25 predicted proteins | sample 13C_Glycerol_Day_FD_192481 | JGI IMG/M metagenome (GOLD analysis project Ga0247821, IMG submission 192481) | Soil microbial communities from agricultural site in Penn Yan, New York, United States - 13C_Glycerol_Day14 | ecosystem: Environmental > Terrestrial > Soil > Agricultural land | place... | reverse complement strand
CCGAGGGCGATCTTGCTGCCCAGGCGGTCGATGATCATGCCCATCGGCAGCTGGGCGAAGGCATAGGCAATGGAAAACGCCGACAACAGGATGCCCATCTGCGACGGGCTGATCATCATGTCTTTCTGGATCGAGGTGTTGGCGATCGACAGTGCACTACGGTCCAGGTAGTTGACGATGCCGATCAGTAGCAGGAACACGACGGTGATGCGTTGGTACTTCTTCATAGGGTTCATGTGATGACCTTTATTATTATTGTTGCCGCGCTGTCAGCGCCGTGGCGATCCTTCGTTCAAGCTGCGCCCTCCCTGACGCAGCGCGCCGCTCAGGGCAGGCGCGCGGTGGTTGCAACGTCCAGCAGGCCGCGCCGGCCGAGGCTGTCGATCAGTGCACGCAGGCCAAAGTGCCACTGCGGCGCCAGGTCGCTGGTGGTCACGCGGTTGCACAGGGTACCCAGTTGAGGGTTGCTGATGCTCACTACATCGCCCGGCTTGTGGGTGAAGCCGTTGCCCGGTTGGTCGCGGTCCTGTTTGGGGGCGAACAAGGTACCGAGGAACAGCACCAGGCCGTCGGGGTACTGATGGTTCTCGTTGAGGGTTTGCTGCACCAGGTCCTGCGGGTCGCGGCTGATCTGGCGCATGGAACTGCTGCCGGCGAGGATGAAGCCGTCTTCACCCACCACCTGCAACTCCACCTCGGCGGCGCGCACATCGTCCAGGCCGAAGCTTTCGTCGAACAGGCGCAGCAACGGGCCGAGCGCGGTGGAGGCATTGTTGTCCTTGGCTTTGGACAGCAGCAAGGCGCTACGGCCTTCGAAGTCGCGCAGGTTGACATCGTTGCCGAGCATCGCGCCCTTGATGCAACCATCGCTCGACACCGCCAGCACCACTTCAGGCTCGGGGTTGTTCCAGCTCGACTTGGGGTGGATGCCGATTTCGGCGCCGTGGCCGACCGCCGACAGCGGCTGGGCCTTGGTGAACACCTCGGCGTCCGGGCCAATCCCCACTTCCAGGTACTGCGACCAAAGGCCCTGCTCCACCAGCACCTTGCGCAGCGCTTCGGCCTGGGCCGAGCCCGGCACGATCTGTGACAGGTCGGCACCGATGCGGCTGGCCAGGGTGTCACGGATGGCATCGGCCTTGGCCGGGTCGCCCTTGGCCTGCTCTTCCACCACGCGCTCCAGCAGGCTGGTGGCGAAGGTCACCCCAGCGGCCTTCACCGCCTGCAGGTCGATGGGAGCCAGCAGCCATGGCTGGTGCGGGTCGCGCCGGGCCGGGTCGCTGTTGCCCAGCAAGGCTGGCAGCCCGATCAGCGGCTCGGCCAGCGGCAGGCTGCGCAGGTAGGCCACCGGGTCGGCCACTTCCAGCAGGGCCGAGACGGTGGCTACATGGGCGCTGATATCGTGCACGGCGCCGGCCTTCACCAGCACCACTGCAGGGCCCTGCTCCGGCAGCCACACCCGCCCTACCCAACTGCCGCTGTCGAACGCGCTGGCATCGTGGTTCAGAGGCAGCGGTCGCTTGCCGTTCGCTCGATCAGTCATCTGTGTACCCTTACTGTCATTCATTGGGAAAGTGCCGGCAGTTGCAGCTGCCCGGCCAGGCGGTCAAGGTCGGCCACCAGCTGTGACGAAAGGCTTGCGCCCTGCTCCAGGGCATGGCGGCGCAAGGCAAGGCCAGCCTGCCCAGGCAGGCGCACCGGGCGCTCGGGGTCGAGCGGCCGGCTGGCCAGTATCAGTCGGCCGAGGAAGCTGGTTTCGTCGGTGAACGCTTGCAGGCCGCCGAAGAATTGCGGGTCGATAACCACGGCGGTGGCCGAGGCCCCCCACTGGTCTGGCGCATCCTTGCGGCCATGGCCGGCCAGCCCCGAGGTCAAGGCTTCGACCAGCAGCGCCAGGGCGAAACCTTTGTGGCCAAAGGCCTGGCCACCCAAGGGCAGGATGCTGCCTTGCGGGCTGGTGAAGAAGTCGCGCGGGTCGTCGCTCAGTTGCCCGTCATTGCTTACCAGCACCGAATGCGGCAGACGGCTACCGGCGTCGCGACACTGGCCGACCAGGCCGAGGGTGACGGTGGACATGCTGACGTCCAGCAGAATCGGCTCGCCTTGGGTCGGGATACCCGCGGCGATCGGGTTGGGGGTATACACCGGATCGACGCCGCCATGGGCGCAGACCAGCCCTACCGACGGGTCCGAGGAATACAGCATGGCCACCAGGCCCTGGTCGGTGTAAGGCTTGAGGTAGGCTGCCAGGCAGCCGATATGCGCGGCGCGGCGTACCACGGCGATGCCGATACCCTGCGAAGTGGCGCCCTTTGCCGCGCAGTCCAGGGCACGGCTGACGCAGTACGGCCCCAACACGTAGTGGCCATCGAACAGGCTGGAAATGCCACTGTCCGACACCTGCTCCAGTACCTGCGCACGGGCCTTGACCTGCCCGCCGAGCATGCCGTCGATGTAGCGGCTGACCAAATTCAGGCCATGGGTGCGATGGCCCAGCAACTCGCCTTCGAGGAGCACCCGGGTCACTACCTGGGCGACTTCGGTATCGGCACCGGCCTTTTCGAACAGCCGCTCGACGAAGGTATTGAGCGCTTGCACGTTGTAATGTGTGGCTTGAGTCATTGCGGTTGCCTCGGAAATGGCACAGGGCTGGCGATCAGGTCACGGCGCCGATCTGCCAGGGCACGAATTCGTTCTGCCCGTAGCCGTGCAGTTCGCTCTTGCTGCGCTCACCGGAAGCGATGCGCAGCATCTGTTCGAAGATGAACGCGCCGCGCTCCTCGATGCTGGTGGAACCATCGGCGATGCCGCCGCAATTGACGTCCATGTCTTCTTCCTGGTGCTCGAACACCCGGTTGTTGGTGGCCAGCTTGATCGATGGCGCCGGGGCACAGCCGTAGGCCGAGCCACGGCCGGTGGTGAAGGCGATCAGGTTGGCCCCGCCCGCCACCTGGCCGGTGGCCGAAACCGGGTCGTAGCCGGGGGTATCCATGAACACCAGGCCCTGGGCGCGCACCGCTTCTGCGTACTGGTACACATCGACCAGGTTGCTGGAGCCGGCCTTGGCCACAGCGCCGAGGGACTTTTCCAGGATGGTGGTCAGGCCCCCGGCCTTGTTGCCGGCCGAGGGGTTGTTGTTCAGCTCGGCGTTCATGCGCTGGCAGTAGTCTTCCCACCAGCGGATGCGGGCCACCAGTTTTTCGCCGACCTCGCGGCTGACCGCACGGCGGGTCAGCAAATGCTCGGCACCGTAGATTTCCGGGGTCTCGGAGAGAATCGCGGTGCCACCGGCGGCCACCAGGCGGTCGACGGCATTGCCCAACGCCGGGTTGGCGGTTATGCCGGAATAACCATCGGAACCGCCACATTGCAGGCCTACCACCAGGTGCCGCGCGCTGACCGGCTGGCGCTGCACCTGGTTGGCCTCGGCCAGCAGTGCCTTGACCTGCTCGATGCCGGCGGCGATGGTTTTGCAGGTGCCGCCGATACCCTGGATGGTAAAGGTGCGCAGCTGGGCGCTGGCCTGCAGGCCCTGGGTTTCCAGCAGGCTTTCGATCTGGTTGGTTTCGCAACCCAGGCCGATGATCAGCACGGCAGCGAAATTGGGGTGTACGGCGTACCCGGCAAGGGTACGACGCAACAGGCCCAGGGCTTCACCGCTGGGGTCCACCGCACAGCCGGCGCCGTGGGTCAGCGCCACCACGCCGTCGATGTTCGGGTAGTCGGCCAGCACTTCAGGGTGGATATCGCGACGAAAATGGTCGGCCACGGCCCGGGCCACGGTCGCCGAGCAGTTCACCGAGGTCAGGATGCCGATGTAATTGCGGGTGGCGACCCGGCCATCGGCGCGCACTATGCCCTGGAACTGCGCCTCGCTGCCGGGCTGGTTGCGGGTGTCGACACCGAAGGCGTAGTCACGGGCGAAATCGCCCATCTGCACGTTGTGCACATGCACATGCTCGCCGGCGTCGATGGCCTGCGAGGCAAACCCGATGATCTGCCCGTAGCGGCGCAGAGGCTGGCCCTGCTCGACACGTTCGGTAGCGAGCTTGTGGCCTGAGGGGATCGGCTGGCGCACAATAATCGCCTCGGCGTCCAGGCGCAGGCCTTGCGGCAGGGCCTGGCGAGCGATCAGCACGTTGTCCAGCGGGTTGAGGCGGATGACGGCAAGGTCACCGGACTTGGCAATCAGTTGCATGGGACCTCTCAGGGCGGTGCGGCTGGCTTCTTGTTATGGCTGCGACCACTGTAAGAAGCCTTGGGCAACATTCCCAATGAGATGATCCGATCGAACGATAACCCTGAGTTATCAGAAGATGGTCTCAGAGCATGTTTATCAATCACGTTTGAAGACAATCTTGGACCGCTGCACGATCCTTGTAGGAGCGGCCTTGTGTCGCGAAAGGGCTGCGAAGCAGCCCCGGCAATTCGTGCTTCTGCGCTGAAACCCTGGGGCTGCTTCGCAGCCCTTTCGCGACACAAGGCCGCTCCTACAGTTGACCGCGTATCGGCTTTATCTATGCTCCTCCTGGCGACGGCGAGCGCCCTCCAGCAAAATCTCGACAAACGCCCGGGCCGAAGCGCTCAGCGGCTCGTCCTTGCGGGTAACCACGCCGTATTCCAGCGCCGCCAGGTGCAAGGGGCTGCGCAGTTCTTTCAGTTGGCCACTGGCCAGCTGCGCGGCAACCATCGAGCGCGGCAACATGGCGATCATCGGTGCCGCCTGCAGCAATTGCAGGAACATCGGCATGGAAATGGTTTCGACGCTGTCGGCAGGCGTGGCGATGCCGGCAACCCGGAAGGCCTGCTCCAGGCGGTTGCGGATCGGCGTGCCCACCGGGTACAGCACCCACGGCCAGTCGCCCAGCGCCGTCAGCGGCGTGCTTTCCAGCTGGTTGAGCGGGTGTTCGCTGTTGACCACAAGGCTGAACGGTTCTGGCTCCAGTGGCTGGAAATCGAACAGCTGGCTGAAACGTTCTTCAGTGAAGCGGCCAATCATGATGTCGAGCTTGTTCTGCTCCAGCATGGTCAACAAGTGATCGCTGGAATGCTCCACCACTTCGATCGACAGCAACGGGCTGCGTGCCTTGATCGCGGCGATGGCCTGCGGCAGCACCAGCGCGGTGGCGGCAAAGATCCCACCGACGCGGATAAAGCCGTGCCCGCCATTGCGCAAGCGGTTTACCTGGTCAACAAACTGTTGCGACTCGGCCAGCGCGCCTTGGGCATAGCGCACCACATATTCGCCCAGCTCGGTGGGTGGCATGCTCCGCGGCAGGCGCTCGAACAGGGCGAAGCCGAACTGCTCCTCAAGATCACGCAACATTTTGCTCAGAGCCGGCTGGCTCAGGTTCATGCGCGTGGCGGTGGCGTGCATGTTGCGGGTGCGCGCCAAGGTGTCGATCAACACCAGGTGCTTGTAGCGGATCCAGTTGCAAAAGCTGGAATGGGTCATGTCCGGCGGCATTGACGCAGGCCTCAGGCAAATGAAAAGGCGGGGCTATTGCGCCCGCAGGTAGTGCAGCAAGGTGTCCAGGGCAACCGAGTTGGGCCGCGAGCGCAGGGTCAGCACGCCCAGGTTGGCCATGGCCAGCGGCAGCTCCACCGGCAGGATGGCGACCATGCCATAGCGGGCATAATGCTTGGCCACGTCATCGGGCACCACCGCAATCATCTCGGAGGCTTCGAGCATGGCAGTGGTAGCCAGGATCGAGGCGGTTTCGACGATATCCAGCGACTGCACCATGCCGCCGGCTTGCAAGGCGCTTTCGACGCGGCGGCGCATCGGGCTGCCGATGGGGTGCAGGATCCAGGTCAACGCCACCAGGTCGGCCAGTTGCAGGCCGGCGGCATTGGCCAGCGGATGGCCGGCGCGGGCGATAACACGCATCTGCTCACCGCCTTCGAACAGTTCGATGTTCAGGTCCTGGCTGTCGCTCTGGTCTGGCAGCCGACCAACCACCATGTCGAAGTCGCCACGCAGCAAGGCCGGCAGCAAGGTGTCGCTGGTGCCGACCTCCAGGGAAATGCGCACCTTGGGGTGGTCGCGCTTGTAGGCCAGTACCGCCTTGGTCAGCACGCCCGGCACCGGGCCCATGACGCTGCCCACCCGTACCAGGCCCCGTGCCCCGCGCGCCAGCTCGGTAATCTGCGCCTGGGCGTGCTCGAACTCGTGAAGCGCATTCTGCGCATAGCGGATCATCACTTCGCCATACAGCGTCGCTTGCATGCCCCGGGGCAAACGCTCGAACAAGCGTACGCCCAGGCGTTCCTCGAGCTGTTGCAGCAACAGGCTGGCTGCCGGTTGCGTGGTGTGCATCGCCGCGGCAGCACGGCGCAGGTTAGCGAACTCGCCCAAGGCGTTGAGCAGCGTGATCTGCCGGCTGGAGATCTTCAATGCGCCGAGGCTGGCAGGCACCTGGGCGCTGTCGGGTGGCAAGCGAGACATATCGAATCCGGTATCGCTGGTTAAGATTTGGCGATTATGCCTGTATCGCTCGACAACCTACAGTCAGGTCTCCCAGTGCTTGAACAGAACAAGAGCCGACCATGAGCATACGTATTACCCACCTGAGCGTTCGCGACATTCGTTTCCCCACTTCGCTGTCGCTGGACGGCTCCGACGCCATGAACAGCGCCCCCGATTATTCGGCAGCCTACGTGGTGCTGCACACCGACGCCGAGGCCCTCGAAGGCCACGGCCTGACCTTCACCATCGGCCGTGGCAATGAGATTTGCGCAGCGGCGGTGCAATCGCTTGCGCCGCTGATCGTCGGCCTCAGCCTGGAGGAAATCACGGCGGACATGGGTGGTTTCTGGCACCGTTTCACCGTCAGCGACAGCCAGTTGCGTTGGCTGGGCCCGGAAAAGGGCGTGATCCACCTGGCCACCGCCGCGATCATCAATGCCGTGTGGGACCTGTGGGCCAAGCACGAGGGCAAGCCGGTGTGGAAGCTGCTGGCCGACATGACACCCGAGCAGTTGGTGCGCTGCCTGGATTTCAGCTACGTCACCGATGTGCTCACCCCCGAAGAAGCCATCGCCCTGCTGCGCCGCAAGGCCCCGGGCAAGGCCGAGCGCGAAGCGCAGATGCTGCGCGAAGGCTACCCCGGTTACACCACCGCGCCGGGCTGGCTGGGCTACAGCGAAGTAAAGATGCGCAAGCTTGCCCGCCAGGCCGTGGAAGATGGCTGGACCCACATCAAGCAGAAGATCGGTGCGGACCTGGAAGAAGACATTCGCCGCGCCAGCATCCTGCGCGACGAAATTGGCTGGGAGCGCACCCTGATGATGGATGCCAACCAGGTATGGGGCGTCGAGGAATCCGTCGCCAACATGCGCCGCCTGGCCGCCTTCGAACCACTGTGGATCGAGGAGCCGACCAACCCGGACGACATCCTCGGTCACGCCACTATCCGCCAGCGCATTGCGCCGATTGGCGTGGCTACCGGTGAACATTGCCACAACCGGGTGATGTTCAAGCAGATGTTTCAGGCCGGCGCGCTGGACTTCTGCCAACTGGACGCGGCCCGCCTGGGTGGCCTGAACGAAGTGCTGATCGTGCTGCTGATGGCGGCCAAGTACGACGTACCGGTGTGCCCGCACGGCGGCGGTGTCGGCCTGTGTGAGTACGTGCAGAACATTGCCCTGTTCGACTACATCGCGGTATCGGCCTCGCTGCACAACCGGGTGCTGGAGTACGTCGACCACCTGCACGAGCACTTCATCGACCCGGTGGTAATCCGCCGCGGGCGCTACATGCCGCCGCAACGCCCGGGCTACAGCATCGAAATGCATGCCGAGACCCTGGAACGCTACCAGTACCCCAACGGCGCGGTGTGGCTAGACATCAACCGTTCCTGACCCACCTACCTGGGTGTGCCGCCTTTGCGCGGCACGCCACCAGCACTTTCAACGGGGAAAAAAACAATGACAATCCTCACCGGTACTGCAGCGACGCCCGCCCCTGTCGCCACCACCGAACAGCGCCTGAACGGCCTGCTGCTGCGCAAATTGATGCCACTGCTCATCGTTGTCTACGTGATGAGCTTCCTTGACCGGACCAACATTGCCCTGGCCAAGGCCAGCATGGGCATCGACCTCGGCCTGTCGGCAGCGGCCTACGGCCTGGGCGCCGGCCTGTTCTTCCTCACCTACGCCCTGGCCGAAGTACCCAGCAACCTGATCATGCACCGGGTGGGCGCACGCTTCTGGATCACCCGCATCATGATCACCTGGGGCCTGCTCTCGGCGGGTATGGCCTTCGTTCAGGGCGAAACCTCGTTCTATGTCATGCGCCTGTTGCTCGGGGTCGCCGAAGCAGGCCTGTTCCCCGGCGTGATGCTGTACCTGACCTACTGGTTCGACCGTGAACAACGTGCCCGCGCCACGGGTTACTTCCTGCTGGGCGTGTGCCTGGCCAATATTCTCAGCGGCCCGCTGGGCGGTGCCCTGCTGGAAATGGACGGTGTGCTGGGCTGGCACGGCTGGCAATGGCTGTTCGTGCTCGAAGGCCTACCGGCAGTGGCCCTGGCCTATGTGGTATGGAAAAAACTGCCCGATGGCCCGGCCTCGGCGCCCTGGCTGTCGGCCGCCGAAGCCGCGGACATCGAGCGCCGCCTGGCTGCCGAGCGGGCCGCCGCACCGCAGCAGAGCAAGTTGCGGCAGATGTTCCGCGACCGGCAGATCTGGCTGGCGATCGTGGTGTACTTCGTGCACCAGATCACCATTTACACGGTGATTTTCTTCCTGCCAGGCATCATCGGCACCTACGGCGCGCTGTCGCCCTTCCAGGTCGGCCTGCTGACCGCCGTACCGTGGATTGCCGCCGCCATCGGCGCTGCTAGCTTCCCGCGCCTGGCCACCTCACCGCGCCGTTGCCGCACCTTGCTGTTCGGCGGCCTGCTGACCATGGCGGCCGGGCTGCTGCTGGCGTCGCTCGCCAATTCGTTCATCGGCCTGATCGGGTTTTCGCTGACTGCCTTGATGCTGTTCGTGGTGCAGTCGATCATCTTCGTCTTCCCCTCCAGCCGCCTGAGTGGCAGCGCCTTGGCAGCAGGGCTGGCCTTTGTCACCACCTGCGGCCTGTTTGGCGGTTTCGTCGGCCCGTCGGTGATGGGCCTGATCGAGCAGACCACCGGCAGTACCCGCAATGGCTTGTGGATCATCGCCGCGTTGCTGGTGATTGCAGCGCTGGTCAGTACCCGCTTGCGGCAAGGACAGGAGCAAGCGAATCGCTGACAAGAGGCGTTTGCCTGCCAGGGCCTCATCGCGACACAAGGCCGCTCTACAAGGGCCAGTGCTGGCTAAGACAGTTGCCCCCACAGGATAGGCGGAACGCTTGCAGGCTCGGTACTCCAAGCGACCCGGCGATGGGTTGCAACGCAACCCCGGCGGCTCAAGGTGTAACCCCGGCAGGCCTGCCGCAGCGTAGCTCAAGCACCTGGGCCAGGCGCTCCACCGCCTGTTGCAGCTCCCCCGGGTGATCACCCAGCCACGCCATCGCCAGGCACTGCTGGTAGCGGCCCTGCAGGCTGAACTGCTCGCCCGGTAGAGCATGCAGTGCTGAGCCAGCCAGCGCTGCAGCAATACCCTCCCAAGGCAGCGGCTGGCGAAAGCGCACCCATAGTGCCCGGCCACCCTCCGGCGTTTCCAATGCCACCCGCTGGCCGAACTGCAGTCGCAACTCACGCGCCAGGCATTGCATGCGCTTTTGCAGGTCCGTGCGCAGTCGTACCAGTTGCGCCTCGATCTCGCCTTTGCCCAGCATGTGCGCCAGCGCTTGCAGGCGAAGCGGTGCAAGCCGAAACGCGCGCTCCGCGAAAGCCCTGGCCAGCCCGGCGTCATGGCCCAGCAGATAGGCATAGGGCGCCTCGCTCCCCACTGCAGCATCGAACGCCCCCATCACCAATAGCCAGCGGGGGTCGACCCAATCACGCAGGCGCGCATTCGGCGGGCCGCTGTAACAGTGTTCACTGTCCAGGTCGTTTTCCAGCAACCATACAGGGTGCTGGCCAAGCAGTTGACCAAGCTGCTGCTGGTAGTGCGGTGAAACCAGCCGCCCCTGCGGCATGCCAAGGCACGACGGCATGACCAGCATGCACACCGGCTCGCTGGCCAGCAGCCGGGCCAGGGTGCGCAGGTCCGGATTGCCGCGGGCATCCAGTGGTACCTCCAGCACTCGCATGTCGGCACGTGCCAACGCGCGTAGCACCTGCCAGCAGCAGGGCGACTGCACCACCACGGTCCCGCCTTGCAGGGCCAGCGCCGCCAGCAAGGTCCCCAACAACGCCTGCACATCCGGGGCCAGCTGCACATCCTCGGCACGCCAGTACTGGTTGGAGGAACGGGTATAGCGTTCGGCGACGGCATTGCGCAGGCGGGCGCTGCCGTGCGAGTCCCACGGGGCAACACTGTGCGTGCGCTGACGTGCCAGGCGCCGCTCGTGGGTGAACAGGGTACGCTCCAGCATCGGCTGTGCTGGCAAGGGCATCTGCCGAGGCATGGCTGCAGCATCCCTCTTGGCAACGCCTTGTACGTAATAGCCCGACCTGGGCAGACACTGCACACGGCCCTCTTCTTCCAACAGACTGTAGGCACACTGCACGGTGGCCAATGACACCCGCAACCGCCGGGCCAACACGCGCAGCGACGGTAAACGGCACGGGCCACTGCGTGGAGCCTGGTCGATCAGGGCTTCCAGGTAGCGATATACCTTGCGATAGGCGAACTCGCCGGCGCCCGATTGCCCCATCAAGGCGGCCCCGCATGACCACGCCGCCGCCCCACCGCCCGCCGTGGCAGCAACCTCAGCTGTATATCGCGACGGGCCAGGTGGCTCATCAGGCGCCACGAGGCCAGCGGCAGGCCCCCGCCGTAGATCAGCCTGAGTTGCCCCAGCGGCAGGCCGCTGGTGTTCACCAGCCAGTTTTTCACCGCATCAGGGCAGGGTTTACCCTGCAAGGCCCGATGCAGGTATGGCAGCGCCACCAGCATATCGACATGCCAGCACTGCAGAAAACGCTCCAGGTTCTTCCCCTGCCTGGCAAACGGGCTGAACAGCAGGCACACCTGCTGGATCTGGTTGATGCCGTATGTCTTGCCGAACTGCAACTGATGCACATCGCGCCGCTTGTTGGCACCCGGCTGGCCGGCCAGCCGCAATGCCGGGCGACTTGCCTGCGGCTCGAGACTGCGTGCGTGCAGTTCCTGCAACTGCGCCGGGGCCAACGGCTCGACGAACGCGGCCAATGGCCAGGCCTCCTGGGCGGCCTCGAAGCGACAACCGAGCATGAGGTCGAGCTGCTGCTCTTCGAGCAACGGTGGCAGCAGGTCGTCAATGGCAATTACTCGCACTGGCGTAATCTGCGGCGTGGCCCCGGAAGTCTGTTCGGCCTGGACGCCCGATGAGCCCCCGATGTTGCCGAGCAGGCGACTCAGCCCCTGCGCCAGCGTCGCCAGGCACTGATGCACCACATGCGGACCATGCTCCCCTGCCAGGCGCAGGCTGCGCCGTGCCCAGGCCAGGTACCGGCGGCGCTGGCGCGCGGGGATGGCGGTGATCAATACATCCGCAGGTGAATGGGCCTGCAGCGCAAAGCCCACAGCGGCCGCCAGCTCCAGGTGCAGGCGACTCCCCAACAGTGCTTCGGGCCTGGGGTCGACCAGGTGACCGAACATCAGCATGGCGTCCTTGGCCAACAGCCAGCTCTCGGGCGCGGCAAGGGCATGCCGGCTGAACGGCACCACTTCGCGCCCCTTGATCATCTGCAGTTGCACCCGCGGGTCATCCTGCAAGAACAGCGCATTGAAACTGCGCTCATGGCATTCGAGCGTGGCACTGTCAGCCACGGGCAGGCTCACTACGAGCACCCGAAGCTGGAAAGTAACCGGCGCGCGCAGGGCGATACTCAGTTGTGCGGCACGCAGCATGGCCAACAGCCGGGCGCTGCGGCGATCGTTGCCCTGCAGCACCAGCAAGCGGTAGGTACCGATGTATTCGGGCCCGCCAGCAGCAACCAGTAGCCGTTGTATCAACAACTGCAAGGAAGCACGCTGCGCTTGTGACATATGACTGAGCAAGCGCTCGAGTACCTGCTGGTAGATATAGTGCATTGCCTGGTCGTGAATAGCAGTCACGAAATCACCTCATCAACTTCATGCAGCCAGCGCACGTTGTTCAGAGGACCTGAACATCAACATGCCCTGAACTTTTCCCGAAGAAATTTCCTACAACTAATTGGAAGTAATGACGTAACCAGTCACTGTCGCCATGACATCGAGAAAAACGCATCGTCGCGACGCCCCGCCGCTGCCATACACTGCCCTGGCCTGGGCACAGCCATGCTCATTCCACGCTCCTTGCGCTAAACATCATTGAGCCATTATCAAGGGATGCAAGGCGAATAGAAGATACAGATCAGGGTAAAAAAACCATTCAGCGGAAGTGAGAAAACACATTGACTGCCGGGCAATAACAGTTCAAGACAAAAAGCTTGGCGGAATATTTCGACGAGAAACTGAGCGACTGTTTTAAATATAGTCTGCGTCGTTTTTTATTGTAGGAACATTCTTTTTTTAAACGTCAACCAGTCTGTACCGGGCACAAAAAACCCGGGACTCTGCCCGGGCTTCTGATAATGCAGACCGCTTTCAGTGCTGCGCCATGTCCAGTACCACACGCCCGCCGCACGGGCACTGGTCCATGTAGCGATGCGCCTCGACCACCTGCTCGAACGGGTACACCTTGATGATCTGTGGTGTCAGCAACTGGTCGGCAGTGAACTGGTTGATATCGCGCAGGGCGCGCTGCAACGCCACCTGATCCTGGCTGATGCCCAGCTCCGGCTTGCCGGTGAAGTTACCGATGCAATGCACATAGAACTGGATGTTCTTCTGAAACGCCGCACAGGCCGGGAACGGCGTCTGGTTGCCACCTTGCAGGCCATACAGCACCAGGCTGCCACGCGGTGCCAGCACATCGCCCAACAACGACATCTGCGGCCCGCCCATGCCATCGAGGACCATGTCCACGCCACGGCCATCGGTGTACTTGCCGACCTGCAGCAACAAGTCCTGCTCTTCGGTGACGATCACCTTGTCGGCGCCCAGGCCCAGCAGGTACTCACGCTGTTCCGCCTCCTTGGTGGCAGCGAACACCTTCAGCCCCAGGGCCTTGCCCAACTGCACGAAGGCAGGGCCCGCGCAGTGGCTGGCATCGGTGACCAACGCGGTTTGCCCGGCTTTCGCCCGGGCCAGGTCGACGTAGGCGAAATAGGCGATCAGCAGCGGCGTGTAGTGCACGCTGGCCTCGATCGGGGTGAGCACATCCGGATAGCGGGTAATGGCCGAACGCGGCAGCACGATGACATCGCCATACACCGGGTGGTCGTTGGCACTGGTGGCCGGGAAGCTGGCAACCCGGTCGCCCACCGCAATATCCTCGACCCCTTCACCGACCGCGGTCACCACCCCCGCCATCTCGTGGCCGATCCCCGCCGGCAGGCGTGCCTGGGACGGTGCCAGGTTCTGGCGCCAGAGCACGTCATACCAGCTGACGCCAACCGCCTCGACGCGGATCTGTACCTCGTCGGCAGCAGGTGACGGTTCGGCCTGCTCCTCGCAACGGAGCACATCGGCAGCGCCGAACTTGTGGAAACGGATCATGCGGGACATCGCATACCTCGCCTTTGTGAACCTCTAATTACCACGGACTTTATCCGGGCTTTGCCGGTTAGGCCATCAGTGGTCATTAATAGTCGACATGCCTGTCATCGATTGGGCACCTGACTTTCCCTGCGATTGGTCCCCCTAAACCCGTGCAGGGTACCAGCCTTTGGCCTTAAGATTCACCTCTGCCCCACTTTAGGCGAAGCGCAACGATGAATCGAAACGACCTGCGTCGTGTAGACCTCAACCTGCTGATCGTGTTCGAAACGCTGATGCATGAGCGCAGCGTGACCCGTGCCGCGGAGAAACTGTTCCTCGGCCAGCCCGCCATCAGTGCCGCCCTTTCGCGCCTGCGCAACCTGTTCGACGACCCGTTGTTCGTGCGCACCGGCCGCAGCATGGAGCCCTCGGCCCGGGCCCACGAAATCTTCGCCCTGCTGTCCCCGGCGCTGGACTCGATTTCCACCGCGGTCAGCCGCGCCGCCGAATTCGACCCGGCCACCAGCAATGCGGTGTTCCGCATCGGCCTGTCGGACGACGCCGAGTTCGCCCTGCTACCGCAGTTGCTCAAACGCATTCGCGCCGAAGCGCCAGGTATCGTGCTGGTGGTGCGCCGGGTCAATTACCTGCTGATGCCGACGCTGCTGGCCTCGGGCGAAATCTCGGTGGGGGTCAGCTATACCAGCGAACTGCCAGCCAACGCCAAGCGCAAGGTGCTGCGCCGCAGCATGCCGAAACTGCTGCGCGCCGACAGTGTGCCCGGCGCCATCACCCTGGACGACTTCTGCGCCCGCCCGCATGCGCTGGTGTCGTTTGCCGGGGACCTGTCGGGGTTCATCGACGAGGCCCTGGAGGAAATTGGCCGCAAGCGCCACGTGGTGCTGGCGGTGCCGCAGTTCAACGGCCTGGGGAGCTTGCTGGCGGGCACCGATATTGTCGCTACGGTGCCGGACTACACGGCGGACGCGCTGACCGCGGCGGGTGGGCTGCGGGCTGAGGACCTGCCGCTGGAGGTGCGCAGTTTCGAGCTGCACATGGCCTGGCGCGGGGCGCAGGACAATGACCCGGCGGAGCGTTGGTTGCGGTCGCGGATACAGATGTTTTTTGGCGATCCGGACAGTCTTTGATCAGAACGCCATGAAGGCAACAGTCCGGCCGGACAACTGCCATGGCACTCGCCGACGCGATAAGCCGAGACAGCGAACACAGCGAACGGCCGTGACACAGCACCACGCCCTACCACAGCGCATTGAGTGGGACCTTCTTGGTTGGACTGATGTCCATCTCTGCCCATGCTTTCGCCACAACCCTCCCCCCATATCGTCAGCCAGTGCCCTGACGGTGTCACGGGACACAGTACAAATCATGCCCAGCGACATGCCCGGACAACATTGCGGCGTAGGTGGCCGCTCCAGATTGAAGTTGGAAAGTCAATAACGGCAACCGCAAGACTTGTCATCTCCGACTATGGTGCACGCCAATGACACCTATTACTGCGCTATACGCAGAGGCTGACGGAAGTTGTTTTCATGGCTACTCGGAACAATGAGTCCTCTACTTTTGACATCTTGAAGATGTGCGATACAAGGGTGCGGTACAAAAGGATACTCGAGGAACATTTTGTAACGAAACCCAATGCACTCCGACGATTTTTCCTACAACTCAGTCGCCACCTTTAAACAGATCGATCACCGCCTCCAATGAGCGAAACTATGAATCGGATTTCGGTTCGAGGCGAGACGCTTAGGCGCTGAAGCCGCCAGCACCGCCCCAGGATTAGATAATTCAAGGATAGTTGCCTTTGACGCGACTATTGACAGCTCGATTTACTTGTCAGAAATAAATGCTTGACATCAAAATTGGGTTTTGGCCATATTTAATCGCACTGAGCACCGGCTACTGTCCTACTACAATTGTGGTCAACGACTGAAACTCAGGTCAGTTTCTTCACTGCGCCCCCATACGGATACCCGAAGCAGCGCTCGACGTATTCGCAAAGACAACTTTTATCGAGCTTGAACCAAGCAAATGGAAGGTTTATGTCTAATTTGAAGAACCAATACATCAATACTGCCAGGACGGTCGAAATTGGTAATCCCTCCTGGCAACTTGCGCAGAACTCAGGGCTGACCGACTTGAGCGTCAGGCATGTCGAGCGCAACCGCATGGTCGATCTGAACGGGCACTCGTTCATGAACATGTGCTCCTGTTCCTATCTCGGGCTGGAGACCGATCCGCGTCTGGCCAGACGCGCGGCAGACTATGTGCTGCAAAGCGGTACCGTCAACCTGCCGACCTCACGCATCCGGATCCGCTTGAAAGAGTTGGATGAGCTAGAGCAGGCAATGTCTGCTCATTTCAAGTGCAACGCCTTTACAGCGACATCATGCAGCGCCGGAATCGTCGCGTCTTTGCCATTGCTTGCAGCCGGGATTTTTACCGACGGACAACGTCCGTTCATGATCTTCGACAAGCATGCGCATTTTGCCTTGAACCAGGTCAAGGCCGTGTGCGGGGATGAAACCCAAGTTGTCACCTGCAACCACAATGATGTCGACTTCATCGAAGAAATGTGCAAGCGCCACCCGTTGGTAGCCTATGTCGCCGACGGAGCCTACAGCATGGGCGGCAGTGCACCTATCGAGCATCTTCTGCAGTTACAGGACAAGTACGGACTGTTTCTCTACTTCGACGACTCACACTCCTTGAGTGCCTATGGCGAACGAGGCGAAGGTTACATTCGCACTTTCATGCCGGAGCTCAATCCACGGACGATGCTGGTGTACTCCCTGGCCAAAGCCTTCGGGGCCAACGGTGGTGGGATATTCATGTCCGAGCGCGCAAATTATCAGCAGGTTTTCCGCCGCTTCGGTGGGCCGATGTCCTATTCTCAGTATGTCAATCCCGCCACCATCGGCGCCTCGATCGCTTCGCTGGACATTCACCAGTCCCCTGAGCTGGGTGTATTGCAGGAAAAACTCAACGCCAACATCCAGCTGTTCGACAGCTTGTTCTCCACCGAGCATGCGGGATCCGGCTTGCCGATTCGCGTCGTCCCGCTGGACAGCCCCGACATGGCGGTCGGCGTTTCCGAGGGTGTGTTCAAGCGCGGCTATTACACCTCGGCCGTGTTCTTCCCCATTGTCGCTAGGAACAAGTCGGGGCTACGCGTGATGATGCGTGCCGACATGTCCCATGAAGATATTCGTGATTTCTGCGCCGCTGTTCGCGCCGAGGTCGAACTGGCCCGTCAGGGCCAGCCGGTTGCCCATGGTTGAGCACATGACGATGACCCATCATGTACCGAGAAGCCTGCTGTACTGCTCCGCGCTCAACCCCGAGCAGTACGCCAAGAGTGCCTTGACGGATGTCATGGTAATCGACCTGGAGGACGGTGTGCCCCACGGGCAAAAAGCCCAGGCGCGGGCATGTGTCGAGCAGTTCTATCGCTCTCGCGTGCAGCAACGGACGGCGCTGCGAATCAACCCGCTACGTGACAACGAAGGGTTGCTCGATCTCTTGCTCGTCCAGTCGCTGAAACACCAGCCTGAGTTCATCGTGATGGCCATGACCGAAGCGGCTGCCGAAATCGAGGTGGTGCGGGCCAACCTGTGTCGTGGCGGAGAAAGCCCGAAGATCCTGGTCACGGTCGAAACACCGGTCTGCATGCGGGACATCTACGAGATCGCCGCCACGGCCGACGGATTGATCTTCGGGTCTGCCGACTACGCCGCCAGCCTCGGCGTGCCGATTGGCGGCTGGAACAATATCCTGCATGCGCGAGGGAGCATCGTCGCAGCGGCTAGCGCGGCAGGCATTCCCGCGTTCGATACGGCTTATTTCCATCTTGATGACGAAAACGGGTTGATGAAGGAATGCCAGGACACCCTCGAGCTAGGGTTCAGCGGCAAGACCGCCATCCACCCCCGGCAGATAGCCACGATCAATGCCGTTTTCACCCCCTCTACCACGGCCTACGAACAGGCCTTGGCGGTGGTGCAGGCAGCACAGCACAGTGGCGACAAGATCACCCGGTTGAAGAACCTCATGGTTGGGCCGCCATTCGTGAAGCAAGCTAGGAAGGTGATCCAGCGCGCCCAGGAACTGGGACTTTAAGGAGAGATGCATGGAATCCATGATTACGGCGCATGAACAGGTAGGCGTCAATCGCTACCGCGAATCCTACGGCCTGCATTTCGAAGAGTTCGTGGTGGGCGATGTCTTCGAACATCGCCCGGGACGCACGGTGACGGAACTGGACAATATCTGGCAGTCGCTGGTCAACATGAACAATCACCCCGCACATATTGATGTGGCTTATGCGCAGCGCACCGAATTTGAAAGGCTGCTGGTCAATAGCTCCGTCACCTTGTCGATTGTCAGCGGCATGACCGTAGCGACCATGAGTGCGCGGGCGATTGCCAATCTGGGATGGGATGAAATACGGCTGCCAAACCCGGTCTATGTCGGCGATACCCTTTACGCCGAGAGCGAGGTGGTTTTCAAACGAGAATCGCGCTCACGCCCCGGCCAGGGAATCGTCACCATCAGAGTCATTGGTCGCAAGCAAGACGGAACGCCAGTGATCAATTACCTGCGGACCTTCCTGGTGCCGAAGAAGGGGCACTCCCAGGACTACCCCATCGGCTAGGACACGTTGGCCGTCGTGAAACAGCAACCCTGGAAACATGCCATGAGCAAATTAGCGGTGATTACCGGCGGCAACTCCGGTATTGGTGAGGCCTGCGCCTGGCGTTTTGCCAGGGAGGGATACGAGGTGGTTGTCTGCGGGCGCCGAGGCGAGCAGAACCGTGGAGTGTGCGACCGCATTCGCGAGGTCGGCGGGGTGGCCCATGGCTATGCTGTCGACCTGCGTGATGCTCGCGAGCTGACCGAATGCTTTCGGGCCATTTCACTCAATCATCCGCCGGTGACGTGCCTGGTCAACAGCATCGGTATCGAAGGCACGCCTTTCACGCGTACCGAGGAGTACGACGACACCGTGTTTGACGATGTCCTGGCCACCAATGTCAAGGCGCCCTGGCAGTGTATGAAAGCAGTCTTGCCGACGATGAGGCTGGCGCGCGCCGGCAGCATCGTCAACGTCGCTTCCCTGGCCGGGATACGCGCAAGTGCCACGGGCGGTTCGGTCTACTCCGCGAGCAAGCATGCCCTCGTGGGTATGACCCGGGCCGCGGCGCGTGAGTATGCTCCGTTCGGGATTCGCATCAATGCAGTATGCCCGTCCTTTGTCCGCACGCCCCTGTCGGAGGACATCCTTGGAGGCGATCTGGAATCGGTAGGCGGCACCCACCCACTGAACCGGGTCTGTGAAGCCCAGGAAGTGGCCAGCGCGGTTTATTGGCTGTGCTCTCAGGACGCGTCATTTGTGACCGGCATCGCGATGCCTGTGGACGGAGGAACTCAGGCCTGAATACCGCTGGCGCGAGAATCAATTGCCCGCATCTTCACAAATGGATCAATAGAACAAGGAAAAAGCATGCTGCTGCTCAATCGCCAGGACATCGAACGCAGTGTCGAGCTGCCAAGGCTTGTCCGTGTGCTGGAAGACGCGCATCGAGGGTTTGCGTCAATCCCCCCGGTGGTTCCAAAACGGCTAATGATCACTCAGGAACGCAATAGCGCATTTTCCTTGTTCATGCCGGCGTTGCTGCCCGAGCAGCAAACCCTGGGCATCAAGGTATCGTCGTTCCATCCCGATAACAGTGCACGGGGGTTATCGGCGATCAACGGTGCAGTATTACTGATCGAAGCGCAAACCGGTAGGCTGCTGGCGATGCTGGACAGCGCGGCCCTGACAGCTATTCGCACCAGTGCCATGAGCGCACTGGCAACCGACAAGCTATGTCCGCGTGGGCGGCTCAATCTGGCGGTTATCGGGGCGGGCGCCCAGGCTGCGGCGCATGTGAGGGCCATGGCTGCCATCCGGGATCTGGGGCAGGTGCGGATTGTTTCGCGGCGCCTGGCACAGAGCGTCGCGTTGGCCGAGCGGTTAGCCATCGAGCTTAGCCTGCCGATCGAAGCGGTCGACACTGTGCCGATGGCGCTGGCCGATGCGGACATCATCTGTACGACCACCTCTCACGCCAGCCCTACCCCACTGGTCGTCCCGCAGATGCTCAAACCGTTCGCGCATATCAACGCAGTGGGGGGTAGCTCGCTTGCCGCGTGCGAGATCGACCCCGGGTTGCTGGCCGACGCCCAGGTCCATGTCGATCATCTGGACTCGGCCCGCCATGAGTCGGGAGAGATAGCTCAGGCGCTGGCATTGTCGGTGATCAGCGAGCGTGACATTCGCCAGATCAGCGCGCTGGTCATCGACCAGCCTGAGCCTCCCCTCAAGAAGTCCCGGTGGAGCTACTTCCGCAGCGTAGGGCATGCCAGTCAGGACATGGTGGTAGCCGCCTGCATCTATGAGACGGCCAGAGCAGGAGGAATAGGTCGGTACTGCGACTATTTCAACAATCCAGACATGCCCCGCGTGCGGAGCCGATCTGGCATGGACACTATCGGGGAGTAGGGCAACCCATGAACATATTGCTGATCGATTCTCCGAGAGTGAACTACATCGATACCGGAGAGTACGGCGCAGGAACAACACAACAGGGCCATACCCTGGAGGTCACCGCCAACCCTTCGGATGAGCAACTGGCACGGGCCGATGGAATAATCGCTTTTCACGCGGTGGTCGTCGACGCGTCTCTGGTGGCCAGGATGCGTCGCTGCCGAGTGCTGGTGAAGGCAACCATCGGCCTCGATGACGTCGACGTCGACGCCCTCAGCGCAAAAGGCATCCTTTGTTCGAACATCGGTGCGGTGGGTGCGCAAGAGGTCGCGGAGCATGCACTGGCGCTTATTCTGATGGCCCAGCGCAAACTGCTGGAGTTCGCCAGGCATACCCGCGAGGGTGGCTGGAGCTGGCGCACTCATACCGGCACGGTGAAAGCCTGCCGCGACACCGTGCTGGGGCTGGTTGGCTATGGTGCAACCGGGCAAGCCTTGGCACACAGGGCGTCGGTGCTCGGCTATCAACTGCGTTTCTACGACCCGTGGATCGAGCAGTGTTCACAAGGGCTGGCACAGCGGGTGACGCTGGAGTCCCTGCTCGAGCAGGCCGATGTTATTTCCCTGCACCTGCCTCTCACCGCGCAAAGCCTGCACCTGTTGAACGATGCGCGCTTTGCGCAAGTCAAGCCTGGGGCAATGCTGATCAATACGGCGCGCGGCGGTATCGTTGATTCCGAGGCATTGCTGCGCGCCTTGCAGTCCGGGGCGGTATCGATGGCATTGCTGGATGTGGTGCAGGAGGAGCCCTCTGCGCCCAAGGCACTGATCGAGCATGAGCGTGTGCTGATGACCCCTCATGCGGCCTTCTACAGTGAGCGCTCACTGGCTGAGTTGAAGCGCAATGCGCTGCAGACGATGCTGACGCTACTGCAGGGGGACAAGGTCAAGACCCTGGTCAACCCTGATTGCATCGCAAAGGAGGCGAAAGGATATGCCTGAGATGAAGCTCGCGAGCCTTGAGCTCTCACCATCCGGCCTGCCCGCCTGGTTCGACCTGGCGACTGGCGCCAGCATACTGCAGTACGGCCAGCGCCTGGCCGCACGCGAACTGCTCGTCAATACCCTGGGCAATATCGTCGTGCGCACACATTGTCCTTATTGGAAGCGCGAGGTGATGTACACCAAACATCTCGGCCTGTCGCTCGAAGAGTCCGGCCTAGAGCACCTGGCCGTGCTGGACATGCAGTCCGATGAACTGCTGCACGGGCGCTGCCGCCCCAGCCTGGGGCATCAGATGCACCGCGAGATCATGCGCTGCCGCCATGATATCCATGCCACTGTGCACCTGCACCCCGATGACGTCATCGCATTTTTTTCCGTCATGCAATGGCGACAGATGAGGTATGTGTCGAACGACACCGCGCTCGTCATGGGCAAGCCGCCCTGCATTCTTGGCGAAGGGGTGAATGTCGAGCTCGACGTGAGCGCCATCGGCCGTTGTGCCGACGATACCAATTGCATCGTCATGCCTGGCCACGGCATCACCAGCTTCGGCCGCGACCTTTCAGAGGCCTACCACCGCGCGGTGGCATTCGTCGCGGAAATTCGCCGACTGATTATCTGTCAGCACCTGTCGGCGGCAACCGGAAAATCGATTGCATTTGCCAGCGAAGAGGAAGTGCAGCACATGTATGAGCTCGGCGAGCAGGTCATCTATGGGAGCACGCACACATGAACATTGACGAACATATTCTCGGCTCGGGACTGTGGAAGGCGCCGGAGCGCGACCTGAACTCCGTGTTGCTGGACTTGAACGAAAACCAGTTCCTGAGACAGTTTCTCGCGCGCTTCATTGCGACAGAGCTCCAACCCCAGGACCTGTTCACCTACCCCAACTACCAGCCCCTGCTCAGCGAGTTGGCCAACTACTGCAAAGTGCCCACGCAGCACGTGCTGTTGACCAACGGCGCGGATCAAGCCATCGACCTGCTGTTGCGATTGCTATTTTCACCTGGCGATCGCGTCGTCATTCCTTCGCCAGTGTTTTCCTTCTACTACCAGATGCTCGACATCAATGGCGTCACGCCGGTCGTCGTGGGTTTCGAGAAGCAAGCGCAAGGCTTCGTACTGCCCATTCCGGCTGTTCTCGACGCCTTGTCGACAAGCCAGGGCCTGATCCTGTGCAACCCTAACAATCCACTGGGGGGGCGCTTGGAGACGGAGCAACTGGAGGTATTGGTGGAGGCGTGCGTCAGGCAGGACAAGCCGATCATTGTTGACGAGTGTTATTTCGAATACTTGCAGCAATCTTGCCTGGATACGTTCAGCAGGGTCAGACAGTTGTTCGTCATCCGTTCGTTCTCCAAGTATTTCGGACTTGCCGGACTGCGCCTTGGGTATGTGGTCACGCATCCTGATTCGGTGCGCGAGCTGTTGAAAGTACGTGGTCCCTGGGACATCAACCACATCGCAATAAAAGCCGCGTTGTACTGTTTGCGCAATCAGGATCACTTGCGGCGTGCCCATGAGAGCCTCGATCAGATCAAGGGCGCGATCATCGAGATATGCCGTGCGCACGGGATCGTGGCGTACGGCAGCGATACCAACTTCCTGCTATTGCAGGATCAAGACAATGGTCGTCTGGCACGTGCCTTCGCCCAGAACGATATCCGCGTGAGCCACTGCTCCGGGCACCCCCACAGTTTCGGCCTGCTCCACAACATGCTGCGCGTGGCGATACCGGCGAAATCAGATCTCAAGGTATTCCTGATGGCGTTGATACGTGGGGCTGGCAGCGTGACTGGCTGGGGGGGATGTGAAACTGGCCGTTCGATAGTGTTCACAGGCCAGGACGGTGCTGTGGTTTTTCAAGATCGCACAGACTTAGGATGCAAGGGATGAAAGGACGTCACCAGTACTCGTTGATCAAGGAACTCTACAAGACCATGCCTCGTGACATGCCGCTGGATCTCTCGACACTGCAGAAAATCGGTATCTCCAATCAGCGCGCTGCCGGCTACGCAAAGAGTGGCTGGCTTACACGTGTTGCCCATGGCGTCTATGTATTTCCTGGCGAGTCGTTGAGACTGCCGTCGGCGCTTTCCTACCTGGCCATGCAAATCGAAGGATTGCATGTAGGCGGCTATAGCGCACTCTTGGAGCACGACAGCACGCCTCTGGTGCTATGGGGGGACGCACGCGCGGCCTTGCCGCGCTGGTTTTCCGAGCGTTTTTCCGTGCGCTATAGCCATGCCCGCCTGTTCGATTGGGAGGGTTCGAGCATGCCTGAGCAGACATTGACGGATGCGGGGCCAGCATTGGGCGGAATCAAATGCTCCACGCCGGAGCGTGCATTGCTGGAAATGCTCTACGACGTGGGCGGCAAGCAATCGCTGGAGGATGCCTATAGTGCGTTTTCGCAAGTCAAGGTGATGTACCCGGACATCGTGGGTGATCTGCTTCAACGCTGTACCAGCGTAAAAGCCAAGCGTCTGTTCCTCAAATGGGGACGCGAATGCGGTCAGCTCAACGTCGATACGGTGCTGAGTCAGTACCGTATTCCGGTGGGCAGTAACAGCCGTTGGATCACCCGGCTCAAGGACGGATCGATGTTGTCTTTGAAACCGTACGGATAGGGGTGCCAAGCGCTATGAAGCATATTTTGCTGCTTGATGTGGGTAACCAGTTTTACCGCGAGTTTGCCTTGGCCTCCCTGGCGCGTCAGGCGCCGGTGATCCTGGTGGGCAAGAGCCTGCCCGAATGGGCCGAGCGCTACGTCGCTCACTGGGTAGACATCGATCCGGAACAGATTGACGAGATTGCCACCCAAGTCGAAACACTGGGTATCGACTTGCTCCTGATTGTCACCTACTACGAATTCTACGTCGAGGCGGTGGCCTTGCTGTCCGCTCGCTTCGGGTTGCGCGGCAATACGCTGGATACCGCCCGGGTGAGCCGGGACAAATGCCTGATGCGCGAAGCGTTCGCCCGGCACGGCGTGTCTTCTCCCGCCTCATTGCTCGCCCTGACGGATGCGGAGATTGTCGCGGCCGCACGGGCAATCGGTTTCCCGGTGGTCATCAAGCCAAGAAAACTGGCAGGCAGCATCGGCGTGGTGCTGGCGGACACCGAGCAGGCACTGCTCGCGGCTATCGCGGCCAGGCACGCTAGCGAAAAACAGGTACATACCAGTAGCGCGATCATGGACGAGACATTGGTGGAAGCCTATGTCGATGGCCCGGAAATCAGTGTCGAAAGTGTGGTGGCCCAAGGTCGCGTCAATATTGTTGCCGTGACGCAGAAACGTCTCGGTCCGGCACCTTACTTCGAGGAGGTTGGTCACCTGGTCTCTTTCGAGCCGGGTGGGCAGGATCTGCCGCCGGCGGTTGCGGCCTTGGTGGTTGCCGCCCATCAGGCGCTGGCTGTGCAGTGGGGAATCACCCATACGGAAATCCGCCTGGGCAAGGATGGTGCGAAGGTCATTGAACTTGCGACCCGGGCCGGTGGTGATCAGATCCTGAAGCTGGTAGAGCTGGCCAGCGGCCTGGATCTGTTCAAGCTGCTGGTGGACAGTTTCCGGGATGTACCGCTGGACCTGCGACCGACGCGCCACCGGGTGGCCGCCATCGACTTCATCTACCCGCCCCACGCGGGGGTATTGGTCAAGGTGCATGCCGCACTGCCCGCATTGCCCGCAGGCGTCAGGTCGCAATTGGTCGTCGAGGCCGCCTCCGGCCGCACCTTGAAGCTGCCGCCGGATGCCTTTCTTGATCGAGCTGCGTTCATCATCACCCAGGCAGATACGGCGCACGAATGCCGTGCAGCGAGCACTGCGCGCGTTCGTGACACCGAGGTGATCCTCAAGTGAACAAGCTCTTCAAGGACGCGGGGCTGACGACGGCGATGCGCAACATCATCGTGCTTCGTCTGCTATTCGTCATGGCGAACGCGTTGGGGCCATTCGCAGCGCTGTTTTTCAACCGTCACTACCATCTCGATGGCTCGGCAGTGGCGCTGGTGATAACGCTGGTATCGGCGTTCTACTTGACGGGCAACTTGTTGGGTGGGGCCTTGGCCAGTCGCTGCTCCTTTCGCTCACTGTTACTGGGCACATCATTGTGCTCGTCGGTCTTTCTGCTGCTCGCGATGGTGTTCAACACGCCGACCACGTCCATTGCCATGGTGCTGATGTTCATGCTATGCGCAGGCGTGATCACGCCAGTGTTCAGCATGCTGACCTCGCTGGCGGCGGACGATGGCAACCGCATTGCATCCTTCGGCTACCTTCACCTGGCCAGCAACCTGGGCGCCGCGCTGCTGTTTGTCATCGGTGGGTATCTGCTCGGCCTGCATAGTCATTACCTGATGGTATTCGCCGCCGGCGTCAGCATTGCGTGTCTCCTTGCGAGTGTTTTCCTGGTGCTGCCTGAGCGACAGGTTCATACGCCACAGGCACGACGCAGAATCTTGCGCAACATGGTCGATATACCGAGGATCGTGATCGTCGCCGGCGCAATGTTTTTCGCTTTGTCGGTGTTGGATGCGCAGCGTGAGTATCAGCTACCGTTGTGGCTCGATGTAATAGCCGTTGACCGTGCCGCGAGCATCTTCGCTGCCGTGGGGATCGTCAACGCGTTGCTGGTCATCCTGATCACGCAGCCTCTGATCGCGCTAACCTCTCGTTTCAGCACGCTCGCCAACCTGGCCGCGGCAGGAATCTTCTACGGTATCGGATTTGGCGCCTACGCGTTTTTCGAGCATACCGCGTTGATTCTGACGTTCGTTTTCTTCTGGACGATGGGTGAGATTCTCGGCATCACCCATATCACCGCGTTGATTTCCCAAAAGACATCATCGCAAACCCAGGCCGGCCTCTTTTCGCTGATTCCCATCCTGCTCGCGCTCGCCAGAATGGTCTCGGTGGGATTGGGCGCCTCGTTGAACTCCAGCGCTGGGTTCACGCTGAGCTGGAGCCTCTACGGCCTGCTGGGTCTGCTGCTCGGAGGCGTCTGCTGGTTGTGGGGCCGGGAAGCCAAGGCTCCACAGGTTTCATCACCACGAAGAAGTTGAGCCAGGAGGCTCGTTTCAGACATCAAAAGGAAGAGGTGCATTCAGCATGAGCGAGACACTGACGCAGGACCTGTACGAGCGTTTGTATCGTGGCAATCCGACCCTGGTCAAAACCCGCGACTTCGACGATATCGATGTCACGACCAACAACTTGATCTTTGTATTTCTTGTACTGGTCAACGGCTACCAGTTTCTCATCGCTCCCCTGTTGATCTCTACAAACCCCTGGTTCATGCTGACCCTGCTACCCACCCTGTTGTTCTCTTCGACCACCGGCGTCATGGTGCATGAGGCGATACACGGATTGCTGCACCCTGCCCCCCGGAGGAACCGGCGTATGGGCCAGGTGATGGCGGTGTTTATGGGCATCGCCTATGACTTGCAACGCTTCGATCATCTGCGGCATCACCGCGTCAATCGTACCGAGCATGATTGCGACGAGATCTATATCGCCCCGCGCCGATCGACGCGCAAGGTCGTCAATTATTACTATCGCAAATTGTTTGGTGCTTACTGGCACGACTTCGTGCTGACCGCAATCGTCTGCTTCCTGCCGCCCCGTTTTATCTACCCGCTGACGAGCTTCATCTACGGCTCGACAGTAGTGCCGTCGGACCATTGCGCGCTGTCCATCACCCTGCGCAATAAAAAATTGAGCGCACTGCGCACAGAAGGTGCGTGCACCTTGCTGCTGTTAGCTTGCAGTGCTTTTCTGTATGGCGCCAACTGGTGGATATTGGTGATCCTCTACTTACTCAGAGCATTCATTCTCACTGTGCTGGACAGTTTTGCCCACTACCAGACGCCCATCAATGATTCGCTGTTTGCGAGAAACGTGAAAGTGCCACTATTTTTCGAGCGAGTGTGCCTGATGAACTTCAACTACCATGGCGCCCATCATATTTTTCCTACAGTTCCGTGGGATAAGATCCCACAGTATATGCAGCACTTCCAACCCGATTTCTGCTTGATTACTCACGGCAGTCTGTTACGGTCACTTAAAGCCAAATACAAGCCGCCTCGGGCTTTCAGCGTGTGGCCCCGTGACTGGTTGGCGGGAGGGCGCAAAGAGGAAAAAACTTTTCAAACCTAATCCCTGCCAGATTACCGTAAGCGCTTACACTTGCGGCAAGCGATGTTCAACAGGCCGAGCGATATCTTACAAGAACATATGAGCCGGGCGATTTATCGTCGTCCAGCTCCAACAATATCGAGGACCCCCTATGCGACAGCAGTATGATCCTGCCTGGGTTGAAAGCACGGCTCAGGCCAAATGGCTTCGCGATGAAGTATTCAAGGCTGTCCAGGACGAAAGCCGGCCAAAGTTCTATGCCTGTTCCATGCTGCCCTACCCTTCCGGAAAGTTGCACATGGGGCATGTGCGCAACTACACGATCAATGACATGTTGGCCCGTCACATGCGGATGAAGGGCTACAACGTCCTGATGCCGATGGGATGGGATGCGTTCGGCCTACCGGCAGAAAACGCCGCGATGCAGTCGGGCGTATCACCCGCTCAATGGACACGGATGAACATCGCCGACATGAAGTCGCAGATGCAGCCGCTAGGACTGGCTTTCGACTGGTCACGAGAAATCGCCACCTGCGATCCCGAATACTACAAATGGAACCAGTGGTTTTTCTTGAAGTTGCTGGAAAAGGGCGTGGCCTACAAGAAGACCCAGATCGTCAACTGGGACCCCGTCGACCAAACCGTGCTGGCCAACGAGCAAGTGGTGGATGGCCGGGGTTGGCGATCCGGAGCGCTCGTCGAGAAACGCGAGATTCCCGGCTACTACCTGCGCATCACGCAGTATGGAGAGGAACTGCTGTCGGCCATCGATACCCTGGAGGGTTGGCCGGACATGGTCCGCAGCATGCAGCGCAACTGGATTGGCAAGGCCAGTGGAGTCCGCCTGGCCTTTGTCCACACTGTCGAAGACGCAAATGGGCGGTTGATCGACGCAGGCAAGCTGTGGGTGTTCACGACGCGCGTCGATACGCTGATGGGTGTGACGTTTTGTGCCGTTTCCCCTGATCATCCGCTGGCCAAGCGTGCCACGGCGCTCGATCCAGGGCTCGAGCCGCAGGTGGAGGCGTGTCGACAGGCGGCACAGACCAGCCCCGCCGCCGGCGCGCAGGCGAAGCTCGGTATCCCGAGCGGCTTGCACGTCGAGCATCCATTGACCGGCGAACCGGTCGCCGTGTGGATCACCAATTATGTGGTTGGTGAGTATGGGGAAGGCGCCTTGATGGGGGTGCCGGCCCATGATGAGCGGGATTTCGATTTTGCCCGTCAGTATGGCTTGCCCGTACACCCCGTCATCGCGCTCGACGGGGCTCCTTATGACCCTGCAGCCTGGTCGGATCGCTACGGCAGCCAGGAAGGTCGCCTGATCAACTCTGGCGCCTATGATGGTCTCACGGTGGAGCAAGCTGCCCTGGCAATCGTCGACGCCCTGGCCGAGCGTGGGCGTGGCGAGCAAGCCACCACGTGGCGCCTGCGTGACTGGGGAATCTCCCGGCAACGATACTGGGGAACTCCGATTCCGATCATTCATTGCGAATACTGTGGCGATGTACCAGTACCTTACGCAGACCTGCCGGTAATATTGCCGACCGATTGCATTCCCGACGGAAGCGGCAATCCGTTGCTGCAGCGTGAATCGTTCCGCCTCGTCGCGTGCCCTCGTTGTGCAGCACCCGCGCAACGGGAAACGGACACAATGGACACCTTCGTCGACTCGAGCTGGTATTTCATGCGCTACTGCGATTCCGACTGCCACACTTCGATGGTAGGGCCTGGCAACCGATACTGGATGCCCATCGACCAGTACATCGGCGGCATCGAGCATGCGGTGCTGCACTTACTCTACGCCAGGTTCTGGACAAGGGCGATGCGCGACGAGGGATTGGTGGACTTCAGTGAACCATTCAAGAATCTGTTCACTCAGGGCATGCTGCTGCGGGAAAGTTATTACCGCAAGGCGCAGGACGGTAGCCGACGATGGTTCTACCCCTGCGAAGTATCGGTTCAATACGATGAAAAAGGCCGTCCGGTCAGCGCGACAGCGATCGAAGATGGCTTGCCTGTCACCCTGGGTGGCGTGGAGAAGATGTCCAAGTCGAAGAACAACGTGGTCGAGCCCAAGGACATCATCGACCGGTTTGGTGCGGACACCGCCCGGTTGTTCACCATCTTCGCCGGCCCCCCTGATCAAAGCACGATCTGGAGCGACACCGGTGTCGAAGGGGCTTATCGCTTCCTGCGCCGTCTCTGGAGCTTTGCTGTTGATGAGCAGGCACGCTGGAGCGAAAGTGACGGCCAGGCGGCAGACGCCACAGAAGCCAGCCGTGTGCGCTTCATGACCCATGACTTGTTGAAGCAAATCAATAACGATTATGAGCGTCTGCAATACAATACCGTCGTATCGGGTGCAATGAAGATGCTCAAGGTACTGGAGAGTGCCCGCAGCGCTGGTCACCAGGTCTGCCGGGAAACCATGTCCATTCTCTTGCAGGTGCTGCAACCTGTGACGCCACATATCTCCCAGGTTCTCTGGGAGGCATTAGGATTCCCCGGCGCGATCTACGACAGTGCCTGGCCGACCCCGGACAGCGACGCCTTAAGGCAGGACGAAGTGAAGTTGATGGTACAGGTCAATGGCAAGCTACGGGGGGAGATTCTGGTCCAGGCCGATGCCGACCATGACACAATCCGTGACCAGGCGCTGTCCGATCCTGTGTTGAGCAAATATCTGGAAAGCGCAGGAAGGATGATCGTAGTGCCTAACCGATTGGTGAACTTCATCGTCTGACCATTCAGGTTGTCCCCTGAAACCAGAAAGCCGGCTTTCTCAGGAAATGTCGGCTTTCTGGTTCAGGCCTCAGTGGAAAACGTGTGCATCCCACCCACTGACTGCTGCGACGCGTAGCGACTGTGACGAGCCCAAAGCATAAGTTGCGCAAATGGGCGAGGGATTGCACATTTGAAACCGATCCCTCCTCGTTGCCTCCACTGGAATCCACTCGTAGCTGCAGTTGAAAGGGGTACATCTGCGGGTACAAATCCAATTTCCCATTCATAACCATTTGATTTATATGAATGTCCAAATGTTCTTTGGCGACCCGGACAGTCTTTAGGGGCTTCGTCCTCGACCGACTGAAGTCGGCCGATTGCTGCCTTTGGCCATAGGCAGAAATCGGCCAAATGCAGGAGTCTGAGAACGCCCGAGGCGATTCTAAATCCTCGGTCAGTGAGTGCTTGCTCGCCGTTTCAGCTCTTCCAACCTCCCCGACAACGCATCCCTATACTTCCCCGCCTGGCACGACTCCAGCGCTGCCTCCGTTTGCGCGATCGCAGAGTCTGTCGCACCCAATGCTTCGTGACATTTACTGAGCAACTCATGATAACTAGCAATGCGCTCAAGCCCTTTCTTATCATCTTTAGCAAGCGCAAGAGCACGTTCAGCGGTGCTCAGTCCATCCTCCAGCTTGTGAACTCCCAATTCTGCCTCAGCCTTGCGGTACAGGAGCCAATGGTCCTTATTGAGGGCTTCAGTCGGAATCTTCATGATTACATCCAGCGCCTCCGCCGGCATCCTTGCGAAAAGGAACATTTTGGCTACTGCGCGTGCGTCAAAGCTCCTAATTCCAGGCTTGCTCCCCAGAGCCGTGGCAAATACAACGCCCGCCGCCGTGATTCGGTCGCGCAAATTAGTCTTGCCTGCACTGTCGGCAGCTGCTGCAGTATTACCAAGCGACTCGCACGCGCTACTCCATTGGCCCTTATCAACCAACTCAGGGGGCGTGGAAAGAATCTCCGGGAACCCCTCGGCCAGCGCCACGCAAATCTCTGGGTGCTGATAGGCAAAAATCGAGGTGAAGGACAGGTAGGCCTCATAAAATTGGTCTAGACCCTCTAGAGCCGACAGAGCAATCACGTCTGCGAGAGCCCGCACCTGCTCAGTATTGCTCACCGTCTCGTCGGCGACTTGCCTGTAAGACCGGAGTCGCGCGACGGACGCCAACGAGACCCGCAATGGCACATCCCACGGAGCTTCGATAACTCGGTCGACGAGGGTTTGCATCGCATGTGCTCCCGCCATTTTGATTGGGTCATCGGCATCCTTCTGTGTTCCCATATGTGCAATCTGCAGACAAGTCGCATGCCACTCGGGCCGAATCTCCAGAAGCTTTTGAAAGCAGGTCAGAGCCTCATGCAATCTGCCGCAACGGCGCAATGCCTTGCCCTGGTGGTGCAAAAGCTCGAGGTTTACTTCAGATGCTGGATCCCCTTGCTGAGCCTTGCCATATTCTTCCGCCCAAGCACTAAAGTGCTGACGCCGATCGTCGTGATCCAATGAATAGGCAAATGCCTCTTGCGCGTCGATGACACAAAGTAGCTCTTGCAATGGCGCTCCCCCGTGAGTACTCCGGCGATGCAGCTCCTGCTCTTGCACAAGACTACGGCCACTATCCAGTTGCAGCAAAGCGTAAGTCAGCCAGTCTGGCTGCTGGGCTTGGCGCCGCTGATAGATCTCCGTCAGCTGAGATGCGCACAAGTGAATCTGTCGAATTACACTGGGGATCATCTCCCCCGAGTGTTTTTCGACATACTTCGTGACGGCGGTAGCGATAGGTTCGGCATCTGGTTTGTCGCGAACGGCCTGGCAGATGAGATCGTGCACAGACAGAAGCCCTGGCGCGACTGCCGGTTTCAGTATCGACAGACGCTGAAGGTGAGACTTTACAGCGTGTCCCAAGAAATGCCCGAGAAACCTGGCGTCGTTCGAAAATGATCCAGAGTTTGCAATCTGTTGCAGGCCTCGGAGATATCTTGAATCCAATCGCCGCAAGATACTGCCCATAATTGCCGCGCCATTGCTATCTGAAATGACCTGCGGTTCTGCGAGTATTTCTTCATAGAGCTCTTCCCGCGGTACGCCTTCCGCTTCGACCAGCTTGCGTACAGTTGCGAGGATAAGGGGAGAGAATCGACAAGCCTCGATAAATCTTGCTGCAGTTGCGTTTAGCTTGTTCCTGTCCTCGCCCAAAATGGCGGCAGCCGCTTCCGTCGAAATGGTAGGCATATGAAGCACTGATTTGCTCGCTGGATTGAGCTGTGAGGTCACTATCACATGACCGCCTCGCTCGAACCCCTTTGAGAGGTCATCGAGTGAGTTCTCGACCAATTCACGCTCCAGGCTGTTGAATCGCCCCTGGTTTTCTAGACACTCTCCAAGCTCAGGAAATAGCGTTTCTCATACTCTACTGGAGACAGCTGCATAGC
>Ga0247821_10000224_pt1 | contig 32600 bp, 35 predicted proteins | sample 13C_Glycerol_Day_FD_192481 | JGI IMG/M metagenome (GOLD analysis project Ga0247821, IMG submission 192481) | Soil microbial communities from agricultural site in Penn Yan, New York, United States - 13C_Glycerol_Day14 | ecosystem: Environmental > Terrestrial > Soil > Agricultural land | place... | reverse complement strand
GGCGCTGGTGCAAGGCGTGGTGAACACCTTCGTGATGTTCTTCGCACGCATCATCGGCAACTTCGTCGACAAGGTGATCTTCAAGAACGAAGAAGGCCAAGGCATCGCCTACTACGTGGCGACCATCGTCGCCGAGCTGATCCTGGGCATCCTGGCCAGCATGATCGTCATGTGGTTCTCGCGTCGCCGCGAGTACCGTGCCGACGAAGCCGGCGCCCAGCTGGCCGGCACCGCCGCAATGATCGGCGCTCTGCAGCGCCTGCGTGTAGAGCAAGGCATGCCGGTGCACATGCCCGACACCCTCAAGGCGTTCGGCATCAACGGCGGCCTCAAGCAAGGCCTGGCGGGCCTGCTGATGAGCCACCCGCCGCTGGAAGAACGTATCGAGGCGCTGCGTCGTCGCGGTTGATCCTCCACCAGCCATTAGAAAGGGCGACTTCGGTCGCCCTTTTTTGTGGCTCAGTGGTGTAGCCGATAAACCCGCTCGAACAGGCTCGTCACCCCAGCCTGCTGAAACTTCGGGCTCTGCCCGATAATCTGCTCTTGCTGCACCTGCTCGACCTGCCATGCGCACAGGCCAGCGCGCACCTCACTATCGGCCACCGAAAACGGCGGCCCGCCCACACGCGCCTGGTCGTAGTCGAGTGTCACCAGCACGCCTCGGCAGCCTGCTGGTAGCAGTTCAGACAGCAGCGCCATGTAGCGATGGCGCATCTCCTGGGGCAAGGCGATCAGCGCAGCACGGTCATAAAGGCCTGCGCAATCGACAACATCGCCAGGCTGCAAGGCAAAGAAATCGCCACACCATAGTTCCACCTCAGCACTGCGCCAGACTTCGAAGGCGCCCTGTTGCGACACCTGCGCCTGCAAGCCATGCTCAGCGAAGAAGTCCTCTACCGCCCGCCTCGACAATTCCACGCCCAACACCCGATAGCCTTGGGCGGCAAGCCAGATCATATCCAGGCTCTTGCCACACAACGGCACCAGCACCCGACTGCCCGGCGCTAGCTCAGCGAGCGGCCAGTACGCTTGCAGATAGGGGTTGACCTGGGTCTGGTGAAAGCCAATCTGGTTGTCTGCCCACTTTTTGTGCCAGAACGCCGGCTGCATGTTCGCTCCCGATTTTTCGATAGTTCGCGGTGAAAACTTATATTGGATCTCGATCTTCAACTGATCGAAGATGGCTGCATCTTAACTGTCAGGACCCCGCCATGCTGCCCAGCCTGTTCATTTCCCATGGATCGCCCATGCTCGCCCTGCAACCTGGCGCCAGTGGTCCGGCCTTGGCGGCACTGGCCAACGCCCTGCCCCGGCCGAAAGCGATCGTGGTGGTCTCAGCGCACTGGGAGAGCCGTGAGCTGCTGGTAATGAGTAACCCGCAGCCGCACACCTGGCATGACTTCCACGGCTTCCCACCAGCGTTGTACGCGGTGCAATACCCAGCGCCAGGTGAGCCCGAGCTGGCCCGCAAGATAAGCGCGCAATTGACCGCTGCGGGCCTGCCGGCGCTTTTGGATGAGCAGCGACCGTTCGATCATGGTGCCTGGGTGCCGTTGTCGCTGATGTACCGCAATGCGGGCATCCCGGTAGTGCAGGTTTCTCTGCCCAGCCAGGGCGGGCCTCGCTTGCAACTGGAGGTGGGCCAGGCCCTGGAGTCGCTGCGCCATGAAGGTATTCTGCTGATCGGCTCGGGCAGCATCACGCACAACCTGGGCGAGTTGGACTGGCATGCCGGGCCAGATGCGATCGAGCCTTGGGCACTGGCGTTTCGTGATTGGGTGGTCGACAGGCTCAAGGAAGATGACCGCCCTGCCCTGCTCGACTACCGCCAGCAGGCGCCGCATGCGCTACGCAATCATCCCAGTGATGAGCATTTGCTGCCGCTGTTCTTTGCCTTGGGCGCGGGTGACAAGTTTGGTGTGGTGCACCAGGGGTTCACCCTCGGTGCGCTGGGAATGGATATCTATCGGTTTGACTAAAGCCTTGTGTTGATATCAGCGGCCTCTTCGCGGGCAAGCCCGCTCCCACACAGATCGCATCAAGCCGTGTGGGAGCGGGCTTGCCCGCGAAGAGGCCAGCACATCCGGCATAATTCTTAGCTCGACAGGCAAAAAAATCCCCGACCTAGGCCGGGGATTTTTTCATTGCGCCAGGATCAATCCTCGCGATAGCGGCGCAGCTTGAGCTGCTTACCGGCTACGCGGGTGTCCTTGAGTTTGGTCAGCAGACGCTCCAGACCATCCTCCGGCAGCTCGACCAGGCTGAAGCTGTCGCGCACCTGGATGCGGCCGATAGCGTCGCGGGCCAGGCCGCCCTCGTTGAGGATCGCACCCAACAGGTTCTTGGCGGCGATACCGTCACGGGCACCCAGGGCGGTACGGCAACGCACACGGCCTTCAGCCAGTGGCATTGGCGCGCGACGCTCGCGGTCACCACGGTCGCTACGCTCGCCACGATCGCTGCGCTCACCGCGCTCGGCACGCTCACCACGTGGGCCGCTAGTCGGCACCAGTGGCTGCTCGCGCTCAACCGAAGCCAGGTCCAGCGGCTGGCCATTGGTGGCCTTGCGCAGCAGGGCCGAGGCCAGGGCACGTGGCGTGCATTCCAGCGAAGCGGTCAGACGGTCGAACAGGTCGCCATGGCTGGCTTCTGCTTCGGCCACCAGCGGCGCCAGGCTTGCGGTCAATTTCTTGATCCGCGCATCCAGTACAGCTTGTGGGCCAGGCAGGCGGGCTTCAGCAACCTTCTGACCGGTTACACGCTCGATGACCTGCAGCATGCGGCGCTCACGCGGGGTGACCAGCAGCAGTGCACGGCCTTCGCGACCCGCACGGCCAGTACGGCCGATACGGTGCACGTAGGACTCTGGGTCGTACGGCATGTCGACGTTGAACACGTGGGTGATACGCGGTACGTCCAGACCACGGGCAGCGACGTCGGTGGCGACGACGATGTCCAGGCGGCCATCCTTGAGCGAGTCGATTACGCGCTCACGCTGGTTCTGGGCGATGTCGCCGTTCAGCGCGGCAGCCTTGTAGCCTTTGGCTTCCAGGGCAGCGGCCAAGTCCAGGGTGGCTTGCTTGGTACGCACGAAGGCGATCAAGGCATCGAATTCTTCGACTTCCAGCAGACGCAGCACAGCCGGGATCTTCTGGTCGGCGTGGACCATCAGGTGCGCCTGGTCGATCGCGGTAACGGTCTGGGTCTTGCTCTGGATCTTGACGTGCTTCGGCTCGCGCAGGTGACGCTCGGCGATGCTGCGGATCGACGACGGCAGGGTCGCCGAGAACAGCACGGTCTGGCGCGTGGCCGGAATGGCGTCGAAGATCACTTCGAGGTCATCCATGAAGCCCAGCTTGAGCATCTCGTCGGCTTCGTCCAGTACCAGGTACTGAACGGTCGACAGGACTTTCTCGTCACGACGCAGGTGGTCGCACAGACGGCCTGGGGTAGCTACGACGATTTGCGCGCCGTTGCGAATGGCACGCAGCTGTGGGCCCATTGGGGCACCACCGTAGACAGCTACTACGTTAACGCCTGGCGTTTGCTTGGCGTAGGTTTCGAAAGCGGTTGCAACTTGCAGCGCCAACTCACGGGTTGGCGCCAGGATCAGGGCTTGCGGTTCGCGCTTGCTCACATCGATACGATTGAGGATCGGCAGAGCGAAGGCAGCGGTTTTACCGGTGCCGGTCTGCGCCTGGCCGATCATGTCATGACCGTCGAGGATGATCGGAATCGATTGTTGCTGAATGGCGGACGGCTCTTCGTAGCCGGTGGCCAGTACGGCAGCAACAATGTTCGGGTTAAGTCCGAGAGCGGCGAATCCGCCGGTTTCCTGGGTCATGGGTCTGCCTCTATGTGCATCCGCAAAGACCCATGCTCCAAAGCTGCACATGCCTTGAAAGACCCGAGGGTCACCCAGGCAGCTTTGGCGGCGGGGATTTGCGAAAACGATTGAAAAAGAAAAACTTGGGAAGGTCCGCCTAGCGGACGTGCAGCCGAAGCTGGACTCGGAGGATTTGCACCACCTGATTTTGCGGCCCGCTAAAAGACCGGCGCGTACTATACCTGAAAACGTTTCGGGCAGTTAGATTTTTTTCGGGAATAGCGGCCAGTATGCAGCCATCATCTGATAGTGGCTGAATCGTTTCCCCTTCAGGTTGTGGTGCTTTCTTCGCGGGCAAGCCCGTTCCCACAGTGATCGTGGTGTTTTAAAGCCAACATCAGGTCGCCGGCCGCACCTCTTTGATCAGGTACTCAAGGCTGTATCCCAACTGCGGCGCCAGTGCCTCGGCCCGCCCGCGCAGTTGTTCGATATCCAGCTGCTGCTCAAGCTCGGCCGGCACGAACAGGATCACGTTGCCCTCCTTGACCGGCAGCTCCCAGTAATGGCGGTGATACAACCCGCGCAACAGCGCCGCGCCCAGCGGCTTGCCGTCATCGCCGGCCCATTGGTTGATCACCAGCCAACCGCCGGGGTTGAGCTGCTTCTGGCAGTTTTCCAGAAAGCCCCAGGCCAGGTGCCCGACACCCGGACCATGGTCGGTATACAGGTCAACGAAGATCAGGTCGGCCTTCTCCGCACTCGCCAGCAGCTCGAGCGCATCGCCCACCCGCACGTACAGGCGCGGATCGTCATCCAGGCCCAGGTACTCCATGGCCAGGCGCGGCACATCCGGGCGCAGTTCGATGGCCTCGACATCTTCCAACGGCAGAAACTTCAGGCAGGCCTGGGTCAGGGTGCCGGCACCCAGCCCAAGAAACAGCGCACTCTCCGGCTGTGGATGGCACAACGCGCCCAGCAGCATCGCGCGGGTGTAGTCGTACTCCAGCCAGCTGGGGTCGGCAGTGAACACGCAGCTCTGCTCGATAGCATCGCCGAACTCAAGAAAACGGTAGTCCTCGACTTCGTAGACGCTGACAACGCCAAAGGCATCCTCGACCCGCGCCAGCAGCCGCTCTTCCCGCTCGTTGGACATTGCCACTCCCGCCTGACCTGCGCACAAAACCGCCATTGTCCGTCAATGCCCCCGGTGCAACAAGCGGCTCGCCAGCTGATACCATGACAGACAGCCCATAACAGACCATACCGAGCCCGTGATGAAGCAACCGTGGAGCCCTGAAAGCTGGCGCGACCTGCCGATCCAGCAGCAACCAACCTACCCAGACGCTGCGCACCTGCTCAAGGTCGAGCAGACCCTGGCCAGCTACCCACCCTTGGTTTTCGCGGGCGAGGCGCGGGAGTTGCGCCGACAGTTTGCCGAGGTCACCCAGGGCCGCGCATTCCTGCTCCAAGGCGGTGATTGCGCCGAGAGCTTCGCCGAGTTCTCCGCGGCGAAAATCCGCGACACCTTCAAGGTGTTGCTGCAGATGGCCATCGTCATGACCTTCGCCGCCGGTTGCCCGGTGGTGAAAGTCGGGCGCATGGCCGGTCAGTTCGCCAAGCCTCGCTCTGCCGGCGATGAAACCATCGGCCAAGTGACCCTGCCGGCCTATCGCGGCGATATCGTCAACGGTATCGGTTTCGACGAGCCCAGCCGCATTCCCGACCCTGAGCGCCTGCTGCAGGCCTACCACCAGGCCACCGCCAGCCTCAACTTGCTGCGCGCCTTCGCCCAGGGTGGTTTCGCCGACTTGCACCAGGTACACAAGTGGAACCTGGATTTCATCGCCAACTCCGCCCTGGCCGAGAAGTACCACCAACTCGCCGACCGTATCGACGAGACCCTGGCGTTCATGCGCGCCTGTGGCCTGGACAGCGCGCCGCAACTGCGTGAAACCAGCTTCTTCACCGCCCACGAAGCGCTGCTGCTCAATTACGAAGAAGCTTTCGTGCGCCGCGACAGCCTGACCGGCGATTTCTACGATTGCTCGGCGCACATGCTGTGGATCGGCGACCGCACGCGCCAGCTTGACGGCGCCCATGTGGAGTTTCTGCGTGGGGTGCATAACCCGATTGGCGTCAAGGTCGGGCCAAGCATGAAGCCTGAGGAGTTGATCCGCCTGATCGATACGCTCAACCCGGACAACGACCCAGGGCGCCTGAACCTGATCGTGCGGATGGGCGCAGGCAAGGTTGGCGATCACCTGCCAGGGCTGATTCGCAGCGTCGAGCGCGAGGGACGCAAGGTGCTGTGGAGCTCCGACCCGATGCATGGCAATACCATCAAGGCCAGCAGTGGCTACAAGACCCGCGACTTCGCCCAGATCCTCGATGAGGTCAAGCAGTTCTTCCAGGTGCATCAGGCCGAAGGCTCTTATGCGGGCGGGATTCACATCGAGATGACCGGGCAGAACGTCACCGAGTGCATTGGTGGGGCGCGGCCGATTACCGAGGATGGGCTGTCGGATCGCTACCACACCCATTGCGATCCACGGCTCAATGCTGATCAGTCGCTGGAGCTGGCGTTCTTGATTGCCGAGACGCTGAAGCAGGTGCGCCGCTGAGCTAAGGCCTGGCAATCATCTTTGTAGCGATTGTTCGGCCCTCATCGCGGGTGCAGGCGCGGGCTTGCCCCGCGACGAGGCCGGTACTGGCACTTACTTACGCAGCGGATCATCCCAGAACGGCCGCTCGGCCTCGCGCTGGATATCCGCCCGGCTTAACCCCAGATCGGCAAGCGTCGCATCACTTAGCCCGGCCAGCTCCTGGCGCTGACGATACAGCTGATGCCACCGCGCCAACCGGTGCCCCACCTCATGCAGCAGGTGGCCGACAGAAAAGACAGGTTGCTGGGTAACGCTGACATGACCTTTCATCGTGAAGCCCTCCGTGTTGATGGCTTCAGTCTCGCGCCAGGCATACGATCAATCCAACGAATGTTTCTGATGCCATGCATCTCGGAGATTGATGCAATGTCCCAGTACCAGAGCCTCGATTCGGACGTCCTACGCACCTTCGTCGCCATCGCCGAACAAGGCGGCTTCACCCGCGCTGGCGAGGTGGTCAACCGCACCCAGTCGGCGGTCAGCATGCAGATGAAGCGCCTGGAGGAAGACATCCTCCAGCGCCAGCTGTTCGAGCGCGACGGCCGCCAGGTGCGCCTGACCGCCGAAGGCCAGGTGCTGCTTGGCTATGCCCGGCGCATCCTCAAGTTGCATGGCGAAGTATTCAACACCTTGCGCATGCCGCACATGGTCGGGGTGGTGCGCATCGGCACGCCTGACGACTACGCCATGCGCTTTCTGCCGAGCATCCTTTCAAGCTTCGCCCAGGCCTATCCGCTGATTCAGGTGGAGGTGCATTGCGACTCGTCGAAACAGCTGATGCTGCGCCAGGACCTGGACCTGACCATCGTCACCCGCGAGCCGGGTAATGAGATAGGCCAGCTGCTGCGTCAGGAGCGTTTGGTCTGGGCCGCAGCGCAGGGCTTTTGTCCGCAGGAGCAGCGGCCGATGCCGTTGGCGCTGTTCAACACCGATTGTTTCTGCCGGGCTTGGACCTGCAATGCGCTGGAGAGCCAGGGCATCGATTATCGCATCGCCTATACCAGCCCCAGCCTTGCGGCGATTTTTGCCATTGTCACGGCCGGCCTGGCGGTGACGGCGCAGTTGCAGAGCCTGGTCGGCGGCAACATCCGCATTCTCGGTGAAGCCGACGGCCTGCCCCAGCTGCCGCTGGCCAATGTGATGTTGCTGCGCAATGCGCAGACTCAGTCGCCGATCACTGATTGCATGGCTGACTACATCACCGAAGGGTTTGCGGTGTAGTACCGCCCTATCGCGCGGCGCAGTCCATTTCTCGCGTGGGAGCGGGCTTGCCCCGCGATAGGGCATGCACTGACAGCACAATCCATCCTCAGAGCTCGTAGACCAGCATCACCGCGCACACCACCAAGAACACGCAGAACATCGTGCGCAGGACTTTTTCCGGCAGGGCATGCGCCAACTTCACCCCCCAGCTGATGCTCAGCAACCCGCCGACCGCCAACGGAACGCCCACCTGCCAGACCACACTCTGGTGCAGTCCATAAGTCAGCAGCGTCACCATGGTGCTGGGCGCCGCCAGTGCCAGCGACAGCCCTTGCGCAACCACCTGGGTAGTACCGAACACACTGGTCAGAATCGGCGTCGCCACCACGGCCCCACCTACGCCGAACAGCCCGCCCATGGTTCCGGCAAAGCTGCCCAGCACCCCAAGCCATGGCCAGGCATAGCGCAACTCACTGCTCGGCGGGGTAACGCGCATGAACATCCGCGCAACGTTCCACACCGCCAACGCCACCAGGAAGCCGACAAAGCCCTGGCGCATCGAGTGAGCGTCGATCCCCACCGCCCAGATCGAGCCCAACCAGGCAAACAGCAAGCTGCACAACGATAACGGCAGCGCATGGCGCAGTTCGATGCGGTTGCGCTGGTGGTAGCGCCACAGCGCCAGCAACACGTTCGGCACCACCATCACCAGCGCGGTGCCTTGGGCCAGTTGCTGATCCAGGCCAAACAACACGCCGAGGGCCGGAATGGCGATCAAGCCGCCGCCAATCCCGAACAAACCACCCACGGTGCCTAGTGCGGCGCCCAACACGATATACATCAACCACTCGATCATCAGGGCCTCATCCGCCGGTTACACGATGCGCGCATGCTACCGACACTAGGCTAGCGGGGAAACGCACAGCAACGCACAATGGCTATGCGTAACTCGCACAAGCAGACCGAGCATGAGCCCCGATACCCTTACCGAGCAATTGAGCCTGTTCCTGGATGTGCTGGAGTCCGGCAACTTTTCCGCGGCCGCCCGCCGCCACCCGCTGACCCCCTCAGCGGTGGCGCGGCGCATCGACAACCTGGAAAGCGCCGTAGGCAGCCGGCTGTTCGTACGCAGTACCCACGCGGTGCGTGCGACCCCGGCTGGCAAGGCTTTCGCCGAACGCGCCCGGCGCATCGTTGAAGAATTACGCCTGGCACGCGCCGAGGCGGTGTCGCTGAGCAACGCCCCGGAAGGTTTGATCCGTATCGATGCCCCAGCAGCATTTGGCCGGCGCCACCTGGCTTCAGCGATCGCCGACTTCCTCGTGGCCTACCCGGGCCTGGACGTGCAGCTGCGGCTGATCGACAGCTTCGTCGACCTGCATGGCAGCCACTTAGGCGAAGTCGACTTGGTGCTGCGGGCAGGTCCGCTGGCCGATACGCGCCTGGTCGCCACGCCGTTGGCCTACATGGTGCGCATTGCCTGCGCCAGCCCAGGGTATCTGGCCAGCCGCGGCGTACCGGCCTGCCCCAGCGAACTGCCAGAACACGATGGCTTGGACTGGGACGGCCTAGCGCCGCCGTTCGCCTGGCGCTTCGCCGTGGACGGCCAGACCCGCCTGTATCGCCCGGCACGCATGCGCATGTCGGCCAACAACGCCGAAACCCTGTTGTTCGGCGCGCTCGCCGGCCTAGGCATCGCGCACCTGCCCACCTGGCTGATCAGCGACTACCTGCTGCGCGGTGAACTGCTGCCGCTGTTCTGCCAAAACGGCTTGCCCCAGCCGGAAACCAGTGGCGTCTATGCACTACGCCTGGAACATGAAACGAACTCTCGCAGTCGATTGCTGCTCGAATTTCTCAAGAGCCGCTTCAGCCCGGTTCCACCTTGGGATCTGGCGTTGCGCAGTGGATTACGCTGGTCATGAGCGCGCTAACCATCAGCGTGCTAAATTTTCACCAGAATTAATTCAAGGACCTGCATGAACGCCGACACTAAAGCCCCTTGCACCGAGCTGCTGCTGGACAACCAGGTCTGCTTCGCCCTGCACTCCACCTCGTTGCTGATGACCAAGGTCTACAAGCCCTTGCTGCAGGCCCTGGGCCTGACCTACCCGCAGTACTTGGCGATGCTCGTGTTGTGGGAGCAGGACGGCCTGACCGTGGGTGAAATCAGCCAGCGCCTGCTCACCGACCCCGGCTCACTGACCCCGCTGCTCAAGCGCCTGGAAAGCGAGGGTCTGCTCAAGCGCACCCGCAGCCGCGAGGATGAACGGGTGGTGCTGGTGCAACTCACCGATAAGGGCCGCACCCTGCAGGACGAGGCCCAGCGCGTCCCGCAGTGCATCCTGCAAGCCAGCGGGCTGAGCCTGGAACGCCTGCAACAGCTGCAAGCCGACCTACTGGAGCTGCGCGCCAGCCTGCAGAAGAGCCTCTGAGGACTATGCTGTGAAATGGCCGTTCGGATGAACGGTGGAAGATTTATCTTGCGCACTAAATAATTGCGCGCTAATTTAATCCCACACCCACCCAGCGCCACGGCGCACAGCACACAAGCGAGGCTCAAGATGCAAAAGGTCACTCCCCTGTACATCGCCCAGGCAACCTCCACCGGTGGTCGCGACGGCACCTCCCGCTCCAGCGACGGCAAGCTGGAAGTCAAGCTGAGCACCCCCAAAGAGCTGGGTGGCGCAGGCGGTGAAGGCACCAACCCCGAGCAAATGTTCGCCGCTGGCTATTCGGCCTGCTTCATCGGCGCACTGAAGTTTGTGGCCGGGCAAGAGAAGAAACAACTGCCGGCCGATGCCTCGATCACTGCCAAGGTTGGCATTGGTCAGATCCCAGGTGGCTTTGGCTTGGATATCGATCTGCAGATCAACCTGCCTGGCCTGCAACAGGCTGAAGCTGAAGGCCTGGTAGAGAAGGCGCACAAGGTTTGCCCGTATTCCAACGCCACCCGTGGCAATGTAGATGTGCGGCTGCATGTGACTGTGTGAAAGAGCAGCCCCACACTATTTCAGGCACAAAAAAACCCGGCCAAGGCCGGGTTTTTTGCGGGTCGCAAGAAGTTAGGCCTTCTTGGAACGGCCCTTGAAGCTGTTGTCGCGGGTGTCGATGTCGATCCACTCGTCGATCTGGATGAAGTCGGCAACCTGAATCTCGGTACCGTTCTTCAGCTTGGCAGGCTTCATGACCTTGCCGGAGGTATCGCCACGTGCAGCGTTCTCGGTGTAGACAACCTGACGGCTGATGGTGGTCGGCAGTTCAACCGAAACCAGGCGCTCTTCGAAGAACACAGCTTCGCAGATGTCTTCCATGCCTTCTTCGATGTACGGCAGAACGGCCTCGATGTCTTCGGCGTTCAGTTCGTACATGGTGTAGTCGGTGGTGTCCATGAAGGTGTACGAGTCACCGTTGATGAACGACAGGGTGGCTTCTTTGCGATCCAGGATCACGTCGTCCAGCTTATCGTCGGCACCGTAGACGGTTTCAGTCTTGTAGCCGGTCAGCAGGTTCTTCAGCTTGGTCTTCATGATCGCGCTGTTACGGCCCGATTTGGTGAATTCAGCTTTCTGAACCAACCACGGATCGTTATCGATGCGCAGAACGGTACCAGGTTTGATTTCTTTACCAGTTTTCATTGCGAAGTATCCGAATCTGGATGGATTTATAAAAATCGAGGCCGCGTATCATAGCGAATTTCGGTAAAAGTGTACTAGCGCCGTGGCAAGGTCCGGCCGAGTGGCCTGTTCTGCGGCCCAGTCACGGGCATGCTGGCGCAACTGCGGCCAGTGCGGTTGCAGCGCTTGCCAGGCCTGGGCCATGTCTTGATCCATGTTCCAGGCGCGCCACAAATCGCTCAGAGCCCCTGCGGCAGCGTCCGACAAGCCGCGACGATAATGGCCAAGAAACGCTTCGAGTTTTTCCCAGTGGGCGTTTTCTTCCTGCACATAGATGTGCCAGAGCATCGGCGCTCCCGCCCACTGCGCACGGACGAATGAATCCTCGCCGCGCACGGCGTTGAAGTCGCACGCCCAGAGCAACTTGTCGTAGTCGTCCTGGCTGACGAAAGGCAGCACCTGCACCGTCAGGGCGCCACGCTGGTGGATCGCCCCAACCGGCAAGTGCGCCTCGCCCAACCAGCAAGCGAGATCAGCCAGCACCCGCCCTTGCGGCACCAGCAAATGGCTGGGCTGTTGATCTGCCGCCAGCACATCGAGCCAATTGGCCAACTGCGGGTTTTCGTAGGCGAACAGGGAGATCAATCGTGCCGACGCTTCAAGCTGCACGCCAAGCCCCTGAAGAAACCTCGCCCGTTCGCCAGGCGTTTGCTGGAAAGCATCGCGGCGCGCCAGCAGCGAGGCCTCGCGCAGCAGCCCCCCGGTGTTTGCGGTAAACCCTGGGAAAAAGAACATCTTGCGCAGGCCGTTGGCCTGAGGCGACGGCAGGCCATGGCAGCCCTCCACCCAATCTTCAGCACTCAGATAGTCAAGGTTCAGCCATAGCGGCGGCGTGGCTTGCGCGCGCATCGCCTCGACATAGGCCGCCGGCAATACGCAGGCAAAGGCCCCAACCACTACCTGCGCCGGGGCAGCGCCCTGCCAGTCAGCCGGCCAATGGCGCACATCAACGCCCTGCTGGCATTGCTGCTCGGCGTTGGCATCGGCCTCCGGGCACAGGCGGACGAAGGCGTTCAGGTCATCGACCCACAAGCGCACCGCCAGGTCATGCTCGGCCACCAGCTGGCGGGCCAGGCGCCAGGTCACGCCAATATCGCCGTAGTTGTCGACGACCGTGCAGAAAATGTCCCACGTGGTTTTCATGCCCACTTCCCTCGCCGCGCGGAAAAACCGCCGATTGTGCGGATAAATGCTTGCTGACAAAAGCTCTGGCGCTGAATAATTCTCGCCCCCCATGCGACAATGCCGGCATGACCCGCCCTGCCAGGAGGCCGCCATGTATCGCCGCCGCGAACTGAAGATTACCCTCAAGCCCGTGCAATTGATCCTCTGCGTGGCCTTCGGCCTGTGGCTGGGCGCCCTCGCCATTGGCCTGAGCCTGTGGCTGGCACTGCGCTGGTGGCCTGAACAGGTGACGCCAGTCGCCCAGGCGGTGGCGCCAGCAATCGTCGCACCTGCCCCGCCACCTGCCCCGCCACCGGCACAGCCCGCCGATGCCCAGGCGCAGATGTTCGAGCGGTACAAGGACATCCTCCACCAGCAAGAGGCCCAGCAGGCCGCTGATGCCGCCCAAGGCAACCCGCGCAACCTGAACAACCCCAAGTGTCAGTTCTGGCTGCAACAAAACCGCACCGCCCCAACCGACAAGAGCCAGGCCAACGTGCTGGAGTTCTGCTACTGACCATGAACAAGACCACCCTGCTCGCGCGCATCGTGCAAACCCTGGAAGACGACGTCGAAGTGCTGCGCCGCGCCGCCCAGACCGCCTATGAAACGGCCACGGCCGAAGAGAACATTGCCGAGAACAAGTACGACACCTTGGGCCTTGAGGCTTCGTACCTGGCCACCGGGCAAGCGCGGCGCACCGCCGAGATTCGCCAGGCGCTGCTGACGTATCAGCAGTTGATCATGCGTGACTATGATCCGGCGCGGGGCATTCAGATCAGCAACCTGGTGACTTTGGAAGATGAGCAGGGTCACCAGAGGATGCTGTTTCTTGGGCCGCAAGGGGCTGGGCTGAAGATCGGCGAGGGCGAGCAGGTGGTTACCGTGATTACGCCGCGCTCTCCGCTGGGGCAGTTGTTGATCGGCAAACGGGTTGATGATGAGGTGAGTTTGCAGGTGGCTGGGGTGGCGCAGGTGTCGATTGTGATCGATGTCGTCTGACCTGGCCTGATCGCGGGGCAAGCCCGCTCCCACAAGATCGGCACGGGTGCCTTCTATAGCGCCTCCAGCGCATCAAAGCGCTTCGCCAGCCCCTGCCGCGCAAACCGCTCCACCACGAAATCGATGAACGCCCGGGTCTTGCCCGGCAACAGCTTGTGCTCGGCGTAATAGAGACTGATGTTGCCATCATCCACATACCAGTCCGGCAACACCCGCTGCAGCCTGCCTGAGGTCAGGTAAGGCACGGCAAACGGCAAGCTGACCAGGGCGATGCCCAAGCCCTGTTCAGCCACCGCGCAGGCGGCGTCGGAGTCACTCATGGTCATGGCCTGGCGCAGTTGCAAAGGCCGTTGCTCCTGCCAGCGACTGGTCAGCGGCCAGGAGCGCACGCGGCCGGTCTGCGGCGAGCGGATTAAAATCCCGGCGTGGCGTGGCAAGTCTTCGGGCTGCTCGATAGGCCCATGCTGCTGGCGATAAGCCGGCGAGGCGACCAGCACCCGGTGTGCCGGGGTCAGCCTGCGCGCCACTACCCCCGGCGGCAGATCGAAACCGCCGCCGATCGCCGCATCGAAGCCTTGGCCAATCAGGTCGACCTGGCGGTTGTCGAAGTGCCAGTCGGGGGTGATCGCCGGGTAGCGCTGAAGAAATTCAGCCAGTAGCGGCAGCACGTACAAACGCCCGAAAACCGTCCCCATACTCACCCGCAACAGCCCGGCCGGCTGGCCTTCGGCGCTGGCCAGGTTGGCCATGGCGTATTGAATGGTGCGAAAGCTGTCGCTGACCTCGGCGAGAAATCGCTGCCCCGCTTCGGTCAAGGTCAGCTTGCGCGTACTACGCTGGAACAGTCGCACACCCAGCCGCGCCTCCAACTGGGCGACGTTCTTGCCCACCGCTGCCGGGGTCAGGCTCAGGCGCCGGGCAGCCTCGGCGAAGCTGCCGACCTCGGCGCTGCGAATAAAGCACTCCAGCGTGCTGAACGACTCCATGGCCATGATTACCAACCCCAGGTTTACTCTGCTGATCGCGATTGCCATCTTATCAGCAGGTAATCCACAGCCGATACTTCTCCCATCCCAAGGCATCCGGCCTTTCACTTGCAGGAGATCAGCATGTCCCATTCACTTACTCTCGACACCAAGGTAGCCCTGGTCCAGGGCGGTTCGCGCGGCATCGGTGCGGCGATCGTGCGCCGTCTGGCCAAGGAAGGGGCGCAGGTGGCCTTTACCTATGTCAGCTCGGCGGACACCGCTGAGGCCCTGGCAGCAGAAATCAACGACGCTGGCGGCAAAGCCTTGGCCTTGCGCGCCGACAGTGCCGATGCCAGCGCTGTGCAGCAGGCCGTGGAGGCGACGGTCAAGGCATTCGGTAGGCTCGACATTCTGGTCAACAACGCGGGTGTGCTGGCGGTGGCGCCAGTGGCCGAGTTCGATCTGGCCGACTTCGACCGGATCCTCGCCGTCAACGTGCGCAGTGTGTTCGTTGCCAGCCAAGCCGCTGCCCGGCACATGGGCCAGGGTGGTCGGATCATCAATATCGGCAGCACCAATGCCGAGCGCATGCCGTTTGCCGGTGGCGCGCCGTATGCGATGAGCAAGTCGGCGCTGGTTGGCCTGACCAAGGGCCTGGCGCGTGACCTTGGGCCGCAGGGGATTACCGTCAACAACGTACAGCCTGGGCCAGTCGACACCGACATGAACCCGGCCGCGGGGGATTTTGCCGAGAGCTTGATTCCGCTGATGGCGATTGGGCGCTATGGGCATGTCGAAGAGATCGCCAGCTTCGTCGCTTATCTCGCTGGGCCTGAGGCTGGGTATATCACTGGCGCCAGCTTGACGGCGGATGGTGGTTTCTCTGCCTGAGGGATGCGGCCCCTCTTTGTAGCAGTAGCGGTGCGCCGCGCCTACAAAGAGGGGTGATAGCGTCTGCTAGGCCAGGCTTTGTTCCAGCACCTCAAGGAATGCGCGCGCTGCTGGGGTCGGGCTGCTCGACCACACCGCATACAAATGTCGTACAGGGGCGTCATCCAAGTGAGCCACACTGACCCCAGCAAACTCATTGGCAATCCGTTCCGGTACCAGCCCGATCGCCAGGTCACGCTGTACAAACTTTTCCACCAGGCGAATATGGCCGATCTCGAACTGTACCCGATGCACCAATCCCGCCGCCTGGAAGGCCTCATCGGTCTGGCGCCGGGCACCAGTGCCTTCGGGAAAGTCGACCAACACCTGATCGGCAATATCGGCCAAGGCCAGCCGCCCACGTCCGGCCAAAGGATGCCCGGGCGGCAGCACCGCGACCAGTTCTTCCCGGCCCAGCAATCGATGTTGCACGCCCTGCAACACTTCGCCCTGCCACAAGCCGATAAAACCTACATCCAGGCGCCGCTCACAGACATCGGCCACCAGCAACTCACTCTTGGCGGTCAGCCAGCGCACGTCCACCGCCGGATAAAGCGCATGAAACAGCGCCAGCAGATCGACCAGATCGAGCGCCGTCAACGAACTGATCTCACCGATCGACAGCCGTCCGCGCACCTGCCCGCAGGCAGCCGCCACGTCATCGGCAATGCGCTGGGCAGCCTCCAGCGCTGGCCGCGCGCTGAGCACGAAGGCTTCACCAGCCGGGGTCAAGCGCACCCGCCGCGAGGTACGCTCGAACAGACTGACGCCCAACTGCGCCTCCAGGCGTGCCACCTGATGACTAAGCGCCGACTGGACCACATGGCAGCGCTCGGCGGCGCGGGTGAAGCTGCCGGTATCGGCCACGGCCAAGGCATATTCGAGCTGCTTGAGATTCATGGATTGATCTGCAATTGAGATAGATAACGTGAAAACTATACATTGGTGTCATGCCAGATACTTACCGATACTGAGCGCACTTTCCTTCTGCCCGCAATGAGAACCACCATGAACGCCCCGACCCTCAGTCGCGCCCTGATCCTGCTGATGGCGACTGCCACCGGCCTGGCCGTGGCCAGCAACTACTACGCCCAGCCACTGCTGCACAGCATCGCCGAACAGTTCGGCCTGAGCACCGCCACTGCTGGCACCATCGTCATCGCCGCGCAGCTTAGCTATGGCGCCGGCCTGTTGCTGCTGGCGCCGCTGGGCGATCTGTTCGAACAACGCCGTTTGATCGTGATCATGATCGGCATTGCTACCCTTGGCCTGATCATCAGCGCCTGTGCCCCCAGCCTGCCGTGGCTGCTGTTCGGCACCGCCTTGACCGGATTGTTCTCGGTCGTGGCGCAGATCCTGGTGCCCATGGCCGCCAGCCTGACTGCCCCGGAGCATCGTGGGCGCGCGGTGGGCACGCTGATGAGCGGGCTGTTGCTGGGCATTCTGCTGGCGCGTACCGCCGCAGGCTTCATGGCCGAGCTGGGTGGCTGGCGCAGTATCTATGTGCTGGCTGCGGTACTGATGGCGGTCAGCGCTATCGCCCTGTACCGCAGCCTGCCGCAGCACAACAGCCATGCCGGGCTGAAATACCCGGCGTTGATCGGCTCGGTATTTCGCCTGTTCATCGAAGAGCCGGTGCTGCGCTTGCGCTCACTGCTGGGGCTGCTGGCGTTCAGCCTGTTCGGGCTGTTCTGGACGCCACTGGCGTTTCTGCTGGCGCGCGAGCCGTATCACTACTCCGACGCGGTGATCGGCCTGTTCGGTTTGGCCGGCGCTGCGGGCGCGCTGTCGGCGAACTGGGCGGGGCGCCTGGCTGATCGGGGCAAGGGCTCGCTGGGCACCACGGTCGGGCTGATCGCCTTGCTGCTGTCGTGGATACCACTGGGCTTTGCCGAGCATTCGCTGCTGGCGCTGTTGGTCGGCGTGCTGGTGCTGGACCTGGCCGTGCAGCTGGTGCACGTGAGTAATCAGAATGCGGTGATCGCGTTGCGACCAGAGGCGCGCACGCGGCTCAATGCCGGCTATATCACCTGCTATTTCATCGGTGGCGCATTGGGTTCGCTGCTGGGCACGCAACTGTTCGAACGTCAGGGATGGCTGGGGATCGTCGCCGCTGGGCTGCTGATCGGCAGCTTGGCCCTGGTGGTTTGGGGGCTGGCAGAGCGCAAGCGCAAGGTGCTGATTCAAGCGGTTTGATCAGGCCAGCGGCTGACGCGACAACCGACCGCACGACCCTCCGTCGCCTTGCCGTTGACTTGCTCACACGCAAAGAGCTGCATAGGCGGTGGTCAACAGCCCTCCCACTGACAGGACGACACAATGACAAGACTCACGGTGCAATCCGGCGATTTCTTGCTAGGTGAAGGCGAGTATCGCAATGGATCGCTCACACTCAAGACCCCACGCAGCCCTTCGCCTGGCGAGCGGATCTCGCTGGCGCGGATCAAGGAACTCAAGCTGGCCAGCCTGGAAACCAACCGCAGCCTGGGCACCGCCCTTGGCTGGGGCGTTGCCGGCGCGCTGGTGGCCGGCCCAGTCGGGCTGATCGCCGGCCTCTGGCTGGGTGGCAAGGAAGAAGAAGCGACCTTCCTCGCCACCTTCAAGGATGGTCGCAAGCTGATGGCCATCACCGATGGCAAGACCTGGTCGAAAATCGACGACAGTTGGCGTCAGCACCAACGCCGCACGGCCGCCTGAATCGCTCCAGACCCTGATCGTCTATTTGCCTGAGCGCTCCTGAAATAGGGGCGCTCAGCACATCTGCGCCTGCTAACATGGCGCCCTTTTTATCTGCCCCGCCCTCCCCCAATAACAGCCGACCCACAACGGCGCGTATGCCCATCAAGGAGCCCGCATGACCTCGCTTCGCCCTCGTTTGCCCCTGAGCCTGCTCAGCCTGGGCCTTGCCCTGCACAGCGGCCATGGCCTTGCCGACGACAGCGTGACCCTGGCCCCGGTGCGCATCTCGGAGCTGTATGGCGATGGCGGCTACCAGCCGCGCGAGGCCCAGGTGGGCGGCTTTCAACCAGCGCCACTGCTCGACACCCCGGCATCGATCAGCGTGTTCAGCCAACAGCTGCTGCAAGACCGCCAGGTGCGCAAGCTCAGTGAGGTGCTGCAAAGCGATGCCTCGGTTGGCGAAAGCTATGCGCCGATCGGCTACTACGAGAACTTCAACGTGCGCGGCTTTGAGCTCAACGCTGCCAGCAGCTACAAGATCAACGGCCAGACCGTGGTCGGCGAACAGAACGTGGCGCTGGAGAACAAGCAGCAGGTCGAGCTGCTCAAGGGGCTGTCGGGGTTGCAGAGCGGCGTGGCCGAACCCGGCGGGCTGGTCAACTACGTGACCAAGCGCGCAGAAGACGTGCGCAGCGTCACGGTCTCGACCAACGAGCAAGGCGAGCGCTACCTGGCCACCGATCTGGGCGGCTGGTTTGGCAGTGAGCGGCAATTTGGCCTGCGCGCCAACCTGGCCCATGAGGACATCCGCTCCTACGTCGATCATGCCGATGGCAAGCGCGACTTCGCCTCGCTGGCGTTCGACTGGCAGATCAGCGCCAATGCCACCCTGCAACTGGACGCTGAATATCAGCACCGCGAACAGCGATCAGTACCGGGCTACCAGTTGCTGGGTGGCACCGAGCTGCCGCACGGCATTGACCCGGATGACCGGCTGGCTTATCAGCACTGGGCAAAGCCGGTACAGAACGACTCGCTGAACCTCGGCGGGCGCTTCGAGTACCGTTTCAATGACGACTGGACCGGCACCTTGAGCGCTTCGCGCAGCAAGGTGGTGATCGATGACTACAGCTCGTTTGCCTGGGGCTGCTACGGCTCGGCAAGCTGTGCAAGCGCAGCTGTACCGAACTACTTCAGCCCGCAAGGCGATTACGACATCTATGACTTCCGCAGCCCCGACGACACCCGCCGCACTGACGAAGTACAAGCTATGCTCAACGGTCGTTTCGATGGATTGGGCCTGGGCCATGAGCTAACCGTTGGCACCAGTGCCCAGCGTCGCACACTCGACCAGCGCCCCTACTACAACGAGTTTGTCGGCAGCGGCAACATCGCCACTGGCGCCCCTGCCGTGCCGCCGTCGGAGCGCCCCATCGGCTCCAGCGAACGCCGCCTGGACAGCCGCCAGTACGGGGTATTTTTCAGCGACCGCATCACCTTCAACGAACACTGGCAAACCGTGCTCGGTGCGCGTGAAGTCCGCCTGGATGAGAAGACCTGGGATGAAACAGGCCTGGCCGGCCGGCATACCCAGCAGTATCAATTGCTGCCCAACGCGGCGTTGATCTACAAGCCCCAGCCAGACACCACGCTGTATGCCAGCTATTCCAAAGGGCTATCCGCTGGGGGCACCGCGCCTTGGTTCGCCAGCAATGCCGCCGAGATCCTCGCCCCCACCCTGTCACGGCAACTGGAAGTGGGCATCAAGCGCGACTGGCAGGGCATGAGCTTCAGTGCCGCGCTGTTCCAGATCCGCCAGGCCTACCAGTATGCCCGCCCCGACGCCACTGGCTTTACCTACGTACAACAGGGCCAACAAAAGAACACCGGACTTGAGCTCGGCGCCAGCGGCTGGGTCACTTCGCGCTTGCAGATCCAGGCCAGTGCCGCGGCGATCCGCGCCCGCGTGCAGAACAGTGGCACCGATGCCTACCAAGGCCATCAGGCGATCAACGTGCCCAAGCTGCGCGCCGCGTTGCAGGCCGAATATAGCCTGCCGGTCGCGGGTCTCGCGCTGCTCGGCGGAGCGCGCTACAGCGCCAGCAAGTACGCAAGTCAAGCGGGCAACGTCGAGGTGGGTGGCTATACCGTGTTCGATGTCGGTAGCCGCTACCGCACCACGGTTGGCGGGTATGACACAGTGCTGCGCCTGACCGTGGATAACGTCTTTGACAAGCGTTACTGGCGGGATGTGGGGGATTACCTGGGCGACAACTACCTGTTCCAGGGCGCGCCGCGTACGGCGCGGTTGTCGGCGACGGTGAGTTTTTGATGGGGTGAGTGGTGCCAGTGCTGGCCTCATCGCGGGGCAAGCCCGCTCCCACGCCAGATCAACTTCAAGACTGCGGGGGATTGAGTGGAGCCAGTGCTGGCCCCATCGCGGGGCAAGCCCGCTCCCACGCCAGATCAACTTCAAGACTGCGGGGGATTGAGGGGTGCCAGTGCTGGCCCCATCGCGGGGCAAGCCCGCTCCCAGGCAGGTTTGGGGTAATCTACCAGGCAGGTTTGAGGTTGATCTCACGTGGGAGCGGGCTTGCCCCGCGATAGCGCCAGCAGCAGCGCTGCATTTAACCAGCCCTGAATACCCTCTAAAATGCACCGCAAAACAAAAAGCCCCCGAACCTTTCAGTTCGGGGGCTTCTCGTAGAATGTGGCGGTGAAGAAGGGATTTGAACCCTTGATACGATTTCTCGTATACACACTTTCCAGGCGTGCTCCTTCGACCACTCGGACACTTCACCGTTTCTCTTCAAGCTATTCAGCCTGTCGAGGCGCGCTAATTTAGTTGAAGGCTCTAATCTTGGCAAGCGTTTTTTTCAGAATTTTCATGCGCTTAAGCAGATCGAACGAAAAACCGGCCAGCCAGGGCAATGCTGCCATTGTACCCAGCACTTTTACCTGTGGCCTGTACTGCGCACCCAAGCGGCAAGGCATAGCGGCCAATGCCTGACTGATCAGTCAGCCTTGCTGCTTTACCTGCTCGCCCGTGCTGGGTAACGTCATTGCCACGCCATCCAAAGGACTCTGCCATGAGCGAGCTGATTACCTACCATGCCGAAGACGGCATCGCCACCCTGACCCTGAACAACGGCAAGGTCAACGCCATCTCGCCGGATGTCATCGCCGCCTTCAACGCCGCCCTGGACCAGGCAGTAGCCGACCGTGCAGTGGTGATCATCACCGGTCAGCCAGGCATCCTTTCTGGCGGCTACGACCTGAAAGTCATGACCTCTGGCCCCCAACAAGCCGTTGGCCTGGTCACCGCCGGTTCCACCCTGGCCCGCCGCCTGCTCTCGCACCCCTTCCCGGTAATCGTTGCCTGCCCAGGCCATGCGGTCGCCAAAGGCGCCTTCCTGCTGCTGTCGGGCGACTATCGGATCGGGGTCGAAGGGCCGTACAAGATCGGCCTGAACGAAGTGCAGATCGGCATGACCATGCACCACGCCGGTATCGAGCTGGCCCGCGATCGCCTGCGCCGCTCGGCGTTCCACCGCTCGGTGATCAATGCCGAGATGTTCGACCCTAAGGACGCGCTGGATGCCGGCTTCCTCGACAAGGTGGTGCCGGCCGAGCAGTTGCACGAGACAGCACTGCACGTGGCGCGCGAATTGAAGAAGCTCAACATGCTGGCGCACAAGAACACCAAGCTCAAAGTGCGCAAAGCGCTGCTGGAGCTGCTGGATGACGCGATTATTCGCGATCAGGAACACATGGGCTGATCCTCCCGGCCCCATCGCGAGGCGTGCCCACACACATCGTGTAGGCGCGGACTTGCCCCGCGATGATGCCAGCACTGACCGCAGAAGGTTTGCCCCCACCAGTGCACAGTCGTACACTGCCGCGCGACTGTCTGGTGTGAGTCGTACCATGCTTTATCTGCTTCGCATGCTCCTGCTGGGGCTGCACTTTCTGCTGGTCGGCCTAGTCGGCCTGGTGATTGGCCTGTGCCGCCCGTTCAACCCCGACAACAGCCGCCTCTATGCCCGCCTGTACAGCGTGCCAGCCGCCTGGCTGATGCGTATCAAGGTCAAGGCCCAGGTCGGCCCGCTGCATGACCAGCCGCCGGGCTGCGTGATCGTCGCCAACCATCAATCGAACTTCGACTTGTTCATCATCGGCCAAGTAGTGCCGCAACGCACCGTGGCCATTGGCAAGAAGAGCCTGGGCTGGATCCCGCTGTTCGGCCAGCTGTTCTGGTTGGGCGGTAATGTCCTGATCGACCGCAACAACGCCTACCAGGCGCGCAAGGCGATGCAGGTAACCACCGGCATCTTGCGTGACGACACCTCGATCTGGATTTTCCCCGAAGGCACCCGCAACCCTGGCGAGCAGTTGGCCCCGTTCAAGAAAGGTGCCTTCCACATGGCCATCGACGCTGGCGTGCCGATCGTACCGGTGTGCGTCAGTCGCTATGCCAAGCGCCTGGGCCTCAACAGTTGGCGCCAGCGCACGGTAATCATTCGCTCCCTGCCTCCAATCGAAACTGCTGGCCTGAGCAAGCAGGACGTGCCGGCGCTGATCGAGCAGTGCCGCACGCAGATGCAGCAATGCCTGGACCGCATGGAAACCGAGCTACCCCACGCCTGATCGGTTGCTCTCTGGCCTGACACAGCCCAAGCTGTGTCACGTGTTCAACCGAATAAGCGGGCAACCATGGGTCGAGTCGTCGCAGCGGCGGTGTACAGCGCCGGGAGAAAGGTCACCAATATCAGTATCGACGAAGGCAGCGAGTGGGCGAAAAAGCCCGGCCACTTCGTCTGGATCGGCCTGGAAGAGCCCAACGCCGAAGAGCTGGCCAACCTGCAGTGCCAGTTCAACCTGCACGAGCTGGCCATCGAAGACGCGCTGGAAAAGCACAGCCGGCCCAAGTTGGAGACCTTTGGCGACGCGCTGTTCATCGTCACCTATTCGCCGGTTCGCCACGAAGGCAAGCTGGAGTTCATCGAGACCCACATCTTTGCCGGCAACGGCTACATCATTACCTGCCGCAATGGCCACTCCAAATCCTATGCCCTGGTGCGTCAGCGCTGCGAGGCACGGCCGCTGCTGCTCGAGCACGGCGAAGACTTCGTGCTGTATGCGTTACTCGATTTCGTCACCGAGAACTACCAGCCGGTCAGCGAGGCGATCCACGGTGAGATCGAGGAGCTGGAGCAGAGCGTGCTGAGCAATTCGCTCAAGGAAGAAGACATCCAGCGCCTGCACAGCCTGCGTCGCGACATTTTAAGGCTGCGCCGCTACGTAGCGCCCATGGTGGAGATCAGTGAAGAGCTGCAGCGCTTGAGTTTCCCGTTCATCGACAAGAACATGCGTCCGTACTTCAGGGACGTGCAAATCCACGTCACTCGGCAGATGGAAGACTTGGTGAGCATTCGCGATATCGCCAGCCAGACCATCGAGATTGGCATGTTGCTGGAGTCGTCACGGCAAAGCATAACCCAGCGCAAGTTTGCCGCCTGGGCGGCGATCTTGGCGTTTCCCACGGCGATTGCCGGGATCTATGGGATGAACTTCCAGAATATGCCGGAGCTGGAGTGGCACTATGGGTATTTTGCGGTGCTGGGGGTGATTGGGTTGGGCTGCACCGGGTTGTATGCCAGCTTCAAGCGCTCGGGATGGTTGTAGCTTGTAGCAACGCTATCGCGGGGCAAGCCCGCTCCCACGCGGGTAAGTCGCCCTGGCGTGGGGGCGCTCAGAGGGGTTATAGCCTGTTCAACGCTATCGCGGGGCAAGCCCGCTCCCACGCTGGTAAGTCGCCCTAGCGTGGGGGCGCTCAGAGTGGTTTAGGGCAAGCCCGCTCCCACACCAGATCCACATACCAGCGTGGGAGCGGGCTTGCCCCGCGATAGCGTCGGCACAAGCACTAACAATCTCTAATCAGGCAGCGCTCTCGTTGCCCTTCGCCGAATGCCCAATGAACTTGAGCATCCATTTCCCAACCAGATCTCCCTGGTGCTCGGTCGACAGGCTGGCAACCGCCCGCTGGTACACCTCATCGCCCAAATACTCCTGACGCGCATCGAGCAACGCCCGCGAGTAATCATGGACGAACTCCGGATGTCCCTGGAAGCACAGCACCTGGTCGCGAATGTGATACGCCGCGTTCGGGCAGAAATCACTGGACGCAATCACCGTAGCGCCTTCTGGCAGTTCAGTGACCTGATCCTGGTGGCTGATCAGCAAGGTCAGCTCAGAAACCTCAGGATCCATCCACGGCGCATGCGCCGCCAGGCTATAGCGATGAATGCCAACGCCCCAGCCGCGATCGGCGCGCTCGGCTTTGCCACCTAGCACCAGCGCCAGCACTTGATGACCGAAACACACACCGAGCAACTTCTCGCCACGCTCATAGAGTTTGAGCAAGTACGCCTTCAGCGTCTGGATCCACGGATCCGTGCCAAACGAGTCAGCCTTGCTGCCCGTGACCAGATAGGCATCGAACTTTTCGCCGTCAGGGGGATAGTCGCCATTCATCACGTTGTACACCTGAAATTCGGCCGCAACCGGCTGACGCGAGAACAACTGCTCGAACATCCTTCCGTAGCCCTGATACTGCGCCGTCAACTCCGGTCGCAAAACATCGGTTTCAAGGATGCAGATGCGTAACGACATAGCGATAGTCCTGAACGACATGTGTGGAAATTGTGCTAGAGACTGACGCGAAAGGGACGTACAAGCAAGGGGTTGCACTGACGAACGGTAAGCCCTGTAACCCTTGGTAACCACCCTCGCGCAGCGGTCTAGCCCCGCCATGCCAGCGTGCTAGCCAGTGGCCTTAAAACCAAAGGAACTCGATCAGTACTCAGTTAGAACAAAGGGTTCTGAAACATGGATAACGTTCGCCCTACTGTTGGTTTATATCCACAAAACAAGAGGCATGCAGGAGTTGGCGTGCAACTACGCCGCTGCGATCGACCCGACGCAAAGACAGGGAAGCCAAAGGCTATTCAGGAATAACAACAAGAAGGCGGTCCGCCATGTTCAGACAATCGAAAGTACGCCAAGCCGGACTCATATTGTTCGCCACTACACTGCTGCTGATCCTGCCGAACCTCACTCGGCTATTTGGCTGACAGCATCTGTGGAATTATCTGGCCGAGCACAGGTAACCTGCCGACCCTGATGGTTGGAGAATACCTATGCGCCGATGCCTTGCCCTGCTCGTCTTGATGTTCAGCCTGCCCTTGCACGCAGCGCAATTGAACCTGGAGCTGGGTGATGGCACGCACCGATGGGACAGCGCCGAGCTGCTCAGCCATCCACAAGCGCGCAACCTCGATATCGCCCAGGACGTTGCCTATAAACGCGCCATGCATTATCGCGCGGTGCCCCTGGCGGTGTTGCTTGAAGGCATCCAGCCAGCCGACCACCTGCAGGCCGTAGCCTTGGATGGCTTTGCCGCCGAAATGCCAGCTGCGCCTTTGTTGCAACAGGGTCCGGCCCGCGCCTGGCTCGCCATTGAAGACCCCACCCAGCCGTGGCCGGCGCTAACACCGGGTAAGCCAAGTGCGGGGCCGTTCTATCTGGTATGGACCGATCCACAGGCCAGCGGCATTCGCCCGGAACAGTGGCCGTTCCAGATTGCCATGATCCGCAAGTTGGAGTCGGTCGAGCAACGTTTTCCCGCCCTGCTACCCGATGCCAAATTGCCCAGTAGCGATCCGGCGCGACAAGGCTTTGCCCTGTTCCAGCAAAACTGCCTGGCCTGCCACCGCCTCAATGGCGCAGGTGACGCCCAGTTCGGCCCGGATTTGAACTTGCCGCATAATCCAACGGAATACTTCCAGCCCGAGTTTTTGCGTCAGTACATTCGCGACCCGCAAAGCTTGCGGCATTGGCCGCAGGCGAAGATGCCGGGGTTTGCGCAAAGTGTGCTGAGTGAGCAAGAGCTGGATGCGTTACTGGCGTATCTACGCCATATGGCCAAGCGCAAGCCTTGAAGCACCCGTTGGCCCTTTCGCGGGCAAGCCCGCTCGCACAGGTACCACGCTGGCTTCGAAATCAACGGGGTACCTGTAGGAGCGGGCTTGCCCGCGAAGAGGCCCGTGTTGCCACCATCACACCGGGCTGTGAGCATCGTTTGGAGAACGCTTCAGTGCAGGCATGATTCAATAACTCTTGTGATCGACTTGAATGGCAATGCCTGCGATGGGCTGCACAGCAGCCCCCTGCTCAAACCTCAGGCAGTCTGTCGTTCATGCTTGACGCCCCACCCTTCGACCTCACCGCCAAGGGGCACGACAACCCCCTCGAAGGCTTCCTCGAAGGCACCGATTCCACGGTAGGTCGCATACATGATCTTGCTCAACTCAAGATCCCAACCACCATCGTCACGTTCACGCACCTGAGCATTGAGTGACTCACCACGAAACTGTCCGGCGGCCTGGCGCGCGCCGTCTTCATTGGGAAATACCGCGTAGAACTCGATGGGGTGGATCTGGGTGAAGTCAAAACCGCCAGCTTTCATCTGGCGCAGGACACTGCTGCTGATATCGTCGTTCTGGCTGCTCATGAATCGTCCTCCTGAATAAAGCAATGGATAGACTTTCCGTGCACTACGCACCTGCCGGCGTGTTGGCGATGCCGGACAGATCGAGCTGATGCAAGACGCGAATGAAACCCACCCCGGCCCGCAGAAAAGACCGACGTGTTCACCCAGCGTAGTGCCTCTCAGAGCACTACGCCAGAGCGGCGCCGTTTTACGGCAATTCGCGGATATCGGTGATCAACACGCCGCTTTGCTCCTTGAGCCAGCGTGCGGTGGGGGATTGGCTGCGGTCTTGGAAGTCGTTGAGGTCCAGTTCGTCCATCACTGGAAACAGGTGCGAGCGGATAGCCCGCGCCGCATCCTCGTCACTGGGACGCTGCTCGGCAGTCAGCAGCAGCGTGGTGGTTTCGCCTTTCTGGTCGGCAAAGATGACTTCCCACTCTTTCATTGAATAGCCCTCCTCGATACAGCAATGAGTGACATCCGTTCTAGCTTGACCCCTGCATAAGGACATTGTTCAGCATGGCTGCCGAGCGAGCATGAAAAAGGCCCGCCGGTCACCCGGCGAGCCTCGTTTACAGCAAAACCCGAATTACTTCGGCGTGCCGTGGATTACACCTGCCGTGTTATCCAGCAGGCTCTTGGTCGCAGTCTGGATGTAAGCCTCGAGGTTTTTCAGCATGTGCGGCTGATCCTCGCTTTCAACCAGCTCGGCCTTGAACTCGCGGCCCAGTTGGTAGCGGTACAGGCGCGGGCTCATGTCCTTGGACTCGATCAGGATGTGATCACCCTTGATTAGGCCGACGATCTGCTCGCTGCCCGATGGCTTGATGATGCCCACCCCCGGATCACCTTCTGGCAGGTTGAGCAGGTCGCGCCCCCAGCACTGGTGACGGGTCTGGCCACCGAGACGGCCCATGATGGTCGGCACGATGTCGACCTGGGTGCCCACGGTGTGGTCAACGGCGCCGAATTTCTCCTGGATCCCCGGAGCGATCAGCAGCAGCGGCACGTTGAAGCGGCCCAGGTCCAATTCGGTGACCTGTTGGCTGTTGCCAAAGCCGTGGTCGCCAACGATGACGAACAGGGTCTCCTTGAAGTACGGCTCCTTGCGCGCCTTCTCAAAGAACTGGCCCAGGGCCCAGTCGGAGTAGCGCATGGCGGTCAAGTGCTCATCCAGACGGCCCTGGCCGGTCACCGGCTCCACCGGCAGGTCTTTAGGCAGCGCGTACGGGGTGTGGTTGGAAAGCGTCTGCAGCAGCGCGTAGAACGGTTTCTTGCCGTAGTTCTTGGCCAGCTCTTCGGCGCCGCGGTCGAACATGTCCTGGTCGGACACGCCCCAGGTCGGGTCGGAGAACACCGGGTTGACGAAGTCATTGCGGCCGATGAAGGTGGTCATGCCCTGGTTGCCGAAGAAACCAGACTGGTTGTCCCAGGCAAAGTCGCCGTTATAGACATAGACGTCGTCGTAGTCACGGGCACTGAGCAGCGCTGGCAGGCCGGACAGCTTGTGGCCGCCCTCTGGCGTTTGCATCAGGTACTCGAAGCCTGGCAGGTTCGGGAAGCACGCCATGGTGGCGAACATGCCCTGGTGGGTATGGGTGCCGTTGGAGAAGAAGCGGTCGAACAGCAGACCCTCCTTGGCCAGCTTGTCGAAGTACGGAGTGATGTTGTTCGGGCTACCCAGGGCGCCCACCGAGTGACCGGCGAAGCTCTCCATGAGGATCACCACCACGTTCTTGACCGGCAGGGTGCGCTCGGCAGGCGGCACGAAGTCACGGCGTACGGCCGCTTCATCGGTATCGACCAGGGTATCGTTAGGGGTCAGCAGCAGGTTGCGTACCGCCTCCTGGGCGACCACTGGGTCGAGGGTGGCCTTCCAGATATTGCTGCGGTCTTCGCCAAAGCGGCTGTGGGCAGCGTCGATCAGGGTCAAGGTGCCGTTCAGGCCCAACTGGTTGACGAAGTTGGAGTCGGTGGTGAAGGCATCACCCCAGCGCATTGGCGGGCCCTGGCGCAGGGTGCCACGCGCGGCGATCACCGCCACCAGCAGGATGACCATGAACACCGCCAGGCGGCCGTACCAGGCAACCGGCGCACGTGGGCTGACGCTTGCGCTTGCGCTGCTGCCACGGGTCAGGCGATCGATGCCCTTGAACAGCAGGCTCAGCAACCAGGTGCCGACCAGCCAGGCCAGTATGTAGCGGACCACCGGGAAGCCGTACCAGAGCATGCTCATGACGGTCTTGGGGTCTTCCTTGATGTACTGGAACACCAGGCCGTTCAAGCGCTGATGGAACTCGCGGTAGAAGTCCATCTCCATCAGGCCGAGGAACATCACCGTACTGGCGGCCAGGGTCAGCCACAGGCGGAAGAAGCCACGCCGAGCCATCGCCCAAGGGCTGAGCACCGCCAGCAGCAGCGGAATGCTGATGTACACCACCACCCGCAGGTCGAAACGCAAGCCGTTGAGGAAGCCCTCGGCCACGGTGGAATAAGGGGTGTCGCCGATCATGTCGCTGTTGTAGACCAGCAGCCCCAGGCGCACCAGGCTGAGCATCAGCATGATCACCAGGCCGCACAGCAAGGTATAAGCCAGGTGCGATTTGAGGGTCGGCGCGAACGGGACCGGCACGGCCCGTTGTTTCAAGGCATCCGTGTTAGCCATGAATGGGGAGATCCTAGGATTGCGGGTTTGCGGGAAGGCGACATCGCCACAGAGCCCTGCCATCAAGCATGGCGTTGGACTAACGCAGCATTGTGCGGCGCGGATTCTGGTTAATCCAGTGTGAAAATTTTGTCACGAACGCCGACAGACGGCGCGAGATTGCCCCTATCGCGGGGCAATCCCACCCCCACGCCAACCAGCAATGCCTGCTGGCGGGGCGCTCAGAGGCGGATATTGCCTCTGGGGCCAGCAATCGCCCAAATGATCAGGCCAATGACCGGCAACAACAGAATCAGCAAGATCCACAGCACTTTGATGCCCACTTCGGCACCACTTTTCAGAACATTCACAATCGCCCAAATGTCCAACGCCAGTATGATCAGGCCTACCAGGCCATTGAATGTCGAGCCCATGCCTTCGCTCCTGAAAAAATCCGTGTGCGGCTGAGCATAGCGTCTATCACGCCGATAGAAGGGAATCCTTGGGCAGCGGCGCAGGTCACTGGTTAGACTGATTACATTCATTGTCATGAGGTCCGCATGCCACCTGCCAACACTCAAAGCGCCGCCCCAGCCTCGATGCTGAGCGCCTGGCGGCAACAAGCCCTGAATGCTCCCTGGCTCAGTGCCGGCCTGGGTGTGAGCTTGCTCGCGATTGTTATCCTGCTGCTGGCCAGCATGTGGAATGCCGTCAACGGTGATCACTCAGACAACCTGCACCTGGCACTGCTCGGCGGGTTGGCAGGTTTTGGCGCTACCGCGCTGGGCGCAGTGCTGGCGGTGGTACTACGTGATGTCAGCGCGCGCAGCCAGGACGTGATGCTTGGCTTTGCCGCGGGGATGATGCTCGCGGCGAGCTCGTTTTCGTTGATTCTGCCCGGCCTCGATGCGGCCCGCGAGATCACCGGCAACGGCCCGGCCGCAGCGTTCACCGTGGTCCTGGGGATGGGCCTGGGCGTGCTGTTGATGCTTGGCCTGGACCGGTTTACCCCACACGAACACGAAAGCACCGGCCCTTGTGGCCCTGAGGCGGAGCGGATCAGCCGGGTGTGGCTGTTCGTGCTGGCGATCACCTTGCACAACCTGCCCGAAGGCATGGCGATTGGCGTGAGCTTTACCAATGGCGACATGACCATTGGCTTGCCGTTGACCAGCGCCATCGCGATCCAGGACATTCCTGAGGGCTTGGCAGTGGCCCTGGCTCTGCGGGCGACGGGGCTGTCGAATCTCAAAGCGGCGCTGGTGGCGATAGGCTCAGGGCTGATGGAGCCTTTGGGGGCCGTGATCGGCCTGGGGATTTCCACCGGCTTTGCCCTCGCCTACCCGATCAGCATGGGCCTGGCTGCGGGGGCGATGATCTTTGTGGTGTCGCACGAGGTGATCCCCGAAACCCACCGTAATGGCCATCAGACAGCGGCGACGCTGGGGTTGATGGGGGGCTTTGGGGTGATGATGTTTCTGGATACGGCGTTGGGCTGATGGGTTGCCAGTGCGGGTCTCATCGCTGCGATTTGCCCCGCGATGAGGCCGCACTGGCGACAACCACTGTCAGTTGTGCACAGCGACCTTCAAGGCCTCCAACGCCGGTTCCACGGCGATCCCCACCTCAGCGCCCAACTCCAGCACCCGCGCCAGGTCATTCTGACCGACCATCACCATCTGCAACTCGTCATCGAGCAACTGGCTGAAGTTGAGCAGCACATAACCACCGGCTTCCTTGTTCAGCGCGCCCATCTGCACCTGAATGCGGTTGAGTGCGGTCAATGGCTCGGTTTTCGCTAGCTGCTTGGGCTTGAGGTTGAACTGCACGCTCTTGTCGAACGAATCAGTGATGTTCTGGAACAACTCCTGATAGCTGTCGGCCTGGAACAGCACGGTATCCGGCAGGCTACCGAGCACGATCCACTCACCCAGCGGGATCGGGAAGGTGTCGTCGTAGTTGATATCCGGGTTGGCGGCCAGAAACGCGGCGGGGTCGGCGTAGGCCTGAGCGGCCTCGTCGGCAATGCGCTCGATCTCGTCATCGGGCATGCAACCGGCGCCGACGAGGCTGATGAATTCGCGCAATTGGTCTTTCATGAGGGGGCTCTGCAATGGTGAAAAAGTCACCAAGGATAGCTGCAAACGCCCCCTGAGGGTTAGCCGACCAGCGCCTGCAAGCGCGCAGCGGTGTCGACCGCGCCCATGGTTTGGGCGGCGGCAAGGGCATTGGCGCCCCGGGCATCCTGACGCGCAGGGTCGGCGCCCTGGGCCAGCAGGTAGTCGACAATTTCGCTGCGATTGAACATCGCCGCCAGCATCAACGCTGTACGCCCATCGGCGGCGGCGGCATCCACCGGTACGCCGTGCTCGAGCAGCAGGCGAATCATCGCCAGATCGCCCTTGAACGCGGCGCCAGCGATGGGCAACTGGCCGTTGTCGTTAGCCATCAACGGATCGGCGCCATGGCTCAACAGCACCTGCACGGCATCATGATGGCCATGGTAGCTGGCAAGCATCAGCAGGGTATCGCCCTTGTGGTTGCGCAGATTGGCCGGCAGGCCGCTGGCGAGCAAACGCCCCAGCATCGGGGCATCACCGCGGCGAGCGCGCTCGAACACCTCTTCGGCAAAGGCTGCGGCTTCGTCGTCGTTCATGGTGGCGGGCTGTTGGTCGGACATTCTGAACCTCCTGGCAAAATTTAGAGCCCAAGTCTTTGTCAGGCACCCCTGAGGGGTCAAAGGTTCAGATTCTATTGGGCCCAGAGGCTGGCTCTATGGCCTTGCAAAATGCACTGTGCAAAATGCACGACCATGCACTATGCACGAAGACCTCCTTTTCAATATCCTTTAAGTCACTGATTTTAAAGGAATTTAATAGATCACGAAGACTGGCACGGTCACTGCAACGATCAACTCACGTCTGCCAACACAACAGTCAGGAGTTGATATGGACCTCATTCAGCAAAAGTTCGCCTCGGTGTTTTCCGCCTACCAGGTCGCTACCCAGGCCCGCCCGGACGGCGGCATCCTGCTGACCCTGCGTGCCGCTGATGGCGTGGTCACCCGCCGGGTACTGACTTACGGCCAACTGCACAGTGCCGAGCAGCTGTCGTGGGCGATCAGCGCGATTCGCCGTGACCTGGCGGAACAGGCCAGTGAGCTGCCAGTGATCTCGATGCTGCAGAGCCAGCAGCGGTTTGCGCTGCCGACTTACCGCTGAGTGTCAGTACCACTGCTATCGCGGGGCAAGCCCGCTCCCACGTAGTTTCCTGCTGAAGCTAAATTACGTGTG
>Ga0247821_10000222_pt1 | contig 32964 bp, 30 predicted proteins | sample 13C_Glycerol_Day_FD_192481 | JGI IMG/M metagenome (GOLD analysis project Ga0247821, IMG submission 192481) | Soil microbial communities from agricultural site in Penn Yan, New York, United States - 13C_Glycerol_Day14 | ecosystem: Environmental > Terrestrial > Soil > Agricultural land | place... | reverse complement strand
CACAATGGTCTATGGCATTATCGGCATGATCAACTTCGCGCACGGCGAGGTGTATATGATCTCCGCTTACCTGGCGGCGATCAGTCTGGCATTGCTGGCGTACTTCGGTATCGAATCCTTCCCGCTCTTGATGCTCGGGACGCTGATCTTCACCATCGTGGTCACGGGCGTCTATGGCTGGACCATTGAACGCATCGCCTACAAACCCCTGCGCAACTCCACCCGGCTGGCACCGCTGATCAGTGCCATCGGTATTTCGCTGATCCTGCAGAACTACGCGCAGATCAGCCAGGGTGCGCGCCAGCAAGGCGTACCGACCCTGCTCGAAGGCGCTTGGCGCCTGGAAGTGGGCACCGGTTTCGTCCAGCTGACCTACACCAAGATCTTCATCCTGGTCGCGGCCTTCGTCGGCATGGCGGCGCTGACCTACATCATCAAGTTCACCAAGCTGGGACGCATGTGCCGCGCCACCCAGCAGGATCGCAAGATGGCCTCGATCCTCGGCATCAACACCGACCGGGTGATTTCCTACGTATTCGTCATCGGCGCTGTGATGGCCGCCCTGGCGGGTGTGCTGATCACCATGAACTACGGCACCTTCGACTTCTATGCCGGCTTCATCATCGGCATCAAGGCCTTTACCGCGGCGGTACTGGGAGGCATCGGCTCGCTGCCGGGCGCCATGCTCGGCGGGATCATCCTCGGTATCTCCGAGTCGCTGTTCTCCGGGTTGATCAACTCCGACTACAAAGACGTGTTCAGTTTCTCCCTGCTGGTGATGATCCTGATCTTCCGTCCCCAAGGCCTGCTGGGTCGCCCACTCGTGGCGAAGGTGTAAGTATGTCTGCTGCCAAACACACATCATTCGATATCAAGCGCAGCCTGATCGACGCGATTCTCGCCGGGCTGATTTCCCTGATCGTCTTCGGGCCCATCGTCGGCGTGGTGCTCGACGGCTACAGCTTCAACATGGAACCGACCCGCGTGGCCTGGCTGGTGGCCGGCGTCATGGCCGGGCGCTTTGTGCTCAGCCTGTTCCTGCAGACCGCCAAGGGCCAGTCGATCCTGCAAGGCTTCGAGGGCGGCGGCTCCGGGGTGCATGTACTGGCACCGGACTACAAGTCGCGGCTGCGCTGGATCATTCCGGCGCTGATCGTGATTGCCATCGTCTTCCCGTTCTTCGCCAACAAGTACCTGCTGACCGTGGTCATCCTCGGCCTGATCTACGTGTTGCTGGGCCTGGGCCTGAACATCGTGGTGGGCCTGGCGGGCCTGCTCGACCTGGGTTACGTGGCGTTCTACGCCATCGGTGCCTATGGCCTGGCCCTGGGTTACCAGTACCTGGGCCTGGGTTTCTGGACCGTGTTGCCCTTGGCGGCCCTCGCCGCGGCACTGGCCGGGTGCATACTGGGCTTCCCGGTCTTGAGGATGCACGGCGACTACCTGGCCATCGTGACCCTGGGCTTCGGTGAGATCATCCGCCTGGTGCTCAACAACTGGTTGTCGTTCACCGGCGGGCCGAACGGCATGCCAGTGCCTTCGCCGACCTTCATGGGCCTGGAGTTCGGGCGTCGGGCCAAGGACGGTGGCGTACCGTTCCACGAGTTCTTCGGCATCGACTACAACCCCAACCTGAAATTCCTGTTCATCTACATCGTGCTGTTCATCGTCGTGCTGGCGGTGCTCTACATCAAGCACCGCCTGACCCGCATGCCGGTCGGCCGGGCCTGGGAAGCACTGCGCGAAGACGAGATCGCCTGCCGCTCCATGGGCCTGAACCACGTGCTGGTCAAGCTCTCGGCGTTCACCATCGGCGCCTCGACCGCAGGCCTTGCCGGGGTGTTCTTCGCCAGCTACCAGGGCTTCGTCAACCCGTCCTCGTTCACCTTCTTCGAGTCGGCGCTGATCCTCGCCATCGTGGTACTCGGCGGCATGGGCTCGACCGTGGGCGTGGTGATCGCCGCATTCGTCCTGACCGTGGCCCCGGAGCTGCTGCGCAGCTTCTCCGAGTACCGGGTACTGCTGTTCGGCGTGCTCATGGTGTTGATGATGATCTGGCGACCGCGTGGGCTGATCCGCATCAGCCGTACCGGTGTAGTCCCTCGTAAAGGAGTAGCGCCATGAGCAATGACGTGATTCTCTCGGTCGATAACCTGATGATGCAGTTCGGCGGGATCAAGGCGCTCAGCGATGTCAGCCTCAAGGTCAAGCGCAACTCCATCTTCGCCCTGATCGGCCCCAACGGCGCCGGCAAGACCACGGTCTTCAACTGCCTGACCGGCTTCTACAAGGCCAGTGGCGGCAAGATCGAACTGAACATGCGCGGCACCCGCACCAATGTCATCCAGCTGCTCGGCGAGCGTTTCCAGCTGGGCGACTTCGTTTCGCCCAAGCGCTTCATCAACCGCATGCACTACAAGATGTTCGGCGGTACCCACCTGGTCAACCGCGCGGGCCTGGCGCGGACCTTCCAGAACATTCGCCTGTTCCGGGAGATGTCGGTGGTGGAGAACCTGCTGGTGGCCCAGCACATGTGGGTCAATCGCAACCTGCTGGCGGGCGTGCTCAACACCAAGGCCTACCGCAAGGCGGAAAGCGATGCCCTGGACCACGCCTTCTACTGGCTGGAAGTGGTCGACCTGGTCGATTGCGCCAACCGCCTGGCTGGCGAGCTGTCCTACGGCCAGCAGCGCCGCCTGGAAATCGCCCGGGCCATGTGCACGCGGCCGCAGATCATCTGCCTGGACGAACCGGCGGCCGGCCTCAACCCGCAGGAAACCGAAGCCCTGAGCAAGATGATCCGGGTGCTGCGTGACGAGCACGACATCACCGTGGTGCTGATCGAGCACGACATGGGCATGGTCATGAGCATCTCCGACCACATCGTCGTGCTCGACCACGGCAACGTGATCGCCGAAGGCGCGCCACAGGACATTCGCCACAACCCGACGGTGATCGCCGCCTACCTGGGTGCCGACGAAGAGGAGCTGGTATGACTGCACCCATTCTCGAACTCAAGGACCTGGACGTCTTCTACGGGCCGATCCAGGCCCTGAAGAAGGTCTCGATGCACATCAACGAAGGCGAGACGGTCAGCCTGATCGGCTCCAACGGCGCCGGCAAGTCGACCCTGCTGATGTCGATCTTCGGCCAGCCGCGGGCGGCGGGCGGGCAGATCGTCTATCGCGGCACCGACATCACCCACAAGTCCTCGCACTACATCGCCTCCAACGGTATCGCCCAGTCGCCGGAAGGGCGCCGGGTGTTCCCGGACATGTCGGTGGAAGAGAACCTGATGATGGGCACCATCCCCATCGGCGACAAATACGCCAGCGAAGACATGCAGCGTATGTTCGAACTCTTCCCGCGGCTCAAGGAGCGGCGCAACCAGCGGGCCATGACCATGTCCGGCGGCGAGCAGCAGATGCTCGCCATCGCCCGGGCACTGATGAGCCGGCCCAAGTTGTTGCTGCTGGACGAGCCGTCGCTGGGGCTGGCGCCGATCGTGGTCAAGCAGATCTTCGCCACCCTGCGCGAGCTGGCGAAGACCGGCATGACCATCTTCCTGGTCGAGCAGAACGCCAACCATGCGCTCAAGCTCTCGGACCGCGCCTATGTGATGGTCAACGGGCAGATCCGGATGACCGGCAGCGGTCAGGAGCTGCTGGCCAACGAGGATGTGCGTAACGCCTACCTGGGCGGTCACTGACCGTAGTGGTTGAAAACGCCCCGCCTGACGGGGCGTTTTTTTGTCCACAGCTTTGTGGAAAACCTTACGCGCACTCCCTTTGCGCTGCGACACAAAGTCGCTGCAACTGGCTGTTTCCCCACGTTTTTGAGTTGTCCACCATTGGTGTGGAAGCGGCTGTGGGTAACTTGGTGGCAGCTTGCTGGATGCCTTGATTTACGTGGTCTGTGGCTTATTGGTTGTTTTTTGATCACAGCTTTCCACAGGATTTTGACAGGCGAATGTCAAGTTTTTTATCTGCAGTGAAATCCCCTGGATTTTCATCGAGCAACCTGTGGATAACTCTGTGGGCAAGCATGGGAAAGAACGCTGCAGCCAGCGTCCACAAGGGCGTTGCGCCATCATTGGAAATAACCTGCCGGTATGCCCGGGCCGCTTGAGGTCAAATGGCAGGCATGCGGTCAAGGAAAATACTTTCTGACGTGCGAGTCAGGCCGGCTCTGCCGCGTGGAAAATTGCCCCCATTCTTTGTGCAAGAGCCTGTGGATAAGGTCAGGAAAGATTGCTCCAGCCCATATGAATCAAGGTGTTGGCGTCGCTGGTTGTTTTTTGTACAGTATCTGGGCGCTTGCTGGCGCCGTTGCCGGCGGGCATGCTGCTCCCCCCGTGATCACGAATCTGCAAGGAGTAACCCATGACCTCCACCGTATTCATCACCGGCGCGACTTCTGGCTTCGGTGAAGCCTGTGCCCGTCGATTCGCCGAAGCCGGCTGGTCGCTGGTGTTGACCGGTCGCCGTCGGGAGCGCCTGGACGCGCTGTGCGAAGAGCTGTCGAAAAAGACCGAAGTCCATGGCCTGGTGCTGGACGTGCGTGACCGCAAGGCCATGGAGGCGGCGATTGCCAACCTGCCGCCATCCTTTGCCAAGCTGCGCGGACTGATCAACAACGCAGGCCTGGCCCTGGGCGCGGACCCTGCGCCCAAGTGCGACCTGGACGACTGGGAAACCATGGTCGACACCAACATCAAGGGCCTGATGTACAGCACCCGCCTGCTGCTGCCCCGGCTGATCGCCCACGGGCGTGGCGCGACCATCCTCAACGTCGGCTCGGTGGCGGGCAACTACCCGTACCCGGGCAGCCATGTGTATGGCGGCACCAAGGCCTTTGTCGGCCAGTTCTCCCTGAGCCTGCGCTGCGACCTGCAGGGCACGGGCGTGCGGGTCAGCAACATCGAGCCGGGGCTGTGCGAGAGCGAGTTTTCCCTGGTGCGCTTCGGCGGTGACCAGGCACGCTACGACGCCACCTATGCCGGCGCCGAGCCGATCCAGCCGCAGGATATCGCCGAGACCATCTTCTGGATCCTCAACCAGCCGGCGCACATCAATATCAACAGCATTGAATTGATGCCAGTGAGCCAGGCCTGGGCCGGGTTCTCGATCGATCGTTCGAGCAAGGCTTGAGGGCCTCATCGCCGGCTACGCCGGCTCCCACAGTGCAATCACGCGACCCTGTGGGAGCCGGCATAGCCGGCGATGGCGTCAGACCTGGCGCTGCAAGCCTTCCAGACAGGTCGCCAGGTGATACGGCGTGGTCGACGGCATGTCGCTGCGGCTGACCGCGCCACTGGCATCCCGGCATTCGTGCCAGCCATCGGCATGCAGGAAGCGCTGTTGCAGGGCGCGTAGCTGGACAAGGACCTTTTCGGCATTGTCTGTACTCAGCGCCAGGGCGCGCAGGTACTCGGCCTGGGCCCAGATGCGCTGGGTGGCGTCCTTTATCGCGCCATCGGCGTCGAGCATGGCCAGCACGGCCGTGTCCTTCACACCCTTCAGTTCGGCGTAGACGAAGGCCCGCTCAAGCGAAGCATGCAGCGCGCTGCCGCGCAGCAGGTCCGAGGTATCGAGCAGGAAGAACCATTCGAACTGATGGCCGGGTTCGAACCAGTTATCCACAGCGCCCCGTGGCTTTTCCAGCACCACGCCATGCTGCTGATCGACAAAGTGTGCCTGCATGGCATCGGCCAGTGCCGCCAGGGCCGTCTGCACCTGGGCGTCGTCACGTACCGCCAGGGTGCCAAGGAAGGCTTCGGCCAAGTGCATCAGCGGGTTCTGCAACGGGCCGCTGCCAAGGTCCGCCCAGTCTTCGCCAAGGCTGGCTTCATAGAGGCCATCCTCCCGGGCGAATCGTTCACTGACTACATTCAGCGCAGCGTTGAGGGTCGACTCGACCAGCTGTTCGCGTACCTGGCCCCAGTAGTGGGCGCAGGCAAAGATGATGAAGGCGTGGGTGTAGAGGTCCTTGCGCCGATCCAGCGGCTTGCCCTGGGCATCGATGCTGTAGAACCAGCCGCCGTGCTCGGCATCGTGGAAGTGGCGTTGCAGCGAGCGGAACAGCGCTGCCGCACGTTCGCGGGCGCCCGGCTGCTCGATGCGGCTGCTGAACAGGTACAGCTGACGGGCACAGGCCATGGCCCGGTAGCGCTGCACCGGCAAGGGCCGGGCTTCTGCGTCCAGCGCCTCGAAGGGCAGGGCCATGTCGGCATTCCAGCCAGGACCCAGCCACAGCGGCACGATGCGCTGGTCAAAGTGCGCCTGGACCTCGGCGAGCAAGGCGGGCAGTTCGGGCTGGGCGGTACGAAGGTCAGGCATGGAAAGAAGTCGTCGCGATCAGTGCGTTTGCGCGCATGTTAGCAGGAATCGGCGCGAACCCTGTAGGAGCGGGCTTGTCCCGCGATTGCGCTGGTACGCACACACTGTGATCGCGGGGCAAGCCCGCTCCCACCAGGCAACCTCAGTTGAGAGTGCCCAGTCCCTGCCAGTGCTTGGCCCCGACAAAGATGAAGCGCAGCTGCTGGGTGATCTTGTCCTGTGCACTCAGCACATGCGCGGCGCCATCGCCGGGTTCGTCGATCAGTTCCGGCAGGGTCGCGAACACGGTCTTGACCACCAGATCGGCAATGACCTCCAGCGCGGCGCCATCGAGATGCTGCCAGCGCGGCATCTGCGCAAGGTCGGTGGCCAGGTCCGAGCTGATGCCCTGGCGCAGGGTGGCGATTGCCTGGCGCACCGGCTGCGATCCACCGTACTGCTCACGGGCCAGGAACAGGAACTGCGGACGATTGGCCGCCACTACATCGAGAAAGATACGCACTGAGGCGTCGGTAATGCCGCCCAGTTCGAATTCATTTTGCCGCACCAGGCGGATGGTCTGGCGGAAGGTTTCGCCCACTTCGTTGACCAGGGCCAGGCCGAGCTGGTCCATATCGGTGAAGTGACGGTAGAAACCGGTAGGCACGATACCGGCGCTGCGGGCTACTTCGCGCAGGCTGATGCTGCCGAAGCCTCGACCGCTTTCCATCAGGTGGCGGGCGGCATCCAGCAGGGCTTGGCGGGTTTGTTGCTTTTGTTCGGCGCGCGGCAGCATGGCGGGTATCGGCAGGCAGTGAAACAGCCCTGCACTCTAATAGCCTATGGCCGGAAAAACAAAGCCCGGTCAGTGGACCGGGCTGGGAGGGGAGCTGTTACAGCGCTGGTATCTCTTGTTGTCTGGCATAGGCTTCAGCTCGCACGTTGGTTCTTCTCGATCAGACGGTCAGAACCACCTTCTGCGACCTGGAAGCGAGCTTTCAGACGGTCAGAGCCACCTTCGGCTACACGGTTGCGTTCCAGCAGACGGTCGGAGCCACCTTCGGCGACGCGGTTGCGTTCCAGCAGACGGTCAGAGCCACCTTCGGCGACGCGGTTGCGTTCCAGCAGACGGTCGGAGCCACCTTCGGCGACGCGGTTGCGTTCCAGCAGACGGTCGGAGCCACCCTCGGCGACGCGGTTGCGTTCCAGCAGGCGATCCGAGCCACCTTCGGCCAGGGTGTTCAGCGGTTGCGAGATCACCGTTGAGCTGGAACGGGATTCGGCGGTCAGGTTTTGTTCGCTGGCAGGAATGGCGAAGGCATTGGCGGCCAGGATGGACAGGGACAGGCTCAGCAGCAGTTGGCGTTTCATCGTTCGGTGCTCCTTGGAGGGGCTGGAAAGTGGGTACGGAGCCAATGCTACGCTCGGGGGCGCCAGATAGAAGTTCATACGGCTAATGGTGACAATTGATGGAAATGATGTTTTGCGATGGTGGCTCTAGACCGGTTGTTTCAGCGTGATCGCGGGGCCTTTTCAGGCCTGCTTGCCGATGGCGGGCGCAGGTCTGATCGATGGGAAACCGGGAAAAAACGCCGGAAAAAGTCCCGGTATTATCAATACCGGTTAAACCCCTGGGCGTTTCATCAGTCCGAAGATTAAGTGCCATCAATACGCCCACGTCCGCCCTGTGGTCGTCAGGAGATTCATGCAATGACGCGTCCCGCCAGACTCCTCACCTGGACCCTCGCCAGCCTGCTGCTGGTACTGACGTTGCTGCTGGTCGTGATCGCGACGTTCGACTGGAACCGCATCAAGCCGACCCTCAATGCCAAGGTGTCCGAGGCACTGCATCGGCCTTTCGCCATCAACGGCAACCTGGAAGTGCGCTGGCAGCGCGAGCCGGAGCAGGGGGGCTGGCGTGCCTGGCTGCCCTGGCCGCACTTCATCGCCCAGGACCTGACCCTGGGCAACCCGGACTGGCTCAAGGAGCCGCAGATGGCCAGCCTCAAGCGCGTCGAGTTTCGCCTGGCGCCCTTGCCGCTGCTGTTCCAGCAGATCGTCATCCCGCGCATCGACCTGAACCAACCCTCCGCCAGCCTCAAGCGCCTGGCCGACGGCCGGGCCAACTGGACCTTCGATTTCGCCCCCAAGGACGAGCAGGCCGAACCTTCACCCTGGGTGCTGGACATCGGTGCCATCGGCTTCGACAAGGGCCAGGTCAGTTTCGACGACCAGACCCTGAAAACCAGCCTCGACGTGCTGATCGATCCACTGGGCAAGCCGATCCCGTTCAGCGACATCGTCGGCAAGGCCACGGCACAGAAAGCCGGTGTGGCCCAGGACTATGCCTTTGGCCTGAAGGTCAAAGGCCGCTACAAAGGCCAGGCACTCTCCGGCACGGGCAAGATTGGCGGCTTGCTGGCACTTCAGGATGCGGCCCGGCCCTTCCCGTTGCAGGCCGACCTGCAGATCGCCGACACCCGCATCGCCGTGGCCGGCACCCTGACCGATCCACGTAACCTCGGCGCCCTGGACCTGCGCTTGCGGTTGTCGGGCACCAGCCTTGGCAATCTCTACCCCCTGACCGGCGTGACCCTGCCGGATTCTCCCGCCTATGCCACAGATGGTCGCCTGCAGGCCAGGCTGCATGAGCCGGGTGGTGCGCAGTTCCGCTACGAAGGCTTCAACGGCAAGATCGGCGACAGTGATATCCATGGCGACCTGACCTTCGTTTCCAGCCAGCCACGGCCCAAGCTCAGCGGCAACCTGGTGTCCAACCAGTTACTGTTCAAGGACCTGGCGCCGCTGATCGGTGCCGATTCCAATGCCCAGCAGAAAGCCCGGGGCGGCGCCAGCAAGCAACCGGCGGACAAGGTACTGCCGGTCGAAGAGTTTCGCACCGAACGCTGGCGCACCATGGACGCCGACGTGACCTTCAGCGGCAAGCGCATCGTGCACAGCCAGGACCTGCCGTTCACCGACCTGTCCAGCCACGTCATCCTCGACGATGGCGTATTGCGCCTGGAGCCGCTGCGCTTTGGCGTGGCGGGCGGCAAGCTGGATGCCCAGGTGCGCCTGGACGGACGTACCGCCCCCCTGCAGGGACGGGCCAGGCTCAACGCCCGTGGCTTCAAGCTCAAGCAACTGTTCCCGACCTTCGAGCCGATGAAGACCAGCTTTGGCGAGCTCAATGGCGACGCCGAGCTCAGTGGTCGTGGTAATTCGGTGGCCGCGTTGCTGGGGACCGCCAACGGCGACCTGAAGATGCTGATCAACGATGGCGCCATCAGCCGCGGCCTGATGGAGATCGCCGGCCTGAACGTGGGCAACTATGTGGTGGGGCAACTGTTCGGCGACAAGGACGTGAAGATCAACTGCGCCGCCGCCGATTTCGGCATCAAGGACGGCCTGGCCACGACCCGCCTGTTCGTCTTCGACACCGAGAACGCGATCGTCTACATCAACGGTACGGTCAACTTCGCCAGCGAGCAGCTGGACCTGAAGATCAACCCTGAATCCAAGGGCGTGCGCCTGATCTCGCTACGCTCGCCGCTGTACGTGCGCGGTCCCTTTGCCAAGCCGGACGCGGGTGTCCAACCGGTGCCGCTGGCCTTGCGTGGGGCGGGGATGGTGGCGTTGGGCGTGGTGATCGGCCCGGCGGCCGGGTTGCTGGCATTGGTGGCGCCGGGTGGCGATGTGCCGAACCAGTGCACGCCGTTGCTGGAGCGGATGAAGGCGGGCAAGGCTGGCTGATGGGGAAAGCCTATCGCCGGCGATGCCAGCTCCCACAAAAGCCCCGCCGGCCAGCCGAGTGCCCTGTGGGAGCTGGCGCAGCCTGTGATGGGGCCGCCCGGCATCATGCCCTGGGCATGACCTCATCCACGGCATCATCGTCTTTCTGGCGTTGTGCGCAGGTCTTGAAACCCTTGTCATCGACATGCCCGCTGGCGTCGAAGCGCACGTAGTAGGCCTGCTGGTGGCCTTCGCGGTTGAGGATGTAGTTGTTGCAGGTGCCGCCATGGGGCAGTTTGACCACCGTGGACGGGCGGCCGCCGATGGCGTTCACCTGCTGCAGGGTCATGCCGTTCTTCACCTGCTTGACCAGCGGCGCGTTGCGGTAGGTGACGTAATCCACCGGATTCTCCGGACGGCTGCCGCAGGCGCTCAGGGCGGTGGTGGCCAAGAGGATTGCCAGGGTCTTTCTGAACATGATTCGTATCCTTGCTAAAGATCTATCGAGTTGGATCCGCAACACCCCCTGGAGTTCGATTGCGATGGCCAGAGATGTGCCTGTAGTGTGACGATGACTGTCCACGGAACGGGGAATGCAGCCATGGCCGAAGGGCTCGCCACACGTTATCCACTGGTGCTGGTACCGGGCATGCTCGGCTTCGTCCGCCTGCTGCTCTATCCCTACTGGTTCGGCATCGTCCCGGCACTGCGCCGGGGCGGGGCGCAGGTCTACGCCATCCAGGTCTCGCCACTCAACTCCTGCGAGGTGCGCGGCGAACAGTTGTTGCGGATCATCGAGGATATTCGCCGGCGCAGCGGCACCGACAAGGTCAACCTGCTGGGCCACAGCCAGGGTGCCCTGACCGCACGTTATGCGGCGGCCAAACGCCCGGAATGGGTGGCCTCGGTGACCTCCATCGCCGGCCCTAACCACGGCTCGGAGCTGGCCGACTACGTAGAACGCAAGTATCCCGCCGACTCTGCGCGCGGACGCTTGCTCAAGGCATCGCTGCATGGCCTGGGCGTGATGATGGGCTGGCTGGAAACCGGCTGGCGCGGGCCGAGACTGCCCATCGACGTGCATGCTTCGCACCATTCGCTGACCCGCGCCGGCGTCGCCCGGTTCAACCAGGCTTATCCACAGGGCCTGCCCACTACCTGGGGCGACGAGGGGCCGGGGGAGGTCAATGGCGTGCGCTATTACTCCTGGTCCGGCACCTTGCAGCCGGGGCTGACCGATCGCGGCCTGAACCGCCTGGATGGCAGTAATCACCTCTGTCGCCTGTACGCCCGCACTTTCGTGCGCGAGGCCGGGCAGTGCGACGGCATGGTCGGGCGCTACAGCTCGCACCTGGGCCAGGTGATCGGCGACGACTACCCGCTGGATCACCTGGATATCGTCAATCATTCATTGGGCGCGGTGGGCAAGGGCGCCGATCCGGTGCGGCTGTTCACCGAGCACGCGGCGCGGCTCAAGGCTGCGGGGCTGTAACGCCGGCGCGGCGCACAGGCGTTTTCCAGCGTTCGGCCAGGATCACCCCGGCCAGGGTCAGCAAGCCGCCGGCCAGGTGATACAGCGCCAGTTGCTCATCGAGCACCAGGGCGGCAATTACGGCGGTAACGGCAGGCAGCAGGTTGAAGAACAGCGTCGTGCGGCTGGGGCCCAGGCGATGGACCGCCTGCATCCACACCAGCGGCGCGACCATCGAGGCCAGTACGCAGGCGTACAGCACCAGGCCAATGTTGCCGCGGCCAAGGCCGGTCTTGGCCGAGAACAGGAACAGCGGCAACAGCACAACGATCGCCACCAGCACCTGCAGGTACAGCAGGAGCAGGGGCGGCAGGCGCAACTGCCATTTCTTCAGCAGGGTGCTGTACAGCGCATAGGCCAGGGTGGCGACCAGCATCAGCGCATCCCCAGCGTTGAGCCCGTGCTGCAGCAGCACCCGCAGGTCACCGGCCGAGACCACCAGCAACACGCCGGCCAGGGACACCAGCGCGCCGACCAGGGCGCCGTAGCTCAGGCGCTGGCCCAGGCTGACGATGGCCAAGGCCAGCGCCATCAAGGGCATCAGCGAGAGGATGATGCCCATGTTGGTGGCGCTGGTGATGCCCGCGGCAAAGTACGCCAGGCTCTGGTACACCGCCATGCCCAGCACACCGAGGATGAAGATTTTGCCCAGGTTCGGGCGGATCTCGGGCCAGTGGCGCAGCATCGGCCGCAGCAGGAAGGGGGTGAACAACAGCCCGGCCAGCAGCCAGCGGTAGAAGCCGATCTCGGCGGGAAAGATCGCACCGGCCGACATCTTGGTGACTACGGTGTTGCCGGCCCAGATCAGGATGGCCAGCAGGGGGAACGCATAATTCATGAAGCAGTAGCTCTTGGGGAAAACAGGTGAGCATTATCCGCTTGTCTGTTCCGTTGTTTATACTTGTATCCAGACAACTGACCCATCGATCCAGACACCATGTCCGATAAAGTCATCACGATTCCGCAGTTCGACGCCTTGCCGTCGCCGGTGTACCTGCGCTACGACGAGTTCGGCGCCGACACCCACAGCCCGGCGCACCGCCACGCCTGGGGGCAGCTCAACTACGCCGCCCACGGCATCATGCACCTGGACATCGACGGCCAGCGTTTCGTCTCGCCACCGCACTACGCGGTGTGGGTGCCGCCGGACACCGAGCACAGTTGCTACAACCCCCAGGCCATCGTCTACCGCTCGGTCTACCTGGACCGCGAGCTGTGCCAGGCGTTGCCGGCCCGGCCCTGCACCCTGGTGATCAGCGAGATCCTCAAGGCCATCCTCGGCGACTTCGCCCGGCGCGACGTGAAGATTCCCGAGGACGAAGCGGATCGCCGCCTGGCGCAGGTGCTGGTGGATCAACTGCGCCAGGCCCCGACCCAGACCTGCTTTCTGCCCTATGCCCGCAGTACTGGCCTGCACGGGGTGCTCCAGGCCCTGCACGCCGAACCGGGTGACAACCGGCCGCTGGCCGACTGGGCCGCCACCGTGCATGTCAGTGAGCGCACCCTGGCCCGGCAGTTCCTGCGCGAGCTGGGCATGGGTTTCGGCGAGTGGAAGCTGCGCCTGCGTTTTCTCAAGGCCATCGAAGCGTTGGAGCAGAACCTGCCGATCCAGCAGATTGCCTTCGACCTGGGTTACAGCAGCCCCTCGGCCTTTATCGCCATGTTCCAGCGCCACGCCCACTGCACCCCGGAGCACTACCGGCGCCAGGCCCGGGCGCAGGGAGTGTAGGAATTCTTGTCTACACTCACGGCGAGGCTGCGCACAGGGCGCGGCGACAAGGAGAGAACGCCATGAAATTGGTGCGTGTGCCGTTACTGCTGTTGGGCTTGTTGATGTGTTCACAAGGCTTTGCCGCCACCGCGCAGCAGGAAAAGATGACCACCTGCAACGCCGACGCCACCGCCAAGGCCCTCAAGGGTGACGAGCGCAAGGCGTTCATGAGCAACTGCCTGAAGGCCAAGCCGGCCACCCAGCAGGAGAAGATGACCACCTGCAATGCCGACGCCACCGCCAAGGCCCTCAAGGGCGATGAGCGCAAGGCGTTCATGAGCAACTGCCTGAAGAAGAAATGACGCCCTGGCGCTGACCCGGGTCCGCCGCTGCCAGCGCAGCGGCCGTGCCTCTATGCCTGCCCGGCGAAGGCTGGCAGACTGCGTTTTTTCCCGCAGTCGACCCTTGAGGTTGTATGACGTTCACTCCGCGCCAGATCAAAATGGCCAGTTGGATCATCGTGTTCGCCGGCCTGCTGCTGGCATTGCCGCTCAAGCTCTTGCCGAGCCTGTTGGCCGGCTTGCTGGTGTTCGAACTGGTCAACATGCTCACGCCCAAGCTGCAGCACCTGATCGCCGGGGAGCGTGCGCGCTGGCTGGCGGTGGCCTTGCTCGGCACCCTGGTGGTCAGCACCCTGACCTTGCTGTTCGCCGGTGCTATCAGCTTCCTGCTGCACGAGGCCGAGAACCCCGGCGCCTCGCTGGACAAGTTCATGCTCCTGGTGGACCAGGCCCGCGGGCAGTTGCCGCCGTTCGTCGATGCCTACCTGCCGGCCAGCGCCGCCGAGTTCAAGGTGGCCATCGGTGAATGGCTCAAGACCCACCTGGGCGAGTTGCAACTGGTGGGCAAGGGCGCGGCGCACATGTTCGTCACCCTGCTGATCGGCATGATCCTCGGCGCCATCGTCGCCCTGCAGCGCATTCCCGACATCTCCCGGCGCAAGCCTTTGGCGGCAGCGCTGTTCAACCGCCTGGCGCTGCTGGTGCAGGCGTTTCGCAACATCGTGTTCGCGCAGATCAAGATCTCGCTGCTCAACACCTTCTTCACCGGGGTCTTCCTGGCTGTGGTGCTGCCGCTTTTCGGCGTGCACCTGCCGCTGACCAAGACCCTGATCGTGCTGACCTTCCTGCTCGGCCTGCTGCCGGTGATCGGCAACCTGATGTCCAACACCCTGATCACCATCGTCGGTCTGTCGCTGTCGATCTGGGTGGCCATGGCGGCGTTGGGTTATCTGATTGTCATCCACAAGGTCGAGTACTTCCTCAACGCGCGGATCGTCGGTGGGCAGATCAGCGCCAAGTCCTGGGAACTGCTGCTGGCGATGCTGGTGTGCGAGTCGGCGTTCGGCTTGCCGGGGGTGGTGGCGGGGCCGATCTATTACGCCTATTTGAAGAGCGAGCTGAGGCAGGCTGAATTGGTGTGAAGCTATCGCAGGCTTCGCCAGCTCCCACAAGAACCCATCGATCTCTGTGGGAGCTGGCGAAGCCTGCGATAGGGTCGCAAAGCGACCCCAATGCAATCAACCGTAACGCTTGCGCGCCTCGATCGCCAAACCGCTGCCAATGCTGCCAAAGATGTTGCCCTCGACATGCCTTGCATTGGGCAGCATCGCCGCCACGCTCTGGCGCAACGCCGGAATGCCGCTCGAACCACCGGTGAAGAACACCGTGTCGACCTGGGCCACACCCACGCCGGCCTTGGCCAGCAGCTCGCTGACGCTGCCGCGCACGCGCTCGAGCAGGTTGTCGATCGACTCTTCGAACAAGGCCCGGGTTAGCTCCACGCTCAGCCCCGACTCGACCCGCTTGAGGTCGACCAGGCGACGGTCGTTGTGGGTCAGTTCGATCTTGGTTTCTTCCACTTCCATCGCCAGCCAGTGGCCTGCGCGCTGCTCGATCAGCTTGAACAGGCGGTCGATGCCATCGGTGTCTTCGATGTCGTAGCGCATGCTGCCCAGGGCCAGCTGGGATTTTTGCGAGTACACCGAGTTGATGGTGTGCCAGGTGGCCAGGTTCATGTGGTGGCTGGTGGGCATGAAGGCGCCGCTTTTCATCCGGCTGCCATAGCCGAACAGCGGCATCACGCCCTGCAGGCTCAATTGCTTGTCGAAATCGGTACCGCCGATGTGCACGCCGCCGGTGGCGAGGATGTCGCTGTGGCGGTCATCGAGCATGTGCCGCTCCGGCGCCAGGCGCACCAGCGAGAAGTCGGAAGTACCACCGCCGATGTCGACGATCAGCACCAGCTCCTCGCCCTGGATGTTCGACTCGTAGTCGAAGGCTGCGGCAATCGGCTCGTACTGGAACGACACGTCCTTGAAGCCGATCTTCTTCGCCACCTCGGCCAGGGTGTCTTCGGCTTCCTGGTCGGCGGCCTGGTCGTCGTCGACGAAATGCACCGGGCGGCCCAGCACCACTTCATCGAAGGCGCGGCCGGCGTTGGCTTCGGCGCGCTTCTTCAGCTCGCCGATGAACATGCCCAGCAGGTCCTTGAACGGCAGGGCGGTGCCCAGCACGCTGGTGTCGTGCTTGATCAGCTTGGAGCCCAGCAGGCTCTTGAGCGAGCGCATCAGCCGGCCTTCGTAACCTTCCAGGTACTCGTGCAGGGCAAGGCGGCCGTACACCGGGCGGCGCTCCTCGATATTGAAGAACACCACCGACGGCAGGGTGATCTTGCCGTCTTCCAGGGCGATCAACGACTCCACGCCCGGGCGATGCCAGCCGACGGTGGAGTTGGAGGTGCCGAAGTCGATGCCGCAGGCACGGGCCGGGGATGCGTCACTCATGGGATGTACTTCCGGGGAAAAACGGCCGCGCAGTTTATGCCAGCCGTCAGCAGAATCAAGACCGATTATCTGCTTTGCAGCAAACCCAAGGACGCCTTGAAAGGCTATGCTTGACCCCAATCTTCTGCAGCATCGAACAATTGATGGTGATTCCTTAGATGGACTTCAAAGACTACTACAAGATACTTGGCGTCGAGCCCACGGCGGACGAGAAGGCGATCAAGACCGCCTATCGCAAGCTGGCGCGCAAGTATCACCCCGACGTCAGCAAAGAGCGTGACGCCGAGGAGAAATTCAAGGAGGCCAACGAGGCCTACGAGGCTCTGGGCAGCCCGGAAAAACGCGCCGAATACGACGAACTGCGCAAGTACGGCCAGCACGGTCGCCCCTTCCAGGGCCCGCCCGGCTGGGAAAGCCGCAGCTCGGGCGGCTTCGAGGGCGGCGACTTCTCCGACTTTTTCAGCTCGATCTTCGGCTCGCGCGGTGGCAACGGCAATCCATTTGGCCGCGGCCAGCAGCGCAGCAGCGGTCGGCGAGGGCAGGACGTGGAAATGGAACTGGCGATTTTCCTCGAAGAAACCCTGTCCAGCGAATCGAAGCAGATCAGCTTCCAGGTGCCGCAGCACAACGCCCACGGCCAGCGCACCGGGTTTACCACCAAGACCCTGAACGTGAAGATCCCGGCCGGGGTCAGCGATGGCGAGAAGATCCGCCTCAAGGGCCAGGGTGCGCCGGGCATCGGCGGCGGCGCCAACGGTGACCTGTTCCTGACCATTCGCATGGCACCGCACCCGCTGTTCGATGTCGAAGGTCATGACCTGATCATCACCGTGCCGCTGGCGCCCTGGGAGGCTGCCCTGGGTACCAAGGTGGCGGTACCGACCCTGACCGGCAAGATCAACCTGACCATTCGTGCCGACAGCCAGAGCGGCCAGCGCCTGCGGGTCAAGGGCATGGGTCTGGCCAACAAGCAGGGCCAGCGCGGTGACCTCTATGCGCAGTTGAAGGTGGTCATGCCGAGTCATAACGACGATGCCACCAAGGAGTTGTGGAACAAGCTGGCGCAGCACGCGGCGTTCAACCCGAGGACACAATGGAGTAGCTGATCATGAGCACCTTGGTCGTTCAACTGGACATGCAGACCCTCTGTCGGGAAGCCGATCTGCCGGCCGCCTACGTGATCGAAATCGTCGAACACGGCATTGTCGAACCTTCCGGACGAACGCCGGAAGAGTGGCTGTTTGACGACCAGGCCCCGGTGCTGGCCAAGCGCGCGGCCAAGCTGCAGCGTGATCTGGAGCTGGAATGGGAAGGGGTGGCGCTGGCGCTGGAACTGCTGGATGAAGTGCAGCAGTTGCGCAGCGAGAACCTGATGCTCAAGCAGCGTCTGGGCAGGTTCTTGCAGGGGTGATCCCTGGCGCGTGCTGCGCACTCGATCGCAGGCTTCGCCAGCTCCCACAAGGTATGGGTAGGAATGTAGGAGCTGGCGAAGCCTGCGATTGGCCCTACATCCTAAAGCAGCTTGTAATACAGGGCCGTCGCCCGGTAGGTCCCGTCCGGCCCACAGGCATACTGTGGAATCTCACCCGCCTTGCTGTACCCCAGCGACCGGTAGAAATCCTCGGCCGCCGAGCCGGCCTCGGTATCCAGGTACAACATCCCGCGCTGCTTATGCTGCGCCGCGCTCTCCAGCACCGTCATCAACTGCTGGCCCAGCCCACGCCGCCGGGCGTCACTGTGCACCAGCAACTTCTGCACTTCGGCACGGTTCAGGCCATTGGGCTTCTGGCACAGGGCCAGTTGCACACTGCCCAGTACCTCCTTGTCCTTGCCCACCACCCAGAGCAACAACTCGCCACTGGCCAGGCGCTGCTTCACCTCGTCGAAGTAGCTGTTGGCCTGCTGCGCGTCGATATCCGCCAGAAAGCCGACCGAGGCGCCGTGGCGCACGGCATCGAGCAGCAACGTCACCAGACCGTCGCGGTAGTGGGCAAAGCTTTCATGGGTCACGCGGTTGAGTTGCACAGCATTCATCGGGCTTCACTCCGTGGATCGTGGGGGCATGCCGGGGTTGAGGATCAACTGCATGAAGGTCAGGTCCAGCCAGCGACCGAATTTCACGCCTACCTGGGGCATCTGCCCGTTGAGGGTGAAGCCCAGGCGCTCGTGCAGGCGGATCGAGGCGGCGTTGCCGCTTTCGATGGCGGCGACCATCACATGCTTGTCGCAGGCGCGTGCGCGTTCGATCAGGGCGCTCATCAGGGCCGGGCCCAGGCCGTTGCCGCGCTGGTCGCTGCGGATGTACACCGAGTGTTCGACGGTGTGGCGAAAGCCATCGAAGGGGCGCCAGTCGCCGAATGAAGCATAGCCGAGCACGCTGCCTGCGGCGTCCACGGCCACCAGGATCGGGTAGCGCTGGGCCTGGCGGGCGTCGAACCAGGCCTGGCGATTGGCCAGGTCAACGGGTTGTTCATTCCAGATCGCCGTGGTGTTGAGCACCGCGTCGTTGTAGATGTCGCGGATGCCCGGCAGGTCGGCAGTTACGGCATCACGAATCAGGTAAGTCATGGCTACTTCTCGATCAGCTATGAAGTGGTCTTCAGGTTAAATGGTTACCAGGCCGCGCACACCCTCGGCCTCCATGTTTTCGCCGCGGCCGGCCTGGACGATTTCCCCGCGGGACATCACCAGGTACTGGTCGGCCAGCTCGGCGGCAAAGTCGTAGAACTGCTCGACCAGCAGGATCGCCATGTCGCCACGGGCGGCCAGCTTGCCGATCACCGTGCCGATTTCCTTGATCACCGAGGGCTGGATGCCTTCGGTCGGCTCATCGAGGATCAGCAGGCGTGGCTGGCTGGCCAGGGCGCGGCCGATCGCCAGTTGTTGCTGCTGGCCGCCAGAGAGATCGCCGCCGCGTCGGTGTTTCATTTGCAGCAGTACCGGGAACAGCTCGTAGATGAACGGCGGGACGCTTTTGGCCTGGCTGGCCGGGAAGCGTGACAGGCCCATCAACAGGTTCTCCTCGACGCTCAGGCGCGGAAAGATCTCCCGGCCCTGGGGCACGTAGGCGATGCCGGCCTGGACTCGCTGGTGCGGCTTGAGCGCGGTGATCGGCTGGCCTTCCCAATGCACGCTGCCTTCGCGGGTGGGCAACAGGCCCATCAGGCAGCGCAGCAGGGTGGTCTTGCCGACGCCGTTGCGGCCCAGCAGGCAGGTCACCTCGCCGATTCTGGCCTCGAAGGACAGGCCGCGCAGGATGTGGCTGCCGCCGTAGTACTGGTGCAGGGAATCGATTTTCAGCATGGTGTCAGTCCATTGGTTGTCTGTGTCGGCCTCATCGCAGGCTTCGCCAGCTCCCACAGGGGTGGGGCAGGCAGATTTTTGTGGGAGCCGGCGTAGCCGGCGATGAAGTCACCGCCCTAGGTAGACCTCGATCACTCGATCATCAGCCTGCACCTGCGCCAGCGAGCCCTCGGCCAGCACACTGCCCTGGTGCAGCACGGTGACGTGGTCGGCAATGCTGCCGACAAAGCCCATGTCGTGCTCGACCACCATCAGCGAATGCTTGCCGGCCAGGCCCTTGAACAGTTCGGCGGTGAATTCGGTCTCGGCGTCGGTCATGCCGGCCACCGGTTCGTCGAGCAGCAGCAACTGCGGGTCCTGCATCAGCAGCATGCCGATCTCCAGGAACTGCTTCTGGCCGTGGGACAGCAAACCGGCCGGGCGCTGGGCCGACGCGGTGAGGCGAATGGTTTGCAGGACCTCATCGATGCGGTCCTTCTGTTCGCCACTCAAGCGCGCGACCAGGCTGGCCAGCACCGACTTGTCGGCCTTCTGCGCCAGCTCCAGGTTCTCGTACACGCTCAGGGCCTCGAACACCGTGGGCTTCTGGAACTTGCGACCGATGCCGGCCTGGGCGATCTGCACCTCGCTCATGCGGGTCAGGTCCAGGGTGTCGCCAAACCAGGCCTTGCCGCTGGTAGGGCGGGTCTTGCCGGTGATCACGTCCATCAGGGTGGTCTTGCCGGCGCCATTGGGGCCGATGATGCAGCGCAGCTCGCCAACGCCGATGTACAGGTTCAAGGCGTTCAGGGCCTTGAAACCGTCGAAGCTGACGTGGATGTCCTCCAGGGTCAGCACCGTGCCGTGACGCACATCCAGGCCCTCGCCGCGTACCTGGCCAAGGCCGATGGCATCGCGGCCGCTGCCGCCATCGAGGATGGGTTCGAGCATGAATTCCGGATGCGCCGGTGGCAGTGGTATGGCTCTCATTGTTCGCCCCTTTTCTTCAGCAATCCGACCACGCCTCTGGGCAGGTACAGGGTCACCAGGATGAACAGCGCCCCCAGGCAGAACAGCCAGTATTCGGGAAAGGCCACGGTGAACCAGCTCTTCATGCCGTTGACCAGCCCTGCGCCGAGCAGCGGGCCGATCAGGGTGCCGCGTCCGCCCAGGGCGACCCACACGGCGGTTTCGATGGAATTGGTCGGCGACATTTCGCTGGGGTTGATGATGCCGACCTGGGGCACATACAGCGCTCCGGCCAGGCCGCAGAGCACAGCACTGAGCACCCACACGAACAGCTTGAACCCCCGGGGGTCGTAGCCGCAGAACATCAGGCGGTTCTCGGCGTCGCGCAGCGCGGTCAGGACCCGGCCGAACTTGCTCCGGGCCAGGCGCCAGCCCAGGTACAGACTGGCCACCAGCAGGCCCACGGTGAGCAGGAACAGCACCGCCCGGGTGCTCTGTGCGGTGATGTCGAAGCCCAGGATGCTGCGAAAATTGGTGAAGCCGTTGTTGCCGCCAAAGCCGGTCTCGTTGCGAAAGAACAGCAGCATGCCGGCGAAGGTCAGGGCCTGGGTCATGATCGAGAAATACACACCCTTGATCCGCGAGCGGAAGGCGAAGAAACCGAACACCAGCGCCAGCAACCCCGGTGCCAGCACCACCAGGCACAGGGCCCAGGCGAAGTGCTGGGTGCCGGCCCAGTACCAGGGCAGCTCGCTCCAGGACAGGAAGGTCATGAACGCCGGCAGGCCGTCACCGGCGGCCTCGCGCATCAGGTACATGCCCATGGCATAGCCGCCCAGGGCGAAGAACAGGCCATGACCCAGCGACAACAGCCCGGCATAGCCCCAGACCAGGTCCAGGGCCAGGGCGACGATGGCGTAGCAGAGGATCTTGCCGACCAGGGTCAGGGTGTAGGCCGAGACCTGCAGGCTGTGCCCGTCGGGCAGCAGCGACAACAGCGGCAGGGCCAGCAGGATCAGCAAGGTGGCGGCGCCGACGGCCAGCATCCAGCGTGGGCCGACCTTGTGGCTGGCGGTGACAAGCAGAGGCTGGTTCATCAGTCGATTACCCGTCCCTTGAGCGCGAAGAGGCCTTGCGGGCGTTTCTGGATGAACAGAATGATCAGCGCAAGGATAAGGATCTTGCCGAGTACCGCACCGATCTGCGGTTCCAGCAGCTTGTTGGCTACCCCCAGGCCGAAGGCTGCCCAGAGGCTGCCGGCGAGCTGGCCGACTCCACCGAGCACCACCACCAGGAAGGAGTCGATGATGTAGCTCTGGCCCAGGTCCGGGCCGACGTTGCCGATCTGGCTCAGGGCCACGCCACCGAGGCCGGCGATGCCCGAGCCGAGGCCGAAGGCGAGCATGTCCACGCGCCCGGTGGGCACGCCGCAGCAGGCGGCCATGTTGCGGTTCTGGGTGACGGCGCGCACGTTCAGGCCCAGGCGTGTGCGGTTGAGCAGCAGCCAGGTCAGCAGCACCACCGCCAGGGCAAAGCCGATGATCACCAGGCGGCTGTAGGGCAGGACCAGGTTGGGCAGCACCTGGACGCCACCGGACAGCCAGGCCGGGTTGGCCACTTCGACGTTCTGGGCGCCGAACAGCAGGCGGATGGCCTGGATCAGGATCAGGCTGATGCCCCAGGTGGCCAGCAGGGTTTCCAGCGGGCGTCCGTAGAGGTGGCGGATCACCGTGCGTTCCAGCAGCATGCCGACCCCGGCGCTGACGGCGAAGGCCACTGGCAGGGCGATCAGTGGATAGAACGCGAGCGCTTCTGGCGCGTAGCGTTGCATCAGGACCTGCACCACGTAAGTGGCATAGGCACCGAGCATCAGCATCTCGCCATGGGCCATGTTGATCACCCCGAGCAGGCCGAAGGTGATTGCCAGGCCGAGGGCCGCCAGCAGCAGGATCGAGCCCAGGGACAAACCACTGAAGGCCTGGCCCAGCAGTTCGCCGAACAACAGCTTGCGCTTGACCTGGGCCAGGCTGGTTTCGGCAGCGGTACGGACCTTGGCATCGTTTTCAACGCCAGGTTCGAGCAGGGCTTCGAGGCGGGTGCGGGCCATGGGATCGCCGGTTTCGCCGAGCAGGCGTACTGCCGCCAGGCGCACGGCAGGATCGTTGTCGACCAGTTGCAGGTTGGCCAGGGCCAGGCCGAGGGCGGCGTGGACCGCCGTATCGGACTCGCTGGCAAAGCGCCGGTCGAGGAAGGCGACCTGGGCCGGTTGTGCGCTTTTTTGCAGCTGTTGCGCGGCGGCCAGGCGCACGCGTGCATCGTCACTGAGCAACTGATGGCTGGCCAGGGCGTTGTCCACCAGGCCGCGCAGGCGGTTGTTCAAGCGCAGCTTGCGGGTGTCGCCGGGGGCGATGCGGCCTTGTTGCAGGGCGGTCAGCAAGGCCAGGCGGGCCGGGTCGGGTTGCGCCGCCCAGTCCTGGAGCAGGCGGGCCTGGTCATTGGCCTTGGCGGCAATGAAATAGTCGGCGTCGCTGGCCTGGGCAGCCAGGGGCAGCAGCAGGAGCAGGCCGAGAAGGAGGCGCTGGAGGGCCTTGGGCATGGCGGGCTTCCGTCGGGTTGAGGGTTGTATCGTCTGGTTGGGCCTCATCGCCGGCGCTGCCGGCTCCCACAGCACATTCCTGTGGGAGCTGGCAGCGCCAGCGATGGGCCGCAAAGCGGCCCCAATGGCTCAGTTACCCTTCACCGCATAGTCCGGCCGCTTGTCATTGCCCGGGATGAACGGGCTCCACGGCTGCGCCCGCACCGGCTGTTCGGTCTCCCAGACCACGTTGAACTGCCCATCGTCCTGGATCTCGCCGATCATCACCGGCTTGTGCAGGTGGTGGTTGGTCTTGTCCATGGTCAGGGTGTAGCCCGACGGGGCCTTGAAGCTCTGCCCGGCCAGGGCCTCGCGAACCTTGTCGACATCGGTGGACTTGGCTTTTTCCACCGCCTGGGCCCACATGTGGATGCCGACGTAGGTGGCTTCCATCGGGTCGTTGGTCACCGCCTTGTCGGCGCCCGGCAGGTTCTTGGCCTTGGCGTAGGCCTTCCAGTCGGCGACGAACTGGCTGTTGACCGGGTTATCCACCGACTCGAAGTAGTTCCACGCTGCCAGGTGGCCCACCAATGGCTTGGTGTCGATCCCGCGCAACTCTTCTTCGCCCACGGAGAAGGCCACCACCGGCACGTCGGTAGCTTTCAGGCCCTGGTTGGCCAGTTCCTTGTAGAAGGGCACGTTGGAGTCGCCGTTGACCGTGGAGATCACTGCGGTCTTGCCGCCGGCGGAGAATTTCTTGATGTTGGCGACGATGGTCTGGTAATCGCTGTGGCCGAACGGTGTGTACACCTCTTCGATGTCCTTGTCGGCCACGCCCTTGCTGTGCAGGAAGGCGCGCAGGATCTTGTTGGTGGTGCGCGGGTAGACGTAGTCGGTGCCGAGCAGGAAGTAGCGCTTGGCCGCGCCGCCTTCTTCGCTCATCAGGTATTCCACCGCCGGGATTGCCTGCTGGTTCGGCGCCGCGCCGGTGTAGAAGACGTTGGGCGACATTTCTTCGCCTTCATACTGCACCGGGTAGAACAGCAGGCCATTGAGCTCCTCGAACACCGGCAGCACCGACTTGCGCGACACCGAGGTCCAGCAACCGAACACGACCGCGACCTTGTCCTGGGTCAGCAACTGGCGGCCCTTTTCGGCGAACAGTGGCCAGTTCGACGCCGGGTCGACCACCACCGGCTCCAGCAGCTTGCCGTTGACCCCGCCCTTGGCGTTGATCTGCTCGATGGTCATCAGGGCCATGTCCTTGAGCGAGGTCTCGGAAATCGCCATGGTCCCGGACAGCGAATGCAGGATGCCGACCTTGATGGTCTCGGCGGCCTGGATGCTCCAGCTCAGGCCCATCGCCGCGATGGACGCGCTGAGGGTGAAGGCCTTGATCAGACTGCGACGCTTCATATGTGCTCTCTCCGTTGAGTTCGAATGTGCGCTAAGGCAGATGGCGACTTCGGGAGAGAGCTTTAGCAAGGCCTGTGCCGGACCTGCAAAAGGCTCTGGCACGGGCTTTGTGGCGTGGAAGGAGGGAAGGCTTGCACCGCCACGGCGCCGAACGGGCGAGGCGGTGCAGCCGGCTGCGCCGTACTGGTGCGCAGCCGCTAGGGGTCAGGCTTGTTGCGCGGTCGCCTGCTGACGATTGCGGCGCACGAACTGGTAGGTCACCGCCAGCAGCACAAACCACAGCGGCGTGACGACCAGTGCCTGGCGGGTGTCGCTTTCCAGGCTCAACAGCACCAGGATGAAGGCGAAGAACACCAGGCACACCACCGCCATGAAGCGTCCGCCCGGCATCTTGTACTTCGACGCCAGATGCAGGGCGGCGCGCTGTTTGCGGTAGCTCAGGTACGACAGCAGGATCAGGGTCCAGACGAACATGAACAGGATCGCCGACACCGTGGTCACCAGGGTGAAGGCTTCGATCAGGTCGGGGATCACGTACATCAGCGCCGCACCCAGCAGCAGGCAGGTGCAGGAGAAGTACAGGCCGTTGGCCGGCACCGAGCGGCTGGACAGGTGCTCGAAGCGGCGTGGCGCATCGCCCTGCTGGGCCAGGCCGAAGAGCATGCGGCTGGTGGAGAACACGCCGCTGTTGGCCGAGGACGCTGCCGAGGTCAGCACCACGAAGTTGATGATGCTTGCCGCCGCCGGCAGGCCGGCCAGCACGAACAGCTCGACGAACGGGCTCTTGCCCGGCACCACGTCGCGCCAGGGGGTCACCACCATGATGGTGATCAGCGCCAGCACATAGAACACGATGATCCGCACCGGGATCGAGTTGATCGCCCGTGGCAGGGTGCGCTCCGGGTTCTTCGCTTCGGCGGCGGTGGTGCCCACCAGCTCGATGCCGACGAAGGCGAACACGGCGATCTGGAACCCGGCGAAGAAGCCCATCAGGCCATGGGGGAACATGCCGTCGTCATTCCACAGGTTGGCCAGGCTCGCGGTACGTCCGGCCGGTGACTCGAAACCGCTCAGGGCCATATACAGGCCGGTGCCGACCAGGGCGAGGATGGCGACGATCTTGATCATCGCGAACCAGAACTCGATCTCGCCGAACATCTTCACCGTGATCAGGTTCAGCGACAGCAGCAGGCCGACACAGGCCAGCGCCGGCGCCCACTGCGGCAGGTCGGGGAACCAGAACTGCGAGTAGGCGGAGATGGCGATGACATCGGCGATGCCGGTGATGATCCAGCAGAACCAGTAGGTCCAGCCGGTGAAGTAACCGGCCCAGGGGCCGAGCAGGTCGGCGGAGAAATCGATGAACGACTTGTACTCAAGGTTCGACAGCAGCAATTCGCCCATGGCGCGCATGACGAAGAACAGCATGAAGCCGATGATCATGTAGACGAAGATGATCGACGGACCGGCCAGGCTGATGGTCTTGCCCGAACCCATGAACAGCCCGGTACCGATGGCGCCGCCGATGGCGATCAGCTGGATGTGGCGGTTGGACAGGTTGCGTTGCAGGTGTTCATGGTCATCGGGCGTGGGGTGTTGCGGTGACAGGTTCGCGGTCATGGGCAGGCATTCCGTACGGGGCGATTCTCTTGTGCGCCCTAGGCTAACACGCGGCTTTGCGGCGCAGCCGCGACAATACGTCTCAAGACCAAAGCCGGCTTGCGTGTGCTCAGCGCTTGCGCATCAGGCCAATGAAGAACAGGCCGCCAATTGCAGCGGTGGCAATGCCGATCGGCAGGTCTTCGGGTGAAATCAGCGTGCGCGCGGCGACATCGACCCAGATCAGGAACAGGCTGCCCGACAGCAGGCACACCGGCAGCAGGCGGGTATGCTCGGCGCCCACCAGACGCCGGGCGATGTGCGGCACCATCAGGCCGACGAAGCCGATCGAGCCGCTGATCGCCACCAGCACGCCGGTCAGCAGCGAGCAGATCAGGAACGCCAGCAGCCGCACCGAGCGGGCATTCAGGCCGAGGGTCACGGCGGTCTGTTCACCCGCCATCAGTGCATTGAGGGCGCGGGCCATGCCCAGCAGCAGGGTCAGCCCCAACAGTACGCTGATCGCCGGAATCGGCAGCAGCTCCCAGCGGGCCAGTCCCAGGCCGCCGAGCATCCAGAACATCACCGCCGAGCTTGCCCGGTGATCGCCGAGAAACAGCAGCAGGTTGGCAATCGCCATCATCACAAAGGCCACCGCCACGCCGCACAGCAGCAGCCGGTCGCTGTCCAGGCGGCCATGGCGGCTGGCGATGGCCAGCACCAGCAGCATGCTGCACAACGCGCCGATGAAGGCCGCCAGGGGCAGGGTCAGCACCCCGAGCAGTTCGCCGATATGCAGCACCACCAGCACCGCGCCGAGAGTGGCGCCGGAGGTCACGCCCAGCAGGTGCGGGTCGGCCAGGGGGTTGCGGGTGACGGCCTGGAGCACCGCGCCGATCAGCGCCAGGCCACCGCCGACCAGCGCCGCCAGCAGCATGCGCGGTACACGGATCAGCCAGACGATATGTTCCTGGCCGGTGGTCCAGGCGGGCACATCGGGGGCGATGCCGAACAGCTTGAACAGCAGCACCTGCCACACCACCTCGACCGGCACCGGGGCGGCACCGAAACCCAGCGACACCACGCAGGACACCAGCAACAGGCCAGTCAGGGCGAGCAACAGCAGGCGATAACGACTCATGCGCCGTGCAGGCCCGCAGCGATGGCTTCGATGGCTTCGACGTTTTCCAGGCTCGGCGTCGCGGCCACGTAGGGGATGACCACGAAACGCTTGTCACGGATCGCCGGCACCGACTGCAGCGCCGGGTGCTGTTCGAGGAACGCCTGCTTCTGGGCCGCGCTGACTTCGCCATAGTCGACGATGACGATCAGTTCGGGGTTGCGCTCGACCACGCTTTCCCAGTTGACCCGGGTCCAGCTGGCCTCGATATCGTCCAGCACGTTACGGCCACCGGCGGCCTCGATCAGGGCCTGGGGCATGCCCAGGCGGCCGGAGGTCATGGCCCGGTCCTCGCCGCTGTCATAGAGGAACACCCGGGGACGCTGCGCGGGCAGTTGTTGCTGCACGGCGGCGACCCGTTGCTGCATCTGCCCGATCAATTGTTCGGCGCGATCCTGCACATCGAAGATCCGGCCCAGGTTGCGCAGGTCGTTGTAGGTGTCGTCGAGGCGGGCGGCCGGGCGCTTCATGACGAAGGCGCAGGACTCGGTCAGCTCGTACACCGGGATGCCCAGGGGCGCCAGGCTCTGCGGGGTCAGGTCGCCGCCGATGCGCATGCCGTAGTCCCAGCCGGCGAAGAAGAAATCGACGTTGGCATCGAGCAGGGTTTCCACCGACGGGTACTTGCTGGCCAGTTCCGGCAGGCCGTCGAGCTCCTTGCGCAGTTCGGGTGTGACGGCCTTCCAGCCGCTCACGCCGCTGTAGCCGACCATGCGCTGGCGCAAACCGAGGGCGAGCATCATCTGGGTCATGTTGATGTCGTGGCTCAGGGCCCGCTCCGGGGCCTTGTTGAAGGTCACCTGGCGGTTGCAGCTGTGCACGGTCAACGGGTACTGGCTGGCCTGGGCGAAGGCGCTGGCGTTGGCGAGCAGGCCCAGCAAGAGAAGCAGGGTGGTTCGAATCATCGCTGGGTTATCCAGGTAAGGCGTGGGTGGTCGGCCAGAGGGTGACGGTCGATCAGCGCCTGCACGCCGAAGACGTCATGCAGCAGTTCGACCGTGAGCACTTCACTCGGCGTGCCGCTGGCAACGATGCGGCCGTGGTCCAGCACATACAGGCGGTCACAGAAGGCGGCGGCCAGGTTCAGGTCATGGATGCTCGCCAGGGTGCCGATGCCCAGGCGCCGGACCTGTTGCAACAACTCCAGCTGGTAGCGTGGATCGAGGTGGTTGGTCGGTTCGTCGAGGATCAGCAGTTGCGGTTGCTGGACCAGGGCGCGGGCGAGAATGACACGCTGCTTTTCGCCACCGGACAGGCTGGCGAAGGCGTGATCGTCGAAACCTGCAAGGCCCACGCTCTGCAAGGCTTGCCGAACCAGGCGACGGTCTTGCTCGTTGTCACCATCGAACAGGCCTTTGTGCGGGGTGCGTCCCATGGCGACCACTTCCTCGACGTTCAGGCCGAAGGCATCGGGAAACTCCTGCAGGACCACGGCAATACGCTGGGCGCACCAGCGTGGCGACTGTCGCCACAGGTCGTGCTCATCCAGGTGTACCTGGCCGCGCTCCGGTTTGTTGAAGCGGTAGGCGCAGCGCAGCAGGCTGGTCTTGCCGCTGCCGTTGGGACCGATCAGGCCGACGAACTCCCCGGCGCCGACCTTGAGATCGACTTCGCGCAGCTGGAACTGATGATGGCAATGGCCGTGGCCCAGGGGCGACCAGTGCAGGTCGCTGATGGTCAGGGTGCTCATGAAGACTCGGTCGAAAGCGGTTGGCTATGGTAACGGATTTGTGGGGGCAACTGTCTTTGTGGGAGCGGGCTTGCCCCGCGATGCGATGTCATTGACACATTGCAATCGCGGGGCAAGCCCGCTCCCACCGAAGACCGTTGCTCCAACACTCCCAGGCGATCAGGCGGTTCTCAGTTTCCGTGACAACACTCCCCAATCCAGCAGCCAAACCGCCAGCAGCGAGACCCCCACGAGCGGAAACGCCACCCCCAGCCCTACCATGATCACAATCGCCGTCTTCCACTTCGGCAGATCATGACGCAGCGGCGGCACCCCCAGGCCTCCCTGCGGACGACGCTTCCACCACATCACCAGGCCACTCACCGAGCCCAGCAGGATCATCAGGCATACCAGCAGGATAATGATCTGGTTCAGCGGGCCGAACATCTTGCCTTCATGCAGCATCACGCCCACTTCCGTGGCGCGGGCGACGCCGTTGTAGTCCTGCCAGCGCACATCCACCAGGACCTTGCCGGTGTACTGGTCGACATGCAGGGTGGCGTCGTTGCGCGGGTCGTCGGCGAACACGGCGATGGTGTACACGCCGTCGGCGCTGGTGGGCAGGGTGATGCTGTAACCGGGCTCGACCGCGTTGCTGGCGGCCAGGTCCTGGACCTGTTGCAGGCTGATCTGTGGCGCGGCCGGGGCGCTCGAGCCCATGCCGTGGCCGGCATGTTCGGCGTGGGCGCCGGACTGCGGCATTGGCGTATTTTCCACCGCCCAGGGTACGGTCTGGCGGGTCGCGCTGTTGAGTTCGCGGGCCTGCTGGTCGGACTTGGGCACATCGTTCCACATGGTCGCCGGGAAGCTGTTCCAGACATCGGCGTAATGCTTGCCCCAGAAGCCGGTCCAGGTCATGCCGCTGAGCAGCATCAACAGCAGCAGCGCCGAGCCCCAGAAACCGGTGACCGCATGCAGGTCGCGCCAGAGCAGGCGCCCGCGGGCATTCAGGCGTGGCCAGAGCACTCCCGCCGGGCGCGCTCCGCGTGGCCACCACAGGTACAGGCCGGAGACCACCAGTACCACGCCCCAGCCGGCGGCCAGTTCCACCAGGCGGTCGCCGACGGTGCCGATCATCAACTCGCCATGCAGGGCGCGGGCGACGGCTTGCAGGTTGGCTTTTGCGTCCTGTTCGCCCAGCAGCCTGCCGTCATAGGGGTTGATGAACACATTCAGTTCGCGGCCGCCATCCTGGACCACGAACTGCGCGCTACGGTCCGCGCTGGCGGCGGGCAGGTACTGGCTGACCTGCCCCTTGGGGTAGGCCGCGCGCACCTGGTGCAGCAGGTGGTCGGCGCTCTGTGGGTGATGCCCGGCTTCGACCACCATCAGGTCGCGGTAGAGCAGGGGGTCGAGTTGCGGCTTGAACAGGTAGATGATCCCGGTGATCGCCAACAGGATCATGAACGGGGCGACGAACAGCCCCGCATAGAAGTGCCAACGCCAGGCCAGGTTGTAGAAGGAAACCGACGGTTTGCTCATGGTGTGCTCCCATGTTGCCAAGGTGGGGCGCGATCGCTGATCGCGCCCCGGTGGTGGATCAGAAACTCAGGTCGACCTTGGTCCAGAGCGTGCGCCCCGGCTCGTTGATCGCTTGTGGATCGTTTGCCGGGTAGCCGAAGCCGGCGTTGCCCGCCAGGTTCAGGTGTTCGGCGTACGCCTTGTCGAACAGGTTGTCGACCCCGGCACTGAGCTTGAGGTGCTGGCTGACCCGGTAGCTGCCATTGAGCGAGAACACCCCGAAGCCTGAACTTTTCTCGTAGTCCTTGCCGACCACATTGCCGTAGCCCTCGGCGATACGGTTCTGCGCGGCCACCACCCGCCACAGGGCGCCGGCACTCCAGTCGTCGCGGCTGTAGGTCAGGCCCAGGCGGCTTTCCAGCGGCGGCATCTGTGGAAGCGCTTTGCCATCACTGCTGTTCTTGCCCCAAGCGTAGGCCAGGGTCGCGTCGGCTTTCCAGTTCGGGGTCAGGCTGTAGGCGGCGCCCAGTTCGCCCCCCATGATCCGGGCGTCGATGTTCTGCGCCCGGGAGCTGCTCATGCCCGTCATCCCACTGTTGTAGTCGAACAGGATGTAGTCGCGGATCTGTCCGACATAGCCCGAGGCCCAGGCCTGCAGGTCATCGGTCTGGTACTGGATGCCGAAATCGACCTGGGTGGTCTTCTCCGGCTTGATGCTGTCGAAGGCGTTGACCGAGCCCGCCGGGCCGGACTTGGGCGAGAACAGCTCCCAGTAGTCCGGAAAGCGCTGGACGTGCCCCAGGCCGATGTAAGTGGTGGCGGGTAGCTCGACCAGGTCGTGCTCGTAGCGGACGAAGCCGCTGGGCAGGGTGTCGGCGCGGGTATCGCCGCTGGTTGGGCTGGTGGCGCGGTAGTCCTTGGCCGAGGCGCGGTCGAGGCGGGCGCCGCTGATCAGCCGGTCCTGGTCGGCGGCGTACCAGGTCAGTTCACCGAACACGCCGTAGTTGTGGAAGTCGGCGTCCTTGGTCCAGGGCATCTGCTTGTGCACATCGATACCCATGCCGCCACGCTTGCGGTGTTCGTTGGTCTGCGCATCGACACCGGCGATCAGTTGCAGCTCGCTCCAGCGCCAGGTGCCCTTGACCCGGCCACCGAGGGTGCGGCGGTCGACGTTGCTGACCATGGGCATGCCCATCATGCCCATGCCCGAGGGCGTGCGCAGGCTGTAGTTGTCCATCACGTGGTCGGCGTAGTTGTAGTAGACCTGGGCTTCGAGCGTGTCCCAGACCTCGCCGATGCTGGACTTTTCGAAGCGCAGGCCCAGGCTTTCGCGCTTGAACTGCGAACCGTCCATGCCGCGCCCGGCGGAGCGGGCTTCGCCATCGCCCTTGCCGGCGGTGAGTTCCACCAGCGTGTCGGCATCCGGCGTCCAGCCCAGGGCCACGTCACCGTTCCATTTGTCCCAGCGCGACGGCACGGTGTCGCCACTGCCGTCTTCGTAGTCGTCCGAATGTGACTGGTTGCCGACAAAGCGCGCGTAGCCCAACTGGTTGCCCGCCGCCGTGTCGATCAGCTTGTCGAAGCGGCCGTTGGAGCCAGCCAGCAGGCTGGCATTGACGCGGCTGCCGAGCTCGCCGAACTTTTCCGGGTCGCGGTCGAAGCGAATGGTCCCGGCAGAAGCACCCGGGCCCCAGATCACACTTTGCGGGCCCTTGATCACGGTCAGGCGGTCATAGGTTTCCGGCGAGATGTAGGAGGTGGGGGCATCCATGCGGTTGGGGCAGGCGCCGAGCATCACGCCGCCATTGGTGAGGATGTTCAGCCGCGAGCCGAACATGCCGCGCAGTACCGGATCGCCATTGGTGCCGCCAGCGCGGATCGCCGAGAAACCGGGAATGGTCTTGAGATAGTCGGCACCGTCGCTGGCCGGCACCGGCTGGCGCGGCTCCTTGGGGTTGGTGACGATGGTCAGGGGTGAGCTGGGGGCCACGGCGGTGATGACCGTCGGGCTCAGTTCGTTGTGCTCGTGCAGGGGCACGTCACCCTGCGCGCTGGCGGCCATGGCCAGGGGGCTGAGCAAGGTGCCGCAAAGCGCGGCGAGGGTCCCTTGTTGGGAAAGGCGAAAAACAGCGGTGCAGCCGGACATAGTGATTCCAACATCGATCAGTCATGGGGGCACGCAAGGTCCGCGGCGAGAGGCCGGACGCTTGTGCGCAAACGGTGTTTTCAGACGACGATGAAGGACGGCGGTGCGCGGGGCCGGGCCCCGGGGAAGACCGTGTGCCGCGCATGCCCCCGGTGAGGCGGGACCAGCAGCGGGCTGTCGGTGGGAAGGGTATCGGTATTGAGCAGGCTCAGGGCCTGGGGCAGCGCCGGGCAGTGGAAGAACAGACTGCAATAGCCACACTTCTCCCAGACCATGTTCAGGGAGGGGCTGCTGCCATGGTGGCTGTCACCGTGACAGTCGGCAGCGTCCTCCATGGCCATGCTCATGCTCATGCCTGCCGGCATGGCACGGTGATCCATCGGCATCGACTGGGAAACCAGTGGGCCGATAAAGATCATCAACATGGCGAACAGGCTCAGCCAACTGCCGCGCGCCCTTCGGGTGTCAGGG